>JAAUXY010037597.1_pt1 | contig 27142 bp, 19 predicted proteins | sample 7278121 | NCBI WGS metagenome assembly JAAUXY01 (sample SAMN14350117, study PRJNA611818) | marine sediment metagenome | isolation source: surface marine sediment (1.8m) | place: French Polynesia: Moorea | collected 2018-08 | reverse complement strand
GCTTCACTCATGGGCGAGAGCGGGCGCGGCGCGCGATCCTACGGCGTTCATCCCGTGGCGTTGTTGGCCGCGTATGTCATCGTCGCACTGGCGCCTCTCGGATTGGCCTACGCCGAAGGCCTGCCGCCGCGCGGATTTTGGGACGAGTTGTCCTCGGCCCTGGCGATAGTCGCCTTCGCCATGCTGCTGATGGAGTTCGTCCTTTCCGGCCGGTTCCGGACAGCGTCGGGCCGCATCGGGATCGATCTGACCATGCGGTTTCATCAGCTGATCGCCCGTTCGCTCGCGGCCTTCATCCTGATCCATCCGTTTCTGTACACCACGCCGCTTGACCGCGCCTTGCCCTGGGATGCGAGCGGCCAGCTCACTCTGGGTCTGGATGCGGCCTCGATCGCGACCGGGGTGATCGGCTGGCTCTTGCTGGGCCTTCTGATCGTCACGGGAATTGCGCGCGACAAGCTCCCCTATCGATACGAAACCTGGCGGGTGTCGCACGGCCTTGGCGCCGCGGCCATCGCCATTGCCGGCACGCACCATGCGATCGACGCCGGACGCTACAGCGGCCAGCCCACGTTGGCCCTGTTCTGGCTCGCCCTCTGCGGCATCGCCCTGCTGACGCTGTTCGTCGTCTATGTGGTCACGCCGCTGCGGCAGCTGCGCCACCCCTATCGGGTCATCTCCGTCGAGAAGGCAGCGCTCAAGACCTGGACCGTGGTAATCGAGCCCAGCGACGGCCCCGCGATCGACTTTCGGGCCGGTCAGTTCGTGTGGCTCACCCTGGGCCGGACGCCGTTTGCGATCACCGAGCACCCGTTCTCCATCAGCTCCTGCCCGGCGGACCGCCCGCGGCTCGGCTTCACGATCAAGGAGGCGGGTGATGCTACCAAGTCGATCGGCGCGCTGCCGGTCGGCAGCCGCGCCTTCGTCGACGGACCGCACGGCAACGTCGTTCTTCCCGACGAGAGAGCACCCGGCCTGACCCTGATCGCCGGGGGCGTCGGCATCGCACCGATCATGGGCATCCTGCGCCAACTTCGCGCCGACAATGACCCGCGGCCGGTCACGCTGATCTACGGCAACCGTGTGGCCGAGCAGATCCTGTACCGCGCCGAACTCGGCGAAATGACGCAAGAGCTACGGCTCGATCTGCACTTGGTGCTGTCGGAACCGCCGCCGTCATGGGATGGGCCGGTCGGATTCCTCGACAAGCCGGTCCTAAGCACGCTGCTCGACCTCGAGGCGGACGCCGGCCGGCTCTATATCGTCTGCGGCCCGGCGCCGATGATCGACAGCGTCGAGGACGTGCTGGCGGAGCTTGGCGTGCCGATGCGCCAAATCCTGTCCGAGAAATTCAGCTATGATTGAGCAGGACCCGAAATGCGCCAACGACTTCTCATGTGGACGTTCTGGAGCGTGACCCTGGCGGCCCTGCTGGCGTCGGTGGCCTTCGCGTTGCGCTGAGAGCCGCCTGGCGGCGCGACGGCTGATGATCCGCCTCAGATCTTCTCCTGCCCGCGCTGCCAGGGCCAGCGGCCCTCGATCTCGAAATGCAGCGTCAGGCTGAGCATCACCCGGATCAGCACGATCAGCGCGAGCACTGCCGCCCCGGTCAGCGTCTGGTCGACAATGACCGTGCGGATGATGTCCCCCGCGATCAGGAACTCCAGACCCAGGATGATCGAACGCGCCAGGTCCTGCCGGAACTGCTGATAGGCGTCCAGCGATCCCAACCGGCGCAGCCGGCTGATGAAGGCGGCCGTTGCCAACACGATGCCGATGACGATGATGATCACGCCCGCCGCTTCGATCACGTAACCGGCGAGTCCGAAGAGTTCCCGGATGGCGCTCATGGATGCCTCCCGCAAGTTGCCAGTCGTCCACCGCGCCGGCCCGATCGCCGACTGACCGGACAGCGATGCCGTCGGCCAAGGAGATGGTCAAGGCCGCAGTTTAGACCGTTGCTGTGCAAGGGGGAATTGGCGGGGGCGTGCGGACCTGTGTCGGCTGGGGTGTCGTGGTCAGAAACGGCCCGACCGGTCGTGGTTGCGCCGGTCGCGTCAGCGTCGCAGCCAGTCTCGGGCCTGGCCACAGCGCCGCACGCAGGTCTGGGCATGGGCACGCGCGAGCGCGCGCCGCGCGTCGGCGCGCCGCCCGCAATGTCGTCCCCTGTTCCCGCTGCCCGCTGTTCGGCGTCGGGTTACCGACGACGGGTTCAGGGTTTGGATTGCGAGGTGGAGGGCGACAAGGACTGTGGCTCACCTTGTGGCGCCGATGATCTCGGCTGTGTCGTTCCGGCGGCGCCGCCCCGTGTATCGGGCGTCAACACCAGGTAGCCGAGGCCGCCGGACAGACCGAAGCCGCTGCTCTTTTCCAGGGCAAGCGGATGCAGGGCGATGCTGTCGGAACTGCCGCCGATGAGGGCCGCGGCGCCGGCGCCGACCCCAAGCGTCACCGAGGCCTTGCCACCGAGATAGGTGCCGGCGAGCGAATGGGCGCCCGCCCGAATGTCGCTTCCGCCGTTGATGACGGTGAAACCGATTTCCTCTTGCCGGTCCCAATTGATATCGAGCCCCAAGCCGATGCCGGTCTTGCCCCTGTAGTATTCGACCTTTCCGACGGTCGTCTCGAAGCTGCACGTGACGTCTATACGGGAGTGGAGGATCAGGTTCACGCGGGTGTTCGGAACGCTTTTGCAGGCCAGGATCCCCGCTTCGACGCCGCCGGACGCGGCAAGGGGCGCGGGGCTCAGGGACGCGCTGAAGAAGGCGGCCGCCAACGCTGAGATGCCCAAAATGCGGATCGTGGTCTTCATGACGACTCCTTAGGTATTGAAATTAGACCATCTTTTCCCGCCGCTGCTCCGTCCGACCTTAGACACTCGCCACCCTTGAATCCAGTACAATGCAGGCGTGGCGGAAGTGTGGCGCAGCCGCAGCGCGTTAACCAAACCCGGCCTTCAAACGGTGACGGTACCGGCGGGGTTGCGCAGTGCCACACCGGATCGGGTGCCACATTTGCGGCGCGACGTCCGCCACAAAGCGGCATCCCTCCACAGGGGATGATCTCGCTGGACCGGAGGTCCGAGATTAGACTGCTTGTGGCTACAGCGCCGCACGCAGTTCCGGAGGTGACCCGAATCGGAGATTGGATTCTGCGCAGATTAGGGTGCAGTCTACGTCAAGTCTCGGTTCAGAATGCAGTCAAGGTAAGACACGAAAGAAGGCAAGTGATGGCGAATTTATCCGCACCAAAGCGAAAGTTGATCGAAGGCCGACCGGCCCTGATCGTCATCGATATTCAGGCAAGCACGTTCATCGATGACAGCGAGGTTAGGGCAATCGACAACATGCCGGGTACGAGGGAACGCATGCTGAAGGCCCGCGTGGCCATAGACAAGGCGCGCGATTGCGGCATTCCGGTGGTGTTCATTCAAGAAGTGCATCGCCCCGATCTTGTCGACTTCGGGCGCGAGCTTGACGGTGACGAAGACGTTCATTGCTTGGAGAACGAGCCCGGAACCGAAATTGCCGCCAAGGAGATGGGTCTTCTGCCGACCGACTACCTCATCAAGAAGCGTCGCTATTCGGCGTTCTTTGGGACCGACCTGGAGATCCTGTTGCGCGGGTTGAGGGTGGACACCCTTCTGCTGTGCGGCGCTCTAACGGACGTATGCGTTCACTACACCTTCGTGGATGGCCACCAGGCGGACTATTTTTGCCGGGTGATCGAAGATTGCGTCGCCGGCTCCAGCCTGGAGGCGCACGAAGCGGCGCTGCGGGCCATGGAGTATCTGCAGAGAGGCGCGCGCAGATCACTTGACGAAGTCTTGGAGGCGATGAAGCACTCGGCGGGGTCGACCCACGCGGCAGCCTAGAGCATTGTCCGACCATATGGACCCATTCTGCCGGACGCATTTTCCGTCATGACTAGGAAGACGCCGCAGAGCGTATCCGTCATACGGGCAAGGCGTTTGACGACGTCATGGCGGAAAAGGCCCCGGCCCTTAAGGGCCCGTTGAAGCGGCCGGCGCGACCGCATTTCCCAGCGAACAAAAGGGTTGCGTTTGGGCGGGCATCCGCGGCGTTGCCGCCCTCACCCGATGCGCTGCATCGCGTTTCGGACGGCGCCTGGCGGGCTGCCGCGCCCAAACCGCAACAGAATTGAGTCCATATGGTCGGGAAACGCTCTAGCTTCACTGCAAGCGGATTTGGCGAATGGGGGGCTGGCACGGGTTGGGTTGGCAGAGCGTTGTCCTTGAACTGCTCTGCTGCATCCGATGCCCGGCTCTGGCCAGCGGCCGGACCGGGCTCGACGAACGGCCGCCAACGCTTTGCTCCAATACATCGGACGTTCCGATCCGCGCTGCGCGTCCAACGCATGGCGTACCAAGCGGATAGGCGACCGGACCTTGCACCCGGGAACGTTGCGCCCGCGCCCCGCCGCCTCACGCCTTGGCCAGGCTGCGCACCGACGCCGCCGCCGAGATCGTGCCCTTGCCCGTGTAGGCCTCGTGGTTGTCGTCGATCTTGTCGAGCTTGTAGAGGTAGTTGACCATCAGCCCAGCCGATTGCGTGAGCCCCTTGGGCGAGGTGTCGGCGAGCCAGTTGATGCGCTCGAGCCGGGCGCCGTTCGACAGGTGGAAATGCGCCACCGGGTCCAGGGCGCCGCCGGCGGACCGCTTGGCGGTCAAGAGGTAGCGCGCGCAGAGCCGCATCAAGGGCGTCCTGAGCGCTTCGGCGAGATCGCGCTGGGCGTACCAGTTGGGCGTGGACAGGACCTTGCTTAGGCCCGCGGTGCCGCCGCTCGCGAGCCCCGCCAGCTCGCGGCACTCCGCCGCGGTCAGCCGGCCGGGCGCATCGTCGCGGCTGCCGCTGTCGCGCGCCTGCATCAACTGGCTGTCCAGCCAGCGGCGAAAACCCGGGATCGGCGACAGCGTCGCAAAGGTCTTCAGGCCCTTGAACTCGTTGGCCAGCGAGTCCACCACCCGCTTGATCAAGAAGTCGCCGAAGCTGATCCCCGCAAGCCCCTCCTGGGCGTTCGAGATGGAGTAGAAAATCGCCGCGTCCGCCTTGCGCGGATCGGACCGGGCCACCTTGGGGTCCAGGAGCGTCTGGACGTTGTCCGCGATCCCGGCCATCAGCGCGACCTCGACGAAGATCAGCGGCTCCTCGGGCATACGCGGATGGAAGTAGGCATAGAGCCGCCGGTCGGAGTCCAGCCGGCTCTTCAGGTCGTCCCAGTTGGTGATCTCGTGCACCGCCTCGTAGGCGACGATCTTCTCCAACAGCGCCGCCGGCGAGCCCCAGGTGATCCGGCGCAGCTCCAGAAAGCCCACGTCGAACCAGGACGTGAGCAGGCCCCTGAGATCCTCCTCCAGGCCGATCAGTGCCGGATCCTCGCCGACCAGCCGCAACAGCTCGGCGCGCATGTCGACCAGGAACTTGACCCCTTCCGGCAGGCCGTTGAACTGGGTCAGGAGCTTGAGCCTGGGTGCCTCCAGGGCGTATTTGAGGGCGGCCTCGGCGCGCCGACGGGAGGCCCGGCCCTGTGCCTTGCCGACCTCGGCGATGGCCGCATCGACCTTGGTCTCGTCGACCGCGAAATCGACCGCCAGGATGCGCAGGAAGCGCTCGCGGCCCTCCGGGTTCAACTCGAGATAGATCCGCCCCAGCGAAGCCGCACGGGCGCGCGCCGAGACCTCACCGCCCCGGCCGTCCAGGCATTGGTGCATGAGCGTGCGCAGCTGGCGGGCGTCGGCGTTGGGCAAGCTCGGATCCGGCTCGCCCCAGCCGAGGCCGAAGCCGCTGACCGCGATCTCGCGCCAGCCTTGGCGGAGATTGCGCAGGGCGCGGTCGAAGAATCCGCCGCCGCTGGGGGCCGGCTCGGTCCTACCGTCGTCCACCGCTCTGCCTCCCTGGCTGGGCGCGGCCGCCAAGGCGGTCGGTCGGTCGGGATCCGCTCCCGCGGCCACGGCCGCGGCAGGCTCCGGACTGCGGCGCTGGCCCCAGCCGGCCGCGGTCCGAACGAAGTCCAGGGGACGTGGCCGCCAGAGTGCCACCGGGGAGTCCCTTCTGCCGTCTCCGGGTCCGAGCCGAGTCCGGCCCGGGCCGCGAACCTAGGGTGGCGGCGGTAAAGAACTCGTTCACCATGACAATAGGCCGGGCGGGCCCCGCTGACGCGCGCCCGCGGCGACGTCGGCCCTCCGTCTCTGGCGCCCCCTGGGTCACCAGCGCCTCCATGTAAAGCTTGGGGGATTTGATGTACTGGAAACCACCGGGTCCAGCAAGCGGGGCCTCGTGGGGCCTTTGGCCTTTCCGCACGCGGGCGATGATCCTATGTTTCGGACATGAAACTCGAAATCGTCTCCGACACCATCTGCCCCTGGTGTTTCATCGGCAAGCGGCGCCTCGAGCGCGCGCTCGCCGAAAAGCCGGTCGCCGACCTCGATATCGGCTGGCGGCCGTTCCAACTCAACCCCGACATGCCGCTCGGCGGCATGGACCGGCAGGCCTATCTGGAGCTCAAATTCGGCGGCCCGGATCGTGCGCGCCAGGTCTATGACCCGATCCACGATGCCGGCAAGGGCGAGGGCATCCCCTTCGCCTTCGGCCAGATCAAGCGGACGCCGAACACGCTCAACTCCCATCGGCTGATCCGGCGCGCGGCTGCGGCGGGCCTGCAGGATGCAGTGGTCGAGACGCTGTTCCGGGCCTATTTCCTCGAGGGGCGGGACATCGAGGATCCGGCCTCCCTGGCCGCGATCGCCGAGGCCGCAGGCATGGATCGGGCCGAGACCCAGGCCTATCTGGAGAGCGATGCGGACCTGGAAACGGTGCGCGCCGAGGACATGATGGCGCGGCAGATGGGCATCCAGGGGGTGCCCTGCTTCATCTTCGACCGCAAATATGCGGTCTCGGGCGCGCAGACACCCGAAGTCTTCCACGAAGTCTTTGAAATGGCGGCCAAAGAAGCGGCCGAGGCGCCGGCCTGAGGCCTGGCCGGCTACGCGCTCACCGGCGTGCTGTTGGCGCCGTCGCCCGAGAGCAGCAGCGGCGGATTGGCTGCGGTATTGAGCGCGAGCGCCTTCTGATAGGCGGCGATGCCCTGCTGCCGGTCGATGATCAGGCTCTCGATCGGGAAGCCCGGGGGACGCACCGGGAATTTCTGGTCCGGAGCGGAAATCAGGGCCGTGGCCAGCTCCGCCAGCGTGCCTTGCCGCTCGACCAAACGCGGCGGATCCGGCATGCGCTCGGCGCCCGGGATGGCGGACGCGGCGCTGTCGGTCGGGGGCCCTGTCGACGGTCCCGGCGAGCTCGTGGCAAGCCCGCGCGCCTCGGCCATCAGCTCCGAGATCATGCTGGCCGCCGCGGCTTGATCGTGCGTGGTCGCGCTGTCGGGCGGCCCCTTGGCCGCCGGCAGGCGGGTTGGGCCTTGCACGCGGGCCGGCTGCGTCGGGCGGACGCTATCTGGGATGGGCGCTGGGATGGCCATGGCGGCGACTCGCAGGACTACCCGGAGGTCTCCCCGATCCTGCCCGCTGGCGCCTCATCGCCGCGGGAGGCCGGTGCGCTGCCGCCTGCGGCCTGCTGGCTGCTCACGAAGTCGAAGGTCGGTCGGGCGGTGCTGGCGCGCTGGACGCTGTCGAGGTAGGCCTCGGCGGCGCGGTTGCGCAGAGCTTCGGCACCCGGCTCGGGAGTCTGACCCGTGGCCGCCGCTCGGGAGAGCGCCTGCGCCGTCGCCTCGGAGAGACGCTGCGCCGCGCCGGACCCGCCGGGCCCGGCCTGAGCCGGCCCGGGGCCGGTTGCCCCCGTCTGTGGTGCGAGCGGCAGCTCCGCCGGCGGCGGGCTTGGCCCGCGATCCACCGACTGCTGGCCGTTCCGCCCCGTCGGCTCGTTCCGGGCCTCGGGCTCGGCCGGCTGGACGGTGACCTCCGGACGCTGGTTGATCACCGGGCTTTGCGGCCTCGGCGCGCCGGGGTCGGGAATTACACTGGTAACGCCCAGTTCCATCGCTGATCCTCGATATCGTTGGAGATATACCTCTCCCATTTCATCAACGATAGAAGATAGCAAGGAAATTACTGATGTAAAGAAGTATCGTTTTCAATTTGTCTTTAATTATTTCTGTATTTAAGTCAATTTTATTTTAAAATTGAGACAAATTGTATCCTTTGCAGCTAACCTGTTCTAGTTTAAGGCCATTTGATTACTCTATTACAAGTCTATATCCAAATTGTTACTTTAGTTTTATTTGAATTTGGTTAGATGCCCCATTTCACGTGGCGATGGCCTGGCGTTCGTCGCCGTCGACGCCGCCGCCATCGCCGGCCACGGCGGCGATCTTTTTCACCAGATGCTCGACGCCTTTCAGCCGGGTCGCGGGATCGTCCCAGTGGCGGCGGTAGACCAGGCTGTGATCGGGCCGTAGCTTGACCTTGCCGGCCTGCTCGGCGATGAACTGCACCAGACCTTCGGGATTTGCGAATTGGTTGTTTCGGAAAGATAAAATGGCGCCCTTGGGACCGGCGTCGACCTTTTCCACCCCGCCTTCCAGGCACAGGCGCTTGATCGCCACCACGCGCAGTAGATTCTCGACCGCGTCCGGCAGGGGGCCGAACCGGTCGATCAGCTCCGCGGCGAAGGCGTCGATTTCGGCCGCGTCCACTAGGCTGGCGATGCGGCGATAGAGCCCCAGCCGCACGGGCAGGTCCGCCACGTAATCCTCCGGGATGAGCACCGGGGTCCCCAGCCCGATCGCGGGCGTCCAGTCCTGCTCCTCGGCCGGCCCCTCCCCCGCCGCGCCGCCCCTGGCGGCGGCGACGGCTTCTTCCAGCATCTGCTGGTAGAGCTCTATCCCGACCTCGCGGATCTGCCCGGACTGCTCCTCGCCCAGCAGATTGCCGGCTCCGCGAATGTCGAGATCATGGCTCGCAAGAGAGAAACCCGCGCCCAGGGTGTCGAGCGTCTGCATCACCTGCAGCCGCTTCTCGGCCGTGCGCGACAGCTTGCGATCGGGCGGCAGCGTCAGATAGGCATAGGCGCGCACCTTCGACCGGCCGATCCGACCGCGCAGCTGGTAGAGCTGGGCCAGACCGAACATCTCCGCCCGGTGGATGATCAAGGTGTTGGCGGTCGGGATGTCCAGCCCGGACTCGACGATGTTGGTCGACAGCAACAGCTCGAACTGGCCCTCGTAGAAGGCCGACATCACGGCCTCCAGCTCGCTGGCCGGCATCGCGCCGTGCGCCGTGGCCACCTTGAGATCGGGGATCAGCTTGCCGAGCCGGTCCCGCACCCGAGCCAGATCCTGGATCCGCGGACAGACATAGAAGGTCTGGCCGCCGCGGAACCGCTCGCGCAGGATCGCCTCGCGCACGACCACCGGATCGTAGGGCAGCACGAATGTGCGCACGGCCAGACGGTCGATCGGCGGTGTGGCGATGATGCTCATCTCCCGCACCCCGGCCAGCGCCATCTGCAAGGTGCGCGGGATCGGCGTCGCCGTGAGCGTCAGAACGTGCACGTCCGCCCTGAGCTGCTTGAGACGCTCTTTCTGGGCGACGCCGAAATGCTGCTCCTCGTCCACGATCAGCAGGCCGAGGCTGCGAAATTTGATCCGCTTGCTGAGCAGCGCGTGGGTTCCGACGACGATGTCGACAGTGCCGGCGGCCAGTTCGTCCCTGATCTGCTGCTGCTCCTTGGTCGGCACCAGTCTGGAGAGCTGACGGATCCTCAGGGGCAGGCCCCGGAACCGGTCCTGGAAGGTCTGGTAGTGCTGGCGCGCCAGAAGGGTCGTTGGCACCACCACCGCGACCTGCAGGCCCGACATGGCCGATGTGAAGGCGGCCCGAAGCGCCACCTCGGTCTTGCCGAAGCCGACGTCTCCGCAGATCAGCCGGTCCATCGGCCGGCCCGAGCCCAAATCGTCCAGCACCTCGCCGATCGCCCGCGCCTGGTCGTCCGTCTCGGGAAAGGGAAAGCGCGCGCTGAACTCGTCATAAAGGCCCTCGGCCGGGACCAGTGTCGACCCCGGGCGGAGCTGCCGCTCGGCGGCGATCTTGAGCAGCGCGTCGGCGATTTCCTTGATCCGGGCCTTGGCGCGCGACTTGCGCATCTGCCAGGCGGCACCGCCGAGGCGGTCGAGCTGCGCCCCCGCCTCTTCCGAGCCGAAGCGCGACAGCACGTCGATGTTCTCGACCGGGACAAACAGCTTGTCATTGCCCGCATAGACGAGCTTGAGACAGTCGTGCGGCGCGCCGCCCACATCCAGCGTGACCAGCGCCTCGTAGCGGCCGATCCCGTGCTCGCTGTGCACCACGAAGTCGCCTTCGTTCAGGACGGACAGCTCGTTGATCACCTCGTCGGCCCGCCGCCGCCGGGCGCGGGACGGCCGGGTCAGGCGATCGCCCAGGATGTCCTGCTCGGTGATGACGGCGAGCGCGGGCGTGACGAAGCCCGACTCCTGGCCCAGCACCACCAGGGCGGCCTCGGTCCCCGGCAGGGCCTCGGCCTCAGCCCAGCCTTCGACCGGGCGCACCTGATCCAGGCCGTGCTCGTGGAAAACGGTGGCCAGCCGGTCCCGCGAGCCCAGGCTGTAGGCCGCAACCAGGACCCGCCGGCCGCTGTCGATCAGCTCGCCCACATGCTCGCCGACGGCATCGAAGACGTTGACGTCGGGCGCGTTGCGGGCGTCCGCAAAGTCCCGCCCGCCACGCCCCTGGGCGTCGTGCAAGCCGGACGCGTCCTCTGGCGGCGCGAACGGCGAGAAGGTCCCGCCCGGCCGCGAGGCCAGCGCGCCGCCCCACTCGTCGCGGTCGAGGAACAGCGTCTCGGGCGGCACCGGCTTGTAAGCCGGGGCGCCGGAGCCGCCCGCCTGGCCCATCAGCTCGAGCCGGGCGCCGTAGTATTCCGCGATGGTGTCGAGCCGGGCCTCGACCGCCTGATCCGCCTGGTGGTCCAGAGTGACCGGACTGTCCGGCAGATAGTCGAACACGGTCTCGAGATGCGGGTGGAACAAGGGCAGCCAGTGCTCCATGCCGGCATAGCGGCGCCCGGCGCTGATCGATTCATAGAGCGCGTCGTCGTCCCGGGCCGCTCCGAACAGTTCCCGATAGCCGGTGCGAAAGCGGGCGACCGTGTCCGCGCCCAGCAAGACCTCGCTGACCGGCTTGATCTCGAAGCCGTCCCGCTGGCCCGTGGTCCGCTGCGACATGGCGTCGAAGGAACGCACGGTCTCGAGCTCGTCCCCGAACAGATCCAGTCGCAACGGTTCGTCCGTGCCCGGCGGGAACAGATCGACGATGCCGCCACGCACCGCGTATTCGCCGGGCTCGCGCACGGTGCCAGCGCGCACATAGCCGTTGCGGTCGAGAAAGGCGTAAAGCGCATCCAGATCGATCCGGGCGCCCAGCCCGGCGCGAAACACCGCGTCGCGGAACATCTCCCGCGGCGGAACGCGCTGCAGCGTGGCGCTGGCGGTGGTCAGCAGCACCCGGCCTTTGGCCGTGCCGTCGGCGGCGTCCTGTGTGGCCGCCATCTCGGCCAGCGCCTCGACCCGCCGGCTTACGATCTCGCCGTTCGGAGACACCCGGTCGTAAGGCAGGCAGTCCCAGGCCGGCAGGGTCTGGACATCGAGATCCGGGGCGAAGAACGCCAGCGCCGCGGCCAGCTGGTCGAGCCGGCGATCGTCCCGGCAGATATGCAGCAGCCTGTGCGCAGACTGCGCGGCGAGGCGCGCCAGGACCAGGGCGTCGGCTCCTTCGGGCGCGCCCGCGATCACCGGGCGATCGCGCAGCGCGCCGATATCCTCAAACCCCGTCAATCGTGGGTTCCCACCCCGTGAAACTCCATGATCCGGCTGATCAATGGGTTTGCGCGATCGGCCGGAACCGGCGTCCGGCCTGTGATCCAGTCGTAGAGGTCCGGATCGTTCTCGCGCAGCAAGGCTTCATAGGCCGCGACCTCCAACTCGGAGAGGTGCGCCAAGGTCGCATCGGCGAACCGGCCCAGTATCAGGTCCATCTCCTTCATGCCCCGGTGCCACGAGCGAAAGTGCAGCCGTTTTCTCCGCGGGTCGCTCAGATTGGGTACCGGGCCTATTGGTTCTGACATCGCGTTCTCCTGCGTGACGCTAGGATACCTTCCAGCGGCTAGGATATAAGGGCTGGCTGCCCGGCTGTCAGCCAGCGCGTGCCAACTGTTTGCCGATCCGGTTTTTTCGCCATGCGTCCGCAAGTGCTCTTCGGACTGTTCGCTCCCGTGACCGCCTTGCCGGGCGTGGGGCCCCGCATCGCCAAGCTCATCGAGCGGGTTGCGGGGCCGAACGTGGTCGACCTGCTCTGGCATCTGCCGACCGGCCTGATCGATCGGCGCTTTGCGCCCAAGCTGGCGGACGCGCCGGCCGGCGCCATCGCGACGCTGACCGTGCAGGTCGACGGCCACGAGCCGCCGCGCAGCAAACGCCAGCCCTATCGCGTGCATTGCTCGGACGAGACCGGGACCATCAGCCTGGTGTTCTTCCATCCGCGTCCGGACTACTTGCGGACGGCGCTCCCCGAGGGCGAGATCCGGGTGGTCAGCGGCGAAGTGCAGCTCTTCGGCGGCCGGCTGCAGATGACCCATCCCGACCATATCGGCACGCCGGACGAGATCGCCCGCCTGCAGTCGATCGAGCCGGTCTATCCGCTGACCGCCGGGCTCAGCCTCCGGGTCTTGGGCAAGGCGATCAGGGCGGCCGTCGAGCGGGCGCCGGACCTGCCGGACTGGCTCGAACCCGAGCTCGGCCGGCGTTCGGGGTGGCGTTCCTGGCGGGCGGCGATCAAGGCGGTCCATGCGCCGGAAGACAGGGGCGCGCTGGACCCGCTTGGACCGGACCGGGCGCGGCTCGCCTATGACGAGCTGCTGGCGAGCCAGCTCGCCATCGCGCTGGTCCGGGCCCAGCAGCGGCGGCTGCCGGGCCGGTCGATCATGGGGGATGGCCGTCTGAGCAAACGCATCGAGGCCGCCCTGCCCTTCCGCCTGACGGGCGCGCAGGAGCGGTCGCGCGCCGAGATCACCGCCGACATGGCCGCCGAGCGGCGCATGCTGCGCCTTCTGCAGGGCGATGTGGGCAGCGGCAAGACCGTGGTGGCCTTGCTGGCCATGGCCACGGCGGTGGAGGCCGGCGGTCAGGCCGCGCTGATGGCGCCGACCGAGATCCTGGCGCGCCAGCACTTCGCCACCGTGGCACCCCTGGCCGAACAAGCCGGCCTGCGCGCCGCCCTGTTGACCGGGCGGGAGAAGGGCCGGCCGCGCGACGACCTCCTGGCCCGGCTCGAGGCCGGCGAGATCGATGTCCTGGTCGGCACCCATGCCCTGTTTCAGGAGGACGTCTCCTTCCGCAACCTGGTGTTTGCGGTGATCGACGAACAGCACCGGTTCGGTGTGCACCAGCGCTTGGGGCTGACCGCCAAGGGCCAGGCGGTGGAAACCCTGGTGATGACGGCAACCCCGATCCCGCGCACGCTGCTGCTCGCCTCCTATGGCGACATGGACGTCTCGCGGCTCGACGAGAAACCGCCCGGCCGCCTGCCGGTGGAGACCCGCGTGCTGCCGCTGACCCGCCTCGAGGAGGTGGTCTCGGCGGTGCATCGCGCCATCGCCGGCGGCGCCCGCGCCTACTGGGTCTGCCCCCTGGTCGAGGAGTCCGAGGCGGTCGATCTGGCCGCCGCGCGCGAGCGCCATGCCGAGCTTGTGGAACTCTTGGCGCCGCGCCGGGTCGGCCTGGTGCACGGACGCATGAAGGGCGCCGACAAGGACCGGGTCATGGCCGAGTTCGCGGCCGGCGAGATCGACGTCCTGGTCGCCACCACGGTGATCGAGGTCGGCGTGGACGTGCCCGAGGCCTCGGTCATGGTGGTCGAGCACGCCGAGCGGTTTGGCTTGGCCCAGCTGCACCAGCTGCGCGGCCGGGTGGGCCGCGGTGGGACGGCGGCGACCTGCCTCTTGTTGTATGCGGGCCCCTTGGGCGAGACCGCCAAGGCCCGGCTCGCTGTGATGCGGGAGACCGACGACGGCTTTCGCATCGCCGAGGAGGATCTGCGCCTGCGCGGCGCCGGCGAGCTGTTGGGCACCCGGCAAAGCGGCCTGCCGCGCTTTCGGCTCGCCGACCTCGCCGTCCATGGCGAGCTCTTGGCCACGGCCCGGGACGACGCCCGCCTGGCGCTGCACCGGGACCCCGAGCTCAAGAGCCCGCGCGGCGAAGCGCTGCGCGTTCTGCTCTATCTGTTCGAGCGGGATCTGGCGGTGAAGTTCCTGCGCTCGGGTTAGCGCCGTTTCTATCTTGACGGAATCGGCGCCGGCCCACTCCCCCACCCGGCCACCCCAAGGATGCTGCCATGGTTGGCCGGGTGGGGGAGCGGGCCGGTGATGCAATCGAAACCAAAAACGCTCTAGCTTGTCCTCGGCCGGAAGCCGCGCAGCCGCGCGATCAGCTCGGCGAAGTTCTTGCGCATGGCCCCCTCGTTGGCGCCGCGCTCGCGGCTCGCGGCCACGAAGGCGTCGCCCGCGGTCACCGTATGCTCGGTCGTGACCCGCGTCTCGAACACGGTTTGCCCGGATTTGAGATCCCGCAATGCGTAACGGATCGAGGACTCGGCGGTCTTGCTGAGGCCCCGCTGCGGGCGGTCCTTGCGGTCCAGCCTGGCGTGCAGCGCGTAGCGCGCGCGGCTGGCGTCCTCGACCCAAAGCCGGTTCTCGGCGAGGGATCGCTTGAGGGCGCGTGCGAAGGAGTCGTCGCTGACCTCCGAATTGAACAGCGGCATGGTTTCCCGGCCGCCCTCGACCAGAACCACGCCGATCGCCGGACCGCCGCCCGACGCGGGCCCCGCGGCGGGTTCCTGGTCCACCACCATACTCTCGACCCGCGCCGGCATGGCGCAGGCGGCCACTGTCATGAGCGCCGTGGAAACGAGGATTGCGGCCAGCGCTCGCCGCACTGCCTCAGGACGCCTTCTTGGACGTCGTGTCCACGGCCGCCGCGGTGTTCGGGATGGTCCGGTTGTCGCGGCGCGCCGGGCCGACCTTTTTCTCGTCCTGCTCCTCCAGGCTGCGCCGGTCCGGCGGCGTGACGATACCGCCCGAGATCACCATCTTGATCCCCTCCTCGACCGTCATGTTCAGCACCACCAGCTCTTTGCGCGGGATGAACAGGAGATAGCCGGAGGTGGGGTTCGGCGTGGTCGGCAGAAACACGTTGACCGTGTCGTCCGTGGTGATGTGCTGGACCTCGCCCTCGGTGATGCCGGTGATGAAGCCCAGCGCCCAGGAGCCGCGACGCGGGTACTCAAACAGCACCACTTCGCGGAAGGCGTTCTTCTGCTGGCTCATCACCGTCTCGACGATCTGCTTGGTGGCTCCATAGATGCTGCGGATCACCGGCATCCCGGTCAACATGCGCTCGCCGAGGCCGATGACCTGCCGGCCGAGGAAGCCGGGCGTGAGCCAGCCGATGATGACCAGGCAGAGCACGAGCACGACCAGACCGAGCCCAGGCACGCCGAAGGGCAGATAGGTCTCCGGGTTGTAGCGGGGCGGGATCAACGGCGTGATCTTGCCGTCGACGAATTCGATGAACAGCCAGCCGAGATAGACGGTGAGCGCGAAGGGCGCGGTCACCAGGATGCCCGTCAGCAGATAGGTGCGCAGCTTGCCGAAAACGCCCAGCCGCCGCCGGTGGTGATGACCGTCCCCCGGATTGCCTCCGGACGATGGGTTGCTCAAGGTGACCTGACTGCTGTCCGACATGCGCTTTACTTTGAAATTCCAGGGATTTCGGCGAGAGGATGGGCCCGAATGCTGGCCAAGGCAACCGCTTTCGCGGCCTCAGGCCACGCCCTCCTTGAAGAAGCGCCGGAGCTCGGCAAAGGTTTCGTCCGGCTGTTCCTCGGGCAGGAAGTGCCCGCAGTCCAGCGCTTTCCCGGTCACGATCGCCGCCCGCTCCCGCCAAGTCTCCAGCACATCATAGTATTTTTCCATGAGGCCGCGCAGCCCCCAAAGCACCAGCAGCGGCGCCGCCACCTTGGTGCTCAGATCGGCCTCGTCGTGTCGCAGGTCGATCGAGGCGGCGGCGCGATAGTCCTCGCAGGAGCCGTGCACCGTCTTGGGATCGCTGAAACAGCGGAGATACTCCGCCATGGCCTCGGGCGTGAACGCGTCCGCCGCCGCGCCCCACGCGGTCAGCTTGGCCCTCAAATAGAACTCGGGGTCGGCCCCGATCAGCTTTTCCGGGAGCGGGCTCGGCTGGATCAGAAAGAACCAGTGATAGTAGCCCGTGGCCACATCCTGGTTGGTGGTCGAGAAGATCTTGTGTGTGGGCACGATGTCGAGCACCGCCCAGCGCAGCACCCGTTCCGGATGGTCGAGCGCCATGCGGTGGGTGACGCGCCCGCCCCGATCATGCCCCGCCACGAAGAACCTGGAGAATCCCAAGGTCTCCATCACCTCGATCTGGTCCTGCGCCATGGCCCGCTTGGAATAGGTCTCGTGGTCGGACCCGCCTTCGGGTTTTGAGGAATCGCCATAGCCCCGCAGATCGGTGGCGATCACGGTGAAATCCTCGGCCAGCCGGGGGGCGATCTTGTGCCAGATCACATGGGACTGCGGGTAGCCGTGCAGCAACAGCAAGGGCGGGCCCTCGCCGCCTCTGACCAGGTTGATCGTGGCGCCGCTGACGTCGATCTTCGCTTGGCTGAAACCCTCGAACATCCGCTCCGCTCCCGTGGTTTGGCGGGATGTTATACGGCAATTCCCGGCCGATGTCGTAGGCCGAGCGGCGGCTCGCGTACCGGCACCGTTCTGAGGCCATGCTCGGACCACATGAAGGGTCCGCCGCCCGGGGTCCGCGACCGGCCGATCCCGAGTATGGTTAACGAGAGTAAAAGCGACGTAAATCCGGCATTGCCGGTGATGCTGGCGGCACCGGCCATGACCGATCTTCGCACCCCATGCCGCTTTTCTTGGGACACCGATCTGTTTTAATGCGAGCAAGGAGGCCGGGGGGTCATGGCCATGCTCAACAAATCTCTCAAAGACCATGCCGCGGCCCTGCGGGAGGGCCGCCTGACCAGCACGGCGTTGGTCGAAGAGGCCATGGCCCGGCAAGCGCGGTTCGCGGATCTGCTCGGCGCCTACAAGACCGTGGACCCCGAAATCACCCGGCGGCAGGCGGCGGCCGCCGACCGCGTTCTCGCCTCCGGCGAAAACACTGGACCACTGGCCGGGCTGCCGGTCTCGGTCAAGGATCTCTTCGGCGTCGAGGGATTTCCCACCTATGCCGGCACCGCGAACCGGCTGCCGCCGGACTGGGAGCGCGAGGGTCCGACCATTTCCCGTCTGCGGGCCCAGCACGGGGTGGTCATGGGCAAGACCCATACGGTGGAGATCGCCTTCGGCGTGCTGGGCACCAACCCGCATTGGGGCGCGCCACGCAATCCCTGGGATCCCGAGCGGCCGCGCGTGTCGGGCGGCTCGTCCTCCGGCGCCGGGGTCAGCCTGGCGGAGGGGTCCGCAGTGCTGGCGCTCGGCACCGATACCGCGGGCTCGGTCCGCGTGCCCGCGAGCTTCACCGGCATGGTCGGCGTCAAGACGACGCAGGGACGCTGGTCGATCGACGGGATTTTCCCCTTGAGCCCCAGCCTCGACACGCCCGGCGTGCTGACCCGTACGGTCGCCGACGCAGCCTACGCCTTCGACGCGCTGGACGATGAGGGCGGCGCGCAGGACGCGGCGGCGGAGATCGAGCTGGCCGATCTGGCCATTGGCGTGCCCAACGCACTGTTTTGGGACGACTGCATGCCCGGCATCGAGGACGGTGTACGCGCCGCCTTGGCGGAGCTCGAGCGTGCCGGCGCCCGACTCGTCCCTCTGGATCTGCCCAGCGCGGACCAGGCGTACGCGTACCTGTGTCAAGGGGGGCTCGCGGCGGTCGAGGTGTACGCCTTCCTGAAGAATGATCTGCCCCAGGTGCTGAAGACCCTGGATCCCAATGTGGCCCAGCGGATGGCCGACGCAGGCACGCTGCCGGCGGTCGAGTATATTCAGCGCAAACGCCACTTGGCCGCGCTGGGCGCCAAGGCGGCCGCCGGGCTGGCCGGGGTGGATGCGCTGGCCACGCCGACCGTGGCGGTGACGCCGCCGACGCTGGAGGAGATCTCGTCTGCCGAGGCCTACCGGAGCAAGAACCTGCTCGCGCTGCGCAATACGGGCGTGGTCAACATGCTGGGCCTGTGCGGGCTCAGCATGCCGGTGGCGCTGGATCGGGAGAACATGCCCGTGGGCCTGCAGCTGATCGCCGGACCCGGTGCGGACGCCCGGCTGGTCGGTATCGGGGCGGCCTCCGAACGCGTCCTCGGCATCGGCGCCGATCGGCTCGGGGATCCGCCCCTGTGCGCCGGCTGATCTCGCACGCAGGGCTGCGGCCCGCGCCCTGGGCCGCGGTCGCGGGTCTGCTGGCATGGCCGGCCTGGGCCGAGGCACCGGCGTTCGACCTGCCGATCGACTGTTCCATCGGAAAAGACTGTTATGTCTGGAGCTACTTCGACCACGACCCCGACAAGGGCTATCGCGATTATCGTTGCGGCCGGCGCACCAACGAGGGGCATGGCGGCACCGACTTCGCGATCGGCGGTCGGCAGCGGATGGCCGAGGGGGTGCGCGTGCTGGCGGCGGCGGACGGGGTCGTCCGGGGCCGCCGCGACGGCATGCGGGATGCCGCCGTGCTCGGCGGCGACAGGCGCGCGCTCGCCGGCAAGTTCTGCGGCAATGGGGTGAATGTCGACCACGGTGGCGGCTGGTCGGCCCAATACTGTCACATGCGCCGGGGCAGCGTGTCGGTGCAGGTCGGCGAGCGGGTCCGCCGGGGCCAGGTGCTGGGCTTCGTCGGACTGTCCGGGCTGGCCGAGCTGCCCCATCTCCATTTCGAGGTCCTGCGCGACGGCCGGAAGATCGACCCGTTCCGGGGTGTGGACGGCGGGCCACGCTGCGGGCTCGGGGCGCGCCCGCTTTGGACGGACGCGGCGCTCAAATCGATCGACTATGAACCGGTTCTCCTGCACGCGGCAGGCTTCGGGACCGGTCCGGTCGACTGGAAGCGGGTACGGGCCGGCAAGTATCCCAAAGAGACGCTACCGACCTCGGCGCCCGCTTTGACCGTATGGGTGGAGATCCTCGGGGTTCGGGCGGCCGACCAAGTTCGCCTGGAGCTGCGCGACCCCAGAGGCCGCGTGATCGCCGACAGCGACCACCGATTCGATAAGTATTGGGCGCGCTGGACCGGCTTCACCGGGCGCAAACGCCCGGCGCAGGGTTGGGCGAAAGGCCGCTATCAGGGGCGCATAGAGCTTGTCCATCGCGGCCCGGACGGCCAGCGGGTGATCGAGGAGACACGGGAAATCGAGGTTCGTTAGCCGCGAACCGGTTCCGCCGTCCGGCGCTGCATGCGCAGCTTCTGCCGCAAGGCGCCGAAATCCTCCTGCGCCGCCAGCAGCGCCGGCACCACCAGCAGCACCAGGAAAGTGGTCACCATCAGGCCGAAGACCAAGGTCACCGCCATGGGGATCAGAAACTGCGCCTGCAGGTCCCGTTCGAACATCAAGGGGGTCAGCCCGCCAATGGTCGTGAGCGACGTCAACATCACCGCCCGGAGCCGGTCGCAGGCGCCGTCGGTGATGGCCGAAATAGCCTCCTGCCCACTGCGGATTCGCTCATCGATCGTAGTGACCAGGATGATGGAATCATTGACCACGATGCCGGACAGCCCGATCAGCGCCACCAAGCTCAGAATGGTGAGCTCGAATCCCAGGGCCATATGGCCCAGAGCGGCGCCGACCAGCCCGAGCGGGATCACCGACATCACCACGATCGGCCGGGTATAGCTCGCGAACACCCAGGCCAGCACGATGTAGATGACCGACAATCCGACCATGGCGCCGACGCGCATGTCGGCCAGCGTCGTCGCCTGTTCCTGGGCCTTGCCCTCGAACCGGACCGACAGGCCTTTGTCCGCGGCCATCTTGTAGATGCCGTCTCGTTCCAGGGCGGCGACGATCTCGCCCGTGTTGGTGATCTCCTTGTCCAGCTCCGCCGTGATGGCGATTTGACGCGCCCCGTCTTCCCGCAGGATGCGGGCGAAGCCTTGCTTCTCGCGGGTGCGCACGACCTCGGCGAGCGGCACCTCGGCCCCGGTCGGCGAGCGCAGGTAAAGCGCGTCCAGAGCGGCGAGGTCGATCGCGCCGCGCGGATATTGCACGCGAACGATGATCTCCTCGTCGTCCCGCGGGAAGCGCTTGGCGATCGCACCCTGGAAGGCGTTGCGCACCTGGCGGCCGACATTCTGGGTATTGAAGCCGAGCGCCCGGCCGCGCGGCGTGACTTCGATGATCGTCTCGCGCCGGCCATAGGGCAGGTTGTCGGCGATGTCGCTGACGCCGGGATAGCTCTCCAGCAATTGGGCGACCTGGTTGCCCGTGGTCTTGAGGGCGTTGATGTCGTCGCCCAGCAGGCGCACGTCCACCTCCCGTCCCGGCGGGCCTGCTTCGGCCGGCAGGATGGTGACCTTGGTCAGGCCTGCCTGCCGGCGCACGGCTGCGCGCCAGGCCGACATGAAGGTGTCGGCCTCGATGGTGCGGTCCTCCGCCGCAACCAGCTCGACGAAGATGCCGCCCACATGGTCGCCGGCCGATGACGTCCGGCCCGGTCGCACGCCGACCGCACCGCCGATGAAGCCGACCGCAGTCTTGACGAGACTCCCCTCACCCGCCCCCGTCACCTCGGCCTCGGCCGAACGCATGGCCCGCTCCAGCTCGTCGAGCATGGCAACGGTCTGCTCGCGGGGTGTTCCGGCGGCCATCTCGATGTTGGCGAACACCCGATCGCCTTCCGGCTGCATGAAGAAGACGAAGGGCAGCCGGCCGCCCGCGACCAGGCCGATGATCAGGATGAAGGCGCCCAGGGCAGTCGCCAGCGTGGCGTAGCGCCAGCGCACCACGAATCCCACGGTATTGCGAAACCACCCTTCGCGAAACCGCTGAAACCCCGCATCGAACCAGCGCCGCAGGCGAGGCGGACGTTTCGGCTCATGCGTGAGCGCGCTGCGCATATGCCCCGGCAGCACCAGAAAGCACTCCACCAGGCTGGCGATGATGACCGCGATCGCGACCAGCGGGATGCCGCGGATGATCTGGCCGATGATGTCGGAGATGATCAACAAGGGCGTGAAGGCGGCGATCGTCGTCAGCGACGAGCTAAACACCGGTGCGGCCATGCGGCGGGCGCCGGTCTCCGCCGCCTCCAGCGCATCCATGCCGTCGCGGAAGCGCGCCTCCGCGTGCTCGCCGACGACGATGGCGTCGTCGACGATGATGCCCAGCACCATGATCAGGGCGAACAGGCTCACCATGTTGATCGACTGCCCGCTTGCCAGCATGACCACCATGGTGGCCAGCAGCGAGACCGGAATCCCAACGGCGACCCAGAACGCGACCCGGCTGTTCAGGAACAGGAACAGGACGGTCAGCACCAGAACCAGTCCCCCGAGGCCGTTCTTCAGCAGGAGCTGGATCCGCGAGCGGATCAGATCCGCCATGACGTCGTATTGCTCGATCACCAGGTTTTCCGGCAGGGTCGGTCCGATTTCCGCCAGGTAGTCGTCTACGGTGTTGGCGAGATCGAGGGCGTCGGCGCTGGTCGCCCGCTGGATGTGCAGCCCGATGGCCGGCTGGCCGCGGTGCCGGAGCGTGATGCGTTTCTCCTCGAAGGCCTCGCTGACCCGGGCCACGTCGCGCAGCAGGATGCGCTGCCCGGTCTCGAGCGCCTTGATCTCGATGGCGCCGATGCCGGCCGCGTCCTTGACCAGCCCAAGGCTGCGGATTTGGCGTTCCGAGCCGCCGCCGGTCACGCCGGACGGCAGGTCGCGGGACTGTTCGGCGATCCGTCCGGCGATGTCGGCCAGCGTCATGTTCAGCCGCCTGAGCACCTCGGGCCGGACCTCGACCCAGATCTCCTCGTCCCTGGCGCCGCTGAGATCGACCTTGTCGATGCCCCGGTCCAAGAGCCCGTCGCGAATGCGCTTGGCGATGGCCTTGAGGGATCGCTCCGGATAGGGACCCGAGATGACCAGGCGGCTGATCGTGTCATAGCGGACGATGCGCCGGATCTCCGGGCGTTCGCTGTCATCTGGCAGGGTCATCACCTGGCCCACGCCGGTCTCCACGTCGGCCAGGGCCGCCTGCATGTCGGATCCCGGCTCGAACTCCACGACGACGCTGCCCCGGCCTTCGACGGAGGTCGAGCGGACGCGCTTGACGCCATCGAGAAACCGCACCTCCGGCTCGATCGCCTGCACGATATTGGCGTCGACGTCCTCGGCGCTGGCCCCGGGCCATTCGACGGCGACGCTGATGATGTCGATGCCGAAGTCCGGGAAGAACTGGGTGTTCATGCGGTTGATCGCGAACAGCCCGCCGATGATCATCAGCATCATGAGAAGGTTCGCCGCGGTCGGATGGCGCGCGAACAGATCGATCAAACCGCCGCGGCGGCCACTGCCGCCGCCGGGCTCGCGTCCAAACAGGCCGGTGTTGAGCGGCATAACTAGCGGATGTCCACCTTCACGCCGGGGCCGATCTCGGGAAACGTCGTTGAGGCGACCTGGTCGCCGGCTTCGAGTTCACCGCGGACCAGAACGTCATTCCCGGCGCGCGCGACCAAGTCGACGCGGCGCGGCTGCAGGCGTCCGTCGACCGCAACGTAAACCAGGTCCTCCCCCTGAAGAGCGGCGGCCGGCAGGCGCACCACCTGGCTGTAGGGACGGTCGGGAATAAGGACTTCCACGAACACCCCGGGGCGCAGCACCGTGTCCAGCCCGGTGTCGTGAATCCGCGCGAACAACTCCACGCCGCCACTGGCCGCGTCCACCTCGCTGCCGGCCCGCTCGATGGTGGCGGCGAACTCGAAATCCCGCGTCCGGGTCCGCCAGACGACTTTCGCCTCGCGGCCCTTGACGCCGCCCGACTCGATCAGCCGCGCAAACTCGGCGTCGCTGATCTGAAACCGCCCCTCGAGCCGGCTTGCGTCGATCAGGCGGGCGACCCGGTCATTCACGCTGACCTGCTTGCCGATGGCCGTACCGCGGTCGGTCAGGAAGGCATCGAACGGGGCGACCAGCTTTGTCTGCTCGAGATCCCGGACGGCCCGGTCGACCGCCACCTGGCGCTGGCTGATGACCGCCTGCTGCTGGGCCACGCGCGCGCCCAGCCGATCGATCGACTGATTGCGGGCAATGACCCGCTGCTCGGTCTCGGCCAGGGTAATTTTCGAATCGTCCAGGGACTTCTGAGAGCCCGAGCCTTTCTTACGCAGACTCGCCCGACGGTCCAGCTCCCGCTTGGCGAGCGTCAGCTGCTCCAGATCCTGTTCCAGCAGCGCGCGCTCGCCGACGCGCTCGGCTTCCAGCTCTTCCAGCCGGGCCTTGGCCTCGATCAGCTGCGCCGAGCGCTCGGCCAGGGCGGATTCGTAGTCGAAGGGGTCGATCGCGACCAACAGCTCGCCTTCCCGCACGATGCCGCCCTCGACGTAGTTATCGCCGACCTCGATCACCCGGCCGCTGACCAGCGGTCGAAGCTCGACTGATCGGCCCGCCACGATCTCGCCCAGCAGGCGCAGGTCTGGCTGCACATCGGCGACCGCCACGGTGATGGCGGAGATCGTCCAGCTGCGTTCCGGGACGGGTTTTCGCTCCACGGCCGGCCGGGTCGCGACCAGCCAGGCGGCCGCCGCGACGGCGCCGCCCAGAATGGCGACCGGGACGAGGACGCGCAGCCAGGAGATCAGGCGCGAGGGCGCGTTGCGTCGGCCCGACCGCCCGCCTCCCGACCCCGGAAACGAGACGCCGGGCTCCTTGGGCGCCGGGACGCTCACGCGCCGTTGCTCGCTCCGGCTGGGTACCGGACCGGCTTGGCTGGACTCGTCCTCTGGTCGTGTGTCCACGGTCAAAGTCGTTCTTTCATAAAGACTTCCGTCTCACTTTACATGGGAAGAGCCGCAATAGGAATGCAATCGAAATTCGAGCCGCTAAGGCCGCCTCAATACTTTGAACAACACCTCTATACGGATGGTTACGGTCTTGCGATCAGGCGCATCCCCGGCGGCGAGCCCTCGGACTCTTCTTGGACCGTCCTGTTTTCAAGCTCACGTCTTTCCGGGCGTATGACCATGGATGTAGACCGAATGGTTAAAGCAAAGTTTACCGCCGCTTAAGGACGATCTGCGCACACTTTGCGTTGCGTCCTCGGGTTCACGACACGCCACGTGTTCGCGGAAGGCGGCCGGTCGGTCTGGAACAGATCCGGTGGTACGCCTCCTGTCGGAAAGCCACCAAATCGTGCCAAAGAAACCACAAGAACAGCATCAACAGGATGGTCACGCGGGCGGTTGCCCCGTGCATGCGGCGAAGGCGCAGCAGGTCTCGGACGTCTTTACGCATGCCAACAAGATCCTGGCCGGGATCCTGGCGATCTCGGATGACGCCATCATCTCGCTGGACCACACGCAGCGCATCGTCGTGTTCAACGAAGGCGCCGAGAAGGTCTTCGGCTACAGCGCGGACGAGGCCCTGGGCCAACCGCTGGAACTCCTCCTGCCGGAGAGCATCCGCCGCGCGCATCAGGCCCTGGTAAAGGGCTTCGGCAGCGACAAGGTGGCCAGCAAGAAGGCCTCTTCCCGTCAACCCATCGAGGGACGCCGCAAGGACGGCTCCGAGTTCCCGGCGGAAGCGTCGATCTCCAAGATCGACACGGAAGACGGGCCGCTGTTCACGGTCATTCTGAGGGACATCACCGAGCGGCTCGAGGTCGAACGTCGGCTCTCGGAAATGGCCCAACACGACGCCCTGACCGGTCTTGCCAACCGCGCCATGTTTACCGAGCTGCTGAACCGTGCGATCAGCCGCGCCAAACGCTCGGGGAGCGCGGTGATCGTGATGTTCATCGACCTGGACCGGTTCAAGAAGATCAACGATTCCCTGGGACATGATGTGGGCGATCTCCTGCTCAAGGAGATCAGCCGCCGCTTCTCGGGCAGCCTGCGGGAATCCGACGTGATCGCCCGCATGGGCGGTGACGAGTTCACCGTCGTGCTGGAACGCCCCGCCGAATCGTCTGAAGAACAGGTTTCCGCGCAGCGCAGCGCAGCGATCGTCGCCGAAAAGCTGCTCGAGGTGGCTCGTCGCCCGGTCCGGCTGGATGGCCAGGAGGTGTTCGTGGCCGCCAGCATCGGTGTCGCCTTCGCGGCCGGGCTGGAGGCCGACGCCGACACGCTGATCAAGAATGCCGACATGGCCATGTATCGCGCCAAGCAGGACGGCGGTGACAACTTCCATTTCCATTCGGAGGAAATGTCGGCCGAGGCGCTCGGACGGCTGGCGATGGAGGGCGAGCTGCACCACGCGCTCGACCGGGGCGAGTTTGTGTTGCACTACCAGCCGATCATGCGCATCCCCGACGGTGGGCTCCTGGGAGTCGAGGCCTTCCTACGCTGGCAGCACCCGAGAGGACGTCTGATGACGCCAGAGGGCTTCATGCCGGTCGCCGAGGAAACCGGCCTGATCGTTCGAATCGGCGACTGGGTGCTCACAACCGCCTGCCGCCAGATGTGCGACTGGATCGACCAGGGACGGGCCATGTCCCGCCTGGCCGTAAATCTCTCCGCGCGCCAGTTCCGGGACAAAGGGCTGCCCGCGCTCATCTGTCGGGTGCTGGCGGACACGGGCCTGCCGCCCGACGTCCTGGAGTTGGAGGTCACTGAAGGCCTGTTGACCGGCAGTCCCGACGCCGCCTTCGAACGGTTGCAGGAGTTGAAGACATTCGGCGTACGGCTGTCGATCGATGATTTCGGAATGGGGGTTTCTTCGCTCAACTACCTCAAGGGCTGCCCTATCGATGTGCTCAAGATCGACGGGAATTTCGTGCGCAAACTGGGCCGGAGCAGCAAGGACGCGGCCATCGCCGCTTCGGTGATCGAGCTTGCCCACAATCTGCAGATGGAGGTGGTCGCCGAAGGCGTCGAGACCGACGCGCAGCTTGCCTGGCTGGCGGCGCAAGGCTGTGATGCCGCACAAGGCTACTACTTCTGTCACCCCATGCCTGCGGAGGATCTCGGCGAGCCGCTTCGGATGGACCTGCTCGACGCGCCGCCGGCCCAGTCGAGCCCCGCAGCCGGAGTCTGAGTACCTTCGTCTTTCGAGACCTGTGATCCGGATTGTGTCCGGCTCGCCCTGCCGCTAACACAGTCCATCATGTTCACCCTGTCCAAAGCGCTGTGGGCGCTCTTGACGCCGGGCAACCTGTTCCTTCTGGCCCTGGCCACCGCCGTCCTGCTGCTGTGGACGCGCTGGCGCCGGGCCGGCCGGCGGCTGCTCGTGCTGCTGCTCATTGCCGGAGGGATGCTGTCTGTGGTGCCGCTCGGTCGCTGGCTACTGGTGCCGCTGGAGAACCGCTTTCCGGCCGTGCGAACGGCGCCGGCCCAGGTGGATGGCGTGGTCGTCCTCGGCGGATCGATCAATCAGTTCATCTCCAAGGCGCGTGGACAGCCGGCCCTGGACGGCGGGGCCGAGCGCTTGCTGGCGGCCGCCAGGCTCGCCCGGACCCATCCGACCGCGCGCTTGGTCTTCACGGGTGGCTCCGGCGACCCGTTCCGGCAGGAGCTCAAGGAGGCCGAGGTGGCGCGAATGGTCTGGGCCGATCTGGGACTGGCCACCGAGCTCGCCTCGGGCCGCGTCCAGTTCGAGGATGTCTCGCGCAATACCCACGAGAATGCCGTGCTCACATACCGCAGTATCGCCCCACGCAGCGGAGAGGTCTGGCTGCTGGTGACCTCCGCCCGACATATGCCGCGGGCGATGGGCAGCTTTCGCGAGGCCGGCTGGCGGCCGCTCGCCTACCCGGTCGACTACGTGACCGACGGAACCATCGGCGGGCCGTACGGATTCAGTTTCGCCGGCGGTCTCGGCGCGTTCGGCGAGGCGCTCAAAGAGTGGATCGGGTTGCTCTACTACTACGTCATGGGGCGGACGGACGCCCTCTTTCCCGCCCCGTAGCTCAGACGTGACCGGG
>JAAUXY010089790.1_pt1 | contig 27151 bp, 23 predicted proteins | sample 7278121 | NCBI WGS metagenome assembly JAAUXY01 (sample SAMN14350117, study PRJNA611818) | marine sediment metagenome | isolation source: surface marine sediment (1.8m) | place: French Polynesia: Moorea | collected 2018-08 | reverse complement strand
GGTAATCTGATAACCGTTCGGGAATGGAATTTTTGTCCAGTGAATAATTCAACCCCACCCAAAAGTTATGGCTCCAGTGGATTTTTAATTACCACGGCCTGTTTGCTTTTGTTGCTGTCGTTTGGCTACCGCGCCGGTTTCGGGCTGTTTGTCAAACCGATTACCGAAGCCAACGGCTGGGGTCGCGAAATCATATCCATCGCTCTGGCGGTTCAAAATCTGTGTTGGGGTATTATCGCCTTTTTTGCCGGTGGACTGGCCGATCGTTTTGGCAACGTTAAAGTCGTCATTGCCGGAACTTTCTTATATGCCCTGGGTATGGTGTTGATGCCCGGTGTAACAAGTCCCTGGGGGCTGAATGCATCCGCCGGACTTTTGGTTGGTGCGGGTATTGCCGGCACTTCCTTTGGTATTGTCCTGCCGGCTATGGCCAGAGCGGTGGGCCCCCAACGGCAGCAATGGGCACTGGGGCTGGGAACAGCAGCCGGCTCCATCGGGCAGTTTGCCGTCGTACCACTGTCACAACACTTAATCGATGCTTTCGGCTGGACCGTGACCCTCAACATTTTGGCCGGTTCGGCCCTGATTATGGCGGTCTTGGCAATACCACTGGCGCCGTTTTCAGGCAGGCCACCATCCGGGCCTGATTCGAACGAAAAGGATCAGACGGTTCCGCAGGCACTGCAAGAAGCCCTGCATTACCGATCTTTTTTATTGCTGGTAATGGGGTTTTTTGTATGCGGTTTTCATGTGGCTTTCATCACAGCTCACATGCCGGCCTTTATCACCGATTTAGGTTTTGACCCCAAGGTCGGTGCTTGGTGCATATCCATAATCGGTCTGTGCAATGTATTCGGTGCCTACTTTTCCGGGATAGTTTCAGGCAAGATGTCTATGCGCTATCTGTTGGTGCTCATCTATTCCGCGCGTGCAGTGGTCATTACGTTGTTTATGATAACCCCCATTAGCCTTGCATCCGTGCTGATGTTTAGCGCCACCATGGGTTTTCTGTGGCTGGCCACTGTGCCGCCGACCTCGGGTCTGGTGGCGCTCATGTTCGGAACCCGTTATATGGCGATGCTTTACGGGATTGTATTTTTGGGCCATCAGGTGGGCAGCTTCATTGGTGTCTGGCTAGGTGGCTGGCTGTATGACCGCAGCGGCAGTTACGATATGGTTTGGTGGCTGGGCGTTGCGCTGGGCTTAATGGCTGCTGTCGTGCACTGGCTGATGAGCGAGCGGCCCGTAGAACGCTTGGCGGTGCAACATTTATAAGTGTATTTAGTTTTGGAAAAGGTAAGGCCCAAAAAGTACAGGCTATCCCAGTAGCCCATGGCGGGACAACCGAGATAGCCTAACCATAATACCAAACCGCGAGAAAAGAGGGCAGGCATTATGGGTCATAACAACTATTACACATATAAGTAGTAAAGAACAATAGCTAAAATCGCTAAGAAGATATTTTTATTGAATTCAATGCTGGCGTTACGATGTCTGACACTTGATGCTGTGCGCCCTTAAAGCAATCCGGCATCCTCAAACAGTTTTTTCATCCCGGCCTTATTCTTGAACATCTCTTCGCGGGTGAGACCTTCAAGTTCGTGCGGAAATACCAGCCATTTATCGGTGGCATGGATAAAATAATCCGGCTCGATATCGGTCAAGTTGTACTTCGGCTTAAACCAGGCTGTGGCCACCCGGATGTCTTTTGGCAGGTTGCGGCGCATTTTTGCTTTAAGGGTTTCGATGATGGCTTTAATGCTGCTGCCGGTGTCAAAGACATCGTCTACAATAAGAAGGCCGTCTTCCCAGTTGGCTTGCCGAATGACATACTCGAGTCCATGAACGCGGACTTTTTTGTCTCTTTTTTTGATGCCGTAATAAGAAGAGGTGCGGATAGCGATATGATCGGTTTGAACACCGAGATGGTCCAGTATTTCCTGAACCGCAATGCCGACCGGCGTGCCGCCGCGCCAAACGCCAATGATAAAGCTGGGCCGAAATCCGCTTTTGTATATGCGCAGGCCCAGCTCAAATGAATCGTTTAACAGTTCCTGAGCTGTAAGGTATTGTTTGTCTTCAGCCATAATCAGATGTTGGGAGTCAACATGATGGGTTCCAAACACTTAACCGTATTATATTTTTCATTCTCGTTTTTAGTCAATTGAAAAATTGATCCCTTAAATTCAAATCTTAAGTGTTTTGTGAATAGGGTGTACCAAAAGCGTTCAGAGACACCTTTGCATAGGGCAACGATTCTTTCGGATGCGCCGATTTGGTTTCAGCCGGATAGCCGATGGCGATGATAGATTCCACCCGCATATGCGCAGGAAGGTTCAGGATCTCGGCAATGTAGGCTTCGGCCGTTTGACGGTCATCATGTTTCCTTTCGCGGATTTGGATCCAGCAACTGCCCAGATCTAAGGAAGTCGCTGCCAGATGAATAAACGCTGAAGCAATCGATGCATCTTCTATCCATACATCGGTTATTTGTGGGTCGCCACAGACGACGATTCCCATAGCGGCGTTTTTCAAAAAGGTGGCGCCATGCGGTTTTGCGCTGGACAGCTTTTCCAATAAATCGGGTTTGGTCACGACAACAAACTCCCATGAATTTTTGCCCATTGATGTCGGTGCGCGCAGGGCTGCTTCCACCAGTTGATCAATCGTTTCCGAATCTATCGGTTTGTCCAGATATTTTCGAATACTTCTGCGCTTTTCTAATAATGCTAAAAACATCCTCTTCCTCCTCAAAAACGATCTCAAAAATGCATCTAACGCCCAATGGCTGTGTTACAAACCGATTCGAAATGCTCGAATACTAGCGTGTATGCTCCACTTTCGAATCGGTTTGCGCCTTGCCCTTGGACGTAATCTACTATTTTTGAAATCGTTTTTACAATTTTGTTTTATTCCGGGCATGCGAACGCATTTAATTAGTTACCACAAATTAAGTCAAACACTTGCAGCTACTTTTAAGGCTTAAACATGAGCGTTTCAAATTAAAAAAAGAGAATTAACTTTTAATGGAATTTTATCAATTTTATTTAATTTGAAACCCTTTGGTCTTCGCTTTCAGCTACGGCCCAACGGGCTAAACGGGCAACCGGCAAACCTGTTTGATATTGTGCGGGGAGCATGATAAAATTTTTTGAGTATACAGTCAAAGAAAATAAGGTTGCTGATGATGATAAAAGAAAAAATCAACCTTAAAACGTTATGGGTATTTGGCCTGGTTTGGGCCGTTTTGGTGCTGTCCGGTGTTGCGACAGCAAAAGAAGTGGCGGTCATTAAAGTTCAATATCGCCGGGCAGCGGAGCTGGTGCCGGTTGTCCAGAGCCTGCTTTCGGAACAAGGCACCGTTACAGCCAGTGAACGGGTGAATTCTCTGGTTGTGGTGGATACCGTCGAGGCCATCCAACGCGTTTACGCCTATATCGAGCAATTTGACACGCCGGTCGAACAGGTCCGGATACATGTTCGATTTCATACCGAAAACCGCGGCCGTCAATATGCCCATGACGCTGGCGGCCGTTATTCTGACGACGATTTAAGGGTTTCTGCTGGCAGTCGCAAAAAGGACAGAACCACAACTATGTCTAAAAGCCGCATTCACCAGCGCAGCAGCCACACCGAAGCTTTTGTAATTGCCATGTCCGGCAGCCCGGCTTTTATTCGCACCGGTAAAGAAATCCCATATCAAAGCAGCTCGCCGTTTTTTAGACGACATGCCCCGGGTGATGAAACCATTGCCTGGCAAACCGTTGAAAGCGGCTTTGAAGTCACCCCGACAATTGCAGGTGACAATGTCATTTTGAAGATCGTGCCACGCATCGCTTATGATTTCCGCCAAGACGCGGTTATTCGTTTCTTCGGTGCCCAAACGGAGCTGACGGCACCCTTTGGGCAGTGGGTGGAAATCGCGGGCACTAGCGATCAGCAAAACCAAATCTTCCAAGAAATTCTCTCCCAGCGCGAGCGCGACGGACGAGCTACAACGTCGATGTCAGTAATGGTACAACCTTACTGAAAGCGAGTTCCGAGTCCCGCAAATTAATAGGTATCAGGTTTCAGTGTTCAGGTGTCAGCATTTTTTTCTCTTGGCTTCCTGCCTTCTGATTCTTGAAGATTTTAGAGGATCAGTTGCCAGCAGCCAGTGACCAGGAGCAAGCGGCCAGTGTTCTGTAGCACACAACCTTTTCCTTGCTTCGTGTCGGCTGAACCTTTATATAGAGTAGATAGTATCCATTCGATGCTTTTTAAAAAGATTGCTGATTGATGACGCATCGGGATGTATTCAACACCCTTCCAAGGACATCAAAGGGGGAAAGGAGGGGCTGGTATGAAGTTACTTTCTATTCTGGTCATTGGGGGTATTATCCTGGGCCTGGCAGCCGCTGCGAATGCACAATGTGGCCCTATGAATACCGGTCACAATCTGCTGGCTTGTATCGAAAGTAGTGATCCTCAGCTTTATGGCTATGGTCTCGGATTTATTTCAGGTGTCACATTTGCTTATCGCGCCATGTATGATGGCACCATGAAGCCCGAAAAGATTTGTATCCCCAAAGGCGTTAAAATTAAGGAGGTCAAGCTGGTCGTCCAAGATTATCTGGAGAATAACCCCAACAAGCTGAATGAAACACCCTGGGTTTTGGTTTCCGAGGCAATTCGAGAGGCTTTTAGCTGTTACTAATGTCAGCCGGTTGAGGCCGCTATCCGCTTGTCCGCCTTTGGTGGATTAGCCCGTCGACGCCTTGCCTTTGTAGGGCTGGAAAGCTGGAAGCTATAAGGCCAGCAAGACTGCAAATCCAAATCATAGCGTGTCAAATGGGCGTGAACGATCAAGGCTTTCAAGCCTTCTGGCATCCCAGCCTCCCAGCAATTTTCTTTTACTTGGGCCTTCGGCCGGTTCAATTTAAAGGTGATCTGCTAGTTTTGAAACGAATTGAAGCTTGAAACAAAAGGAAGCTCATTATGGCGAAGATTGTTCCCCTCGAACAACAAGATCTGGATAGCTGGAAACAGCAGAATGCAGAAGCGCTGGCGGAAGTTGAAGATCAGGCGTTAAAAGATATGATCAAGCAAGTCTTGCATTTGCACGAACTCGAGTATAGTGGTGAATGGCGCCAGGCGCATCGGAGACTTGATTTTTCGAAAGCCACATTCATGGATTATCTTCAACTCTATGCCCGCTGGTCGATTCCCGAGTTTAGAATACTTGAAGAAGCTGTATTTGAAAACTTTGATGAGCTCAAGCGTAAAGGGTTATACAGCGTTTTGATTCGGCTTAGAAAAGAAAAAGATTCAAAGTGACTTTATAGACCTGGCAGACATCGTCTAACGCCCTTTAGCCCGAAGGCCCTTTTTTTCAGCTCTGAGCGTGATCCCATTTTGTGAATGCTAACCGTGTAAATTTTCGATATAGGCTCTTAAAAGCTCTCCCACTCCCCATGCCTGGGCGATACAGCCGCGAGGTGCATGCGGGGCGTTAGCATCAAAAATTTCGGAAATTGAACCGATGCCGGCATCTGCCATATGCGGACTGAATTCCGCAAAGAGTTTTTTGCCCTTGATTTTGCCGTCGCTGCCATAGATTCGAACTAATGCCGTTAAAAATGGCCCTAACAGCCAACTCCATACCGTGCCTTGGTGATAAGCACTGTCACGTTTATACATATTTCCGCCGTATGCCGGATGGTAACCGGGTTCTTCCGGCGCCAGGCTCCGCAAGCCAAAAGGCGTATAGAGCCTGTCCATTACAATTTGAAATACGCGTTTGGCTTTATCGTCTTCTAACAGGGGATAGGGCAGGCCGATCGCCATAATCTGATTTGGTCGAATGCTGGCATCACGGATGTCACAATCAACAAGATCGTAAAGATAGCCGCCCTCTGCAAACCAAAATGCTTCGACAAACTGCTTTTTCACCTGACCGGTTCGCTGGGCATAGTTTTTGGCCTGATCAAGTCGGCCGACTTTTTTGGATAACCAGGCATATATGGCCAGCGCATTAATCCACAAGGCGTTGACTTCAACCGGTTTACCGATGCGAGGCGTTACGACCCAATCACCGATTTTGGCATCCATCCATGTCAATTGCACACCCGGCTCTCCGGCCGACAGCAGCCCATCGCTGTCCACGTGGATATTATAACGCGTGCCCTTGTCATGCCAATCGATAATATCCTGAAGTACCGGCATCAACTCATCCCTGATGAAATTGGTGTCACCGGTATAGCGCAGATATCGATAAATCGCGATGAAAAACCAGAGGGTGGCATCGACGGTATTGTATTCGGGCGCTTCTGCCGAATCGGGGAACCGGTTCGGTAGCATTCCCTGGCTGACATGCTGGGCAAAGGCACGCAGAATTTTTTTGGCATCTTCAAAGCGGCCCGTCGCCAGGGTAAGACCGGGCAGCGCAATCATGGTGTCGCGCCCCCAGTCGGTAAACCAATGATAGCCGGCAATGATGGTTTTCAGATCTTCGCCCCGCTGCACGACAAGCTGATCGGCGGCTAAGGCTAAGGTTTCGGTGATATCGTCGCGGATTTTCAAACCGGCGATCAAATTTTTGCGGCGGTCTTTTTCGCGCTCAAGCAGATCAAACGCATTGCGACCGGCAGGGTGTTGCAGTGAAACGATCACCCCCAGCTGATCGCCGCTCTTCAACTGCAGCTTGAAGGTGCCGGGCGTAAACAGGTCTTCTTGAAAATCCTGCCCGCGGTATTTTTCAACAGGGTACTCGAAATTGTAATACCATTGCGGGTTGACCTTGAATTCTGAATTTGGAACGGAAAGGTACAATTCCGGCAGACCGTCATACAGTGAAGCTGTCAATACACCGTTTTCAAATTCAAGATGCTGGCCGATGGCATCATTGGCAACCATCAAGCGATGATAGTCTCTGCCGGCCATGAACGGTTGTAACTTCAAAGTAAACGCTGCCGGTGCTTCTAATACCTCATACAGGATGAGGGTTGTATTTTCACCATTAACGGCCGCAATCGTTTTTTGAAGCCGCACGCCGCCGGTTTGATAAACAAAACGCGGGAAGAACTGTTTTGAAAAGGACTGTAGGTATCGATAGCCCTCAGGGTGGACGGCGTCCGGAAATAAATTGGTGCTCAATTTGATAGGCTCGCTGTTTAATTCAATGGCTTCATCAAGCTTTGACAGTAGCACCACACGGTCGACAGGCGGTCGTAACGCGGCCACCAGCAAACCATGATACCGGCGGGTGTGCGCGCCGCTGATAGTTGAGCTTGCCCATCCACCGAGTCCGTTGGTCTCCAGCCACTCCAGCCGCAGCGCTGCATTCAAGTCTTGCGTCTGATTCTGGTCGAATTGAATTTGCATGAGAGGTTCCCTTTTCTTACTCGCCCCGACCGCCTGATTGCTGAATGAGCTTAGCGACCAGGCCGGTCCAGCCGGTCTGGTGACGGGCACCTAAACCGGCACCGTTGTCACCATGAAAATATTCGTTGAAAAGAATCAGATCCCGCCAATGGGGGTCTTCTTGAAAAATATCCAGACCACCGTATATCGGTCGTTTACCATCGCCGTTGCGCAAAAAGAGCTTAATTAAGCGTTGCGACAGTTCGGTGGCCACCTGGCCCAGATTCATCATCTTTCCCGAACCAGTGGGACATTCCACTTTGAGATCATCACCATAGTAATGGTGAAATTTCTGAAGAGATTCAATCAGTAAATAATTAATCGGAAACCAGACCGGTCCGCGCCAGTTGGAATTGCCGCCAAACAGGCCGCTTTCGGATTCAGCCGGCTGGTAGCCGATGGTGTGGGCGGTACTATTGACATGGAAAGTGTAGGGATGGGCTTGATGATATTTTGAAAGCGAGCGGATGCCAAATTCAGAAAGAAATTCACTTTCAGCCAGCATGGGCTCGAGCACCCGAATCAGGTGATCCCGATTGGCAATTGAAAGCAGCCGGCGCGAATGTTCTCCCGGCGCCCTGACACAGGCGACATGGCCGCCGTCCCGTAAATAGATGCGGTTTTGAAAAAACCATTCCATGCGGCGCTTAAAGTCCGGCAGCCTGTCAATCAGATCGACCTCAAGGGTTTCGACGGCCAGCAGCGGCATCAAGCCTACCAGCGAGCGCACCTTTAGCGGTATGATCCTGCCATTCGGTAAATGCAGGGCATCGTAAAAGAAGCCATCTTCTTCGTGCCATAGACTGATGCCTTGGCGCAGCGCTCCGGTCATCGCGCGGGCGATGCGTAAAAAATGCTCAAAAAATTTACTGGCGCTGTCCTGGTACACGGGATTAACGGTGGCCAGCTCCAAAGCAATTTTTAACATGACCAAACAATAGAATCCCATCCAGGCCGTACCATCGGATTGATCAATGTGGCCGCCGGTGGGCAAGGGTGCGCTGCGATCGAACACACTAATGTTATCCAGGCCCAGAAATCCGCCTTGGAAGACATTGCGGCCTTGCTCATCCTTTTTGTTGACCCACCAGGTAAAGTTGAGCAGCAGCTTGTGAAAGATGCTCTCCAGAAAATCACGGTCAGCCTTGCCCCGTTGCTTGGCATCGATCTGATAAACGCGCCAGGCTGCCCAAGCGTGCACAGGCGGGTTGACGTCGCCAAATTTCCACTCATAGGCGGGCAGTTGTCCGTTGGGGTGCATGTACCACTCACGCGCCATCAGATCGAGTTGGCGTTTGGCAAAATCGGCATCGACCAAAGCCAGCGGCAGGCAGTGAAAGGCCAAATCCCAAGCCGCATACCACGGATATTCCCATTTGTCGGGCATGGAGATGATATCAAAATTATAGAGATGCTGCCATTGGTGATTGCGCCCGCTGTGGCGGGCTTCCGGGACCGGCGGCATGGCTGGATCGCCGCGCAGCCATTGTTCGATGTTGTAGTAAAAAAATTGTTTGGTCCACAGCATGCCGGCCAGTGCGTGCCGCTGTATCTTTTTTTCTTCAATGCTTAGCTGCGCATTTTGAATCGCCTCATAAAATTCATCGGCTTCTGCTCGGCGCCTGTCAAAAATGGCATCAAAGTCATCGAATGCAGACGGCAGATCTTGATTGCAGAGGCGTAAGCGAATGACCCAATTTTGACCGGGTGCGACTTCGGCACGGTATAAGGCGGCTGCCTTTGTGCCTTCGCGTGCGGGATTGATGACGTCAAGCTCTTCTTGAATCAAGTAGCGATGAAATGCATCTTTACTGAACCGCTGCCCACCCGGCGTATTGGGGAAACGATTGGTATTGGTTTCGTTTTCGGTGAAAAGTAAATCTTGAGGATCTTCGGCATATAAATAGTAGGTTCCGGCGGCCGCATGTTGGGCTTTGATCTTCATCGCGCCCCTAGATGCTTCGATCTGCTTGAGTTGCGGTCGGGTGGCGACCTCCCCCATGGGTCCCTTCTCATATCCCCAGCTCCAGGTATTGCGAAACCACAGGGTGGGCAGCGCATGACAATTGGCTGCTTGTGGCCCGCGGTTGGCCACTTTGATTTGAATCAGGATGTCCGTTTCAGTTGCTTTGGCGTATTCGATAAATATATCGAAGTAGCGATCTTGCTCAAACACGCCGGTGTCCAGTAGCTCGTATTCAAAATCCTTACGCCCGCGGCGCCGGTTTTCTGCCAACAAATCGGTATACGGGTAGGCCGCCTGAGGATATTTATACAGCATCTGCATATAACTGTGGGTCGGGGTGCTGTCGAGGTAGAAGTAATATTCTTTGACATCTTCACCGTGATTGCCTTCAGAGCCGGTCAGGCCGAACATGCGCTCTTTCAATATGGGATCCTTGCCGTTCCACAAAGCAATGGCAAAGCACAGGTATTGAAACCGATCCGATATGCCGGCAATGCCGTCTTCCCCCCAGCGGTAAGCTTTGCTGCGGGCGTGATCGTGGGGAAAATATTCCCAGGCACTGCCGTCGGCACTGTAATCTTCCCTCACCGTGCCCCACGCGCGCTCACTCAGGTAAGGGCCCCATTTTTTCCAGTTGGCTTTGCGTTCCCGATATTCTATCAACCGTTGGTGTTCTGCAGTTATGTTCATCGTCTGGCCTCATATTTTAGTCATCAGCAAAATGCCCATTTTGCCGATCAAATCTGGACACCTTACCATCCGACGCTAAAGAGATTATCTTTTGGAGTAGGTAACCACTTGTTGCAGCTTGTCAACTCGATTTGACGGTGTCAAAGGCACAATCTGCGCATCAAGTAGTGCCAAAAGCAAAACGTGCCCCATATTGCTGCCAAACTAAAATTAAGAAGCCGGGCTCGCAGACTCGCGGTTCAGTTGCAACCTCATATGAGAGGGAAAAAGGTACGGTTAACAGCGCTCTTCTCATTTTGCAACCGCTGCAAATTCACCGGACATCTTCTTTGACAGCGGTTATTTGTTTTCTTATTATAAAGAATCAAGTCCGTATTCTCGGCTTTTCACACAACCGATTAAAAGCAGTGCCATCCAAACACAACGGATTGTTTAATTGATGTCGACGCCTAAATTCAAAGCGCTCAAAAAAACGACCTGCGTGCTGGCCGGCGATATTGGCGGCACCAAAACCCGTCTGGGCCTGTTCGTCGCCGGCAAACAGCGTCCTGTGGCCCAGGTGACGGCCAAATTTTCCAGCCGGCAATCGCGCAGCCTCGAGGTGATCATCGACCAAATGCTCGCCCGCTACCCGGCAAAGGTTAAAAAAGCCTGCTTCGGTATCGCCGGGCCGGTCATCAATGGTGTATGCCGTACCACCAACCTGCCCTGGGTGGTATCGGAGCAAAAGCTGCAAAAACGCTTTGGCTGGCAGCAGGTGCGGCTGATCAACGATTTGGGCAGCACTGCTATGGCCATCCCGTTGCTCACACATCGGGAAGTGAAAGCGCTCAACAGCGTTAATGTTCACAAAAGCCAGAACATCGGTCTGGTGGCACCGGGTACCGGACTGGGCCTGGCTCTGCTGGTTTTTGTGGATGGCCGCTACCGACCGGTGGCATCGGAAGGCGGGCATGCCGGTTTTGCCCCCGCCGATGAATCCGAGGTGGATCTATGGCAGTATCTGCAGGCGCGCTTCGGTCACGTCAGCGCAGAGCGCGTCCTTTCCGGCCAGGGATTGGTTAATATTTACGACTGGCTGAAATCTGGCAAGGACATTCCCGAATCGCCCGAAATCCAAAAGGCTTTGCGTCAAACCGATCCAGCACGCGTCATCTCCGAAAACGCCCTCAACGGCAGCGATCCGCTTTGCCGGGCCGCGCTGCAACGATTTTGTCGAATATTAGGGTCTATGGCCGGTAATCTGGCCCTGACCGGTATGACCACCGGCGGTCTGTATCTGGGCGGCGGTATTCCCCCCAAAATCTTACCCGCGCTCCAAACGGCGGATTACATGAATGCTTTCATCGCCAAGGGCCGCTTTAAAGACTTCATGAAAAAAATTGCGGTACGGGTGATCCTCAATGACCGCGCCGCCTTGCTGGGTGCCGCCCATTGCGCTTTAAATCTGCGCTAACCGATTCTTTTTTCCTTCGCGCTTATGAGAAGTGAACCCGATCTTAACCCGGATGATATTCCAGTCTTGCGAATCACGGCGCCTTAGGCTATAGAAAGCGCATGAGCCTTCTTGCGGTCAGGAATCTTTCCCTGTCTTTCGGCGGCCTGCAGGTGTTGTCCGATGTCAGCTTTGAGGTCGTCCCGGGTGAAGTTTTCGCCATCATCGGACCCAACGGTGCCGGCAAAACGTCGATTTTAAACAGTATCAGCGGATTTTATCATCCTGACGAAGGCCAAATTTTTTTCGAAGATCAGGACATCACCCACCTGGCTGCGCATCGACGCGCTGCCTTAGGCATTGGCCGAACCTTTCAAAATATCGCTCTTTATCGCGGCATGTCCGCTCTGGACAACATCAAACTCGGTGCCCATAGCCATTTGAAAACAGGCCTTCTGGCATCTTTGCTCTACTGGGGGCCGGCCCATCGAGAAGAGATGGCACTTAGACGCAAGGTTGAAGAAGAAATTATCGATTTTTTAGAAATCGAAGCCATTCGAAAACTACCGGTGGGATCTTTGGCCTACGGTCTTCAGAAACGGGTCGAACTTGGCCGTGCCCTTGCCATGCGGCCGAAAATACTGTTGATGGACGAACCGGTCACCGGCATGAATGCTGAAGAGACCGAAGATATGGCTCGGTTCATTTTGGATATCAATGAAGAGCACAACATGACGATCGTGCTCATCGAGCACGATATGAAAGTGATCATGGATATCTCTGATCGGGTTTTGGTCTTAAACTTCGGCCAGAAGCTGGCAGAGGGCAGACCCGAAGATGTTCAACAACACCCGGAGGTGATCAAAGCCTACCTGGGAGAGAAAAAGGCGCGCCATGGACATATTCCTTCAGCTGCTCGTTAGCGGTTTTGCGGTCGGGGGCGTTTACGCGCTGATCGCTCTGGGTTTTGTCCTTATTTATAAGGCCACGAGCATTATCAATTTCGCCACCGGCGAATTCATGATGATCGGGGCCTATTTTTTTTATACCTTTATGGTTTATATGGGGCTGCCGGCCATCCCGGCCTTTATCGGTGTGATGGGTTGTGCCGCCCTGCTCGGTTTTATGGTCGAACGCCTCGTTTTGCGACATATGCTCGGCCAACCCACGATCAGTATCGTCATGGTCACCATCGGTCTTAGCTCTATTCTAATGGGCATTGCCGAAATGGTATGGGGCTCCGATTTCCGCAGCTTTCCGGCGATTGTGCCCAGAGCCCCGCTCATTATCGGTGATATCGTCGTGCGATCCAATCTTTTTTATGGCTTTGTTTTGGCGGTGGTGGTGGTGATTGTCTTCTCCTTGCTGTTCAAATACGCCAAAGTCGGCATTGCCATGCGTGCCACGGCGGCAGATCAAAGCGCTTCTTTTTCGATGGGAATCAACGTCAAGGCCATGTTTACGCTTTCGTGGGCCTTCGGGGCCGTCGCCGCCACGCTGGGCGGCATTATCATCGGCAACATCGGCGGTGTGCATCCCACCTTGGGGCATATCGGCCTAAAAATATTTCCGGTGGTTATCCTAGGCGGCCTGGACTCCATTGGCGGCGCCGTCCTGGCGGGCTTTATCATGGGTATCATCGAAAATTTGGCCGGTGGTTACCTGGATCCTTATTTTCACGGTGGCGTAAAAGATGTCGCTCCGTTTGTTGTGTTGGTGTTGATTTTGCTGATCAAACCCTATGGTCTTTTCGGCAAAGAAGAGATCGAAAGGCTCTAAATAACGTATGCGCATCGGAGATTTCAAAGATAGTTATGTTGCAGATGAAGCGGTTTTCAAAACGCCCACAATTCGTTTCTGGATGGGCGTTTTGTTTGCGGGCCTTTTGATATTTCCTTTCATAGCCGGTAATTACTGGTTGTACATGGCCAATCTGGTGGGGGTGGCCATTGTGGCAGCGGTGGGGCTCAACATTTTAACCGGTTTTGCCGGGCAAATCTCTTTAGGGCATGCGGCTTTTGTGGGTATCGGGGCCTACACCGCGGCGATTCTGACAACCCGCTTGGGGGTGCCCTTTTTGCTGTGTCTGCCGTTATCCGGGCTGTCGGCAGCTGTTTTCGGACTGATCGTCGGTGGACCCTCGATGCGAATGAAGGGTCTGTATTTGTGTATCGCCACCTTGGCCGCCCAGGTTATCTTTGAGTTTATTTTCGTGCATTGGGAATCCATGACCGGTGGTATTCGGGGCATCAACTTACCCGCACCCTCTGTCCTGGGGGTTTCGCTGGATAATGAATTCAAGTTCTATTTTGTAACCCTGGCGGTGGTGGTCATCTGCGTGACCGCGGCCCGCAATATCTTCCGGAGCCGAGTGGGACGCGCGTTCATTGCCATCCGTGACCGGGATATTTCCGCCGAGTTGATGGGCATAAACCTGCTGCATTACAAAATGTACGCCTTTGGCATCAGCTCTTTTATGGCCGGTGTGGCCGGCTGTCTGTGGGTTAACTTTCTACGAACCGTCACCCCTGAGCATTTTCCGCTCATGGAAAGTATTCGCTACCTGGCCATGATTATTGTCGGCGGGCTGGGCAGTGTTCTGGGAGCCATTTTCGGCGCCATCTTCATGACCCTGGTGCCCGAAATACTCAAAAACACTCTGGGCCTGCTGGTTGACGCTTTCCCGCAGGCGATGGGCTATCTGTTTCCGCTGCAGCAGGTTGTTTTTGGTTTGCTGATTGTGGTGTTTCTGGTTTTCGAGCCCCATGGCCTGGCTGAAATGTGGCGCCGCTTGAAAGATTATTTTCGTCTATGGCCTTTTGAGTATTAGGTGCTATTTCAAAGCGTATCTTACATTATTAAGATTGTGCTTAATCCGGCTTAATATGCCTAGATTTTACGGGTTGAGCGCCTTGTTTTGTTACCCGTTGGCCGGTTAGCCGGTTAAAAAAATTAAATCAGTCATTTTTCCATCTATAGCGGGCTCAACGGGCTCAACCGGTTAACCTGTCAGATAACCTGATTTTTTTAAGAAAGGCTGTAGGGTTGTGTACAGGAAAATAACTGACCATCATCGAAACCATAACCCAAAAGAAAGGAGTCAGCTATGAGACACGTTAGAATCTTTATCGTACTGACGTTAATTCTGTGTTTTACTGGTACAGCGGGGATGGTGTTTGCCGAGGATGTTATCAAAGTGGGCGCCTGTCAACCGATTACCGGGCGTTTCGCTTTTGCCGGCAAGCATCTGAATGCCGGACTGATGGATTCATTAAATTATGCCAACGAACAAGGTGGCGTGGGTGGCATGAAGTTTAAATACATCTATGAAGACACCGGATATGATCTCAAGCGGGCTATTGCTTCTTTTAAAAAGATCATGGCTCAGGAAAAACCGGCGATGATGTATGGAGAATCCACCGGACAGGGAAAGGCCCTGGCGCCTGAAATCAACACCCGTTACAAGGTGCTTTACGGGTCCACCAGCTTCTCAGAAGAGCTTAGCGTGCGGGAGAAAAATCCCTACATCTTTGTCAGCGGGCCGACGTACGCCCAGCAGTTCGGTGTGCTGTTGAAATACATCGCCAATAACCCCAAGAAAAAAGGCGTGGCACCCAAAGTGGCCTTTTTCTATAGCGATACCGAATTCGGGCGCGACCCGATTCCGTTTGCCCGCAAGCTGGCCAAAGAGCTGGGTATTGAAGTGGTGGCCGAAGAAGTCACCAAGGTCGGGGCCGTAGATGTCACCAGCCAGCTGCTGGATCTCAAGCGCAAAAAACCCGACTACTGCATATTCCAGGGCTACGTGGTTTCACCCATACCGGAAGTGATCACCGGCGCCAAAGATTTCGGCTTGGATATCACCTTTATGGGCACTTTCTGGGCCATGAGCAAGATGCTGCTCGACAAGCTGGGCCCGGATGGAGAGGGTTATATGGGCGTATCACCCTACGCTTACTACTACATGGATGACGTGCCCATGATAAAGAACATCAAGGCTTACAACCAAAAGCACCACCCGGAGGTGACCTATCGGCCCAACTCTTACCTGCAGGGCTGGTTCACCGGTATGGTTTTCGTAAAGCTGGCTCAAATTACGCATGAAAAAGGCCTACCGATCACCGGCGAAAATTTAAAGAACGCCATCCCGATGGTCCAAAAATGGGATACCGGCGGTTTGGCCGGCATGGTCAGCTTTGGTAACACGAATGCCACGGCCATGGGTAAGGTTTACCGGGCGAAAGGCGGTAAATTCGTCCCCGCGTCGGACTGGATTTATCTTGACTAGCTTTAAGTGAAGTCAGGTCCGGAAGCATTTTTTGCTTCCGGACCCGGCCGGCAAGCCACCAAATTTGATTTAACCATTCGATATAAATACTTGAGGGGCCGGAGAGTTTTTTAATGGCTCCGCGGAATAAATCATCAGGAGGACGGTTTGGCCCCCATTCTCGAGGTCAACAATATCGAGGTGATTTATAATAACGTTATCCTGGTATTAAAGGGCCTTTCGCTGCAAGTACCAAAGGGCGCCATCGTAGCGCTTTTGGGCTCAAACGGCGCCGGTAAATCCACCACTTTAAAGGCCATCAGCGGTCTGTTGCCCTTGGAAGACGGCGAGATTACCGAAGGTAGTATTTATTACCGGGGGCAGTCTTTAGCGGGTCTGGCACCGCACAAAATTGTGCGCCAGGGAATTTTTCAAATCATGGAGGGGCGGCATATTTTCGAGGATCTCACGGTAGAAGAAAATTTGACCTGTGGCGCTTATACTCGCAAAGACCGCACCGGCATCAGTCGCGATCTGGACAAATGCTTTGCTTATTTTCCGGTTTTGAAAAAGCGTCTGAAGCAGACCGCCGGATACCTGAGCGGCGGTGAGCAGCAGATGCTGGCCATCAGCCGGGGGCTTTTGGCTCAGCCCCGGCTGATGATGTTGGATGAGCCCTCCATGGGCCTGGCGCCTTTGCTGGTTGATGAAATCTTTGAGATCATTCGCCAGATCAACCAAAACGAGGGCACCACCATGTTGCTGGTTGAGCAGAACGCCCAGATGGCCTTAGAGATCAGCTCCTACGGCTATATCATGGAAAACGGCCGGGTGGTGCTGGACGGCCCGGTGGATGTTTTGCTCAGCGATCGCGACGTGCAGGAGTTTTACATGGGCGTGGGGCATACCGACGGCAAGACCAGTTACCGCAACGTCAAGCATTACAAGCGGAGGAAACGATGGTTGAGCTGAGCGGTAAAAGCCTGATGCAGTCTTTCCTGGAGCGTGTGGCTGAACGCGGTCAGCAGATCGCCCTCAGGGAAAAAGACTACGGTATCTGGCAAACCGTTACCTGGAGTCAATACCGCTCGCATGTGAAACACTTTGCACTGGGGCTGGTGCAATTGGGATTTAAGCGCGGCGATCACCTTTCGATCATCAGTGAAAATTGCTGCGAATGGCTGTATGCCAGTCTGGGCTGCATCAGCCTCGGCGGCGTGCCTCTGGGGGTATACCCCACCAGCCCGTACCCGGAAGTCCATTATGTCGTCAAGCACTCCGATTCGGTGTTTGTGGTATGCGAGGATCAGGAGCAGACCGATAAGGTTTTGGAAGTCCTGCCGGATCTTCCAAAGCTTAAAAAGATCATTGTCAAAGACATGAAGGGTTTGAGAAAGTATCCCAAAGACAGCATCATTCCCTTCAAAGCCGTGGAAGCGCTGGGCCGAGAACTGGCACAGGCGCAACCGAATCTTTTTGACCGCGAGGTGCAAAAAGGCCGGGCTGAGGATGTCTGCATGATGATTTACACCTCGGGTACCACCGGTCTACCCAAAGGGGCCATGATCAACCACCGCAACATCGAGGCCACGACTCTTGCGACCGCCGAGGCGCTCGAAGCCGATGAAACCGACAGTGCGGTATCCTATCTGCCGCTTTGTCATGTTGCTGAGCAGATATTCAGTCTCTATCTGCCGATTCACCTTGGCATTACGGTTAACTTTGCCGAAAGTGTGGCCACTATCCAGAGCGATCTCAGAGAAATTGCACCGACTATTTTTCTGGGCGTGCCCCGCATCTGGGAAAAGCTGCAAAACTCCATTACGGTCAAAATTAAGGATTCCAGCTGGGTCAAACGCTGGCTATTTCGTCAATGCATGAAAATCGGTTACCGGGCCTGTGACCAACGGTTGGCGAAGAAGAAACTCAGTTTAGGCCTAAAGCTCGGCTGGAGGATTGGCTACGGGCTGATGTTTCGGGCACTGCAAAACTATGTGGGGCTGCGCAAAGTGCGTCTGTGTTTTTCAGCGGCGGCTAAGGTCAGCCCGGAAGTGCTGCGCTTTTTTCACGCTATCGGTATTCAGGCCAAGGAGGGCTACGGCATGACCGAGTGCACCGGGCTTTCTTTTATCCATATGGGCGATGATATCAAACTGGGCACGGTGGGTAAGCCGATCAGCTGCATTGACTATCAAATCGGCCCGGACGGTGAGCTGATGAAACGCGGAGCGAGCATCTTTATCGGCTATTATAAGAGTCCCGAGTCCACTGAAAAAACCGTTGTGGATGGGTGGCTTTTGACCGGCGATATCGCCGAGGTAGACGCCGATGGACACCTGTCCATCGTTGACCGCAAAAAAGATATATTGATTACCTCGGGGGGTAAAAATATCGCGCCATCCCTGCTGGAAAACGAGTTAAAAGTCAGCCCTTACATCAAAGAAGCCATCATACTCGGCGATGGCCGAAAATTTGTCTCTGCGCTGATTCAAATTGATTTCGAAAACACAGGCAAGTGGGCGACTGATCAGCGCCTGCCCTACACCAATTTTAAATCGCTGGCCAATTTACCAGAGGTGCACAGGATGATTCAGGAAGAGGTGGACCGTGTCAACGAGCGCTTTGCCCGGGTGGAGAATGTGCGCAAGTTTTTGCTTTTAACCAAAGAGCTGGATCATGATGACGATGAAATGACGGCAACCATGAAGGTCAGGCGTGCCAACATCTATGAAAAATTTACCACAGAGATCGAACTTATCTACGGAGCAGAAGAATCAAAGATGTGAGGGGTCGAGGTGTTTTTTTTGATGTTAACGGGGAAAATATGGTATAAGAGCAAAAGGAACAAAACGATGGAGGAAAAATACCATGTTTAAAAAATTGTGCATCAACGCAATGATAATCGTTTGGGTTGCCACCATGCTGCTTTTTGGGGGCTGTGCCAGCAGCAATCAAAAATATGCGGATGAGTATTATCAACAGGGTTTGGTTTTTTACAAAAGCATGGAGTATGAACGTGCAATCGACAATTTTGCCAAAGCACTGGAAATTAATCCTAAAGATAAGGAAAATTATAAGTTCTACTTTATGAGGGGACGATCATATTTAAAAAATCGTCAATATGATCAAGCCGTAAACGATTTCAACGCAGCCCTCGAAAAATGCCCGGAGCGGGATAAAGAAACCCGATTTTTAATCTTTGAATCAAGAGGCAATGCCTATCATGCCCTTAATAAAAATGATGAGGCGATTAAAAATTTTTCAGATGCGATTGCCCTGAATCCCGAACACGCACACATTAAGTATATTTATTACAATCGCGGCTGGGTTTGGCAAAATAAGCAAGAATACCAAAAGGCGTCCAACGACTTTTACGCCGCTCTGGACATTGATTCGGCCTTTGCCCCGGCGTTCTATGGACGGGCGCAGTCTTGGTATAAAATGGGTAATTTGAAAAGAGCCCTGGAAGATGCCAAAGAAGCCCTACGGTTAGAGCCCACGACCAAAAAGTATGAAGATCTTGTGTTTGAGCTCAGAGCCAAAATGAAAAAATAGAAACAATACTCATTTCGGCAAATCCTTGCCGGGTCAAACTCAAAAATAGTAGTGTTGAATCCCAAATATCGGGGCACCGGCACTTTGGAATTTATAGCGCGTTTTGAGCACCTTCTGCTTAGATATCAGATGCGAAATCCCGCTTTGCGGGGTCAGAAAATGACATGACCGGACAACGCAACAACGGGTAACTGGCTCAACCTTTTTAAGGTAGGTTTTATTTTACTTTGATGGCCACCATCGTCACATCATCGTGCGGTTCTTCGGATTGAATAAATTCATCCAGCCGCAAGTTGATGCGTTCGATGATCTTTTCGGCAGGAAACTGAGCACTTTCTCTCAGGGCGGATTCCAGGCGGGATTGATCAAACAAGTGATGGTTGGCATTCATGGCTTCGGTGATACCGTCGGAGTAAAGCAGCAGCACATCCCCACTTTTAACCGCTATGGATTTTTCTTCGAGGCACGATGAAAACCCCGTGTCCCTGTCAACTCCGAGGCAAACCCCTCTGGTTTTCAAAGGCTCGATGGTTTTAGTTTGTGAGGAGTAATACAGCGGCCAATTGTGCCCGGCACGCGCAATGGTCAACGCATTTGCTCCCGATTCAAAAAACGCGATGACCGCAGTGATAAAGTCCCCTTCTCGCAAACGCCTGCAGATCAATTGATTCAAGTCATTTAAAATATTGGCAGGTGAGGTGCTCTGGGCGGATAAGGACTCAAACATGCTTTGAATGTGGGCGGCATATAGTGCCGCCGGTATGCCTTTGCCGGCAACGTCCCCGAGGATGCTCAGCATCTGATTTTCATTGCGTTTGATGACATTAAAAAAATCGCCACCCACGATTTTAGCGGGCTTTGATGAGAAAGATACCGACAGGCCGGGAATTTCAGGCACTGTTTTAGGCTCTAAACTAATCTGGATTTCGCGTGCGATTTCCAGCTCGTCGCGAGTGGTCAGTTTATCGGCCAGCTCCAGTGCCAGCAACAAATTTAAGATAACAAAAGCGCATAATATCCATAATCCTTTGGCCGCAATCATTCCCAGCACAAATCCGCAGAAACTGAGCCCGTAAAAAAACCGGCGGGCAGGCGTTAACTGCATCAAAAAGCTCATAAAGATTTCTTTAAAAACGCGGATTTTTGATTTTAACGATTTTTTTTCAGGCGGGCTGTCTTGCAGCGTTGTTTTTTCTTTGTAATAGGTTAACGCGTCCAGCGCATCTTTGTGTAGCATGCGCTCGATTTCTTTGCGGCTCATCCCGGTTGTGTACAACCGAAAAAAATCCTGAGCTTTGTGAAATTTGTTTTTAAGATATGTTTTTATCCGACTGATACCCATACGCTGACCCTTGCAAAACAGAAATGGAATAACACGCCAAAAGCGCAGATGTAAGGCTGCTTTTGTTAACTTGAGCCAAAAATACCCAAGTTTTTCTGTTTTATCAAGCGTAATTCCGAACCGTGAAGACGTTTGGTAAGCCGTCCGCTAAAACCCTGCAGAACAAGTCTCGACGGAGAGCAGGTGACTTTATTTTGTTATGTTGGTTTTTTTGACCTCTGGCAAACTGAAAATGAGATAGGTGTCGGGCCGGCTTGAAAAAAGATGGCGCATGTCTCCCTGCGCCCCCTTCAAGTCATTTTTTTAAGAGAAGTAAAGATGGGATCGTAATACAGCAGTCACATTGAGAAGCCGGCAATACAATAGCTTAACTTTGCCAGCAACAAGATGTAAGTCTTATGATTGACCGGAGAGCGCTTTAAACTCTTGCGCATATTTTTTATATTCTGCTTCTAGCTTTTCCAATACCTGGGGTGTGACTTCGCCCCCTATATCAGATTTCATTAGGGTCCATTTGTCTATATCCGCTTCTACTTTGGCCGCTAATTCAGCCTTCTGACCATCTTCAGCTTTGGCGTATGCCTGCACTTTTTTGCCAAATTCTTGAACAAATTCGGTCATTTGTTGTGCTTCCGGCGAGGTTCCGCAGCCCACGATCATGACCAGCCCCACAATCGCTGCCAATACAACCAGTACATTTCGATTGAGCTTAACTTTTAACATTTAGAGCCTCCAACAATAATTTGATAGAATTAGGGTTTCTGAATCAAATTCAACAAGTAAAATCTATCTGAACAATTTAAATCGACTCTAATCTATATATAATAAACTCTAAGAAAGCAACTAAAATCTTCAGCCACACTTTTTTGTAGCAAATGGCAATAAAATTAATTGTTTAGATTGGATATAAATGATTGCGAAGGAAGCGGTTGCAGGTTATTCACCTTTTAGGTGGCTTTTTTAAAATCGGTTTTTGCACCGCTATTTTTCCAAGTGCGATAGGCGTTTATTTCGCCTTTCAGGGAGTTCATAATGGTGGTTAAAACCGCCAGATCATCTAAATACCCGACGAGAGGAATGAAATCCGGAATCAGATCTGCGGGCAAAATGAAATAGAGCAAACCGCCGCCGATCATGGCAATATTGGCTGAGTGCAGTTTGTAATTGCCTTTGACTGCGTCTTTGAAGAGCGCATAAAGCTCGCGAACATTTTCAAGGACCTTCTTGAGCGCCGGATAGGCTTTGTTTATTTTATTGCGAATGGCGTCATCGTTGATGAATTCGGCAAAATCTTTGCCCTTGGTGAAGCGAAGCATGCGGTCGTAGTTCTTACGTCGTTCGGGATCGCCCAATATGTGGTAAGCCTGATTGAGCACCTTAGTTTTTTCTTCCGCCTCAACGGTGCGATCGGGATTTTTATCCGGGTGCCAGCGTTTGACCTGGTTGAGGTAGGCTTGTTTGATTTCCTGAGATTCGGCTTTTGGATCGATACCCAGCAAATCATAATAATTGACAAGTTCTTTGGAGGAGTTGTTCATTTTTTATTTAGCCGATCTGTTTTTACCTCTTGTCAACGTCATTTATGAACCGAGCCAATATACGAGAATAAAAAGCAGACGTCCATTGTTTTATTCGCTTGAGCTTAAATTCCTTGTGTGAATCGGGCGCGATGCAGATGAGCAATTGGAATGGATATCCACCTATAAGCGGTTGCAAAAATTGTTAGAATACCATATTAGGCAGAACTCGAAGTTATAGTGCTTAAACCGTTTTTACTGTGGCATCATCAATATGATGAATTCAGCCTCAATCCCATGACCGAACCATATGTCTTAAAAAGCCGGACAACACGACTCGCCGTTCTGACCCTTCTCATCGGCGCAGTGCTGATCAGCTTTTCCGGTGTCTGGGTCAAAGTGGCCCATGTCGCGCCCAACGTCTCGGCCTTTTACCGTGTATTTCTCGGTGGTGTCGCTTTATTGGCTGCTGCCCTATATCATCGCGAGCTCCGCTGGCTTGGGGTTCTCCATGTGCTGCTAAGCTTCCTATGTGGTTTTCTGTTGGCCGCGGATATGTGGCTATATCACTTCAGCGTTCGTTATGTGGGGCCCGGGCTCGGTACGATTCTGCCCAACTTCCAGGTGTTCATTCTGGCGGCTTTCGGGGTTTTGTTTTTAAAGGAACCGCTAAGGTTGATATACGTATTTTCCCTGCCGCTTGCTTTTGTGGGTCTGTTTATGATCGTGGGGATCAATTGGTCAGACCTGGAACCCACCTACCACATCGGTGTTTATTATGGCCTGGCAGCGGCAGTTTGCTACGCGGGATTTTTGCTGTCGCTTCGTCACCTGCAGGCCGGCCAGATGGGCACTTCTTTTTTTTATGTGATCATGATGGCGTCACTGACTGCAGCTGTTTTTTTAGGAGCCGACATTGTCTGTCGCCGGGACTCTTTTGAGATACCGGATCTGCAGAGTTTACTGGCCCTGATTGCTTTGGGCCTGCTCAGCCATACCGTTGGCTGGATTCTGATCACCAATGCCCTGCCGAAAATTCGCGCTTCTTTTTCAGGTTTGATTCTATTGCTCCAGCCCGCGCTGGCATTTATCTGGGATGTTTTATTTTTTCAAAGACCGACCACGCTGATCAATTGGTTGGGGGTATTGATTGTCCTGGTGGCCATTTATCTGGGCATGGTCAGACAATCGGCCACCCGTCATTGAGTGATGCCCACAACTTCCGGCTTTGACGTGTCAGGTAAGATCGCATTGATTTTTATTTGACCCACGACAAATGAATAATGTATAGAAATTTTTATTCCTCTTCACAACATGTGACGAGAACCAGTTTCAACTATTGCACTTTCAGGTTTCCAATCTCATTTCCCATATCAAAACGAATTTCAACTTGAACGGTTGTTTGAACAAATTTCAGTAAGGGGGGCCAAATGAAAACTTTTCTTCTATTTTTGTTAATGCTTCTTATGGTTGGTTGCAGTCATACTCAAGAAACAAGAGTGACCGATGTTGAAACCCAGTCCAAAATGATGATGGAAGAAAAAGCGGTGATCCAAACAGTCAACCGGCTGTTTGTCAGCACCGACAACCGGGACTGGGAAGGCGTTAAAGCCTGTTTTGCCGATGAAGTCGTGCTGGATATGACCTCGGTCGTGGGCGGTGAGCCCAACAAATTAACGCCTCAGCAAATAGCAGATGGCTGGGCTCAGGGACTTAAGGGTTTGAAAGCCATCCATCACCAGGCCGGCAACTATGAAGTTTTGTTGGCAGCCGATAAGGCGGAAGTGTTTTGCTATGGCATTGCCTTCCATTATTTGCCCAACGTCACCGGTCAAAACAGCCGCACCTTCGTTGGTAGCTATGATTTTCACCTAAAAAAAATCAATAATGAATGGAAGATTGACATTTTTAAATACAACCTGAAATTCATTGACGGAAATTTGGAATTGCATAAATACGTCAAGTAAAGACATCAGAAAAGAGGCAACATAATTTTGCACGGGTTGGAGGCTTTCATATGCAAGGCATTTAAGGCCGAGGCTATAGTGACCTATGCCTCGGCCTTAATAACGCAGCAGATGGAAGCCTCCAGCTCGCCCTTCGGGTGAAAATTAATGAGAAAAAAGATTTTCATCCCTTAAATGTAATCGGGATTTTAGATGTCTTCGATGAATTGCATAGCAACCTTTGGTTAGATATATGAAGAGTTTCTCATTAATTTTCATGCAAGATTCAGGAGGCGCTTGTGAAAAACGTCACGTTGCTTCCAGGTGATGTGTTCCTGACATATGGGGCCGGTTTTTTTTCAAAACTCATTCGGTTTTTCACGCGCACCATCGGTGAGAGCAGAACTAAAGTAAACCACACCGGGATTGTGGTTGCCGAAGGGGATTTAGAAAATTGCCAGGTGGTCGAAACCCTGCTGCGCGTGCGCAAACATAAGCTGTGGAAACGCTACGGCCCGTTTAGCCATGACAAGGTGGCCATCTACCGCCCGATAAACCTTACAGTACAAGAAACAGATACCATTGTGGCCAAGGCGGTCGAACAAGTCGGCAAAAGATATGGTATTTTTACGGTGATCGGTCATCTGTTGGATTGGCTGCTTTTGGGGGCTTATGTTTTTCGCCGAATCACCCAAAACAGCAATTATCCGATCTGCTCATGGCTGGTCGCTTACGCCTTTGCCAAGGCCGGCAAAACCTTCAACGTTGAACCCGGCGCCGCCCAGCCCGACGATATATGGGATTTTATCCAAAAAAATCCGGATAAGTATCAAATGATCCACCCGCTCGAGCAGATCTGGTAAGCACCTAAACCATCAGCAGCAGGGTCTCTCATCACAAGTCGGTTAGTCTCTAAAATAAGCTGGCCATATCTATCGGCTCCATTTCTTCTGGCTTTAGCCTCTCGCCATACAAGTACTTAAAATTTGCATTTGACAAATGGTAGTAATTCGTTTTATAAAAAGACCAGTTGGTATATTTTATACTGGAGGCTTAAATGGCTGCCAAGGGCTATCAAACGCGTCGGCACATCATTGAAAAATCATTGCAGCTATTTTGCATCAAAGGTTATTTCAATACCTCGATCAATGACATTACAGCCGCCACTGATCTCACCAAGGGCGGGTTCTACGGTCATTTTGCCAGCAAAGAAGCGCTCTGGTATACGGTTTATGATGAGGCCATGCGTATCTGGCGGAATGTTGTCTTTGAAGGTATCTCCACCACTTCCGATCCTTTGGAGCGAATTAAAATCTTGGTTGAAAATGATATTAAAAACAAGCTTGGGAAACAGGTCTTTGAGGGCGGTTGCTTTTTTCATAGCATGTTGGTGGAATTTTCCGGCCAATCGGCTGCCCTGAGCAGTCATTTGATGAGAGGCTTTGACCAGCTGGCCGGCCTGCTGTGCGCTTGGCTAAAACAAGCAGATCAACAGGGGCGACTAAAAGATAATTTAAACCTTGATGCCGCTGCCCGCCAGATTATCATTGCGCTAAACGGAACAGCTGCGCTGCATGCCTGCAATCGCGATCCCGCCATATTGGAACAAGCCGTCAACGAGCTTCATTTTTACGTCCAGCAGCTACAAAAATAGCAAGAGCATAAATAATATACCAACCGATTGATATATTACTGCGAATTTTTTCAAAATATTTTATTTGCACGCTTCATTCCTTTTCACAACTCCGTTCATAACCATATAAAGCTTTTTAGACAGGATTTACAGGATTATCAGGATTTCTTTTGGCCGTTATCCGGGCTTGCCGCGCCATAGCCGTTTAATGCGGAAACGGCGGGAAGATAACGGCCTAACCCTATCGCCTGCGGCGAGTATTATCTGCTTTTATGAGCTGAGTACATAATCTAAATATTTGGAGTCATCCACCGCTTTAGATTGAATACTGAAATTTTTTATTCCGCTGAAAGCGGATTGAGTTTAGTCGCTCTCTTCTGGAGAGCGACTAAGAAAATTATCCTCAAAATCCTGTAAATCCTGTCTAAGAACAAGATTCAGTCTGTTCTATTAATACTAAAGCTTTTAAGCGTTTATGACGATAATAAGTTTAGAAGACGAATTTGTCTCAGGAGCCGCCTATGAAAAAATTAATTCTTGTTGTGGTCATCATTTTATTGCCTGCCATCGCTTTTGCCAATTTTTCAATCAAGTTTGACAACACCACCAATAAAAAAATGTTTTACCTGCTTTACTGGATCGATCATACGTATGATTGGCCGCATCCGTTTAACCTGGCGGGCGGCGAGCTGAAGGCTTCCGAAACTGCCGACCTCAACATCAGCTTGAACAATGGGCAATACTACGTGGTCTGGCACGATGATGATGGTTGGAAAAACAAAGTGATGATGGATGTTAAAGGCGATATCAAATCGGTGACGGTAACGCCGATTAAAAGCAGTATGCAAAAATAACAAATGGGCGACAGCCTATAAATTGTCTGGCCGAACGTGCCACGGCAGTACCCGACAAGGGGTTCGAAAAGAGGAATCAGAATGTTTCTGATTCCTTTTTTTATAACTCATCTCAAAAATGCATCTAACGCCCAATGGCTGTGTTACAAACCGATTCAAAATGCTCGAATACTAATCGTGTATGCTCCACTTTTGAATCGGTTTTCGCCTTGCCATTGGACGTGATCTACTATTTTTGAGATAGCTTCCAATTGTTCGCATCTCTTTCTTGAATTCTGCTGCTGATGAACGGTTTGTCTGACACCTATCGATTTCCGGTTTATGCCTGGATCAGTCTGGCACTTTTGGTGCTTGCGCATCTTTTAATGCTCCTGAATTTAAACGGAGGCAAACACCAGCTGTACCTTTTGATGTGGTGGCCATACATCCTGACGGTTGACGGGCTGGTCTATCTTCGCAAGGGATCTTCTTTACTGACTCATCACCGCAAAAAATTTTTTCAGCTATTGCCATTGTCCATTGCGTTCTGGCTTGTATTTGAGTTG
>JAAUXY010058899.1_pt1 | contig 27217 bp, 21 predicted proteins | sample 7278121 | NCBI WGS metagenome assembly JAAUXY01 (sample SAMN14350117, study PRJNA611818) | marine sediment metagenome | isolation source: surface marine sediment (1.8m) | place: French Polynesia: Moorea | collected 2018-08 | reverse complement strand
GGCTGCGCCAACCGCTTCTACGCGTCGCTTCCAGCTATCGAGGTACGCCGCGGCATTGGATTCCGCTGTATCGGCGCTGATGATCAGCTGTCGTGGGTCGTCGTCCGTGATCAGCATGCTTGCACGATCGTCCTGCGGTAGCGGCAGGGTCGTCTCGCTGCCGCGTTCCAGCGCAATCGCAGTCGCGTCATCCGGTTGCGGCTGCTCGCGGGGGTCGTCGGGTACCTTTTGCTCGGTGTCCTGTCGGGTTGTCAGCACCTGGTCCGACGACACTTCATGACTGGTCGCGTCGACGAGGCTCTCGCCGTCCTGTTCGCCCAGGTTGTCCACGGGCGACGCGCTCTGGAGCGGCGCGGACGGTCGCACCTGCGCGCTCGTGTTGCCGCCGCCCTGCTGGCTGGCTTGCGCGAGGTACTCGGCGTCGTCGGGGCGATCGATGCTTTGATCGGGATCTGCGACGATCGTGACCTCGAGGGAGATCGCGTCCGCAAACTGGTCGGAGATGACCGAGTTGAACGTGATGCCGATGATCAGGATGCCGTGAATCAGGGCCGCAAGAAACAGCATCGCGGGCAGCCGGTCGGTTCTCGGCGGCGTCACGAGGCGGATTTCGTCAAGCGTTTCCGGGGTCAGCATCGTTGCGGCCATTCATCGAATGATCCGCCAATTACCGACTTGAAACAAGCGCTTAGCCCGGGCAAAGCTGCGAACTGAGACGTGAGTCACCTGCGCAGATGTGCCTCGATGGCATCGAACATAAGGCCCGCGATGTTGAGATCGTAGAGATTGTCGAGTTCGCGGATCGCCGTCGGGCTGGTCACATTTACCTCAGTCAGGTAGTCACCGATAACGTCGATTCCCGCGAAAATGACGCCATTGTCACGCAACACGGGCCCGACCTGGTCACAGATCCAGCGGTCGCGCTCCGACAGTTCCTGGCCCTTGCCGACCGCACCCATGACCAGGTTGCCGCGATTATCGTCCTCTGGAGGGATGCGTGCGAGGGCGTACGGTACGGGCTCGCCGTCGATCAGCAGGATACGTTTGTCGCCTGCGCTGATCTCGGGAATGAACATCTGGCACATAGCGAACTCGGTGCCGTCATTGGTGAGCGTCTCGAACACCACGTTCGCATTCTTGTCGCCCTTCCTGACCACGAAAATCGACCGTCCGCCCATGCCATGCAGGGGTTTCGCGACGACATGGCCGTGCTCGGCCAGGAATTCCCTCATGTCATCGATCGACCGCGTGATCAGTGTGAGCGGCGTAAAGTCCGGAAACCAGGCGGTGAAGGCCTTTTCGTTGATGTCTCGCAGGGCCTGCGGGTGATTGACGATCAATGCGCCGCCCTCGCGGGCCCGGTCGAGAATATAGGTGGTGTAGATGTACTCCATGTCGAAGGGCGGATCCTTGCGCATCAGGATCACGTCGAGGTCGCCGAGGCGGAACTCGCGGCTGTCACCCAATGTGTACCAGTCGTCGTTGTCGTCGCGTACGTTCAGACGTGTCGAAAGGCCCGTGGCGTCGCCACCGATGATGCGCAGGTGTTTCTGTTCGAAGTAGTGGATTTCGGCGTCCCGGCGCTCCGCTTCGAGCAACATTGCAAGCGACGAGTCCTTGTAGGGCGTAATCGAGCCGATCGGGTCCATTACGATGCCGACGCTTAAGCGATTTGTGGCCATGATTTCTCGTTTTTGTGAGGGCGTTCGAGACTGGCGACAACTATACCGTCAAAGTCCGCAAAACGCTGGATTTCGGAAGGTTTCTGAGCTTGTGCAGCGCGTCGTAGCAGGACTTATGTCAATATGGTACAAGTCGGGTGCAAGGGCAATTTTTGTGGGGAATTCTGGTGTCAGCAACTAGCGCTCGGAGTCTGAACGGGCTCAAAATCCTCGTCGTGGACGACTCAAAGACGATTCGTCGCACCGCTGAAACGCTGTTATCGAAGGAAGGTTGCCAGGTTTTCACGGCAATTGACGGATTTGACGCGCTTTCCAAGATCGCGGATCACCAGCCGGACCTGATTTTCGTCGACATCATGATGCCGCGACTCGACGGTTACGAGACCTGTTCGCTGATCAAGCACAACAAGATGTTTCGCGAGACCCCGGTCATCATGCTCTCCTCCAAGGATGGACTGTTCGACCGCGCCCGGGGGCGCATCGTCGGCTCCGAGCAATACCTGACCAAGCCGTTCACCAAAGACGAACTGCTTGGCGCGATTTCCAATCAAATCAACTAGGACGCATTCTCCGATGTCTGTAGTACTCATCATCGACGATTCGCCAACCGAGTTGCACCAGTTCCAGAACATGCTCGAACAGAATGGCTTCGAAACGCTCGTGGCCGACAGTGGCGAGGAAGGCATACGGCAGGCTCAGGCGGCGAGACCGGACATTATCCTGATGGACGTCGTCATGCCGGGGATGAACGGCTTTCAAGCTACCCGGAAACTGACCAAGGACCCTCGCACCTCGAGTATCCCGGTGATCATGATCACCACAAAAGACCAGGAAACCGACAAGATCTGGGGTATGCGCCAGGGCGCCGTCGAGTACCTCGTCAAACCCGTGGGCGAGAAGCAGCTCGTGGCAAAAATAAACTCGGTGATGGCTGACTGAACGTGGCAGCCACCCCGGATCTCGCGAGTCTCGTCGAACAGCCGTTCGAGCTGCTGCAGGAAATCGAGCGTCGCAGCCGTGCCGCCTATTCGGGCGACGCGGCTGGCGGCATGCCGGCCGAATGGGTCGGCGTCGGTTTCCGAATCGGCGAGCAGCAGTTCGTGGCGAACCGCGAACAGGTGCGCGAGGTCCTGATACTGCCCGAGACGATGACACGCGTCCCGGGCGCACAACGCTGGCTGCTGGGCATCGCGAACCTGCGCGGCCACCTGTTACCGCTGATCGACGTGAAATTGCTGCTTGGCGGCGGCCGCACGTCGCTACGACGCACGGCGCGCGTCGTTTCAGTGAATCACCGCGAAATCCCCGCGGGCCTCGTGGTTGACGAGGTCATCGGCTTCCGTCGCTTCATGGATCACGAATTCAAGGCCGAGTCTCCCGAACTCGCTGTACGCTGCGAACGTTTTGTCGCTGGTGCGTACGCGCGCGGTGAAGACAACTGGCCGATTCTGAACCTGTTCGAATTTGTCGAAAGCAACCTGTTCCTGCAGGCAGCGGCGGAGTAAGGCAGAACAAGGGTGTGCAACCATGGCCAAGATTACTGACAACTCATCGACATTCAGGGCGCTCGCCGGCATGGCGATACTGCTGCTGGTCGGCGCGGCAGCGCTGGTCTTCCTGCAGGTAGGCGACAACAATTCCGGTGCGCGCGAGCTTGCAGCGCTGTCACAGGCAGTGCCTGCGCACGGCCGGCTCGCTGTTCGCGGCGTACCCGGCGGATTCGACCAGCTCGACCAGAGCCTGAAGCGCGTCGCCGCCTTGCGGCGTTCGGCGGGAGCGACGGCACCCGGCAAGTCGTCCGACTGGCAGGCGTTCGAGAACAGCGCCGCCGCGATACTCAGCCGGCGCAGCGATATTGAGGCTGTCACCGACGGTGCCGCGGTCGTGACGACAAGCGCCGGCGAAATCGTCGAGGGTGCGGAGCAGCTGTTCAACCACACGAGCGCGTCGGGACTCGTGCAGGAATTCCAGCAGCGGGCCGACCGGGTGCGTGAGGCGGCGGCGACGGTCGCTTCGGCCGACGATGTCGTGCAGGCGACGACGGCTATCGGCGACGAGGTCTCTTTCCTGAGAACCGTCGTCGATGCGTTTGCCGGAGAAGACACCAATCTCGACGTGCGGCCGCTCGACCAAGAGGGCCTGCAGGTTGCGCTGATGCCGATCGCAAGCAGCCTCAAAACACTCGAAGACGGCGCCGGCAGGATGGCTGCGGGCGCGCCCCAGCTCGCCGGCCTCGCGGAAACACAAGCGGGCCTGTCGGCGGCAGCCGACAAGCTGCTCGGCAGCGCGCTAACCGGTGTTCCGTCCAAAACGAGCATGCTCCCCGGCTTCCTGGCGCTGGCGTGGACGCCGCTCGCGCTCATCGGTACCGCGCTCCTGCTGGTCGTTGGGCTGCTCGTGTTGCACCGCAAGTCGTCGGTGTTCGAGAAGACTGCGATCGTCCAGGCCGAGCAAAACGAACGCAATCAGCAGGCAATTTTGCGATTGCTCGACGAGATGGGGAGCCTCGCCGACGGCGACCTCACAGTCGAGGCAACCGTGACCGAAGACATTACCGGAACCATCGCAGACTCCTTCAACTACGCGATCGAAGAGCTGCGCAAACTCGTTGCCACCGTCAACGAAACGGCGATCATGGTCGACTCTGCTGCGAAACAGACCGAGAACACGGCGGCGCACATGGCGAAAGCCGCAGAGAACCAGACCAAGGAAATCAGCGCGGCAACCGAGTCCATCGTTTCGATGGCGGCGTCCATCGAGGAAGTGTCCGGCAATGCTGAGCGTTCATCCGATGTTGCGCGCCATTCGGTGGAAGTTGCGCATAAGGGCGGAGAGGCCGTGCGGCGCACGATCGATGGCATGAATGCCATTCGGGAAACGATCCAGGAGACCTCGAAGCGTATCAAGCGGCTCGGCGAGAGCTCGCAGGAAATCGGCAACATAATCGAGCTCATCAACGACATCGCCGAGCAAACCAATATCCTTGCGCTCAACGCGTCCATTCAGGCATCGATGGCGGGCGAGGCCGGTCGAGGCTTCGCGGTTGTCGCCGACGAAGTGCAGCGCCTTGCCGAGCGTTCGACGAACGCGACCAAACAGATCGAGGTACTCGTGCGTACTATCCAGGCCGATACCAACGAGGCAGTCGTGTCGATGGAGCGCAGCACGACGGACGTGGTTGGTGGGGCGCTGCTTGCCGAGAACGCCGGCGCGGCGCTCGACGAGATCGAACAGGTATCCAACCAGATCGCGAGTCTCGTTCAGAACATCTCGGGCTCCGCGCGGCAGCAGGCTGGATCTGCTGCAGACGTTACCCGCCGAACCACGCGACTGGGCGAGATCAGTGCACAGACAGGCAAGGCGGCGAGCGCGACGGCGGCAGCTATCTCGAAACTGGCCGAGCTGGCGACACAGCTCCGCACATCGGTTGCCGGATTCACGCTGCCTGCCGAAATGATGCAGGCAAGCGCCCTCAAGCCGGCGGCGCCGCCGCCCCGGCCGACGCCAGTCGCTGCCAACGAGCAGATAAAAGCGGGTTAAGGGACGGGCAATCCACGCATGAGTGGCGACACGGGTATTCAGGAGCACCTGATCGACGACAGCGGCACCGCCGGGTCGATGAGCGCGCTCGCGATCGTCAGCAATGAACTGCTGGAGACGATCCGCAACGCGCACCTGGCGCTCGAGGATTGTGTCGACGGTCGCGGTGGCGCGGCTGCCTTGTCGCGAGCGGCTGAGCTGCTGCACCAGGCGAAGGGTGCCTTGCAGATCACCGAGACGTACGGCGCAGCGCTCCTGACCGAGGAGATGGAGCTGGTGTGCAAGTACCTCGCGGGTCTGCGCCCCGGCAAAGGTCGCGACGATGGCCTGGACGCGCTGACTCGCTCGATGGTGCAGCTGCCCGCGTACATTGAGCGCCTGCTGGGCGGCGGACGTGATATCGCGCTTGTCTTGTTGCCGATGCTCAACGACTTGCGCGCAGCCCGTGGTGAACCTCTGCTCTCCGAGGGGACGTTGCTCCTGTTGAACCTGAGTCCGAGTCGGGCTCGCGAGGCAAGTCTGGAACGCGAGGGCAGCGGGGAGGACCCCTTGCGTGTTGCAACGAGGCTGCGGCCGAAGTTCCAGCTTGCGCTCCTCGGGTGGATCAAGGGCGGGGCGAACGAGCGTCACCTCGAAACGCTGTCGCGCGTCGCCGCAGCGTTCGAGAACTCGGCGACCCGCGACGACATGTACCAGCTCTGGTGGGTCGTCGGCGGCGTGCTCGAATCCCTGCGCGAAGGCGGCCTCGAGACGTCGGTCGCACTCAAGCGATTGCTTGGCCAATGCGACCGCCGCATCAAGAGCGTCATCGACGAAGGACTGGGCACCTTCGACACGAATCCGGTCGACGATCTTCTCAACAACCTTTTGTACTACGTCGCCCGCTCCAGCACGGCGGGTGAGCGCATCAGCGAAATACGCGCCGCGTTCAATCTCGCTGAACTGCTTCCCGGCGACGAACAGGTCGAACACGCGCGGGAAGCGTTGTCTGCGCCGAGCGTCAAGCTCATGGAGACCGTCGGTTCGGCGATCAAGGAAGACCTGGCGCGGGTCAAGGACGTGCTCGATATCTTTGTGCGCACCGGCATGAACAATCCGGCTGAGCTGGTGCCTCAGCTCGAGTTGCTCAAGAAGATCAGCGATACGCTCGGCGTGCTGGGCCTGGGCGAGCTGCGCGGTGATATCGACGGCGAGATCGACCGCATGAAGTCGGTCGTTGAACGCGGTGGCGCGGCCAACGAGCAGCTGATTCTCGACATCGCGTCAACGCTGCTTCGCGTCGAGGACCGCCTGGACCAGCAGCTCGTACGCATGGTGACACCAGCCGAAGCGCAAGAGTATGAAGAGGAAGTCGCGCCCGACGACGCCGATTACCGGCAGGTCGCCGAGTCCGTGATGCGCGAGTGCATCATCAACCTGGCGCGCATCAAGGAGACCATCAGCCAGAGCCTTGCTTCACAGGCACCGTCCCAGGGGCTCGACAGCGTGCCCTCACTGGTACGTGGCATCAAGGCCGGCCTGTTGATGCTGAACAAGACCCGCGCCATGGAGGTCGTCGAGCGTATAGGCAACCTGGTCACGCTGACGCTCAAAGCCGGCGGCCCGAAAGTGCTGACACAAAAAGAAACGGACCGGCTCGCCGATGCGATTGTCAGCATCGAGTACTACATGGAGACGGTCAAAGCCGGCCGCAGCGAGCCCTGGTACATGCTCGACAACGCGGAAGCCTGTCTCGCCGTTCTTCGCGACGTCGAACACCGCCTCGAACAGGAGCCCGAACCCGCCGCCGCCACGGCGACGCAGAAGATCGAACAGCCGGATATGGCCGAGCTCGAGGCGCAGATTCTCGCGGAACAGCAGCCAGCGGCACTGGCCGACGAACCGAGGATGCAGGAAACGGACGTCATGCCCCTGCCGGTCGTTGCACCGGACGCGGAGCACCTCGACCCGGAACTGCTCGAACTCTTCATCGAGGAAGCACGAGAGGAGGTGGCCTCGATCGATCGGCATATGCCGACGTGGACCAGCGAGCCGGACGACATGGAGTCGCTGATCACGATTCGTCGTTCGTTCCACACGCTCAAGGGCAGTGGTCGCATGGTGGGCGCCGAGCGCATTGGCGAGTATTGCTGGAGCATCGAGAACCTCCTCAACAAGCTGATCAATCGCACGCTCGTACGCACGCCGCCGATGATCGACTTCATCGTGCAGGCCGCGGCAGCCGTCGCGGAACTGATCGAGCAGCTCGAAGTCGGTACCGAACCTGAGGCCGATATCGCGCTGTTTATCGCGCGCGCCAACGCCTTCGCCGAGGGCGACCCGAATGCCGCGGTACTGACGATCGACAGGCCGGCGGCCGAGCGCAGGGCCGACGAGCAGCCGGCACTCGAAATGGATCCGGTGCTGCTCGATATCTTTTCGAAGGAAACCGCGGGTCACCTGAAGGTAATCGTCGATTATCTCGAGGCATGCGAGGGTCACAGTCCGCCATACGCCGTGACGGACAAGCTGTATCGCGCCTGCCACACGCTTCACGGCAGCGCGAACATGGCCAACGTCGAGCGTGGCGTGGCCGTTGCGAGCGCACTGAATCGCCTGGTCAGAAAGGTCTACGACTACAAGGTTGGTTTCGTCGAGTCCGGGCTCGACGGTCTCCGTGCTGCGGCGCGTGCAATTCAGAACATCGTCTCGGACATCAACCAGCCGGATCGGGATCGGGCGGACTACAGTGCCCTGATAGAACACCTCGACAATCTGACCAACGCCGTGCAGGCGCCCGAGGCGACGGCTGCCGAGATCGAGGCCGACGTGGTCGAAATCGAGGAACCGGTCGTCGAGGAGGCGCCCGAGGAGGCCGACTACGATGCCGAGATTGCGGCGATCTTCACCGAGGAGTCTGCGGAGCTGCTGGAGTCGGCGGACAAGGCGCTGGTAGAGTGGGTCAAGGACACGGGATCGCGGCATGCGATCGAGGAGCTCAAGCGCCATCTGCACACGCTGAAGGGCGGTGCACGCATGGCCGGTATATCCGCCATGGGCAACCTCAGCCACGAGCTCGAAACGCTGATCATCTCGGTGGACGATGGTCGCGTGAACGCGTCGGCTGGAATCGCGGACTTGCTGCAACACTCGCTCGACGAATTGCACCACATGCGCGACATCGTCATCTCGGGCAAACCCGTCAAGGCGGCCACCGAACTCGAACAACGTATTCAACAAGCCAACGCCGGCTTCGAAGTCGCTGGCGACAGCGAGGTCGAGACGGGACCGGCCGACGTCGAAGCGGCAGCGGCGGGTGAATTCACCGTCGAGCCGGATGACACAATCAGTATGGTCATCGTCGATACGCCGCTGGCCGACGAACTCGCGGAGATCGGCAAGGAAAAACCAGCGGAGCCCCCGCTCGTGGGCGAACCGGCAGCACCCGGGCCCGAACCGTCGGCAGCGCCGCCTGAAGAGGCGCCGGCCGAAGCCCGACCCGAACCGGAGCCCGTGCTCGAGATGGCACCTGAGCCTGCCCCCGAGCCGGAGGAACCAGAGCCCGAGCCCGAACCGGCGGCAATTCCGCCTGCAGAAGCGCCGATCGAGGCGCGACCCGAGCCAGAGCCTGAGCCTGAGCCAGAACCGGTGGCAACGCCGCCTGCAGAAGCGCCGATCGAGGCGCGACTCAAACCAGAGCCTGAGCCTGAACCTGAGCCAACACCCGAACCAGAGCCCGCGCCCGAACCGGAACCCGAGCCGGCGGTAGCCGCGCCCGTGCCTCCGCCACCTTCACCGCCACCGCCAGCGGCCGAAGTCCGTGCGCTGAAGCAACCCGAACAGCGCCAGGAATTCACGCGCATCGACGCCGAGTTGCTGGAAGACCTGCTGAATGCGGCTGGTGAGATCAGTATCTACCATTCGCGACTGAGCCAGCAGGTCAATTCTTTCGAGTTCCACGTAGAGGAGCTCGATCAGACCGTGGCACGCCTGCGCGAGCAATTGCGCAAGCTCGAGATCGAGACGGAAGCGCAGATCATGCACGGCCACCAGGAAACGCTGGTGGCGCGTGACTTCGACCCGTTGGAAATGGATCGCTACTCGAATATCCAGCAACTGTCACGAGCACTCGCCGAATCGGCGAACGACCTGTCCAGCCTCAAGGACCTGCTGGCGTCGTTGACGACCGAGGCGGACAGCTTGCTCGTGCAGCAGTCGCGCGTAACCGCGGAGTTGCAGGACGGTCTGATGCGAACCCGCATGGTGCCGTTCGAGCGCCACGTGCCGCGACTCACGCGACTCGTGCGCCAGGCGGCTCAGGAAGCGGGCAAGCGTGCAGAGCTGGCCGTGGAGGGCGCTTCCGGCGAACTCGATCGCCAGGTGCTCGACAAGATGCTGCCGCCTTTCGAGCATATGCTCCGCAACGCGATTGTGCATGGTATCGAAGACCCTGACGTTCGCCAGGGGAATGGCAAGCCTGCGATGGGGCGCCTCACGATTCGCCTGCATCGCGAGGGCGCAGAGATGGTGATCGACATCGCGGACGATGGTGCCGGACTTGATGTCGATGCAATTCGTCGCAAGGCCTATGAGCTCGATCTGCTCAAACCGGAGACCAAAGTAACCGACGCCGAAATCATGGAGTTGATCCTGACGCCTGGTTTCACGACTGCAGGCAAAGTCACGCAGTCCGCTGGTCGCGGCGTCGGAATGGACGTCGTTGCCAACGAGGTCAAGAAGCTGGGCGGCTCGCTCAGGATATCCTCGGTTACGGGCCAGGGCACCAACTTCACGGTGCGGCTGCCGTTCACGCTCGCCATCACGCAGGCGCTGATCGTGCGCACGGGCGACGAGGTATACGCGTTGCCGCTGCCGACCGTCGAAGGCGTCGCGCGAATTCCGCGCGCCGAGCTGGAAACGCTGCTCAGCCAGAGCGAGCCGAGTTACCAGTACGGGGAGCAGACCTACAGCTTCCGTCACCTTGGCATGTACCTGGGCGGGCAGGCGGCCAAGCTGCCGACCGACGAGCCGTTTATCCCGGTCATCCTGGTGCACGCCGGCGATTACTCGGCAGCTCTGCTCGTCGATGAAATGGTTGCCAGTCGCGAGATTGTCGTTAAGTCGATCGGTCCGCAGCTTGCGAGTATTCGCGGAATCTCGGGCGCGACGATTCTCGGGGATGGTCGCATCGTTCTGATCCTGGACGTTCTGGCGCTGGTTCGGACCGGCGCGCCCGTGGTCGAGATCAAGAAAGCCGCGCCAACGCCGTCGGACGACCGGCCCCTGGCGCTGGTCGTCGACGACTCCATTACGGTGCGGCGCGTCACGGAGCGCTTCCTGCAACGCAACGGTATGCGAGTCGAAACCGCCAAGGACGGACTCGACGCGATCAGTGTCCTGCAGGACCACAAACCTGACGTAATTCTGCTCGATATCGAGATGCCGCGAATGGACGGCTACGAGTTCGCTTCGCACGTCCGCAACGACGACCGTTTCGCCGACGTGCCGATCATCATGATCACGTCCCGGGTGGGCGACAAACACCGTGCCCGCGCTATCGAGTTGGGCGTCAACGATTATCTCGGTAAGCCCTACCAGGACGCGCAGCTGCTGGCGGCCATACAGCGCCAGTTCGAAGAGAAAGGAATAACGCTGACGTGAGCGCCGATACGGAAGAACTTTACAGCCTGTTGGTTCCGCTGGCGGAGGAGCGGCTCATCGTTCCGCGCGCGTGCGTCGCCGAGGTGGTGCGGTTTTCCCGACCGCAACAGGAGGAGGGTGCGCACGACTGGATGGTTGGCACGATCAACTGGAACGGTCGCGACCTGCCTGTCATGTCTTTCGAAGGCGCGCTCGGCAAGGACGTACCTCCGGCTACCGGGCGTACCCGAATCGTCGTGTTCTACGCGAGCACCGGCCAGCTCAAGACCGGCTTTTTCGGACTTCTGACCCAGGGGTTTCCGCAACTCGTGCGCGTCAATCGTGACGTCCTGAAGTTCGAGTCGAAGGACGGGTGGCCTGACGGTGCTCCCGTGCTTTGCCGTGTCAAGATGATCAATGAATACCCGCTGATTCCCGACCTCGAGAAACTCGAGGCGCTACTCGTCCAGGAATCCATCCAGGCCTGACGCCGCAAGCAGCTGATGAGCGAAGCCTGAAATTGCGACGTTCTTCTTTTTTCCTGCGCCAACGAGCCGGCGAGCGGGGAGTCTCTTCCTCGCTGGCGTCGGCGATACGCTCGTCAGAGACACCCCACTCGCCATCTCTCAAGACCCCGTAGGAGCGCCGCTCGAGGCGCGACTGGCAGGAGCCTGCCTTGCCGGCGATCACGTCTCGTGTTCGAACCAGTCGTGGGTCTTCAGGCAGAACCTGACCAGCATCAACATCAGCGGAACCTCGATAAGCACCCCAACGACCGTCGCCAGTGCGGCACCCGACGACAGGCCGTACAGCATCGCGGCTGTCGCGATAGCGACCTCGAAGTGATTGGATGCACCGATCATCGCCGTTGGCGCCGCGTTCTCGTAGGTCAGTTTCAGCAGCTTCGCCAGGCCGTAGCCGAGCGCGAACACGAACACCGTTTGTACGAACAGGGGGATCGCGATCCAGAGGATCGTCAGCGGGTTCTGGACAATCGTCTCGCCTTTGAAGGAGAACAACAGGACGAGCGTGATCAGCAGCGCCGTGATCGTTATCGGCGTCAGAACGTGCAGGAACCTGTCGCGGAACCACTGCTCGCCTTTTGCCGAAATGATCCACTTGCGTGACACGTAACCGGCGACCAGCGGCAGCGCTACGTAGATGCTGATCGAGAGCAGCAGCGCCTGCCACGGAACGGGCAACTTGCCGACGCCGAGCAAAAAGCCGCCGAGAACGCCGAACAGCACCAGCATCGTCAGCGAATTGATCGCAACCATGACGAGCGTATGGCCGTCGTTGCCTCTGGAGAGGTAGCCCCAGACGAGCACCATGGCCGTGCAGGGCGCGATGCCGAGCAGTATGCAGCCGGCCAGGTAGCTGCGCCAGAGGGGCACTTCGAGCATGCGCACGCCGTCGACGAGAACGACTTTGCCGGCGCCGTAGGTATCCCCGACGTCGAGGTCGGCCCCGAGCGGAAACTTCACCAGGTCGACGGCATCGGGGCCGATGAAGCCCAGAAACAGCGTGCCGAGGAAGAAACTCGCGATCACGAACATCGTGAATGGCTTGATGCACCAGTTCACGAACAGCGTCAGCCCGACGGGGCGCAGCGCTTTGCCGGCACGAACCACCTCGTGGAAGTCGATCTTGACCATGATCGGGTACATCATGAAGAACAGGCAGATCGCAATTGGAATTGAAACGACCGGCGCGCCGTTAACGTAGATCGCCATGCCATCGAGCGTCTCGGCCACGCCCGGCGCGATCTTGCCGAGCAGGATCCCGGCGACGATGCAGAGCGCTACCCATATCGTCAGGTAGCGCTCGAACAGGTTCATCACGGGCTGTCCTCAAGGCGCTCGAGGAGTTCCGCGACGCGGCGCCGAATGTCATCGCGGCTATCGCGGAACACGGCCATGATCTCGTCCTCATCGCCCGCGGCTTTTGCCGGATCATCGAGCGGCCAGTGCTCTCTTTGCATACCGGCCGGCAGCGCCGGGCAGTTTTTGTCCGCATGGCCGCAAACCGTCACGAGATAACCGGCCGAATTCAGCATGTCGTTGGTGAGACGCGTCGACTCCTGGCCAGAAATATCGACTCCTGCTTCCTGCATGACTGCTATCGCTCTCGGATTCTTGCCGTGCGCTTCGATGCCGGCCGACAGCGCATCGAATCGGTCACCGCCGAGTTCTCGCGCCCAGCCTTCAGCCATCTGTGACCGGCACGAATTGCCCGTGCACAAGAACAGTATCTTCAAAGGTCGCCCCAAAGTGCCTGGATAACAGAGATGGCGGCGATCGCCGCGGTCTCGGTGCGGAGTATACGCGGACCGAGTGACACCGGCGTGAACCCCGATATGTCGGCGTCCTCGTACTCCGTCTGGCTGAAACCGCCTTCAGGGCCGATGAGCAAGCACACCTTGGTGCTCGGCCGACCGATCGACTCGAGCGGAGCCGGGGCGCCTGGCCGCAGTATCAGGTCCGTATCGGCGGCCGGGCTGCGCGCGCCGAACCATTCCTTGAGTGCCAGCGGTGCTTCGACGAGCGGCGGCCGTACGCGGCCCGATTGTTCACAAGCGCTGATGGCGACCTTTTGCCAATGCTGCCTGCGCTTTTGCGCGCGATCCGCGGCCAGCTTGACGACACCGTACTCGGTAAGAACCGGAGTTATACGTTTGACGCCGAGTTCGGTTGCCTTTTGTACGACGATGTCCATGCGCTCGCCGCGCGAAATGCCCTGCACCAGGTGCACTTTCAAGGGTGACTCGGTTTTCGCGACGATCGATGCGCCAACCAGTAGCGTTACCGCGTTCTTCGACAGACGTGTCAGCGTCGCGTCGTATTCACCGTCGTCGCCATTGAATACCGAGATGACGTCGCCGCAGTGGAGCCGCAGGACCTTGCCGAGATAGCGAGCTTTGTCACTGTCTGCCGTGATTTCTGCGCCTTCGCTCAACGGCTCATTGATAAAGAGTCTTCTATGGGACATACGCCGCTCCAGTTTAATTGAGTACACTGTTCCCATGAAGTTCGAAGTCGATGCTGCGACCGGACTGATCGAGCCCGCGTCGCAATGCCCGAGCCCGAATCGGGACGCACGCCCCGACGGTTGCGAGCCGGAGATGATCATACTGCACGGCATCAGCCTGCCGCCCGGCGAGTTCGGTGGCCCGGAAATCGAGCAATTGTTCACGAATGCCCTCGACTGGGACGCGCACCCGTATTTCGGCGAAATACGGGGCCTCGAGGTTTCTGCACATCTGTTGATCCGGCGCGATGGCGAGGTGCTGCAGTTCGTGCCTCTCACGGAACGCGCCTGGCACGCCGGCGAATCCGCGTTTCGCGGGCGCGGACGGTGCAACGACTACTCGATCGGTATCGAACTCGAAGGCGAAGACGATTGCGCCTACGAGGACCGGCAGTATGACGTGCTTACGGCAGTCATCGGCGCAATACGATCTGCTTACCCGTCAATCTCGGCTCGCGAAATCGCCGGCCACTGTGACGTGGCACCTGGCAGGAAGAGTGATCCTGGTCCTGCTTTCGACTGGCTGCGGCTGTATGATGGACTGGCAAGCGGACAAGCGAACCCATGAACCTGATTGCGTTACTCATCGGCCTCGCCATCGAGCGGCTGGCCACCCAGCTCTTCCATCTGCGCGAGCTGCGCTGGCTGGATCGCATCATCGACTGGGGTTTCCGGCAGACGGAACAGCATAAATCCTGGCCACCGCTGATCCCGGTCCTTCTGCTCGTCGCCTTGCTGGTGTTGCCGCTGTTTATCGTGATGTGGAGCCTCAGGGACACGCTTGGCGGCCTGACACACTTGCTACTGTCAGTGATCGTGCTGTTCTTCTCGCTGGGTCCGAAGGACATCGGGGAGGAAGTCGACGACTACTGCGATGCGCTGGAGGCGGAAGATGAAGAAGCCATCCAGCGCACGGCCAAAGCACTCGTCGAGGCGGATGTGCCGGATGACCTGCTCGAGCGCATCCATCGCGTCGAGGAAGCTGTTTGCGTTCAGGCAAACAATCGACTGTTCGCGGTGATCTTCTGGTTCATTGTCACGGGCCCGCTGGGGGCGTTGGGTGCGTGGACGTACCGGGTAACCGACCTCGTGCGACGTCGGGCCGTTTTCAATGCAACTCGAGAGGATGAGGAAGGCGAGACCTCTGCGCCACAGGTGCGGGATGCTGCCACCAAGCTGCATGGCTGGCTGGCATGGATTCCGGCTCGCCTAACCGCGATCGGGTATGCCGCTGCAGGTCATTTCGACGAAGCGATCGCCGCATTGCGAGTACCCGAAGAGCAGCGTGAAGGGACGCCGTCGGAACACAGCGACTGGCTGCTTGCCCGTGTCGGCGTAGCCGCGCTGGCGCTGCAGGACTCGCCCGATCAGACGATGACGGAGCGTGGCGTGAAGGGTGCGCGCGCCGCCAATCACCTGGTCTTTCGATTGCTGGTGATCTGGGCCGTGCTGATCTCGGCGATGACCCTTTACGGTCTCACGCAATGATGCGTCGCGCCGGCTACGCGCTGGCGCTGCTTGCGATTATCCTGGGTGCCTGCGGCAGCGAAGAACCGCCACTGCCTCCATCGACCCCGACTCGCGTCGTTACACTGGCGCCGCACCTTGCCGAACTGATGTACGCGATCGACGCAGGCGACCTGCTCGTTGGCGTCAGCGCGTGGTCCGATTACCCCGAACCCGTCCGGGAATTGCCGGTCATTGGCGATGCTTTCACGATCGATCACGAACAGCTGGCACTTTTGAAACCTGATCTTCTGCTCGCCTGGGAAAGCGGCATGCCCATACATGTCATCGACGAGCTTCGTCGTGCGGGATACAGGGTGGAGGTGGTCCGGACGCGGGGACTCGACGATATTGCAGAGGCGATGCGTGCGCTCGGGGAGATTGTCGATCGTCGGAGGGAAGCAGAGCTGGCGGCCACGGGTTTCGGCATGGGATTGATGGGACTCAGGCAACGCTACGAAACTGCGGAACCGATCAGGGTCTTCTACCAGGTTTCCGACCGACCCCTGTTTACAGTCACCGACAAGCATTTTCTCGGCGAACTCATTGCACTCTGCGGCGGAGTGAATATTTTCGCGGACCTCGACGAGATTGCGCCGTCGGTCACCGACGAAGCCGTGCTCGCACGTGATCCCGAAGTGATGATTGCAACGGACGCCGACGAAGGTGATCCGTTTTCAGTATGGCGTCGCTGGCCCCAGATCGCGGCAAACCGGTACGGCAATCACTTCCGGATCAGTGCCGACTCGAGCAGCCGGGCAACGCCGCGGCTGGCGGGAGCCGGTTTTGAAATATGCGAGGCACTGGAGTCGGCCCGCAGGAACCGTCCCGACTAGGCTCCCGAACCGTGCGTGCCTATATGCCATGGCCGCGCTCAGCGAGTCGGATTGGAAGTAATGAGCTCCAGTACCGATTGAGTGAATGTCGAGCTCAGTATTGCAGCATTCGGGCTATCGTGATCCGTCCCGTCAACAATCACGACCTCGACGGAATCGGGCAGATCTTCCAGCTGCTGTTTCTGCAAGCCTGTCATGTGTTCGACCTCGACGCTGCCGTATACAAGCAGCGTCGGCACGCTAACCGAAGCGATCTGCTCGGGGCTCACGACGGAATACCTGGCGCCACGGATCACAGCCGCCAATGCCCGATAGTCCTGGTTCGCGGGCTCCCAGGGGTGCCGTTCGTCACCTTCCGCACGACTCTCAGTCAGCTTCGCAAACTCCTCCTCTCCGTCGTCCCATGTCGTGAAGAATCCGCTGCCCATGGTTGCTGTCTGCACCCGTTCGGGACGCGATACAACAAGGTCTCCGACCACATTTGCACCTAACGAAAAGCCCACGAAATGGGCCTTGCCAATATCGAGGCGGTCGAGCAGCTCTACCAGGTCCGCATGCAGGTTTGGTCCATACGCCATCGGGTCGTGCGGCTTGGCGCTGTCACCGTGACCACGTAGATCTACGGCAATGACGCGGAAATCGCGTACAAGCTCTTCATATAGCGGTGTCTGCAACCAGGCTGCGTGCGTTTGCGAGTATCCGTGAACCAGCACGACCGGTTCGCCGCTTCCCTGGTCAACAAAAAACGTCCCGGTCTCACGCCCGGCATCGGTACACCCACTGAACAGAGCAGCAAGGACTATCGCTACCGCCCGGGCGCTGCGTTGCCATGACAATGCCCGCAACTTGCGCGCCGCTACTCGCTGCGTTTGCGGTTCCAGAGCACTTCCTGGCCAGATTCCTCGCGTGCCAGAACACGTGCAATTACGAACAACAGGTCAGACAAGCGGTTGAGATAGCGAACGCACTCCGGCCGGACCACTTCGTCCCGCGCCAGCGTCGTCACGCGCCGTTCGGCTCGTCGCGTGATTGTCCGTGCGACGTGGCACGCAGCCGCGGCGCGACCGCCGCCCGGCAGGATAAAGTCCTTTAACGGCGGCAGGTCCTCATTGAAGCCGTCGAGCTCCGATTCGAGTCGAGTGATGTACTCGTCGGTGACTGCGGTGTATCCCGGCAGGCAGAGCTCGCCGCCGAGTTCGAACAGGTCGTGCTGGACCTCGGTCAGGCAATCGCGAACGGCGTCGGTAACGGAGCTTTCGGCGAGCACGACACCGATCGCGCTGTTGGCTTCGTCGACCGTGCCGTAGGCCTCGACGCGTGCAGAGTCCTTGGCAGTACGGCTACCGTCGCCGAGCCCGGTGGTACCGTCGTCGCCCGTACGTGTGTAGATCTTGCTGAGCCGGTGTCCCATGTCGTATCCCGTCTAGTTCCAGCGGTATTTTAGCTCGACGAACGCGCTTCGCTCCTGCATACGATATGCAGCGGCAGTCTGATACTCGGTATCGAGCAGGTTTTCGATGCGAGCAGTGAGCTGCACTGATCGGCCAAGGCTGAACTGGCCGTGCAGGTTGGCGACCACGTAACCGGGCAGGTCGACACCGCCGAAATCAACACGGTCGCCACTGGCGAGCACAGACAGCCCGAGACGGTGAGCGCCGATACTCTGCGTATAGCGGAGCGTCGCGGTTTTCTCGGCACGTCGCAGCAGTCGCGTGCCCGTTGCCTTGTTGTCGGCTTTTTGCCTGACAACGTCGAGACGCACTGAATAGGAATCGCCGCGATACTCGTAACCTGCCTGTGCCCCGCGAATTTCTGCCTCGTCAATGTTCATCAGCATGAACGTGTCGAAATCGAACTCGATCAGGTCTTCGACATCGTTTGCGTAAAACTCGATATCGAAGCTATGACGACCGCCGGGCGCGAAGCGCAAGCCCAGCTGAGCTTCGTCCGCGAGTTCCGGCTCGAGGTCGGGCGCACCACCGAAACCGAAACGGTCGGTTGCGTCTGGCGCCCTGAACGCATGACCGATTCCGGCGCTGAGCGTCCAGGCAGACGTCAATTCGAAGGCGTACTCTGCATTCCACGTCGTGTGCCGGCCGAACGCTTCGTGATCGCTGAGCCTCGCGGCGACGAAGGTCTTGTGGCGACCACCGGTCCACTGGTCCTGCAGAAATACCGCGCGAGTTGTCGTGTCTTCGTCGAATCCCGATCCGAAGGAAAGTGTCTGCGCATTCTCCTCGACGGCGTACAGGCCGGCCGTCAGCGTGTGCGAATCGAAAGCATGACTGTACTGCCAGTCCACGCTCCACCGGCTCGATTCGACGAAATCGGGCGACTGCGTCTGCTGTATGTCGTCATTCATGTGTGACAGTACGAGCTTGCTACTGCCGTTCACAGAGACGCGCGTGCTGACCTCCAGAGCCGTCACCGTGTTTTCGAAGTTCTGGTCGACCGGTGTGAGGAAGAAGTCGAGGTACTCAACGTTGCCTTCGGCGCGCCAGTGGCGAATTCCGATATCGGTATTGCCAAAGGACCGCTGGCCGTAGAGGTTGACCGAGAGATTGTCGTAACCGCGATCGATATCCGAGTCGATACGCTGGGCGAAACCATCGGTCGACTGCCAGTCGACCGTGACGCCAAACTCGCTCGAGTCGCTGCGGTTGCCACCGGAGACGAATGCGTTTTTGGCGTTGAAGCTGCCTGCACCGATGCCGCTCTCGAAATACGCGGCATCGGCACGTCGGGTGATGATGTTGATGACACCGCCTATGGCGTCTGTGCCGAACAATGACGATCGGGCACCCTTGACGATCTCGATTCGCTCGATGACCTCCGGCGAAATGTGCTGAATTGCCGCGCCTCCCAATGTGCCGGGCTTGACTCGTACGCCGTCGACGAGCACGAGGGTGTGGTTGCTTTCGGTGCCGCGCAGGAACAGCGAGGTCGCCTGCCCGGGTCCGCCGTTACGGCCGATATCGACGCCGGCCTCGAAACGCAGAAGTTCGGCCAGGTCGCCCGCAAGCGACAGTTCGATATCTTCACGCGTTATCACCGAGACGGGCACCGTCGCATCGCGGAGCGGAATCTCCGTGCGTGTCGCTGTGACGATGATGTTGTCGGACGCTGACAACTCGGCAGCGTTTGTCGCTGCACAGGCAAACAGCCCGATGACGGGAAAGAGAATCCTGGAGGTTGGCGTCATTGTGTCCCCGATGCGTGCCGCCCGCACGCCTTGTCGTTATAAGAATTCACCGGGCCGGTCTCCGGGCTGACGAGCGGACTTGCCGGCCGTAGCGCCTTCCCGCGATTCGCCGTTGCGATTCGCAGTGGCTCCGTCACGCAAAGCGTAACGGGGGCTACGGTTTGACTCGATCACCGTTGCGGGGGCAGCGCCGGAATCCTGCGAAGCTGCAGTCACCGGCTTCCCGTTCACCCGAAATCCAGCCAATTCGGGTTCACCAGATGAGCGGGTTACGATAGGCAGCGGTCGGTTGCCTGTCAAGGCAACGCTCTTGTATCGCGTGTCACAAGCCGCCATAGTGCGGCCGATGATCACGTACGACGAATCCCAGGCTTCCGACTTCCTTACGGCTGCGCTGGCCGCGGCGAGGCGAGCCGCGGAAATCAGTCGCGATTACTACGCTGGAAACTTCACCGTAACCACCAAGGAAGACCTTACGCCCGTCACGCAGGCGGATGTCGAATGCGAACACGCCATCCGCGAGATCATACTTACGCGTTTCCCGGATCACGGTTTTTACGGCGAGGAAACCGGCAAGACTCAGGCCGACGCCGAGTACCTGTGGCTCGTCGATCCGATCGACGGCACCAAGGGGTTCGTTCGCCAGTATCCGTTCTTCTCGACGCAGATCGCGCTGATGCACAAAGGAAACATCATCGTCGGCGTATCGAGCGGCACAATGATGGACGAGCTTGCGTGGGCCGAGCGGGGGCAAGGGGCCTGGCTGAACGGAAGGCCGATCTCGGTCAGCGACATCACGGATCCTTATCGTGCCGCCGTCTCAACGGGCAACCTCAAGTCACTGGCAAGAAGTGCAGGGTGGCAGCGCCTGGCGGAAATCGTCGCCAGGGCAGACCGGATTCGCGGCTACGGCGACTTCTATCATTATCACCTTCTCGCATCCGGGAAGATCGAGGCTGTGATCGAATCGGACGTGAACATTCTCGACATCGCGGCATTGTCGATCATCGTCGAGGAGGCGGGCGGTGTATTCACGGACCTCAACGGCAACAAGCCGGGGCTGGAAACGCGATCCGTGCTCGCCGCAAACCCTATCCTGTACGCGAATTTCCTGGAACGGCTGAACGGATTCGTCGACTGAGTCAGGGGCCCGCTGCAACGAACAGCGACCGGTCCCGCCATTGAACGGCCTCGATCGGTGTGTTGTACAGCCCCGTCAGCCGCTCGGCATCAAGAACGTCAGCAACGTCGCCCAGTTCCCAGCGCCCGTCCCCGTACAGCAGCAGGCATCGATCCGCGTAGCGCATGGCGAGGTTGGCGTCGTGCAGGCTCGCCACGACTGACCCGCCGTCGACGGCCGCGGCGCGAAAGACACGTAGCACGTCAATCTGGTGTTGCGGGTCCAGGTGATTGGTCGGTTCGTCCAGCAAGTACAGCTGCGGCGTCTGCGTGAGGACCTGGGCAATCGCAAGTCGTCGCCGTTCGCCGCCCGACAAGCTCAGTACGTCCCGGTCGCGCATTGCCAGGATGCCCATGGCGTCGAGAGCGCCTTCGGCAATGGCGAGGTCGTCGGCTGACTCCCAGCGAAATCGACCGATATGCGGGTGTCGACCCGCGAGCACGGACTGCAGCACGCTTTCCGGAAACTGGTCGTCGCTGTGCTGCGGCAACAATGCGAGTCGCCGGGCAATCTGTTGCCGCGGCGAGGCATGTACATCGTCGCCGTTGAGCCGCGCCTCACCGCGGGACGCGGAACGCAAACCGGCCAGCGTCATCAGCGTCAGGGACTTGCCACTGCCGTTCTGACCCAGCACCGCGACGAACTCCCCGGGCGCGATGTCGACGTCGAGCGCATCGACGAGCACTCGACCGGGAACACGCACGCAGAGGTCGCGAACCTGCAGGAGTGGGCCGGACTGCGTCATTCGCGCAGATTACTTGAGCGCAGACTACTTCGCGAGCCGGATCTCTTCGGCTGTCAGCTGGCCGATAACGGCGTGCTTGAGACTTTTCGGGATTTCCGACACGTCTTCGGAAGTGGCGATGCGACCGCCCATTATCTCGGCCTTGTTTTGCGGGTAGAGCGGAACGCGGTCGGGATCAGCAAGGCCGTGCGGTGCTACAGGGTTGCCGTCGATCATGCTGTACTTGTCGGTTGCGCCGAGCGTATGCAAAAACTCGTGCGCGATGATGAAATTATTGGTGCCACGATAGTTGCGGCCGGCGTAGCCATTCACGATACCGACCATCCCTTTCTGCAGGCCGACAGAGTTCTCGAGTATCACCGCGCCCTGGGGTTCGTGATAGCGCACAAACATGCGCACATCCGGATTGATGCGGTCCTGCTTGTCTCCGACATCGTCTGCCCACCAGCGAAGCTTGAGCGACCAAAACATGACGTCGAACACGTTCGACGAACCGTTAATCGCTGGCGGCTGATCGAATACCTGCCGGCCGAGTTCCACGCGGACGGGCTGCTCGATGGGCTTGCCGTAGCGGCCGACCTCACGCGAGATGAACGCCTCGATCGGCTGGAAGTCACTTACATCGAGGCGCTCTATGTAGCGGGCCACCACGGGACTGCCATCGCCGTTGATCGGATAGATCTTGACCCAGAGGCTGTTGTTCCAGTCCGTGCTGCGCGCCGCACGCAGCCACGTGCTCGCGGCTACGAAAAACAGAATCACCAGTAATGTCGCAATGCGGAGCGCTTTGAACATGGTCCATCAAGGCCTGGTTGCGGTCCCCGCTATTGGGCCAGACTCCCGGCCTCAATTCGCATTACCAGGTCGCAGAATTCCAGTCCGGGTCCCGCCAGTTGCCTGTAGTGTGACGCGGGTCAGTTCGCCGGTCTGACCCGGCGCGTGACGCTGCGGTCGGCCAGATGTCGACAAACAAAAAGCCCCGCGGCGTGAGCGGCGGGGCTAGATTCTCTTTCTTGTTATCAAAAGAGGCAATTGCTAATTCGGTAACCGGACGCAGATGGGTTTTTATTATTATGGATCTGGATCTTGTTGTTTTTGTAGTTATTGTTCTTCTGGCGTCTAAATCCTGGTTCCGGTCCGTTTCGTTACCGAGCGCAATCGCACTTCGCTTGGGCAGGGTTTATAAAGCAAGAGCTGTGCCAACCCGTCGTTGCGCCACGCGAATTCAGGGCCTTGGCCCATAACTACCCCGACATCCTGCACCAAACCGCCTTATTCTGTAAAGAAACCCGACGCACTTAAAGTGATTTCTATCACGTTGCGCGTCAGCAACGGAGCCTTACTCGTTGAAAACGCTGAATTTTTGCGGAAAATCCATGCTGCGCTGCGGCAAAAACGCGACGGCTCGCGTGCGCCAGATTCCCGTTAATTTCAAACCTGACGGACACGCACCGGGAAACGCCGCGTTTTGTCAAAATATCCGACAGTTTCAATGCTCGCGCGCGGCTGCCGCCGTTTCCAGCAAGCCCGCAACGCTGAAAAACCGCCCGTTTCTGACGACGGCGACGACGTTCAATGCATCCCCAACGTCATCGAGCGGGTCGCCGTCGACGAACACGAGGTCCGCGTGCGCCGCGGTCGCCACGCGGCCGAACTGCAGGCTCGCGGACAGGGCACCGGCGGCATTGATGCCGGCAGCCCTGAGCACGTTTTCAGGCGCGAGACCGGCGGACTCGAGCGCCAGCAACTCGGCGTGAAACGCCATGCCCGGCGGCAGGCCGTTCGGCTTGCTGCCGACGACGACGGCGGTCGCGGACGCCGGTAGTTGCGGCGGCTGGTTGAAGCGACGTGTGAGCGTAGCGCTGGCATCGAGCAGGTCCGCCTGGCGTGAGTTGAGTGCGCGCTCGATACCCGGCGTCTGCTGGTCGGCCATGCCGGACACCAGCGTGACGGGTCCGGCGCCGGTCGCAAGAACGGCATCCTGGTAGCGAACGCCTCGCGGCGATGCCGGCATCGAGGCGCCGCTCAGCATCATGCCGGCACCGGAGCCGAGACCGACCTGCCAGTTGTCGGCCAGCACCGGCACCCCGCGGGATTGCCATGTGCCGACGGCTGAGCGTCGTGCGACTCCGGTTGCAAGGTCGCCCTCGATCGTCACCAGCCACGGCAGCGACTCTGCATCGCCGGCCTGGTCAATGTCACTCGCCGGCAACACCCGCGGTCCGGGCATGTCCTTGCCGGACCACCGGCGGTTGAGCGATTCCGCTTTTTCATGGTCGGCGACAATGGTCGTGATGCCGTAGGAAAGCAGGATGGGACCAAGCGACTCGTCAACGTCATCGGGTAACGACGCGTAGCTGTCGACAAAGCCCGGCATCACGACGAGATCGCCCATGTCGATGACGATTTCGCCGCTCCGTTCCCGACGCGGCTCGACCGACGCGATGCGTCCGTTCTCGATGACGACGTCGAGGTTTTCGCGGTACTCGATGCCCGCACCACCGAACAGCCGCTCGGTGCGGACAACAAGCCGGGCTTGCGGTGCGTCGATCAGCGGCAGTTCGCGCTGCACTGCTGCGTGCGTCGCTGCGTCGTCCCGGCGCTCGATGCGTGCATGGAACGGAACGGTTCGCGATGTCCACGAGTCGAAGCCGCGCCTGCGGATGTTGCCGCCGGCGGCGTAAATCATCTGCTGGCGACCGTCCCATGCGATCGGTGTGTCGAAGAAATCCTCACCTTCGATGAGGGTCCGAACGAGAACAGGGTCGGCGAGTATCGCCATCTGCGTAACCAGGCCGGCGTCCGTTTCCTCGAGGTAGGTGACGAGGCTGCCATCGGGTCGCCACGACGGCGCGGACAAGCGACGGTCCGATGCGACGATGGTTTGCGCGGCCTCGCCGCGGCGGCGGACCTTGATGCGCCACTCGCCGTCGTGCTCTTGCACGAACAACAGGTCGCGCCCGTCGGCGGACCAGGACGGTTCGGTCTCGTCGCCAGGCATTGCCGTCAGGCGCCAGGCGAGGCCTGTCTCGAGATCGACTTCCCAGACGTCGAACCCCGTGTCCCTGCGGTCGGATGAGAACAACAAGCGCTCTCCGTCCGGATGCCACGCCGGATGCTGGTCCAGGAATTCGCCGCTGCTGACTCGCAGGGGCTGATTCGCTTCGAAGTCGAATACCCAGAGCTGCTCCTGGTTGCCCGCGCGAGCCTGGTAGGCGATGCGGCCATCGTCGGGCGACCAGCGCGGGCGCCTTGCAGGCAGCAGGCCTTTGTCGATCGGCTGCGCTTCGCCGCCGTTCGGCGGGATGATCCAGATGCCGCCGAGCAGGTCGGTGACGATGCGACCGTCAACCGCGATGTCGGCCGAAAGGTTGGTGCCCTCGGTCAGCATGATCTGCGCCCGCACACCCGGAACGACCAGCGATAGCGCCGCCATTGCGGCCAGTGCACTAACTCTCACTGATGCTCGTTCCGCCTTCTCGTCTCGGGTCAGAGGCAACTTCGAAGCCCGTCTCCCGGTTGTACAGGGCCGCGCCGACACCGCCGAAATACATGCTGGGTTCGCCGAACTGGTGCACGGGCAGGTCGGTGTCGGGCAGGTCGAGGCCGGGTTCGGCAACCAGCCGATCGGCTTCGCCGCTCGTGTCGACGTGAATTCGCGGATGCGCGATTGCGTTCGGCAGCGATTTGTCCAGTTGGAACAGGTTGACGAGCACCTGGTGCAACGCCGTCGTGATCCGGTCGGCGCCGGGCGTGCCAATTGCGAGCACCTTGCCGTCGCTGCGGCAAACGCTCGGCGCCATGTTGGACGGCAACGGCCCGCCGGGTTCGCCGGGCGTCAGTCCGCGCCGGTTGAGCTCGATCTCGCCAAGGCAGTTGTTGAGCCAGAGGCCGGTGCCGTCGGGCATCTCCCCCGAGCCGTATCCCGAAGACGCCGTGATCGCGCAGCCGAAGCCGTCGTCGTCGACAGCCGACGTATGCACGGTCGAAGACGACGACCATCGCGAAAGCAGCTGGCCCGAGCGAGCGAGCCTTACCAGGCGCTCGGCCTCGCTGCCTATCTCCTCGGCGAGATCCAGGTGCTCGCGGCGAAATCCGAGGCAGGCGCGCTGTACTTTGACCAGCAGGTCGAGTGATGCCCGGTCCCAGCGGTCGGACGGCAGGTCGGCACAGGCCAGCAGCATCGCCGTGAGCACGGTACCTCCGATCGCCGGCGGTGGATTCGTGGCAATGTCCCAGTCGCCGGCGCGCGTTATCAATGCAGGCCGGCGTACAGCCTCGAACCCGGTCATGTCCTGCATCGTCAACGAGCCGTTCCCGGCGCGCACGTGATCGACGATCGCCCTGGCAATGTCTCCTTTATAGAAGACATCGGCCCCCTCGTGTGCGATGGCTTCGAGACTGTCCGCCAGGTGCGGCACGACGATGTTGCTCCCGGCCTCTCGCAGTTTGTCGTTGTCACGGTGCAGGGCCCAATAGCCGTCGTCCGCGCGCGCGAAAATATCCCGGCCGCTGTAGGTCAGGTAATAGAAACAGGATCGCGACAGCGGAAAGCCGTCGCGCGTCGCCGTGATTGCCGGCGTAAAGAGCTCTTTCCAGGGCAGCTTGCCGTGTTCCTGCCACGCTCGAGCGAGCGCCGCCAGCGCACCGGGCACTCCGACCGAACCCGGACCGACCAGCGTGGAGACGCCGCCGCCGTACTCCATCGTCACCGACTTCGCACCGTGGCCGCGTTCTTCGGGCGCGAGCCCTTTTCCCGGAATGCCGACGTTGCCGTCGATCGTTGCCGGCTCTCCGCCCGGTGCCCACACGGTGACGTACGCGCCGCCGGCCAGCGCGCAGACGCCCGGCTCGGTGTTCATCGTGACGAGCGCCGTCGCAATAGCGCAGTCGACGGCATTGCCCCCGGCATTGGCGACTTGCACGGCCGCATCGGCGGCGAGCGCGGAGGTCGTGGCAACGGCTACGCGTGTCATGCGGCGAATTGTAGCGTTACTCAGAAATGAATGACGGAACGAATGGCCTTGCCTTCGTGCATCAGGTCGAACGCCGTGTTGATGTCCTCGAGTGGCATCGTGTAAGTGATGAACTCGTCGATCTTGATACCGCCGTCCATGTAGTCGTCGACCATGCCCGGCAACTGCGACCGGCCCTTGCAGCCACCGAAGGCCGTGCCGCGCCAGACTCGCCCGGTCACGAGCTGGAACGGACGTGTCGAGATTTCCTGTCCCGCACCGGCGACGCCGACAATGACCGACTCGCCCCAGCCCTTGTGGCAGCACTCCAGTGCCGATCGCATGAGGCCGACGTTGCCGACACACTCGAACGAGTAGTCGACGCCGCCGTTCGTCATGTCGACGATGACGTCCTGGATGGCACCGTCATGGTCGTTCGGGTTGACGCAGTCGGTTGCACCCAGTTGTGTCGCCAGCTCGAACTTGTCGGGATTGACGTCGACGGCGAGAATGCGGCTGGCTTTCGCCATGACCGCGCCCTGGATCGCACTGAGCCCGACGCCGCCGAGGCCGAAGACGGCGACCGTCGCACCCGCTTCGACCTTGGCCGTGTTCAGAACGGCGCCGATGCCCGTCGTGATACCGCAGCCGAGCAGGCAGACTTTCTCGAGCGGCGCTTCCTTACTGATCTTCGCAACGGCGATTTCGGGCAACACCGTGTACTCGCTGAACGTCGACGTGCCCATGTAGTGGAACACGACCTTTCCGTCTAGCGAGAAGCGCGACGTACCGTCGGGCATGAGCCCCTGTCCCTGGGTCACGCGGATCGCCTGGCAGAGGTTCGTCTTGCCGGACGTGCAGAAATTGCACTCGCCGCACTCGGGCGTGTACAGCGGAATGACGTGGTCGCCCACGGCGAGCGACG
>JAAUXY010087202.1_pt1 | contig 27238 bp, 28 predicted proteins | sample 7278121 | NCBI WGS metagenome assembly JAAUXY01 (sample SAMN14350117, study PRJNA611818) | marine sediment metagenome | isolation source: surface marine sediment (1.8m) | place: French Polynesia: Moorea | collected 2018-08 | reverse complement strand
TGACGAGACTCGACAACGGTCGCTGGGGCTATGTCGAGCCGATCGCGACGCAGCCGGTCTGCCTCGCCTGTCACGGCGAGCCGCTGGCGCCGGACGTCGCAGAAACGATTGCGGCCGAGTATCCGGACGACCAGGCGACCGGATTCAAGGTCGGTGACCTGCGAGGCGTCTTCTGGGTGGAATTTCCCGGCGAGCAAACCGCGTCGCCGGGCAGCAGTAACGGAGGTTAAGCCATGGCAAACGAGGGCTATCACGAACCTGTAGAGGAACTCTCGGACGACACGAGAGATATGCATCGGGCCATCGTCTCTTTGATGGAGGAGCTGGAGGCTGTCGACTGGTACAACCAGCGCGTCGATGCCTGCAAGGATGCCGACCTGAAGGCGATACTCGCGCACAACCGCGATGAGGAGAAGGAGCACGCGGCCATGGTGCTCGAGTGGATTCGACGCAAGGATCCGAGCTTCGACAAGGAACTGAAGGACTTCCTGTTCACTGACAAACCGATCGCGCATGACTAGCACGAGACTCCGGTGCTAATCACATTCAAGTCGAAGGCGCACGCAGACGTCGTCATGCTGGGCGACAGCGCTCGCGAACTGATACGCCTGATGGGCAAGAGTGACGCGCTGCCCAGCGCCGTCGGACCCGAAGGAATTCCCAAAGCCCTGGCGAAGCTGAAGGCGGCGCTGGCCCAGCAGGCCAGCGTTCCGGCGAGCGATGGCGATGATGGGGACGACGAGCAGGAGAGCGTCGCGCTGCACACGAGAGCCATCCCGCTGATCGAAATGCTCGAGGCGTCCGAGGAGGCCCAGGTGCCGGTCATGTGGGAGTCGGGCAAGCGGAATTACTAGCTGCTAATGGGGACATTCTGCTTTTTTCGATTGTTTGGGTACGACGCGACGCAAGCGGGGAAAAAGCAGAATGTCCCCATTAGCCCCATTAACCTCAGAGGCGCAAGCGATGCAGTGGAACGAGGTGACAAGGCTGGACCTTTCGGGCTCACGCCTGCTAATCAAAGACGCCATGACGATGCTCGATACGGGCGTTTCAGAGCCGGAGTGGCCATCGGTGACTTGTGCGCCGGGTGAGTATGTCCTCGAGATCTATGTGCCCCAACCGTTCAACGCCCATCGTGTCAGGATTCGAAAAACCGGATCGAGCCCGGAGACGGGTAACAGCATTGGCGAAGTCAGCGTTGACCACGCTTTTGTCGCCTTCGTCGACTACGAGTCTTTTCTGTCCGCCGTGCGCGCTGACGAAGAGGCCTACGAGGAATGGACAGGGATGGAGCTCGACGACGAACTCGCGGTCAATTTTTCCGGCGAGATCCCGTTCGGCGACCAGAAGCTCGTCTACGTGAAGTCGGTCGGTGGCGACGGGGTGTTTCCCGTCTTCGAACTGATCGAAGGCGATGCCACAGTCGGCATGGAATGCGTCCTCGTCGACTGAACGGGATCATTGGCATTGGGCAAGCATGAAGTCTATGCATACGGCGTCGTCTCCTCGAGCACGCTGTACCGCATCAAGGGTAAGTTTCCGCAGGCGCAAGGGTATGCGGAGATAGAGGACGTTCATCACATGACGGGAGGCGAGGCAACCAACTCGTCCATCGTCCTGTCGAGGTTGGGCGTCAGCGTGAAACTCGACGGCAACTGGCTTGGCGCAGACTCGAGTGGCGAGCGTACGAGAGCCATTCTCTCCGACTTCGGTATCGATACGTCCCGGCTGCCGCTCCGGAAAGACTATGTGGGTGTGCAGGAGGTCGTCGTCGCAGATGCGGATAGCCGCACGATATTCGGCACCTATGGACGCTTGCTCGAAAAGGCCGAGTGGAACGAGCCGGTGGCCGATGACATCGTCGGCGCTGCCGTCGTCTGCCTCGACCCGTTCTTCGTCGAGCAGGCAACGCGCGCGGCGAAGATCGCGTTCGATGCGGACGTGCCCGTCGTCACCGTGGACTGCAAGACGGATGACGAGCTGTTGAGTTTTACGTCGGCAGTCGTCATCGCGGAGTCGTTTATCAACGAGCATTACCCGGATCGGGAGGTCGAAGACCTGATCCGGGAATACCAGGCCGCAACCGACGGGCTGGTAGTCTTCACATTCGGCGACGCGCCGGTCTGGTTCGGCAGGCGAGGTGAAGCCGTCCGCCTAGTCGAGCCTCCGACTATTGACCCAGTCGATACGACGGGTGGCGGAGACGCTTTTCGCGCCGGCGTCGTGTTCGGATCCCTCAAGGGTTGGGACGACCAAAAGACCATCCGGTTTTCCGCGGCCCTGGCCGCGCTGGTTTGCACGCGATTTCCCGGCGTGCTCGACGCGCCCGGCTTAAGCGAGGTCGTCGAACTGATGGAGGGTGATGCGTCTTAGTCGCGGCTCGTGCTGAGCCCGTCAGCAACACGCGGATGCAACGCGCGCTGACCAACCAACGCTGAGTCGCGTCCGCGTCACATGGCGACGTCGATCTCGTAGAACAGCACGTACGCCGTCAGGAGCACCGCGATCCACAGCGCCGTCGATCCGATGGACCAGGCTCGTGCGAACACGCCGTTCCTGCCCGTCCCCGCGCCGAAGGCATCTTCGGCTTTCTTCTTCAGCGCTGCCGCGCGGCTGTCGAAGCCGGTCTGAAGCGTCGTGGCTGCCAGCGCCACAACGATGTAGATACCGCGGGCGGTGCGGAACAGTACGACGCGCCAGAACCAGTCCCAGTCGAGGCTGATCGTCTGCGTGCGCTTCATCAGCGGCAACAGCAGGAAGAACGCGAGCCCGGAGAACAACAGGAGCTGCAGGTAGAACAGGACCTTGCCGGCCGTGTACGGGACATACTCGACCGGGTAGGGCAGCAGGTCGTACAGCAGGCTCGGGTAGACGCCGAACAGGATGCAGAGCGCACTCAACAGCACCATGGCTGCGGTCATGTTCCACGGCGCGTCTTTCGGTCGCAGCCCTGAATCTTTCTGGAAGAACACGAACCACGGGAACTTGATGCCTGCGTGCAGGAAGACACCGGCCGACGCGGCTGCGAGCATGAACCAGACGAACACAAGACTCTGATCGGCAGCTGCCTGCGAGATCATCGTCTTGGTCGTGAAGCCGGACGTCAACGGGAAGCCGGAGATCGCCAATGCGCCGATGATGCCGCAGATGGCCGTGATCGGCATCGTGCGGAACAGGCCGCCAAGGTCGGTGCACCGGTGCATGCCGGTGCGATAGATCACGGCGCCGGCACTCATGAACAGCAGCGCCTTGTACAGGATATGCGCGAACGCATGAGAGGCAGCACCGTTCAGGGCCATCTCGGTACCGATGCCGACGGCACAGACCATGAAGCCCACCTGGTTGACGATCGAGTAGGCAAGGATGCGGCGTATGTCATTCTCGAGCAGCGCCATGATGATGCCGTACATGATCATGAACAGGCCGACGCCGACCAGCACCGGCTCGCCGGGGAACAGCATGATCAGCGCGAGCACCGCGGTCTTGGTCGTGAAGGCCGACAGGAAGACGGAGCCGGTCGGGCTGGCCTCCGGGTACGCGTCAGAAAGCCACGCCGAAATCGGCGGCGCCGCCGCGTTGATCAGGATGCCGATCAGGACCATCCATGTGTCGAAGTTCGTCGCGAGCATCGGCTGTATATCGTACGTCCCGGTGTGGACGACGATGCCCTCGATACCAACCTTCAGGATGACGCCGCCAAGCAGGTGCATGATCGCGTAGCGAATGCCCGCCGCGCGCGCAGCCGGCGTGCCACCGCACCAGACGACGACCGTCGAGAACAACGCCATCAGTTCCCAGTACAGGAACATCGTGATCAGGTCGCCGGCGAAGCTGACGCCGATGGCGCCGGCCGCGTAGATGTAGGCGGCCGACAGTTCGTACCATTTGGCCTGGCGGTAGGCGTACAGGCCGCCGCCGAACGCCATCATCGCGAATATCGTCGCGAACAGCCGCCTGACGGGATTGCCTTCGACCGGTTCGAGTGTGTAGTCGAGGAAGCCAACGGTGGCAGCGACGCCGTCCGGGATCTGCCAGATGGCCCACAGTGTCAGCAACGGTGTGCCGAGGACGAACAGTGTCCGCAGGTGACCCCTCGCGACGCCGATGAGGATTCCACCGGCGACCATGACGAGCGCTGGAGGCAGGACATCAAACATCGTCGTCCCCCCGCTCATCCTTCTGCCTTTCGTAGAAGTCCTCGTCACGCTTGAGCACGAAGCCGAGCAGCTTGGCAAACACCACCATCGCGAGGCAGGCCAGGAAACCGAAGGCGGCGCCAAAGCCGAACCAGCCGTCGATGGTGAAGTAACCCTTGATGTAGACGAAGGCCTGCGCGAGCACGGTCAATGCCAGCACGACGTAAAAACCCCACCAGAGTTTCCTGATGGTGGTGGGCCTTACGAGCCAGTGATTGTTTTGCGTGTCATGGTTCATGGAAGGGCCTGCACGAGTTGCCTTTCAAGATCGAGGACCGGGGCGTTGAAGAAGAAGAACGCGAGCGTCAGGAAAGCCGTGATCGTCAACGCGAGGACGGCGGCAAACGGCGCCTCACCGTGTTCCTTGGCGGGCGGCGTGTCTTCCTTCAGGAACCAGGCCATGTAGATGATCGGCAGGAAGTAAGCGGCGTTTAACGCCGTGCTCACGATGATGGTCGCTATAACGACGTAGTTATCCGCTTCGAATGCGCCGGCGAGGATGTACCACTTGGAGACGAATCCGCTGGTCGGCGGAACGCCGATCATGCTCAGGGCGCCGACGGTAAACGCCGCCATTGTCCACGGCATGCGCCTGGCGATGCCCTTAAGTTGGGGCAGTTCGGTTTTCTTCGAGGCCACATAGATCGCGCCGGCCGCGAAGAACAGCGTGATCTTGCCAAACGCGTGCGCAACCATGTGTACCGCAGCGCCGATCTCCGCCAACGGTTTCAGGATCGCCGTCGCCATGACGACGTAGGAAAGCTGTGCCACGGTGGAGTAGGCCAGCATGCGTTTCAGGTTCGTCTGCCGCAGCGCCACGACACTACCGGCGATAATGGTGAAGGATGCCGCGTAGACCAGCCACGCGCTGCTCGGTTCGGCGAACAGGAAGTCGACACCGAACACGTAGATGATGACCTTGATAACGGTGAACACGCCGGCCTTGACGACGGCCACGGCGTGCAGCAACGCACTGACCGGCGTCGGCGCGACCATCGCGGCCGGCAGCCATCGGTGCACCGGCATGACGGCCGCCTTACCGATGCCGAACACGAACAGGCCGAGCAGCAGTCCGACCGTCGGCCCGGCCATCTTGCCCTCGAGAATGCCACCGGGCGCGAACGTGCCGGTGCCGGCGACGGTATAGACCCAGATGATGGCCGGCAGCAGCAGGCCGATCGATGTGGTCAGCAGGACGCCCAGGTAGACGCGCGCTGAGCGGATCGTCTTATCGTCACCCTTGTGCGAGACCAGTGGGTAGGTCGAAAGCGTCAGGACCTCGTAGAACAGGAACAGCGTAAACAGGTTGTCGGCGAACGCGATGCCGACCGCGGCCGCCAGCGCAATCGCGAAGAAGATGTAGAAGCGCGTCTGGTGTTTCTCGTTGTTGCCGCGCATGTAGCCAATGGAGTAGATCGAATTGACGATCCACAGGCTCGATGCGAGTGCGGCAAACAGCATGCCGAGCGGCTCGACGCGAAACGCAATCTCGATGCCGGGCGCGAGCTCACTGACGAGCAACGATGGCCGCCCGCCCTGCATGACTTCCGGTAGCAGGCTCCACACGATCCAGGCAAGCGCGCCCGCCGTCACGAGCGTCGTCGCTTCGCGGACGTTCGGTCCGATCTTGCCGGCCGCCCCGATCGCGACGGCGCCCACGAGCGGCAAGACCAGCGCGAGCGCGATCAGATCGGCGCCCGTCATGGCGTCGGCCCCAGCAATATGTCGGCGGCCGACGACGACAGGCTGACCGGGAGCTCAGGCACGAGGCCGAAATAGATGTTCAGCAATGCGGCGGCCCAGGTCAGAACCAGCATTGCGATCGGCGCCTCGCGGACCGAGGACAGGTCGGAGGTCGGCTCGCCGAAGTAGATCGACTCGACGATGCGCCAGATGTAAACAACGGCCATCAGCGAACTGATGACGAGAACGACGATCAGCGCGATACCGAGCGAGCCCTGTTCGTAGGCCGCGGATATCAGGTACCACTTGCTGATGAAGCCGGCCGTACCCGGGATGCCAATGAGGCTGAAGCCGGACACGACCAGCGCGCCGGCCGTCCAGGGCATCTTTTTCGCCGCGCCGCCCAGCTGCGACAGGCGATAGCCGGTGCATTGCGTCGCGAGGCAGGCCACCGCCAGGAACAGCGTTCCCTTGGCCAGCGCGTGGTTGAAGATATGCAGCGTGCTCGCCGTCAGTCCCGCTATCGTGACGAGGCTGGCGCCGAGCAGGATGTAACCGATCTGCGCAATGGACGAGTAAGCCAGCAGGCGCTTGATGTCTTTCTCAAACATCGCAACGGTGGAGCCGACCAGGATGCCGAGTACGGCCAACGGCATCAGGAAGGCAGCGAAGTGGAACGCGTGTTCAACGAGGTTGCCCTGGAAGACGGCCAGGTCGAACCGCAGCAACAGGTAGATCGAGACCTTCGTACCGCAGGCGGCGAGAAACACAGTGACGGTGTTCGGCGCGTACGTGTAGGCATTGGGCAGCCAGACGTGCAACGGGAATATCGCCGCTTTCAGCGCAAGCCCGACCGTGACAAAACCGGCCGCGACGATGATCGGATTCACGTCTTCGACGCCACTGATGCGCTGCGCCATGTCCTCGAGGTTGAGCGTGCCGGTCATCAGGTAGATGAGACCGATACCAATCAGGTAGAACGTCGCACCGATCGTGCCCATGATCAGGTACTTGAAGACCGCCGGCAATGCGCGGCGATTCGACCCGCCGGCGATCAGCACATAACTGGCCAGCGACGAGATCTCCATGAAGACGAAGATGTTGAAGGCGTCCGCTGACACCGGGATACCGGACAAGCCCGCGAGCGCGAGCAGCCATGCGGAATAGAAGAGTGGCTGTCGATCGTGAGAAATGTCCGCATCAACGCTGCGCTGCCCGGCAAGCAGAGCGAACGACGATGCGCCGGTCACGATCAGCAAAACCAGCACGCTGAAGCGATCGACGGCCAGTTCGATGCCGTACGGGGCGGGCCACGACCCCATTCGGTACGTGTAGATGTGTCCGTCGAGGACACCCATTGTCATCGCGATGGCAATCGCAAACGCGAACAGGCTCGCGGCGATAGCGGCCGCACGCGCCAGGCCGGCCGGCTTCAACAGCATTACCAGCGGCGCGGTCAGCATCGGCACTATCACCTGTAGTGCCGGCAGATGATGCGCGATCGTCGTCACTTGCGGTCGCGCTCCTTGATATCGGTCTCCTCGATCGAGCCGTACTCTTCCCGGATCCGCACGACGATGCCGAGTCCGAGCGCCGTCGTCGAGATACCGACGACGATCGCGGTCAGGATCAGGACCTGCGGGAGCGGGTTGGAGTAGACGTTTTCGGCGGCCTGGAAAATCGGCGCCGTGCCGTCTTCGATCTTGCCCATCGTGATGTAAAGCAGGAACACGGCGGCCTGGAAGATCGACAGGCCGATGAGCTTCTTGACGTAATTGGGCTTGGCGATGACCGCGTAAAACCCAACCATCAGCAGCACGGCGAACACCCAGTAATAGAATAGTCCGAGCACGTTCATCAGAGCTTTCCTCGGCCGGCGAAGGCGTGGTAAACGGACAGCAGCACACCGGTCACGGTGAGACCGACGCCGAGTTCGATCAGGATGATGCCCATTTGCTGGCCTTTGACCGGATCGGAGGCGAGCACGTTGTAGTCGAGGAAGTTGCCGCCGAGCAGCATGCCGACGACGCCGACGCCCCCGTACAGCAGCGCGCCACCGGCGACGAGCCACCTCAGTGCGCCGGACGGGATCACTACCAGACAGCGTCGTTCACCTTCGAGCAGCGAGTAGAGGATGAGCGAGGCAGCGACAATCGCGCCGGCCTGGAAGCCGCCACCCGGTCCGTACTCGCCGTGGAACTGCACGTAAAGCCCGAAAAGGAAAATGAACGGGATCAGGAATCGGCCGACCACGCGCGGTACGAGGTAATGGCGGAGGCCCTTGTGCGGGTCCCTGGCCACGAAGGGCTCGTTGCGCCGCGCTAACGGTCGCGCACTCAGCAGGAACAGTACGCCGATACCGGCGGTGAATACGACGAAGACTTCGCCGAGTGTGTCGTAGCCGCGGAAGCTTCCAAGCACCGCCGTCACGGCATTCGGGATGTCGATAAATTCCGGCGTCTTCTCGATGTACCACGGCCCGACGTGCTGGTGCACCGGCGCGTCTGATGCACCGAACTGCGGAATGTCGAAGAAGGCGAAGATGATCAGCAGCGTCGGGATCGCGACGACCGCAGTACCGAGCAGCCTGTGTTTCGTCGGGCTTTTCTCGAGCTCACCGGTGAGTGCGAGGGCACCGAGAAACAGCACGGTCGAGATGCCGGCGCCGATCGCCGCTTCGGTCAGCGCAACGTCTGCGGCATCGAGCAGGAAGAAGCTCGCCGCCATCAACAGGCTGAAAATGCCGTTCAGGATAACCGCTGCATACAGGCTGTCGTTGCGGACGATCGCCAGCGCGGTGATGACCAGAAGCGTCAGCAGGAAAATGCCGAATAGTACGATCATTTCTCAGGCTCCGGCGGCGTCACTTTGCCTTCCTGCGGCTGGTAGCCCGACAGGATCGCTGCGCTTGCGAGCGCGTTCGATGCGGTTGGACTCGTGAACAGGAGGAACGCGAGTATCGCGGCGAGCTTGAGCGTCACGAGTGACAGGCCGCCCTGCAGCATCAGCCCGACCATGATCAGGATACACGCCATCGTGTCGGTCAGGCTTGCCGCGTGCATGCGTGTGTAGAGGTTCGGCAGCCGTAGCGCACCGAGTCCGCCGATGAAGACGAATATGCCGCCGAGGGTCAGCGCAATCCAGCTTAAGATGTCGATGATCTGCTCCATCATCACTTCTGCTCCTCATGGGCGTCCTCGCTACTGCGAGCGCGGCTGAACTCGAGCACCGCGATAACGCCGATGAAGTTGATCAGAGCGTAGGCGAGCGCGAGATCGACGAAATCCGGTCGACCGTAGAAGAAGGCGATGACGGCGAGCAGCAGAACGGTCTTGGTGCCGAACATGTTGGCGGCCAGCAGACGGTCGAAGATCGTGGGGCCGCGCAGCGCCCTGGCCAGCGCCATCCCCATCGTAATCAGCGTAGCGATCGTGACAACGTAGTACACGCTCAGTCTCCCACCAACGCCGCGACGCGCCGGTCCATTTCGCCGGTCTGCAGCGACTCAGCGCCTTCTTTCGTCAGTGCATGCACCGTGATGCGGCCGCCGTGTACGTCCAGCGACAGCGTTCCCGGCGTCAGCGTGATCGAGTTGGCGAGAATGGTCTCGACAACGGGTTCCTTGCTCGTGGACTCGATGACGATAACTTGCGGATTGGCCGGCAGTCGCGGGTCGATCACGACGCGTGCGACCTGGATGCTGGACTTGACGATCTCTTTGAACAGCCAGCCCCAGTACGTGATCAGGTGCCAACCGAACTGAAACGCGAAGACATTCGTATGGAAGTAGTTCATACGGTTCTTCAGGTAAACGGTGAGAATGCACGAAGCAAGACCCAGGCTGAGCAGCAACGGTTTATACAGGCCCGACCAGGCCAGCCAGGCGATCGCGAGGAAGAAAAACAGCAGTGAGGCCTGCGAGGCCTTTTTGACGCCTTTACTCATGACTTCAGGTCGGCCCGACTCAGTGGCTGCGGATTCATTTGCGATTCCCCGATGTCTGTTGTTGTTCGTGGGTCAGCGTCTCGAGCAACTCACCGACCGTATAGTGTTTTTCGATGCTGTGCTTCAGGTGCGCGTCGGCATTTATCTCGTAGTGGTTCCGACGGCCTTCCTTCACGCGCTCGATAATACCGGCGTCTTCCAGCTCGCCAATCAGGCGAAACGCCGTTCTCTCAGTAATCCCGATCTTGTCCGCGACGTCGCGCAAGCGCGCATCCGGATTTTCGGCGAGGCACACGAGCACGTGCGCGTAATTACTGAAGAAGGTCCACTGATGAGCTGAATCAGCCAAGGAACGCTATTCCGCGGAAATAAGGCAGAGGAACGTATGACAAATTAAGCCGGAAAACAATAACTAGTCATTTAAAACTAGTAAGAAATTTCATGTTTTTGTATCTAAATGATTCTACCGTGGATTATGGTCACGGTGAAGGCGACGGGTTGGCGTGTAAGGGCTCCGGGTCGCCTCAAGATAACGGCGGCAATGCCGCAAAATCATCGGCCGACGCGATATCGAGCAGCGCATCGGCGAGCGCGGCGACGAGGCTCAGGTTCGACAGGTAGATCTCGCGGTTTACGTTAAGCAGCGTCGAGATCTCGATCCGGCCCAGCTCGCCCGCGGCAATCTCGTCGTAGATACGCCGGTGCAGACGTTCGTGCAAGGCCTCGGAGGTCTTGCGTATGCGCGCGAGTCGCTCGAAACGAAGCGCCGGCAGGTCGGCCGACGCCAGCGTTTCCAGCGACCCGTAGAACTCGCGGACGACGTCACTGAATACACGATAGTAAGCGTTGAATCGATCGTCGACGGCGCCGCGAAAGCTCTCGAGGTCCTGTCGGATGTCCTTGATGTTCTTGGCCGAGTGCACGCCGTTTCGTATCGCCGGGATGATCTGGCTGATGCGTGCCGAGTCGTCCGGCTCGAGGGCGTGCTCCTGCAGTGACAGGACGTAGGCGAGTATCTCGCCCTCGAGGTGCTTCAGTTCCGCGTAACAGGTCTCGTAGTCGGCATCGTGTTGGAAGACTCGCACGGCGTGCCTGTCGGCGTCCGATTCGTAGAACGCATGGGCCGGTCGGAGGTGCAGGCCGAGCTGATTCAGCGCTGCGGCCTGGTCGATGAGTCGCAGCGTTTCCTTGTCGGCGTTCTCGATCGCCACATCGGCGACATCCGAGATCTCCGGCTTGATGTGCCGCGTCGGCGCCGTCTCGTCTTCCGTGAAACGCCTCGACAGCCAACGGCTCAAGACGCCGATGAACGGCAGGAACAACGTAACGCCGATCAGGTTGAACAGGCTGTGAAAGGCAACCAGTGCAAACAGTGGGTCGCTGATGCCCAGCCATACCGTGACGACATACAACAGCGGGTTAAGCAGGATGAAAGCGACGGTATCCGACGTCAGGTTGAAGATGACGCTGGCGACGGCCACGCGTTTCTTGTCGATCGAACCGACCATCGAGCCCAGCATCGCCGTGATCGTCGTGCCCAGGTCGGCGCCGATCGCGATCGCGGCGGCGGACTCCAGCGTCAGCACGCCGGCGTACAGTGCGCTCAGCGTGATCATGATCGTCGCCGAGCTGGACTGGATCGCGGCGGTGATCAAGAGCCCCGCCAGCAGGAATACGATCAGCGGGTAACCGGCCAACGCTTCCGGATTGAACAGGCCGGTCGCGGCCAATGCGCCGGACTTCATGAACTCGAGGCCTAACAGCATCAGTCCGAAGCCCGCGACCAGGTAGCTGAAGCCGGAACGCCGGCTGCCGCTCGCGGACCAGACAATGCCGAAGCTGCCGAAGGCGATCAAGGGCAGCGCCAGCGATTCGATGTCGAGCTTGAAGCCCAGGGTCGCGACAATCCAGCCGGTCGCCGTCGTGCCGAAGTTGGAGCCGAAGACAATACTGATCGCGCTGGACAGCGAGATGATGCCGGTGCCGACAAAGGCGAGCACAATCAGGCTGACGACCGAGCTGCTCTGCAAGGCGGCGGTCGACAGCGCGCCGGCGAACATGCCGCTCAAGGGTTTTTCGGTGTACTCGCGCAGGAAGCGTTTGAAGGATCGGCCGGCCAGCTGCTGCAGCGATTTCTCGAGCGCGGTCATGCCGAACAGGAACAGGCCGAGGCCGGCCGCCAGCCGCCAGATATCGAATTCGTTGGTCATCGCCGCGGCCGTCGTCCGGCGATGAGAGTAGCCACCATCATCGCGAGCCCTGCGTCAAACGCCTCTCAACAGGGTCGCATGTTCATCGTAGCGAGCCGATAGGTAGATATCGCGTCAGGCGCCGTCCCGCATTCGGACTGGGGCGAGGCGCTGCCTCAACTGCCGAAAAAGAGGTCCATCTCCTTCTCGAGGGACTCATTGTCGCTGTCTTGCTGAGATTCGATCTTCTGAATCCGTTCCAACGATCCCTCGTCAACCGTCTGCTGGCGCGGTCGGACGATCGTCGGCGTGATCAGGACGACGGTCTCCGTGTTGGTACTCGTGAACTGTCGATTGGAGAAGAGTCCGCCGACGACGGGAATGCGACCCACGACCGGGACGCCGCGCTTGCTCTCGTCGATACGATTCTTGATCAGTCCGCCAACGAAGATCGTCGACGAGTCCGGCACGATCATGCGCGTCTTGACCTCGGTCGTCGTCTGCGAAGGGATGCCGGTCAGTGGATCGATGACGCCGGTGCTGACTTCGGGGTGAATATCCAACGTGACCTGGTCGTTATCGTCGACCGACGTCGTGACGCGCAGAATGACACCAGACTCGAGGAACTCCACGCTCTCGGTCGTTACCTGGTTAATCGTGGTTGTCACAGAATAGCCACGACGGTCGCCGACGATGACCGAGGACTCGACGTCTTCGAGCGCCAGCAGTTTCGGCGTCGACAGCGTTCTTACCCGCCCCTGGGCCGTCAGCGCATTCAGGGTCGCGGTGATATCCGGCGTCGCGTAGTCGAAAAACAGGCCGGCGCTGTTCGAGTCCGACAGGCCCTGCGTACCGAATGTGCCACCGCCGCCGTCGCTGTTGAAGGTCTTGCTCCAGTCGAGGCCGTAGGAGTCCTCGTCCGTCAACGTAACCTCCAGGATCTTGGCCTCGATCAGGATCTGCTCCGGCTTTTCGTCGATGGTTGCAACCAGTGCCGAAATCCGCCGCAGGAATTCTGGCGTGTCCTGCACGAGGAACATGTTGCGCTCGGTAAACTGCGTGATCTCGCCGTAGTCAGACAGGTACGGCTCCAGCAGGCTCGACATTTCCTCGACGTCGACGTACTGCAGCTCGAACGCGCGCACGTGTGTGATTGCATCCGGTGCGTATTTCCCGGCCTCGTCTCTTTCGACAATGTAGTAGTTGTCGTCGTAGTGCTCGACCGCAAGGCCCGCGGAATTGGCAATCGAGCGAATCGCCTCCGGCACTGACATGTCGTACAGGCTGAAGGACACCTGCTCATTGCTGTCCGTGGAAACAAACACGTTGACTCGCCGTTCGCGCGAGATCATGTCCATGACGTCGGCCAGGTCCGCATCCTTCATCGTCATGCTAATGCGGTGTTCCACCTCGTCTGCACGGGATGCCGCTGCTACAAGAAGCAGGGCGGCCAGTGCTGTCGCTCCTAGCGCCGTTGATGCCTTAGTCTTCATCTTCGCTCTCGTTCAGGTGCGCCTTGACGTACACGGTCAGGCGTTCACCGTTATGCAGGAAGACCGCGCGGTCTTCGTAAACCTTTACGAGGGTCAGTCCCTCGATGGACTGTCCCGGCCGCATGACGCGTCCGGCGACATTCGCGAGGCCTTGTCCCGCGCCAACCATCGTCGCCTGCAAATCGATCTGCGGGGCTGGGCCGTCAGTCGATGCGATTACGGTCGAGCCTGGCGGCGGCGCTGACGGCGGACGTGTAAACGGATTGCCCCTAAGCGCGGCGACGTCGGCTGCTGTTGCCGGTGCGACCAGGATCAAAAACAACAGTGGGGCTATCCTCATCATTCGACCGCCCTGTATGACGCGAGGCTTAACGAGGCCATCAGCCTTGGATCCTCGTCCACGTCGTCCGAACGGCTGACGCGATACTCCTTGACCACGACGTAACCGAGGTCTTCCCGCATCTCGAGGAGCCACCGGTACAGGTCCTCGTATCGACCGGCAAGCTGCACGTTAAACAACAGTTCCTGGAAGATCTGGATACGCTCGCCCGTCGCCGGCTCGACGCTCAAAAGCTCGATGTCATTGTCCCAGGACACGCGCTGCAGTCGGCCGATGATGTAGGCCTCGACCTGGCGGACCGGCAGGTTGGCCATGTCGCCGTCGAGCTGGTAGCGAAGCTCGGCGATACTGGCATGCTGCTGGTCCAGCTGCTGCTCGAGCTCGCGGCCGTCTCTCGCCGTTGCCTCGAGCAGCTGGATTTCCTTGCGCACCGACTGTATTGACTTGACGTTCGGGACCACAAGCGCGGTCACCAGCAGCGCCATGATGGTCGCGCCGACGCCGAGCATCAGCAACCGTAGCTCTCTCACGCTGATTTTCTTCAGGAGCTCCTGCATCAGGTTTCCTTCAGCGAGTTATTCAGCACAATGGTCAGGTCGAAGTTGACGACGCGCGTGTTCGCGTAGTCGCTACGCGTCGTCTTCTGCACGTTGACGTCCTTGACGTCCGGCTGCTCGAACAGCGATCGGACGAAACTCGATAACGCCTGGTGATCGCGCGCCTGGCCGCTGATCGTCATGTGCGTCTCGACGGACATCGTGCTCTGTGCCGGCTGACCGGGCTCGTCGGCGACGATGATGAAGTAGCCGGTCTCGATGCCGCGCTGTTGGCCGTTAACGATGACGCCCGCCCTGCGAAAGGTCCAGTCGACGAACCAGAGGTCGCCCGGCAGCAGCGCCTCATCGATCAGCGTGAAAATGTCCTGTATCGATGCGCCCGCTCGAAGGCCCCGCAGCAGCGACCAGCGGCGCTCGTACTCGGCGTGCTGCTCAGTCAGGAGCTGCAATTGATCCTGTTGCTGCTGCGTAACGGCGTTCTCTACCTTCAGCCGCGCAGCCGTGTCGCGCAGCGTGCTGGTTGTGTGTTTCAGGCCCGCTCCGGAGGCCGCGATAGCGAGGCCCAGCAGGACAACAGACGTCGAGTAAACGATCAGCATGCGCCGGCGCTCGAGCCAGTCTCGATAATCGACGGGGATGAGATCAATGTCATTCATCGAGCTCGAGCCCCCTCAATGCGGCGCCCGTCGCGACAACAATATCCGAGGCGGCTGCGTTGTTGACCGGCGCCTGTTTGCTGTCGTCGCTCGGAAACAGCGTCAGCGGGTCCGGGATGTTCGCGACGTCCATGCCGGTCAGCGTGCTTAAGAGCTCGTCGGCGCCCGGCCAGCGCGCGATGCTGCCGAGCAGGTAGACCTGCGTGACGGCGCCGCCGCGAGTTTCCGCCGCGGCGTACAGGCAGACGCGCTTGATGTCTTCGACGAGCTTCAGGAATTTCGGCTTCAGGATCTCCGACATCGTGCTGGCGAGCCCGGATGCCTCGATCGTCTCCTGCACGTTGCTGTGCGTCGACGACTTCAGCCCGGTTCGCAAGATGAGGTCCCGCGCCATTGGCTCCGGCATGTCCAGTGCCTCAGCCGTCTGTTCGATCAGGCTGTCCTCGCCGAAGCTGACTTCCTGGTCGAACAACAGGTCGGCGCCCGAGATCAGCGTCATGTAGCTCGAACGCCGGCCCGAATTAATGACGAGTACGTTGCCGCTGCCGCTGCGAAGCGACAACGAGCTGACCAGCCGGCAGACGGCGACAGGCCCGATCTCCAGCGCCTCGACGGTGAGGCCGGCTTTGCGGCACAGCTCGAGGAACTCGACGACCGGCTCCTTCTCGCTGACCGCAACCAGCGCCAGGCGGTCGTCACCCTTGGAGCGATTGTTCACCGGCAGGTAGTCGATGACGTAGTCGCCAAGCGGTTTGTCGAGTCGCGACTTCATCGCCTTCAGGATCGCTGCAGCCTCCTGCTTCTTCGACGGTCCCGACTGGTAGTTAATCGACAAGGTCCGGAACATGCCTGTCGGCATCGCGACGACGGCGCCCTTGCCATGAAATTTGCCGGACTGCAGGCCGCGCTTCAGCACCGAGCGAAACATCAGCGGGCTCTCCAGCAGCTCTTGTCTGGACCCCTCGTAGCCCGTGCTCGAGCAGGCGCGCACTTCGGGAACGCCGCCAACATCGCGATGCAACTGGACAAGGTGCAGCGCTTCCAGCGAGAAGTCGACGCCGATCGGCCCGACGCTGCGGCTCGCAGCGCCCGGCTGAAACATCGCGCGGGTCTTCGCTAGCAGGCTCACAGCGGCCACGTCCCGGTCAGCGTCGAGTTGGCGGGTGCCGAAACCCGCTTGCCGGGCCGTTCCTGCTTGGCTGTGTACAGTGCGCGGTCCGCGATTCGATACAGCTTGTTCAGATCGGCCTTCTCACCGGGCTGGCTTCTCGCGATGCCGGCACTCAACGTCACCGACTCGTGACCCGTCAGCTTGCCCATGACCGTCTTGGTTTGCAGGTTGGCTATGGCGGCCTCAATCAGGCCGGCAACGCCTTCACCACGATAGACGATCAGGAATTCGTCGCCGCCGAGCCGGACCAGGTGTCCGTCCGAGTCGATCAATTTCGAGAACGTGTGTGAGACGCGAACCAGGATGTCGTCGCCGACCTGGTGACCAAACGTGTCGTTGATGCCTTTGAAGTCATCGATGTCGAGCACGGCCATCGACAGGACCTGCTTGTTCTCGGCGCACTCGTTGGCGAAGACGGCGAAGTTCTCATCGAGGAAGCGGCGGTTCCATGCGCCGGTCAGGTGGTCCTGCATCGACAGCATTTCCATCGCAGCGTTTGCCTGCTCAAGCTGATAGCGGGCCTTCAGGTCTTCCTTGCGGATGAACGTGTTCTTGCCGGTGACGACGAGGACAACGACGGCCGTGCCGACGATCAGCACCTGCAGCACGAGCAAGGAGCCTGAGTCGAACCGCCCCGGCACGCTGTTCAGCGACAGCGAGATCAACGCGAAGATCAGGCCGACGACAATCGTCGACTCGCGCAAGGCCCACGGGATCATCGGGATCGCGACCAACAGCATGATGACCGACGCCATCATGCCGACATTCAGGCTGCCGGAGCGGTGCGCGAGTACCGTGATCGCCAGCGCGGCGGCGATCAGGAAGGTCATGCCCAGCGCATGCAGCGTGCGGACATCCTTGATGAATGACGCCGAGATCAGCACGTGCAGGCACAGTGCCGCGATCAGCAGGCTCATGTAGATGTACAGCGAGTCGAGATCGAAGAACATCGCCAGGGCCGAGATGACGAGCTGCATCGCGAGGGCGAGCACCATCATCGACTGAACGCCGATACGGGTATCCGCGCACATCTGTTCCGCCGCATAACCGGCAAGGTCCGGGTCGTTGAAATCCGTGACCGACCAGATATCCGCCAAGTAGCTGGAGATCGCCAATGTTCTGCCTTCGCTCTGAAGTCTTCTATCTTCAGAAACATCGGCGGATGGGACTAAATCTTTAATTTAACGACGGTTTTTTATTGGGGACATTCTGTTTTATTGGGGACATTCTGCTTTTTTCGTCCCAAAGAAGACCGATAAAACGACGAATCGGGGACGAAAAAAGCAGAATGTCCCTATTTAGGTCCCAGACGGGCGACCCCGGCGTCGCAGGGAGGACTCAAGGCCAAGGTCTCGGGCTGTCTTCTCGGTCCAAACGTTGTCTCCGTATGGTGCATTTCGCCGGGCGCAACGCCGCAGAGCCTCGGTTTCGGCACGGTTCATTGGAGTGTCTACCAATACTTCCCAGTTGCCAGGTTTCGCTACCGGGCTTTCCGTCAACAGTTCTTCCCAGCGCGGTGAGACGCCGCCACTGATACTGGACCATCGCCAGTCCGAGGCGCTCGCCACGATATTGGCTCTGACCGGGTTTCTTTCGACATATCGCATAACCGTCAGGAGATGACGGTCCTCCTGAATTGGAAAGGCCTTGAATCGACCCTGCCAGACGCGTCCGGACGTCCCGCGAATCCTGTGGTATCGCCTGACGTGAGACGTCAGCAGCCATTGCATCCAGCGACTCAGGTCGCCGTCGGCGTATGGCCAGAGCACGAGGTGAAAGTGGTTCGGCATCAGGCAGAAGGCCAACACCCGTATTGGAAGTCGATCACTAGCTTTCCCGATCAGATTTATGAACGAGCGGTAGTCAGAATCACTATGGTAAACAGTGGCGCGGCCGTTTCCACGATTGATCACGTGGTAGCAGATGCCTCCTTTCGATGCTCGCGCCGTTCTTGCCATCTATGCACTGTGCGCGAGGAGCGGCCTTGTCGCACTCGCGTTTTCTGGGCTAACGACAGAAAAAGCAGAATGTCCCCATTAATCTCCGCACTGGATCTCGATATTGTCGAACCAGACCGTGTCGGTCCCGCCCATATTCGACGACGTGATGAATCGTACGCGGGTGCTGGCCGATACAAACGCCGAGATGTCGTGGCTGGCCGGCTGATAGTTCGAGTCGTTGCCCGATCCGTCGTGGCGCGTGAGCTCCGTCCACGGGCCCGACGCGCCGTTGGCGGAGATCTCCACGCTTGTGTAGTCGTTCGTATTGTCCAGGTTCATGCGACGAAAATCATAGTTCAGGGTCGCCGTCGCCGCTCCGGAGAGGTTCGCCTCACGCTCCACACCCTCGCCGCCATTGTCGTTGTCGCGGGTGCGCAGCTGGAAATCGCTGGCATCGTTCATGACCTGGATGTCGCCCGACGTCGGGCCGTTGCTCTCACCGACCTCGATCCAGTCGGTCGCCCAGGACAGCGACCCGTTGCTGCCGTTCCACGCCCGGGTGTCGAAGTTATCGCGGAAGGTGCCGTTGCAACTGCTGGGGCCGCCACCGCCACCGCCACCGCCGCCTCCGCCGGCAAGCGCTGCGATTTCTGACTCTGACAGCACTGTGTCGTAGATTCGTACGTCGTCGAGGTCGCCGGGGAAGAACCTGATCGGACCCGTCCGGCCCAGCGTCAACGCATCGCTGTTCGGCAACGGACTGAGCGCGGTGGTGCCTGTATGCATGAGCGAGCCGTCAAGGTAGACCTTCCCTTCCCCGGTCGCGTCGTCGAACGTGCCGGCAATGTGATACCAGTTGCCAGCAGCCAGGTTAGCGCCGGACGTCTTGAACTCGACGAAACCTGAGTTGACGAATCCAAACCTAATCTCGTCGAGCTCGGTGGATAGAAAGTAGTTGGCGTTTGAACCTGAGAAGCCCTTTCGCACAATGACATACCAATCATCGACGGCACTTGGCCTGATCCAGGCGCTGATTGAGAAAGTTGTGAGTGACAACGCGTCATCATGCACGACGTCGACAAAATCATTGCTACCGTCTAACGAAAGGCCGCCGTCTATCGTGCCGGAAACCCAGCTAGGGCCATTGATCAACGTGCCATCGTGACCACCGATCGAATCCTCCGCTGTCGTGCCGCTGGTCTCGTCGAGTTTCCAGTGGGCGATCGGGACCTTCGGCGGACGCGTCGCGAGTTCTGAAACCTCACTATCAGAAAGCGCTCGATCGTAGATGCGCACATCGTCGAGCATGCCCGGCCAGTACTCACCGATAGCAGAACGACCCAGCCTGATGTCGCCTGCGTTGGTGACCGGCTCACGCGTCGTGTTGAATTGGTCGACCAACACACCGTCCACGTAGATCTTGACAAGGTTGCCGTCGTTGTCGAACGATGCGGCGACGTGGTACCAGGTGTTTAATGAAAGCGGCGCGCTCGTCGCGTAGAACCCCTGCCAGTTGTCGGTGCTGGTTGAAAACCCGAACACCGGGTAGTTTTCCCACGTGCCGAAGAAATAATTCAGATCGGAGCCGGTCGTCGCCTTCGAGACAGCCGCGTCGTAGAGCGACAGGCCAGTCTTGTTGATCCAGGCCGTCACCGTGAGCGCGCTGGTCAGCGAGAGTTCGTCGCTATGAGGGACGACCACGGCGTCCGTAGTTGAGTTCAGTCGTATCGCGCCGTCGAGCTGGCCCGTCGCCCACTCTGTGTTCGACGTCGTACCGTCGTGGCCGCCCTCGGAATCAATGGCCGTCGTACCGCTCGTCTCATCCAGCTTCCAGTGTGCGACGGGCCCGGGCAGGGTGGCGCCGGTCGCCCACTCGATTGAGCGGCGCAGGATCGTGCGGCCGTCGTCGGTGAGTGAATTGATGTCGAAGTCATTGCCGCCCCACGGCAGCTTCACCCGCCTTCCCGCGGCGGTGCCGGAGTCGGCCAGCGCGGCGCCGGTCTCGAGCGCGTCGAGCATGCTTGTGCTTGACGACGGTTTTTCTGCGAGCACGGAAAGCCCTGGCGCCAGCGTACCGGCGCGCCCGCCCACGGGCTGTGACGACGAAGCGAAGGCGACAGAACCCGGGCTAAACGGCAGTGTGATGTAGTGCGTGTTGTCGACGATGTCGATCGACGACTCGGTAAACGTCGTTTCGCCCGTCGAGATGCCGAATTCATCGGTAATCTTTTCCTCCTCGATGACCACGCCGATAGCTGCGTCGCGCAACTTGGTGTCGAGGCTGCCCGAGTTAATGTCTTCTCCGACATAGACGACCTCGTTTGTTGCAACCAGGTCGTCGAACTCATTCTGTTGTGCACCGTCATCGATGACGGTTACGACATAGTTCCAGGTCTCGAATAGAGCGATCTTCGCGTCTTCCTGGGTCGACAGGTTGCTGTCGTCAGCCACGACCATCAGCAATGGTATTGCACCCGTCGCCGCGGACGGTCCCATGGCCCACGCGATCGCTCGCTGCACGGCGACCCAGCCATTGTGGCTGACGTAGTCCAGGTTGATATTGCCTGCATCGCCTAGCGGCAGCTGCACGCGGCGGCTGGTGGCAGGATTACCAAGATTGTTCTGAGCGCCTTTCTCAAGCGCGACGATGGCGCCTTCACCGTTCCACGTGGCCAGCACGTTGGCGTCCGGCGCCATCGTTCCGGATGTCGTTGCGCCCTGCATGGCCTCGTCAAAAACGTCGAGCGCTCCGGTCGGAAACACGGCGGTGATGAAGTGGCTGTTGTCAGCGACGGTCACCGTCTGCCCGACTGGCTGAGTCGAGCCCGTCGTGAAGCCCATGTCGTCGGTAAGACCGGCTTCCTCACTGACGACGCCCAACCATGCGTCCTCGATGTTGCGCCCCAGCGTGCTCGCGCTCACCGTTGCCGAGACGTAGATCACGTTGCCGCCCGTCAGGCCAATATCGAAGAAGTAGCCATCCGCGCTGTCGTCGATGAAGTCGACGTCGTAACCCCAGGAGCGGAACAACGACCACTTGTACCAGTCGTCCGGGTGCGGATCGAAGTAGTTGCTGATGACCATCTTGATCCTGCCGGAACCCTGCGGCTGCACGCAGACGGTGCCGCATTCGCAGGCGTAAGTGATCGTCAGCGAGGGATGCTCATCCGGAGCAGCGTCGTCGTCGCTGCTCGTGTATTTCTTCTCGTTGTTGCCGCTGGCCGGTTCGGACAAGAGAATCAGGCCGTGGTTTGGCCAGAGGCCGCGGACCCAGCCGTCCGCGAGTTCGGTGATATCGACGGTGACGGGACCGGTCGCTGATGCGGTGAAAGACCCCGCAACCGCGTTGTCGTAATCGCCTCCTGGGGAAACCCATACGTCGCTTCCATTCCGCGATAGCCAGGTAACGCCGTCTTCGGTCCAGTCGCGGGTGATGCGATGCGCTTTGACGATATCAGCCTGGCCCTTATTGTCGTTGATGTGCAGACTCAGCTCCGCGGAGGTCACACGGGCACCGCGTGGAATTCGGCCGAGATCGAATTCCAACAACGCGCGGAGCTGTTTGTTGCTCTCTGAGTCGGTCTTGAGGTCCTTATCGTTGGCGTTGTTGTCGTTCTGCTTACTGCCTTGACTCTCGATGAAGGTGTCCTTGCCCTCGGCACCCGGCTTCAGGGTGATGACCTGCGAGGATGCGACGTTATAGACCGGCACGTCGCTGCGGGTGATCTGTCGGGAAACGCCGTCGCCGAGACTGGCGATGACGTCGATCGTTGCGGGTGACGCGGCCAGTTGGCCGCTGAAGGTCGTTACTTCGAGAACGGGTCGTTTGTCGATATCGCCATATTCCTTGCTCGCGTACTGCGAGAGATCGTTGTTTGCATCCGAGAGGAGTAACACACCGTAGTTCGGCACCGCGCCATTTATCCACTGCTGGACGAGACTCGTGAGATTGAGGTGTACCTCGCTATTGCTTGCGGTGTCATCCGGAATCAGCGCTTCTACTTGGGCACCGTCGTACTCGGACGCAATATCGGTCCAGGTGACCGAATCTTCCTGCCAATCCGACGTGATACGGTAAACCTTTACGTCGCCTTTGGTCGGACCGTCGATCATATACAGCTTGAAAACGGCGTTGTTGATCGTCGTCCCGGCAGGCAACGAGGATAGATCGAAGCGATACAGTGCGCGCCGATGATCGTTGCCTTTTTCAATAACACCTAGCTCTGCCTCTGACCCGAAGTTCTGGCTGGAGGCTTCTTCCTTTACGTAGGCATCCTGATCTACGCTGTAGGCAACAGTGCTTTGAGTACCTCCGCCGCCTGAGGCCATCGTGACCGTTGCGCTGTAGCTGTGAGCGCCGAAAGGAACGTCGACGAGCGACAGATCGCCCGCACAGGCGTTCTGATCCGCCAGCCACCGCGTGTGCCGCAGGCCGGCCTCGGCAACGTATTCCGCCTGCGCCGCGGCGAGTTCGGCGCTGGCCGTGTTTGCGTTCACCGCCGACTGCCGATTCAGTAGCAGGGCGATGCAGGCCAGCAGGAACAGCGTGACGACGACGCTGATCAGCAGGTAACCGCGCTGTTGTTTCTTCGCCCGCTTCACAACGTCGCACCCAGCCGAACGTCGGCGTCGAGACGCACGACGTCGCCGTCGTCGCCCGTGAGCTCCAGCGTGAGGCGAACGGATTCGGCGGTTCCGGACGTTCCCGGCAGGCGTTCGACGCGAAATCGGGAGACGTTTTCGGCGATAGTCGATGTGACGAAGTCCCGACCGTCAACGGGGCCGTCGGGACTGCTGTTGCCATCCTCGTTCCACGGCACCGGCATACGTTCGACCAGTCGATTGTCGTCCAGGTAAAACACGACCGGGTCGTAAGGATCGTCAAACTGGCCGCCGTCTTCGTCGTCATCGTCACCGGCCGCGCCATCGACCGCGCCGTTCCGGTCGTCATCGACGCCGCAGATCCCGGCACAGCCATCGCCGTTGTTGTCGCTCGGCGGGTCCTCGTCAACGCTGCCGTCGCCGTCGTTATCGATGCCGTCCAACGGGTCTTCGTTGTCGCTTCCGCCTTCGTCATCGTCCGCCCAGCCGCTTCCTTCGTCGATGCTGCCGTCCCCGTCATCGTCGACCAGCATGATTCCTGGAAAGAAGTCATGGTGGATATCGTTCGGCAGGTCCTCATCGATGCGGCCGTCGCGGTCGTCGTCCGCATCCGGATAGCCATCGGCGTCGAGGTCGATGTCAGCGGGCAGGGTCACCGCCAGTACGGCGGTCGCGAACGTGCTGCTGCCGACCGGTGGTGACGCCGGAATCGTCTGCTCGCGAATGTGCTCCGGCCAGTCCGTGAGCGGGTTGTCGGTCAGCGGCAACAGCAGATTGCGGGACTGTCTGACCGTGCGCACCATCCGGTCCATGGCGAATCGCGCGTCGCGCTGCAGTTCGTTGCGCTCGGCGGCTACGTCCGCGCTACCCAGCGCGTTGGCGACGATGGCACCGGTTGCCGTCAGCAGCGTCGCCGCCAGCGCGGTCGCGACAAGCAACTCGAGCAACGTGAAACCGCGCGTATTGCCAGGTCGCTTCCGCACGATCAGTAACCTCGAGCCCGGATCGTCTCGAGCGAGCCCGTGGCCCCCTCGATCTCGACGCGGACCCACAGCAGGCCGTCGTCGCCTCCGGTAAACGGATCGTCGTCACCATCTGCGTTGTCGCCATCGTAAACTGAGAGGTAGACGAGCAGACGGCCCGGCGTGCCCGCCGCTTCAGAATAGCTGCTCATGGTGGTCGGACCACCGGCGGCGGTGGCCGCGTCATTAAGGTCGGCGAAAGGCTCGGTAAGCAGGTCTTCGATTGCCGATGCCAGGCGATAGTGATTGGCGGCCACGTCCGCGTGGACGCCCGTGCCGACGATGCCGGTTCGCAGCGCGCTGATCGCGGGCACCAGCAAGACGGCGAAGAGGACGATCGTTACGAGTACCTCGACCAGAGTCAGACCGAGTTGTTGCCGCAACCGACTCACTGGACCGTCACCCTGCCCGTGATGCCGTCAAGGCTGACCGACGCCGTCGAGTGTCCGGCGGCGAAATCGAGCCGATACGATTCGAGCAGCACGGTCTCCGGTTCGAGGCACCAGGGCGTGCCGTTGGCGTCGAAGTAGACGGTGCCCTGTCGGTCACAGACTCCCCGGTAGTCTGGAACATGGACGACCGGAACCTCGGCTGCGGCGAGGTCAGCCGGAAAACTGTAGTCGTAGAGGCCTTTGTCGATGGGATGGTAGACGTCCCAGATCCACGTCCACGGAGAGACCGCGGTATCGGCGCTGAAAACGCGGATACGATACTGGCTGGTCAGGAAACTGAATCCATGCGGCTCACCGGTACGAATCGACTCGCTCCTCGCAAACCGAATGGCGTCGGCAAACTCGTTAGCGACCTGCTCGAGCTGCTCGTCCGAGTTCGTCGACGTCGTCGCCGGAATCGCGATCGCGGCGATTAACGCGATCGTGCCGACAACGATGAGGAGCTCGATCAGCGTGTAGCCGTCCTGTATTCGCCGCTGCATTTCGGTCGCCCCCATAAAAAAGGGCACCCCGTTTCTGGCTGGTCTGAACCCGAACCCGGAGTGCCCCATAATGAATGGGGACATTCTGCTTTTTCCTGCTAGTGCTTGATCCGGACCACCCCGGCTTGGTGCGAGCAGGAAAAAGCAGAATGTCCCCTTTGTCTTACACCCCGGCCAGGCGCGAGCAGGAAAAAGCAGAATGTCCCCTATGTCTTACTCGTCGCCGATGAACTCACCGGTGACGTTGTCGAAGCGCCAGCCTCCCGTGCTCGAGCTGGACAGGCCGAGGATGCCGGTCGCAACGACGTTGACCGTGTTATTCGGGGTCGTCGTCGCGATCGGGTTCACGGGGATGTCGTCCTTCAGATACGGGCCGTAGCGGAACGTTGCGTCGGTGCCGGTGCAGGCGACGCCGGCGGCGTTCGTGTAGTTCTGCAGCTGTGCAAGGAAGGCGGCCTCGGTGTCGGCGTTGCCGGCGACATTCGCTGATCCGGTCGGGCAACCGGTACCTGTCGATGTAGCGGCGCTCGGGTATTCGCCGTGCTGCTGGCGGTACAGGTCGATGGCGGCGCGAATATTGGCGACGTTGGAGTCATAGGCTGACTGCGACGCATCGTCCGTGGCGGCCGTGAACTGGGGCACGATGATGGCCGCGAGGATCGCGAGAATGATTACGACGATCAGCAGCTCAACCAGTGTGAAGCCTCGCTGAGGCTGTTTTTTATCAAGCGAAATCATTAACTTATCTCCTAAATCAGGTAATCGCCATCCGCTGTGTATCAGGTTATCGGCGGCCGACGGTCAAGCTTTAGGCTCCGGCGCACATTTTTCTGCCCGAAAATCCAGTCCCAACGCGACTTTGGCGCTCAGGAGACGGCCCGCGACAGCTTGAAGATCGGCAGGATCAGCGAGCTGACCAGGACGCCGACGACGACGCCCATGACCAGTAACATGATCGGCTCGGCCAGCTTCGAGACGGCGTTGAGCTTTTTGTTGAGCTGGACTTCGTAGTACTGCGCGATCCGGCCGGTCACGCTGCCGAGATTGCCGGTCTGCTCGCCGGTCGCGATCATGTGCTTGGCGAGCTCGGGGACAAACGTCGAGTCGGCGAAAGCGGTCGCGACGCCGGCGCCGGCCTGGACACTGTCTTCGATCTTCGCAATCAGCTTCCTGTACACCTTGTTCTTCACGACGTCGCGACAGGCGTCGAGGCTCTCCATGACCGACACGCCGTTGATCAGCGACAGGCTCAAGACCTGCAAGGACTGTACGAGATAGATCTGCACGTAGATGTCTTTGACGACCGGTGCGTGCAGCTGCCAGTGATCGATACGTTCGCGTCCGCCGGCACTCGATGCCCACTGCTTGAAGCCGATCACGGCGACCGCGAGTCCGCTCAGGACGAGCCACCACTGCTCGCGCAGCACGTCACTCATGGCCATCAGTGCTTTCGTCGTTCCCGGCAGCTGGTCGTAGATCGACGTGAACATGTTGCCGAACTTCGGGAACACGATGACGAGCACGAACACGACGACCGCGATCGAGAACGCGACGAGAAACGCCGGGTAGGTCGCCGCGGAAACCAGCGTGTTCTTGAGTTCCTCGCGTTTCTTGTCCATGTCCAGGAGCTGCTGCAACACCTCGTGCATGAAGCCGCCGGTCTCACTCGCTCGAACGAGATTCACGTAGGTCGATGAGAAGATGTCGGGGTGTTTCTCGAGTGCGCCGGCGAATGACAGGCCGTCGCTGACGTCCTGCGCGAGTTTCTCTATCGCTTCGCGCATGCGCTTGTTCTCGGTCTGCTTGACGATCGTCGTCAGCGCGCCGAACAGGTTCTCTCCTGTCTCGAGCAGCATGGCCAGCTGCTCGGTGAAGAACATCCGGTCGCTGGATTTCGGCGCCGCGTTCTGCCACGGCAGCGGGATCTCGGTCGACAGGCCCTTGTTCTTCGCCTGGGCCGACGGCTGTTCCGGTTCGATGTCGAATTGAATGGCCATGCCGCAACTAGACGCTCGTGACGCGCGAGACTTCCTCGACCGTGGTCCTGCGCTCCAGCGCGCGGTCGAGGCCGTCCTTGAACAGGTTTCTGAAATCCCTCGCTGCGAGGTAGTCGGAGAGCTCGTCGCGGCTCGGGTTGGAGATGATCATTTTCTGCAGGTCGCCGTCGGTCTTTAAGATCTCATGGATGCCCATGCGGCCCTTGAAGCCAGAGTCGTAGCAGTCGTCGCAGCCGTTGCCCTTCGCGAGTCGGACGTCGCCGTTCGCGTCGAGGCCGAGTTGCTCGCAGAGTTCAGGCGACGCGAGGTACTCGGATTTGCAGGACGGGCAGATCGTGCGCACGAGGCGCTGGCCGACGACGCCCAAGAGCGCCGACGACAGCAGGTAAGGCTCGACGCCCATGTCGATCAGCCGGGTGACGGCGCTCTTGGGCGTCGTCGGCCAGCGCCTCGTGCGCACGATCTGCCCGTCCTGCAAATCCGAGTACCTCGCGTCGCCTGAACTCTGCGAGC
>JAAUXY010208991.1_pt1 | contig 27290 bp, 32 predicted proteins | sample 7278121 | NCBI WGS metagenome assembly JAAUXY01 (sample SAMN14350117, study PRJNA611818) | marine sediment metagenome | isolation source: surface marine sediment (1.8m) | place: French Polynesia: Moorea | collected 2018-08 | reverse complement strand
TGCCGGGTCCGGGTGGTGATTGGGGAAGTTGCCGTCCACGTCGCAATACAGCGGCACCACCTCGCAGCCGAGCTCCTGGATGAGGCGCGGCGCGATGCCGCCGGCCACACCGTTGCCGCAGTCGACGACTACCTTGGGTGGCTGTGCGACGGCCACGTCCTCGAGCACGCGGTCGATGTAGCTGTCCAGCAGGTCGACTGCTTCGACGTCACCCTCACCTTCGCTCAGGTTGCCGGTCTCGAGGCGGGTATAAAGATCCTGGATGCGATCTTCTGCCAGCGTTGTGCCAGCGATCATCATCTTCAGGCCGTTGTACTCCGGCGGGTTGTGGCTGCCGGTCACCATGATGCCGGTGCCCGTATCCAGCGCATAGGTTGCGTAGTAGAGCATGGGCGTCGGCACCTGACCGATGGTGATGACGTCCGTGCCACCTTCAGTGAGCCCCCTTGCCAGGCTCGCCTGCAGCGGTTCGCTCGAGTGGCGTCCGTCCCAGCCGACCGCCACGCGCGATTGATTCTGCGCCAGCGCTTCCGCGGCAAAGGCGCGGCCGATCCAGTAGACCACTTCCTCGGTCAGATTCTTGGTGGTGATGCCGCGGATGTCGTAGGCGCGGAACATGCCGCGGTCGATCTCCACGCCCATTGCCAGCGGGCCCTCGGCTTCGCTCACCTCGATGCCGAAGTTGTCGTCGCCGCTGGTGCGCACGTCCAGAAAATCGTCGTCTTTGTCTTCGTCGGCGGCTTCAGCCTCAGCGTCCGTCTCTTCTGCGGGCTCCGCCTCTGCGCTGTCCTCCTCGTCGAGACCGGCCAGCAGATCGTCGTCTTCCTCTGCCTCCGCCTCCGGCGCGGCTGCTTTGTCCACTTTCACCGCAGGCGTCTGGCGGCTGAACGCGTCCGCAATCGCTGACATGGTGGGCAGCTCGAAGCCGGTTGCCTGGCCAGTGCGTCCGCGCAGCAGGCGTAGCCCATAGTTGGTCAGGATCTCGGCGTCGTGCTCGAGCTTGCGCGAATAGACCGAGAAAGCCAGGTAAATACCGCCAATCACGACGCCCCAGGCAACGAGCAGCGGCACCAGCAGCAGAATCGTGGAATCGGTCAGCGGCACATCGTCGGAGGCCGGCGCGTATGAAAGCTGCCAGTGCGGAATGATCAGCTGACGCACGGCGCTGGACGAGAGGTTGGTTTCACTGCCGGATGTCAGGACCGCCTGCGTCGGATTCCCTTCGAAGCTCTGCAGTACCTCAACCCTGCCGCGCAGGGAGGTGAACGAGGCAAGGGGCTCGAGGAAGAACTGCGTGTCGAAGACGACGAGCAGCACTCCGGCGACGATACCCTCCGGCGTGATGGGCTGTGCCGCATAGATGAGATTGCGCTGATTGAGACTCACCTCGGGTCCGACAAACGGGCGCGTCTCCGCGCGTCGGATGAGGTCCAGCGCGGCAAAGGAGATGGGCACTTCCGCGTTCAAGTCGACAGCTGCCTCACCTTTTTCAATGATGTCGACGCGTCTGATGTAAGGATGCTGCGAGGCGAGCAGCGCCGACAGCTCAGCGTGCCGGCCGGAATCGTAGGATGCCAGCGCCTCGACCGTGGCGGGAGCGGTGGCCATCGCGCCCACAATCTGGCGCAAATCGTTGACGCGTCCGTCGAAGAATTCAGCGTAAAAGTCGAGCTGCTGCTCGCGCTGTGCTTCCCGCTGTCCCTGCGCAGGCTGCAGAATCACCTGCCACCAGACCAGCGCAAACGCGACGACCAGCCCGATCGTCGCAATGATGATGGCAAGCCCGCCCCGTACCAGAAAACTGTCTGCGGGTTGGGCTCGTTTGGAAGTCTTCTTCTTCTTTGCTTTTCTGGCTGCCACGTTCAAAGCATCCTGCTGTTTGCATGGGGGTTACCGGCCGTAAACGCCACGGCGGGCATACGGTAGTCTTTCGGCGGGGCTTATTGTGTCACAGTCTCGGGGTTTGTATCTGCTAACTGTGAGGCAAAAATGTCCGGAATTTGGCTGATCAGGCTGTCCGCCAGCTGTCTCTTGGACTGCTTCGGAAAGGTCACCTCGCCGCCCTCGTAAATGAAGGTTGCGGCGTTGTTGGCGCTGTTGAAACCGATGCTGGGATCGGACACGTCGTTCAGGACAATGGCGTCGAGGCCTTTGCGCTCCCGCTTGGCGCGGGCATGCGCCAGCGTGTCGTTGGTCTCGGCGGCAAAGCCGATGACCAGGCGCGGGCGCTGCGCATGCCGGGCAACGCCGGCGATGATGTCGGGGTTTTCCACGAGACTGACGGTCATTTCCGCATCGGGCTCGCCGGAGCGTTTCAGTTTCTGCTCATGCGAGGTGGCTGGACGGTAGTCGGCAACGGCGGCGACGCCAATGAATATATCGATCTCATGCAGGCGGCTCTGCACCGCCTGCTCCATCTCCAGCGCCGTGGTGACGTCGATGCGCTCGACGGGTGCGGCGCAGTCCTGCACCTTCGGGCCGGCAACCACGATGACCCGCGCGCCGGCCGCCGCTGCCGCTTCGGCGAGACACAGGCCCTGCAATCCGGAGCTGTGATTGCTGATGTAACGCACCGGATCGATCGGCTCGAGCGTGGGCCCGGTGGTGATCATGACGGTGCGACCCTCGAGGGTGCGCGGCCCGGCGGCGAGCTTGCGGCCAACGGCGGCAATCAACGCCTCGGGCTCGCTCATGCGGCCCGGACCTTCGTCACCGCAGGCCTGCTCCCCGCTGTCGGGTCCGACGAGCTCGTAGCCGAGCGCCTCGAGCGCTGCGAGATTGTTCTGCGTTGCCGGATGGCGATACATCTGCTGGTTCATTGCTGGTGCTACGAGCACCGGCGCGGGTGTGGCAAGGCACAGCGTGGTCAGGAGATCGTCCGCCTGGCCGTGCGCGAGCTTCGCCATGGTGTTGGCGGTTGCCGGTGCCACGAGCACCAGATCCGCCCAGCGGGCAAGCTCAATGTGCCCCATGGCGGCTTCAGCCTGGCTGTCCCAGGGATCCTGGCGCACGGGATTGCCCGCCACCGCCTGCAGCGAGGTCGGGGTGACGAAGTGGTGGGCGTTTGCGCTCAGAACAACCTGCACCTCGGCACCGGCAGCGCGCAAACCTCGCACAATGAAAGGCGCTTTGTACGCTGCAATGCCCGCGCTGATGGCGAGCACTATGTGCTTGTTTGTCAGGTCTGCGGTAGACATCTCGTGCTTACTCCATGCAACGCTTGAACGTCAGCTCTCTCGCAATTTTACAAGGTATCTTACAAGGGATCTTACAATGGATCTTACAACGGAGAGATACCGCGAAATTGTGCCGTGCAGCAAAGCGCGCCACTTCTGGGAATGGGTGGTGAAACTGTCGGACTGGGCGGTCATGGATCAGCCGCGGGAAAGGCTGTTCAGAACGGGTGCGCGCAGCCTCAGCGACGCGGAGCTCATTGCGCTGTGTCTCGGTACGGGCGGCGCCGGGGAAGATGCCGTGAGCCTCGGCCGCCGCTTGCTCGCAGAACATGGCGGGATTGCGGGGCTCTTGCACGCCCCGCCGCGGCGGCTGCTGACCAGCCGTGGTCTGGGCCATGCCCGGGTGGCGCTCTTGAAATCGATTGTCGAGCTGCATGCGCGACAGGCGGAAGCGCCGTTGCGACAGAGTACGGCCTTCACCGACGTCAGCGCCGCGGGTGCCTTCGTCAGCGCGCGGATCGGCTACCGCGAGCGCGAGGTATTCGGCTGTCTGTTTCTCGACAGCCGCCACCGTCTGCTGGGTTGGGATGAGCTCTTTCTGGGCTCGATCAACCGCGCCCACGTGCATGCCAGGGAAGTGCTGCGCAGGGCCATGGAATACAACGCCGCAGCGGTTGTGCTTGCCCACAACCATCCCTCGGGCAACGCCGAACCGAGCCAGGCGGACCTGCACATCACCCGTGAGCTCGAAGGTCTGCTCGAAAAAGTCGACATCAGAGTGCTGGATCATCTTGTCGTTGCCGGGTCCGGCTGGACCTCACTCGCCGCCCGCGGCCTCATCAGCCGCCAGCCGGGGTAATTTTGTATTGCCGATGCGCAACGGCTCTGGTATAAACGCGCCTCTTTTTCTCAAGGGGCCTGAAAGATGTCTCAGGTATGCCAGGTAACCGGCAAGCGTCCGATGGCAGGCAACAACGTCAGCCACGCGCAGAACAAGACCAGACGGCGTTTTCTGCCGAATCTGCACTACCATAGATTCTGGGTTGAATCCGAAAAGCGTTACGTCAAGCTGCGGGTGTCTTCCAAGGGCATGCGTATCATCGACAAGAAAGGCATCGACGTGGTGCTGGCAGACCTGCGTGCTGCAGGTCAGCGCGTCTGATTCAAGACCGGTCAAGAAGAGGTAGACATGCGAGAGAAGATCAAACTGGTATCGAGCGCCGGCACGGGGCACTACTACACCACCGATAAGAACAAGCGGACCATGCCCGATAAGCTCGAGATGAAGAAGTTCGACCCGGTGATCCGTAAGCACGTGATCTATACGGAAGCCAAGATCAAGTAAATCACCCGATGCCCGAGCTCCCGGAAGTCGAAACGACTCGTCGGGGTATTGCACCCTGGGTGGTCGGGCAAACCATCACCGGCTGGACGATTCGCAATCCCAATCTGCGCTGGCCGGTCGACATCCCCGCATCTCTGCACGATCAAACCGTCGCGTCGGTGGGGCGCCGTGGTAAGTACTTACTTATCAGCAGCGCGCCTGGTCATCTCATTGTGCACCTGGGCATGTCGGGCAGCCTGCGCATTCTCGACGCCGGCACGCCGCCGCTGACCCACGATCACGTTGATATCGAATTTGCCTCCGGCAAGATCCTGCGCCTGAACGATCCGCGCCGGTTTGGCTGTGTGCTGTTTCAGACTGGAGAAGCTGAAACGCACTGGTTGCTCAACCACCTGGGTGTGGAGCCATTGGGCAATGAGTTCTCGGGCCAGTATCTCTTCGAACAATCGCGCAAGCGAAAGGTTGCAGTAAAAAACTTCATCATGGACAGCAAGGTTGTCGTGGGGGTGGGCAACATCTACGCCGCGGAGGCGCTGTTCATGGCGGGGATACGTCCGGGCACCGGCGCCGGCCGTATTCCGCGGCATGCTTACGAACGACTCGCCGCCGCCATTCGTGAGGTGCTCATGCGCTCGGTGCGCCAGGGCGGGACGACGCTGCGGGACTTTGTCGGCTCGGACGGCAACCCCGGTTACTTCAAGCAGCAGCTGAACGTCTATGGCCGGCAGGGGGAGCCCTGTCGCGTCTGCGGGGCTACACTGAAACTACAGATTCTGGGTCAGCGAAGCACGGTTTATTGCCCAAATTGCCAAACCTCACAAGGATTTAGGCCAACAAAGTGATAAAGTGCGCGCTGATCCGCATGGAGATACGATCGTGAATATGCGTAAGAAACTGCTGACAGGGATGCTCGCTGGCGCGCTGATTGCGGGTGCACCCGGTGTCGCAGCCAACGAAGACGAACCCACCGCCGGGGAAATGGCTGCCGACATGATTGTCGGGCGTCCGCTTGGGCTCATTGCCACCGCCCTCGGCACGGCGACTTTCATCGTGAGCCTGCCCTTCTCAGCTGCCGGCGGCAATGTCGAGCAGGCGGCGGAGCACCTGGTCGTCAAACCGGCGGAGGCAACCTTCGTGCGGTGTCTCGGCTGCAGAACGTCTGGCCGTTATCTGGATCCTGACGAAGCCGAATAACATCGGCCGCGCGCGCTACCGATCGTTGAGCGCGCGCACCACGGCCGGGTGGACGAACTGAGAGATGTCGCCACCCAGGCCGGCAATTTCCCGCACCAGCGTTGAAGAGATGAAAGACGTGTCCTTGGACGTCGGCAGAAAGACGTACTCGATGTCGGGATCCAGGGACTGGTTCATTTCCGCCATCTGAAACTCATAGTCGAAGTCCGTCACCGTGCGCAGGCCACGGAGGATGAACTGAGCGCCTTTCGATTTGACGTAATCCACCAGGAGATTGTTGAAACCGTCCACGGAGACCTGGTCGCCGAACTCGGCCAGCACCTCGCGGCAGAGATCAATGCGATCTGCGAGATCCACCTTGGGATTCTTCTGCGCGGAAGTGCCGATTGCCAGAACGACGTGATCGAACAGGTTCAGCGCTCGTTTGACGAGATCCGTGTGGCCATTGGTTATGGGATTGAACGACCCCGGATACACCACGACTTTCATTGTTGTCCCCTTCCCCTCTCCCGGAAAGACAAACGCGCATCAGTATTGCCGAAGCTCAGGACGCACTCTGATTGAGGCGGAATGTCCGCCCGCGTAATTGTTGTTTGCGGCGGGATCTTAGCGTTGGCTATCCGCGCCTGCAATGGGCTTGACGGTCCGCTCGAGCAGCATGCCGCGTGCATCACCGGTGCGGGTGGATTTGATCGGCCGCCAGCCGTGCGCCGTGGCGAGACTCTCCAGATCCGTCTGCATCGGCGCCTCGGCGTAGACAAGACGCGGGGCGGGAGCAAGCTCGCCCAGAATGGCCAGCGCGTTTGTCAGCAGATCCGGGCTTGCGAACGGTGGGTCGAGGAAGACCACATCGTAAGCTCGGTCACCCGATGACAGGTAACGCAGCGCATCACCGCGCACGATGGTGCAATGGTCGGTGGCGCTGAGGGCTGCCGCATTGTCCTGTAAAGCGCGCACGGTACGCCCGTCGCGCTCGACGAAGGTCACGTGCGCGGCGCCCTGGGACAATGCTTCGAAGCCGAGCACCCCGGAACCTGCGAAAAGATCCAGGCAGGCAGCACCCTCCAGCTCGCCACGCAACCAGTTGAACAAGGTCTCGCGGGTGCGGCCGAGGGTAGGGCGCAGGTCGCGCCCGCCGACGAAACGAAGCTTTCGTCCTTTGTACTTACCACCGATAATGCGCACCTGCTGCGGGCTGCGTTTCTGCTTTGGGACCTTCTTTGCGTCCTTCTTTGTGACCATGGAGGATTCCCCGATGTGCCGATCGAGTATAAGAACAGACGTCCGCTCGAGAAACCGATGAGTGAGGTAAGAATTCCACTGTGACTGAGGCAAACCAAGAGACTGATAGCGGCGCTGACGAGCAGGAGAAAAAGGGCTTCTTCGGGCGCCTGCGCTCAGGGCTCGCAAAGACGCGTTCGCAGCTGGCGACCGGGGTTGGCAATCTGCTCCTGGGTGAGCGTGAGATCGACGACAGCGTGCTCGAAGACCTGGAGACGGCGCTGCTTTTGACGGACGTCGGCGTCGATACCACACAGGAAATCATGGAGGCGCTGGCGCAGCGGGTACGCCGGCAGGAGCTCAATAACACGCGCGCCCTGCACAAAGCGCTTTCCGGGCTCCTGACCCAGCGCCTCGAGCCGTTGGTAAAGCCGATGGATATTGGTGAACATCATCCGCACGTGTTGTTTTTTGTTGGCGTGAACGGCGTCGGCAAAACCACGACCATCGGCAAGCTCGCCAAGCAGCTCCAGGCAGAAGGCAAGAGCGTGATGCTGGCAGCCGGGGACACGTTCCGGGCGGCAGCCGTCGAGCAGCTGCAGGTCTGGGGTGAGCGCAACGACGTCCCCGTGGTGGCTCAGGCGCAGGGTTCGGATAGTGCCTCCGTGGTCTACGACGCGGTGGAATCGGCGCAGGCGAAAGGCGTTGACGTGCTGCTCGTCGACACTGCGGGGCGTCTGCAGGACAAAGCCCAGCTGATGGATGAACTGAAGAAGGTCCATCGGGTGATCAAACGCCTGGATGAGTCCGCGCCGCATGACGTGGTGCTGGTGCTCGACGGCGGTGTTGGCCAGAATGCGCTGTCGCAGGTGAAGCTCTTCAATGAAGCGGTGGGCCTGACGGGGCTTGTGATCACGAAGCTCGATGGCAGCGCCAAAGCGGGTGTAGTCTTCGCGATAGCCGCCCTCAAGGAGATTGATGTGCCGATATACTTCGTTGGCGTCGGTGAGAGCATCGACGATCTGCGTCCGTTTGAGGCGGCGCCGTTCGTGGACGCGCTCCTTGCTGAAGAGATTGCCGCAGACTGAGCGCCTTCTTAACACACTGAAAAAGGATTACCGGTTGCGCCGGGCTGATGGGGCACATTGAATTCCAACACGTAACGCGACGCTTCGAGAACGGACACGAAGCGTTGTCGGATGTCTCCGTCACGTTCGACGAAGGTTCCATGACGTTTCTGACCGGCCACTCGGGCGCCGGCAAAAGCACGTTTCTGAAGCTGCTGCTGGCTGCCGACCTGCCAACCCGGGGTCGGGTGCTGGTCAACGGCGTCAACATATCCGCCATGGCGCCTTCCCGCCTGCCGCGCTACCGGCAGCATCTCGGCGTCGTGTTTCAGGACCATCACCTGCTTGCTCAGCGCACGGTGTTCGATAACGTGGCGGTGCCGTTGCGCGTGACCGGCATGCGTGAGCGGGAAGTCGCGCGCCGCGTGCGCGCCTCGCTCTCCCAGGTGGAGCTCCTCGACAAAGAAAACCTGTTCCCGCGTCATCTCTCGACGGGGGAGCAGCAACGGGTGGGGATTGCCCGCGCGGTGGTGACGCGACCCAAGATCCTGCTTGCCGACGAGCCGACGGGCAACCTGGACCCGGACCTTTCGATCAACATCATGGATCTCTTTGCACGCTTCAATCAGGTCGGCACCACCGTCATCGTCGCCAGCCACGATGTGCACCTCATCGAAAGCATGGGTCTGCGCATCCTGCACCTGGAGCTCGGCCGCGTCGTCGAAGACATCCCGGCAACCGTGACGCCTCAGCCCATTGTGCCGGAGTCGGATGAGCAAATGGCGGGAGCGTCCACATAGCCCGCGAGGCAAAAGAGCCCTGGCGCGGGGCTCGCCGCCAGCCGCTCGGCTGGGTGCGCGATCATCTGCGGGTCGGGTCGGAGTCGGTGCACTTCGTGAGCTCCCGGTTGGGTACCAGCTTTCTCGTCTGGCTGGTCGTTGGCATTGCGCTGGCGCTGCCGGCGGGGCTGTGGATTCTGCAGGTCAACATGGACGAAATGTCGGCCGACTGGGAGGGGCGGCCGGGCTTGTCCATCTATTTTGCCACCGACGCCACGGAGGCGGACGTCGATCTGGCGGTTGCTGCCCTCGAACGCGAATCGCTGGTGGACGCGGTTGAAGTCACGACCGCGGAAGCCGCGCTCGACGAGTTCAAAGCTTACAGCGGTCTGGGCGATGCGCTGGATCTGCTCGACGACAATCCGCTGCCTACGTCGTTGACGGCGCGCTTTGCGAGTAACGTCGCGGCGGAAGACCTCGACGCGCTGATCCGCCGCGCCCAGGCGCTCGGTGGCATTGCCGAGGTGATCGTGGAGAAAACCTGGCTCGAGCGGCTGCGCGATCTTTCGCAGGTGGTCAGTCGGCTGGGCACCGTGCTGGCGGTGCTCTTTGGCGTTGGCGCCGTGCTCGTCACCGCATCTTCGGTGCGTCTTGCCATCGAAGGCCGCCTGGACGAGCTCAGGGTGCTCAAGATGGTGGGCGCGACGCAGGGTCAGATCCGGCGGCCATTCCTTTATTTCGGTGCGATTTACGGTTTCGGCGGCGGCGTGATCGCGGCGATGCTGATTGCGGTCACGCTGGTGGTGGTCGAACCACCGCTGAAGTCGCTCCTCGGCAGCTACAGCCAGGAGTTGAACCTGGCCGGGTTTGACCCCACGTTTTTAGTGGTGATTCTGGGTATTGGCAGCCTGCTGGGTGTCATTGGCGCCATGATTGCTGTAAGACAGCGCTTGAATCACCTGGAAATCGTTTGAATTCAGCCAGTTAGGGCCGCTGAAGGAACTTTTATTGCGGTTAGCAGTCCTATTCCTGGAGTGCTAGTATTAATCGTATACGTGGAATGAGTGTTACCGGAGGTATCACATGTCTACCAGTTTAATGGCCTTGCCCAGCCTGGCCCCGGGCCGCGACATCGATGCATACATGCAGACGATCAGCGCGTTTCCGGTGCTGACCGCGGAAGAAGAGCGGGAGCTGGCAGAACGGTTCTATTACGAAAACGATCTCGACGCAGCCCGGGAGCTCGTGCTGCGTCACCTGCGCTTTGTCGTGCATCTGGCGCGTTCTTACCAGGGTTATGGCCTGTCCCAGGCTGATCTCATCCAGGAGGGTAACGTTGGCCTCATGAAGGCGGTCAAGCGTTTCGACCCGAACGTCGGCGTGCGCCTGGTGTCCTTTGCGGTGCACTGGATCAAGGCGGAGATGCATGAGTACATCCTGCGAAACTGGCGGATCGTCAAAGTCGCCACCACCAAGGCTCAGCGCAAACTCTTCTTCAACCTGCGCGGTCAGAAGAAGCGTCTTGCCTGGCTGACCCAGGACGAAACCAAAGCCATTGCTGACGAGCTGGGTGTACCGGTAGCGGAAGTCAGCCGCATGGAGGGCCGTCTGTCGGCAACGGACATGGCCTTTGACGCTGACGACAACGATGACGAGAAGCCTGCTGCACCCGCGCACTTTCTGGCGGCGGAGGCGAGCGACCCGGCGGACATCGTTGCAGCCGCGGATGCCGAGGCGGACAGCCTCGAGCAGCTGAGCGTCGCCTTCAAAACCCTGGACGACCGCAGTCGCGACATTGTCCAGCGTCGCTGGCTGACGGAGGACAAAGCGACGTTGCATGAGCTGGCCGCGGAATACGGCGTCTCTGCCGAACGGATCCGGCAGCTCGAAAAGAACGCGATGAAGAAGCTCAAGAAGCACATTGCCGCCTGATCCGGGTCATTGAATCCAGTCAAAATCAGCCTGCTTGCCGGTGCGCTCTACGGCGTCACCGGCGTTGTGCTGGGCGCCTGGGGCGCCCATGGCCTGGAGGCATTCCTCGGCGGCGGTGACACCGGCCCCTGGGAAACCGCTGTCCAATATCAACTGACGCACGCGCTTGCACTGTTGCTGCTGGGCGTGCTCCTGCATCTGAACGCCGATCCGGCAATGATCTGGTCGAGCCGCCTCGTCATACTCGGCGTGCTGCTCTTCAGCGGCAGTATCTATCTCCTCACGCTGGGCGGGCCGCGCTGGCTTGGACCCGTAACGCCGCTGGGCGGCAGTGCGCTCATTGCAGGCTGGCTGGCCCTTGCCATTGGAGCCTGGCGTTGGCGCTAGACGAATCTGCCCGCCCGGAACATACCTACATTCGCCGCCGCGGCCGGTTGACCAAAGCCCAGGCCCGGGGCCTGGATCTCGGTCGTGAGCGTTACAGCGCAAGCGCGGCTGCCATCAACGCCAGTGTTGCGCCGGTTGGCGTGGAGATCGGCTTCGGTATGGGTCAGGCGCTTCTCGACTGGGCCCGGGAACGGCCGGACTGGCAGCTTTTCGGCATTGAGCTCTATCAGCCCGGCATTGGCAGTGTGTGCGATCACTTGTCTCAAGAGCAGCTCGATAACGTGCGGGTCATCGAAGAGCCGGCGCAGAGCGTGCTGGCAGCGATTAACGACGCCAGCGTGGATGAATATCGCATCTTCTTTCCGGATCCCTGGCCGAAAAAGCGACACTTCAAAAGGCGTCTGGTGCAGGAACCGTTTGTCGCGGAGCTGGCGCGTACGCTGCGCCCGGGTGGTGTGGTCAGGCTCGCAACCGACTGGACCCCTTATGCCGAGTGGATGCGGGAGTGCTTTGCAGGTCAGACGGACCTACAGCCGCGGCTCGATCAGGTGCGCAAGGCCAGTGCCGCAAATGCGGCCGATGTGGGCAGGGACACCACCAAGTTCGAAAGCCGCGGCGAGCGCCTTGGCCATGACATTCACGATCTCATCTACGCCAAATCAGAATGAGCGTCCGACTAAGCGTCGAGCAGGCGGCTGAGCACGCCGTCGAGATAACGTAATCCCGTTGCCGTGGTTGCAGGACGCTGCGGATCCACCAATCCGTCTGCCGCGAGCCGTTGCCAGAGCGGCTGGATGCTCAGCCACTCGAGTCCCGTATGCGCCTCGAAACAGGCCACGCTCGTGCCGTCGACGAGGCGCAGCGCATTCATCATGAATTCTGTCAGTCGCTCGGATCGCGGCACCGGCGTTTCTAGCAGATCCGCTGCGTCCGCCTGGTACAGGCGCGGCTGGGAGGCGTTGTGCGTGCGCACGATCTCAGCTGCGCGATCGTCGAGAGTGACTTTACCGTGGGCACCAGCACCCAGGCCCAGGTAGTCGCCGAAGCGCCAGTAGTTGAGGTTGTGCCGGCAGCGACGGCCGTCGCGTGCGTACGCGGAAACTTCGTACCTTTCGTAGCCTGCCCCGGCCAGTGCCTCGAAGCCGGCCTGTTCCATCGCGTAGAGGTCATCCTCGACCGGCAGTATAGGCGTGCGGCGGGCAAATTCGGTTTTCGGCTCGATGGTGAGCTGATACCAGGAGATGTGCTCGGGCTCGAGCTCAATGGCGGCGTGCAGATCCGCCATCGCCGCTTCGGGAGTCTGCCGGGGCAAGCCCCACATGATGTCCAGGTTGATGTTCTCGAAACCCGCCGCGCGCGCCTCGGCGTAAGCCCGCCGCGTCTCGGCAGCACTGTGGATGCGGCCGAGCACCTCGAGGCTCGCGTCGTCGAAAGACTGAGCACCGAGGGACAGACGGTTGATGCCGGCGGCGTGATAGTCCGCGAAATCTGCATGCTCAGTGGTGCCGGGATTTGCCTCCATGGTGACCTCCGCGGCTGTTGTCAGCGGCAGCATCTCCAGCACACGTTGCATGTGCCCGGGTCCGAACAGGCTCGGTGTGCCGCCGCCGAGAAAAACGCTGGCGAAAGGTCCCGGCGCGAAGCGGGCAGCTTGTGCCCGCCAGTCTTCGATCAGGGCGTCGACGTAGGTATCGAAGTTAATCTCCGCCCGGGTCGGATGAGAATTGAAATCGCAGTAGGGACATTTGCGCACGCACCAGGGGAAGTGCACATAAATCCCGGCCTCATCAAGCATCGATGACGTTGGCCGCACGCAGCGCGTTGACAAGGCCGGCAACGGCCTGGCCGCGATGGCTTACCCGATTCTTGACAGCCGGATCGAGCTCCGCCGCGGTGACGCTGCCGCCATCCGGAACGAAAAGCGGGTCGTATCCGAAACCACCTTCCCCGCTTGGCGCATCCGCAATATGGCCGTGCCAGGCGGCCGTGGCGACGAGCGGAGTAGGATCGTCTGCGTGACGTAGATAGACAATGGCGCAATAGAAATACGCATCGCGGTTGTTGGCGTTTGCGAGCGCGTCCAGGAGCTTTGCGTTGTTGGCCGCGTCGTCCCCGTGCGTCCCGGCGTAACGTGCCGAATAGATTCCAGGCGCACCACCGAGCGCGGGGACGACGATGCCGCTGTCGTCGCCGATGGCGGGCAGTGCCGTTGCGCGGCTGACGGCGCGGGCTTTGATGATGGCGTTCTCGAGAAACGTCAGGCCGTCCTCAACCGGACTCGGCACGTCGTGATCAGCCTGCGATTCGAGCTCGAGGTTCATCGGTGCAAGCATGGCCTGCAGCTCCGCAAGCTTGCCGCGGTTGCCGCTGGCGAGAACCACTCTTGCGTTCATTCTTCCCAGTACATCTTCTGCTGGAATCGGATTTCGCCGCTGCTGCCGTCCGGCAGCGCCACGTCGATGGCAACGCGGTGGAATTCCTCATCGCCGTGGCGCAGGAGCGCCAGATAGTAGATTGCCGGACCCTCGCGGATCTCTTTGAACTCGAGCACCTGGCCCTGACCGAGCAGGTTTTCCGAGCGTCCGCTGACGCCCGCTGCGACGGGCTCGTCGTCTGCATTCAGCACGGAGACGTTGACGAGCGCGCGGTTCTTACTGCGCGTGAGGTTGTAGTTCGCGGCAATGTCGGCTTTGAGAAAAGTGGTTGGCACCACGATGTAGTGCACCTCGTAGTCGCCGAAGGTCTGTGACTGCTCAGCACCCGCGGGCAACGCCGCGAAGCAGCAGAGGGCGAGCGCCCGCGCCGCCCAGCTACGTATGATCATGTCAGGCTCCGATGTGGTTCATGTCTGGCGTCCCAGCCGGTAGAAGGCTACTGGACCCAGCAGGTTCGGCAAGATGGAACCCCAGGGTTGTTCGACATGGTTATGGTTGACCACCCGGCGCTGTATTACGCGCAGTTGCAGGTCGCGACAGAGCGTTTCGAAATCGGCAAACGTGCAGAGGTGAATGTTGGGCGTGTCGTACCAGTTGTGCGGAATGTGCCTCGCGACGGGCATGCGCCCGGAGGTCACGAGCTGCAGACGGCAGCGCCAGTGGCCGAAGTTGGGGAAGGTGACAATGCATTCTTCACCGATGCGCAGCATCTCGTCGAGGAGATGATCGGGACGGCGTACCGACTGCAGCGTCTCGGTCATGACCACCATATCGAAGCTGGAATCTTCGAAGTTCTTCAAGCCTTCGTCCAGATCCTGCTCAATGACGTTGACGCCTTTGCTGAGACAAATGCGGATGTTGTCCGCGTCGACGTCCAGGCCATATCCGTTGACGTTCTTGTTTTCCTGCAAATGGGCCAGAAGGTCGCCCTCGCCGCAGCCGAGATCCAGCACCCGTGCGTTGGCGTTGATCAGGTCTGCGATGATTGCAAGGTCAGGCCGCAGGCTCATGCGCTGACCTCTTTGTGCACACGTTCGAGGAATGTGCCGAGCACCGAGATGTAGCGCGGCAGCTGCAGGAGAAACGAGTCGTGTCCGTGTTCCGACTCGATGATGGCTGACGCAACGTTCTTGCCGGCAGCCATCAGCGCGTCGCTGATCTCCTTCGACCGTTCGACGGAGAAACGCCAGTCGGACGTGAAGCTGATGACCAGGAATTTGGCTTTGGTCTTTTCCAGCGTGGCCACGAGATTGTCGTTGGTATCGCGGGCGGGATCGAAGTAGTCGAGGGCTTTGGTCATCAGCACGTAGGTATTGGCGTCAAAACGCCTGGAAAAGGCCTGCCCCTGATGGTGCAGGTAGCTCTCCACCTGGAACTCGACGTCAGCACCGCGATCGATGTCTCCGGACTTCAGCGCGCGGCCGAATTTTTCGCGCATGCCATCGTCCGAGAGATAGGTCACGTGACCGATCATCCGCGCGAGGCCCAGGCCTTTGTCGGGATTGCTTTCACTCTCGGCATAGCGCCCGGCAAAGAAGTTCGGATCCGCTGCGATCGCCTGCCGGGCAATTTCGTTGAATGCGATGTTCTGTGCGGAGAGCTTTGCCGCCGCCGCGATGACGACGGCTGCATGCACGCGGTCGGGAAAATCGATGGTCCACTGCATCGCCTGCATGCCGCCGAGGCTGCCGCCGATGACGGCGGCAAAGCGCTCGATACCGAGGTGGTCGGCCAGCAGTGCCTGGCTGGCAACCCAGTCCGCGACAACCACGGTCGGGAATTCCGGGCCGTAGGGTTTGCCGGTGTCGGGGTTGGTTGTCAGCGGTCCGCTGCTGCCATGGCAGCCGCCGAGGTTGTTCAGGCTGACGACGTAAAAGCGGTTGGTGTCGATGGGTTTGCCGGGGCCAATGCAATTGTCCCACCAGCCCGGTTTGGCTTCGTCTTCGCTGTGATAGCCGGCAGCGTGGTGGTTACCCGAGAGCGCGTGACAGATGAGCACCGCGTTGCTCTTGTCCGGATTCAGATTGCCGTAGGTTTCATAGACCAGGTCGAAGCTCGGCAGCGTGACGCCGCACTGCAGCGTAAACGGCCGCTCGTGGCGGAAAGTCTGGCTGCTGACCAGACCCACGGAGTCAGCGGGATATTCGGCAGGCATCCCGGCAACCCTAGTAGGCGAACCTTCGCAGCATGTCCTGCACCAGGAAAATGATGATGAGCACGACCATCGGCGAAAAATCGATGGGGCCGAATGTCGGCAGCACCTTGCGAATCGGCGCGATGAGGGGGTCGACCAGCTGCCCGAAGAGCGCCAGCACCGGGTTGTACACGCCCTGGGCCAGGAAAGACGCCAGCACCAGGATGAAAATGGAGAACAGGAAAAAATTCGTGAGCACCTGGAGCATCATGACCAGACCGCCAAGCACCAGCAGCCCGATGGCGTCCAGGAGCTCGGGGCGCAGCAGCGCCCGCGCGGCAATGCAGACCACCCAGGCGACAACCAGCGAAGCGAAGTCGAAATTGCGGAAGCTCGGAACGGCAAAGCGCAGCGGCTTGCAGATGACGTCGGAGGCCTTGACGACTGCCTGACTCAGCGGGTTGTAGAAATCCGCGTTGGTTGCCTGCAGCAGAAAACGCAGCAGAAACAGCAACGCCAGCAAAGAGAAGATGAAGTCCAGTATGTTCATTTAGCTAATGTCGTAACTCTCATGATCTGTGTGATCTGTGGGGTCAGAGTAAAGTGCCAGAGTTAGCAGTCCGGCACTTTACTCTGACCCCGTATCCGCTAACTACCTGTGCTGCCGAATTCGCGGGCCAGCTCTCCAGCGCGCCGATCGGCCGCTGCCAGCGCATCTGCAATGTGCTGGGGCATGCCTTTTTCGGCCATGACCGCGAGCGCCGCCTCCGTGGTGCCGCCCGGCGAGGTGACATTCTGACGTAAGACGGCCGGCGGGTCATCGCTCTCGAGCGCCATACGCGCCGCGCCGTAGGCGGTCTGCAGGGTAAGCTCTGTTGCCTGCTCGCGCTCGAGACCGAGAGTCACGCCCGCATCGATCATTGCCTCCATGAGGAGGAAAAAATAGGCGGGGCCGCTGCCGGAAACGGCGGTGACGGCGTCGAGGTCTCGTTCCTCGGCAACCCACAACGTTTTACCGGCGGCGCGCAGTATCCGTTCGGCGCTTTGTTTCTGTGCATCGGAGCAGGTAGCGTTGGCATAGAGGCCGGTCATCCCGGCACCCAGAAGCGCCGGCGTGTTCGGCATGCAGCGTACGATGGCTTGATCGGCAGAGCTCCATGCGGCGAGGCTGGCGATGTCGATACCCGCCGCTATCGACAAAAGCAGCTGGCTCGAGTTCAGCGGCAGACCGCTCACGACCGCACCCGCCACCTGCGGCTTGACGGCCAGCACCACCACGTCGGCATCGGTAACCGCGGCAGCATTGTCTTCGTAGGTGTTGACGCCGAGGGCCTGGAATTTTTCGAGCTGTGCCGCGACAGGGTCCGCTACCCGTATGTCTCCTGGAGCAGCGTCCTCGCGCAGCAGGCCCTGGATGAGACTGTTGGCCATGTTGCCGGCGCCGATGAAGGCGAGCCGGGCCCTGGTGTCGTTTGCCAATTGATTTCTCCGGATACGGCGTCAGGTATCACGTGCGCCGAATAGCGCCGTGCCGATGCGCACATGGGTGGCGCCCGCGGCGATGGCCTGCTCGAGGTCGGCGGTCATGCCCAGGGACAAGGTGTCCCAATGAGCGCGTACCGACGGGTCGAGCGCGGCTTTGATCTCGCTGAACAATTGTGCCACGGATTGATAGCCCGACCCAGGATCGGTTTCCCGGGCGAGAATTGTCATCAGGCCGCGAAGCTTGAGGTTAGGCAGCGGCAGTATCTCCTCGATCAGCGCCATGGCCTGCCCGGGCGCAACGCCGGCCTTGTTCGGATCGGCGTCGGCGTTGATCTGCACCAGCACCGAGAGGGGTTCTTGGCCCTCGCGGTGGGCGTCCAGGCGGCGGGCAATTTTGCCGCGCTCGATCGTATGCACCCAGTCGAAGTGCGCCGCAATCGCGCGGGTCTTGTTGCTCTGCACCCGGCCGATGAAGTGCCAGCTGAGTTGCGGCAGCGCCGCGGCCTCGATTTTCTCGACCGCCTCGTCGACGTAGTTTTCGCCGAAGTCGGTCAAGCCCAGATCCGCCGCCGTTTTGACGGCGCTTGCCGGCCTGGTTTTGCTCACCGCTATCAGGGTGACATCGCTTCGCGGACGGCCGCTCGCGCGGCAGGCCGCCGCAATGCGCGCCTCGACCTTCTCGAGATTCTCGCGAATGCTCACCGATGTCCCACAAGCAGTGTTAACGCTGTCCCATACTGAAAAAATGCTGGCGACATAGCCTCAAACTTGACAGTTAAGTCCTTGGTGCGTTCTTCCCGGAAGGCTTAGTATAACGGGGTGCCGCAGGCCGTGGCGCTTGAGTCTGTGGGCCCTGCGCCATCGAATGATTGAAAGAAAGATATTGGCAAGATATTGAAAGATCAGCCGCATGTGCGGACGCGTTGCGAGCTGAGATTTAGTCAGAATATTTGACTTTAGCTAACGAAAGTTTGACAGGGACCGCTCATGGACATTACCGAACTCCTCGCCTTCAGCGCTAAGCAGGGTGCCTCAGACCTGCATCTGTCCGCCGGGCTGCCGCCCATGATCCGGGTTGACGGCGACGTGCGCCGCATCAACCTGCCGCCGCTCGAACATCAGGAAGTGCATGGTCTCATCTACGAGATCATGAACGACAAGCAGCGCAAAGATTTCGAAGAATTTCTCGAAACCGACTTCTCTTTCGAGGTGCCGGGCGTGGCTCGCTTCCGGGTCAACGCGTTCAATCAGAACCGCGGCGCAGGCGCCGTGTTCCGGACCATTCCCTCGAAAGTGTTGACGATGGAAGACCTCGGCATGGGCCAGGTGTTCAAAGACGTCTCGATGGTGCCTCGCGGTCTCGTGCTGGTCACAGGCCCCACGGGCTCGGGTAAAAGTACCACCCTGGCGGCGATGATCGACTACATCAACGACAACCGCTACGACCACATTCTGACCATCGAAGATCCGATCGAATTCGTGCATGAATCGAAAAAGTGTCTGGTCAACCAGCGCGAGGTGCACCGCGACACGCACGGCTTCAACGAAGCGCTGCGCTCGGCCCTGCGGGAAGATCCGGACATCATTCTGGTGGGCGAATTGCGCGACCTGGAAACCATCCGCCTGGCGCTGACCGCGGCAGAGACCGGACACCTGGTTTTCGGCACGTTGCACACTACCTCCGCGGCCAAGACGATCGACCGTGTGATCGACGTATTCCCGGCCGAGGAAAAGGACATGGTGCGCTCGATGCTTTCGGAGTCGCTGAACGCGGTGATTTCCCAGACGCTTCTGAAGAAGGTCAACGGCGGCCGCGTGGCGGCGCATGAAATCATGATCGGCACGCCTGCCATCCGTAACCTCGTGCGGGAAGGTAAGGTGGCGCAGATGTATTCGGCGATACAGACCGGCGCCGGCGTGGGTATGCAGACGCTCGACCAGTGTCTGCAGGATCTCGTGCAGAAGCGCCTCATCAGCCGCGATACGGCCAAAGAGAAGGCCAAGATCCCGGAGAATTTCTAGCGTCCTGATGGGATGCTCGGACCCAGATTATTTGGAGAGCTGAACCGAGATGGAATTTGACAAGCTGTTGAAACTGATGGTGGAGAAGGGGGCGTCAGACCTCTTCATCACCGCTGGTAAACCGCCGATGGTGAAGGTCAACGGCAAGCTGTATGCGGCCGGGAAGTCGTCACTGTCGCCTGAGCAGGCACGGGACCTCGTGTACGGCGTCATGACGCCGGATCAGCAGGAAGTGTTCGACAAAGAGCACGAATGCAATTTTGCCATCAACACCCGCGGCCTCGGCCGCTTCCGGGTGAGCTCGTTTTACCAGCGCAACCTCGTCGGCATGGTGCTCAGACGCATCGAAGTCAACATTCCGCGCGTGGCGGACCTGGGGCTGCCACCCATCATCGAAGAGCTTTCCTTGACCAAACGCGGCCTCATCATTTTTGTCGGTGCGACGGGTACCGGTAAGTCGACCTCGCTCGCCTCGATGATCGGCCATCGCAATGAAAATTCCTCGGGCCACATCATCAGCATCGAGGATCCGATCGAATTCATCCACCAGCACAAAGGCTGCATCATCACGCAGCGTGAGGTGGGCGTGGATACGGATTCCTTCGAGATTGCGCTCAAGAACACCCTGCGTCAGGCGCCGGACGTCATCATGATTGGTGAGGTGCGCAGCCGTGAGACCATGGAGCATGCGCTCACGTTTGCTGAGACCGGCCACCTGTGTCTCTGCACGCTGCACGCGAACAACGCCAACCAGGCGCTCGACCGCATCATTCACTTCTTCCCCAGTGATCGTCACAGCCAGGTTTGGATGGACTTGTCACTGAACCTGAAAGCCATGGTAGCCCAGCAGCTGATCCCGACCGTGGACGGTCAGGGACGTCGCGCTGCCGTAGAGATTCTCATCAATACGCCGCTTGTTGCCGATCACATCAGGAAAGCTGAGGTGCATCTGCTCAAGGAGCTGATGAGCAATTCCACCGAGCACGGCATGCAGACCTTCGACCAGGCGCTCTACAAGCTCTACGTCGAGGGCGAAGTGACCTACGACGCTGCCATTGCCAGCGCGGACTCACCAAACGATCTGCGTCTCATGATCAAGCTGGGTGCGGACGCGAAGACCAACCCGCTGGAAGACGTGGATCATCTTTCGCTCGAGCACGACGAAGACAGCGAGTCGGTATTCGGCTTCAGAGGCTAAGCCTCGCGGGCGTTTTCCCGCATCCAGCTCTCGGCAATGAGGCAGGCAGCGAGCTCGTGATCGCTGCCGGCGCGCCCCATTTCCCGGGCTTCCTCCAGATCTGCTTTGGCCATGCGCGTCGTCAGGCGCTCGTCATGCGTCTCTACGGGTAATTCGAAACGGCTCCTGAGCTTGTCGGCAAACGCCTCTGCTGCCTCGGATATGGGTGAGGTTGTGCCGTCCATATTGAGCGGCAAGCCCACCAGCAGTAGGGACGGCCGGAATTCCTCGATCAGATCCGTCACCTCGGGCCACCGGGGTTTGCCTGCGCGACAGATCAGCGTGGCAACGCCGCGCGCGCTGCCGGTGATGGCCTGCCCCACGGCAACCCCGGTCTCGGCGAGGCCGAAGTCGAAAGCCATCACGTAGCCTGTCTGCGCAGACGCGCCGGGCCTTTTTCAGGCAGGGCCGGAGTCTCAGGCATGGCCGGGACGTCCGCTCATGAGGCGCATGTCGACGCCGATGCTGCGCGCCGCGCGTTCGGCTTTGTGCTGCCAGTCCTCGTCGAAAAGAATGTCGAGGCTCGCGGGGACGCTCAGCCAGGCGTTACCCTGCATCTCTGCTTCGAGCTGGCCTTCTCCCCAGCCGGCATAGCCGAGCGCAACGATGAATCGTTCCGGTCCGCGGTCCGCGGCAATGGCATCGAGCACGTCGAGTGCCGTGCTGAGCGCCAGACCGTGACCGAGATCGGCAGAGGACTCGAACGTCTTGTCGTCGCTGTGCAGCACGAAGCCGCGTTCGGGTGAGACCGGCCCGCCTTCGAAGAGAGACGTGTCTACCCACTTATGATCGGGTTTGAGACCCACCTGCGCGAAGAGCTCGAGCAGCGTCATATCGGCCGCGCGGTTGACCATGATGCCCATGGCGCCGTCGTCGCCGTGCTCGCAGATGTAGGTGAGGCTGTTCTCGAAGTAGTCGCCGGCGAGTCCCGGCATGGCAATCAAAAAGTGATGCTTTAAATTCACCCGCCGAGCGCCGAGCCGGACTTGGTGAACTGCCAGGTGCGGGTGAATTCGAGACGATCGTAAGACTTGCGCATCTCGACGTTGAACGGTTGGTACGGCGCCGCCTGGCGCACCGTGGTGAGCGCCGCGCGGTCGAGCTCGCGGTGGCCGGATGATTTCAGGATCCGCACTTCCTCCAGCGTGCCGTCCGCCAGAATCGAAACGAGCATCAGCACCTCACCTTCGAGCCGCCCGGACGGATAGTTGGCACGTCCGATGCGCTCGCACTTCTGCCGCCACATGTTGAGATAGGCGGCCTCCGATGCGGAGCGGGTGGTGACGCTGCTGATGCGTTTCGTGCGCGGCATCTTGGCCAGCGCCTGGCGGTCCTGCGCGATGCGTGCTTCGAGGCTCGCTATCTCCTGCACCAGGCGCTCGCGGTCGAGCTGGTTCGTGTCCGGCGCTTCCAGGAGCTCGCTGATTTCCTGCAGATCGTCGCTCACCTGCTCGTCGGACGGGCTTTCGGTGTTCAGCATGTCCTCGGTTTCCTGAATGACCTCGGGCACGGGGGCCGCCTGGGAGACGACAGTTTCGAACTCGTTGCTGTGAAAGTCCGCGCGTTCGGTGGTGGTCATCTCCTGAATGTCGCTTTCGGTGCCGCTGCCGAGCTGGTTGGTGGCCGCTATGAAGTCGGCCTCTTCCGGCTCAATCACGTCGTTGGCGACGGACAGCGTGACGTCGATGCTGATGTTCTCGGCGGTGTTGATCTCGGATGAGAAGCCGACGCCCAGAATGAGCGCAGCGTGCAGCGTCAGCGCCAGAAACAGGGCGAAGCTGAAACGGTCTTTGGATGTCACGCTTGCGGTTGCCATGAGGGGTAAGTTTACTTCAGTTTAGTCAACACCGTGTCGATCAGCTTACCGCCAATGTCCAGAGAAAACTGTGCATCCAGTTCGCGTATGCAGGTTGGGCAGGTGACGTTGATTTCGGTGAGGTAGTCGCCGATGACGTCGATGCCGACGAAGACGAGGCCGCGGCGTTTGAGCTCGGGCCCCACCTGCTCGGCAATCCAGCGATCGCGCTCGGTCAGCTCACGGCCTTCACCACGCCCGCCGGCGGCGAGATTGCCACGGGTTTCCCCCGCGGAAGGAATGCGCGCCAGGCAATAGGGCACAGGCTCGCCGTCGATCAGCAGGATGCGTTTGTCGCCGTCGACGATCTCCGGCAGGTAGACCTGCCCCATGATCTGCTCGTTTTCGTCCCGCGTCAGGGTTTCCAGCACCACCGAGAGGTTCGGATCGTCCTCCATGATGCGGAAAATCGACGCCCCGCCCATGCCGTCGAGGCGCTTGAACACGCAGTTTTTGTGCGTGGCGTGGAACTCTTTGAGCACGTCGTGACGCCGCGAGACGACGAGATCCGGCATGCACTGCGGGAACTCGGTGGCAAACATCTTCTCATTGCAGTCTCTGAGGCTCCGCGGGTTGTTGACGACCACCACGCCCTCAGCTTCCGCTCGCTCGAGGTAGTAGGTGGTGTAGATGTACTCCATGTCGAACGGCGGGTCCTTGCGCATCATGATGACGTCCATCTCGGCCAGCGGCGTGCGCACGGCTTCGCCCACGCTGTACCAGTCATCGCCGGCAACGCTGGCATCGAGCTCGGCGCAGAATTTGTCCTCGAGACGCAGGGTGCGAACCATGCCGCAGACCACCCCCTCCCAAAGATGTATATCTTCTTGACGTAAGTAGTAGACGGTGATGTCACGCAGCTGACAGGCCCGGATCATGGCCAGCGTGGAGTCCTTTTTGAGCGCCAGATTGTCCAGCGGATCCATGACGAACGCGAATTTGGGCATGCGCCCTCCGGGGTGGCAAGGAGCGCGTAAATTACCCATAGGGGGACGAGTTAGGCAACTAAAATGAGAACAAAATCCCTTTCTGAACGCCTGCTTATAGCCGCTCCAGCAGCACCGTGTTACAACAGGATCCATGAATCTGGCGGCGCCTGGAAAGGGCAGTCGCACGCGATGCTGTTTGCTTCAAAACATGATGTGAAGCGTTAGGCGGCATCAGCAGATTTAGCCTTTGACGATAAAGGATCACATAGATGGAAGAGGAACTTCGAGGCGTAAAGGTCTTGGTCATAGACGACTCTAAGACCATCCGACGTAGCGCAGAGAACTTGCTGACCAAGGAAGGCTATGACGTGATCACAGCCACCGACGGTTTCGACGCGCTAGCCAAAATTGCCGACGCTCGTCCGGAAATCATTTTTGTCGACATCATGATGCCGCGTCTTGACGGGTATCAGACCTGCGCGCTGATCAAGAACAACAGCGAATTCAAAACCACGCCGGTTGTGATGTTGTCTTCCAAAGACGGCCTCTTCGATAAAGCGAAGGGTCGGATTGTCGGCTCGGATCAATACATCACCAAGCCTTTCAGCCGGGAAGAGCTGCTGGGCACGATTCGGACGTTAGTCCACTAGTTGGTAGTAGTCGAGATGGCGAGAATACTTGTAGTAGACGATTCACCGACTGAAACCCATCAGATGGTGAATACGCTGGCACGGCAGGGTCATCAGGTGCTCACGGCAGCAACCGGATCCGATGGCGTGTCGCTGGCGCAGGAAGAGCAGCCGGATATCATCCTGATGGATGTGGTCATGCCGGGCATCAACGGCTTTCAGGCGACGCGTCAGATCACGCGCAGCCACAACACCAGCCACATTCCGGTGATCATCGTGTCCAGCAAAGATCAGGATGCAGACAAGGTCTGGGGTGAGCGTCAGGGTGCATGCGGATATCTGACCAAGCCGGTCGACGATCGCACCCTCATCAGCACCGTAAATGGGCTCCTGGCCAGTTAAGGATTGATCATGGCGACGAGCGAAGCCCTCAACGTATTGCAGGACATCAAGGCGGCGACCTTCAAGAACGCAGCCCCGCTGCCGCACAAAGAAGAAGTGCAGGCGCAATGGCAGGGTCTGGGCTTCCTGGTCGGCGGCATGCGCCTCGTCTCGAAGCTCGGTGACGTCAGTGAACTCCTGCCGATGCCGAGGTTGACGACGCTGCCGGCGGTCAAGCCGTGGCTCCTGGGGATTGCCAACGTTCGCGGCCGGCTGATCCCGGTGATCGATCTGCATGAATATTTACAGGTACCCACCACGCTGCCTTTCAATCAGTGGCGGGTGCTGGTGGTGGAAGACGGTGACGTGGTTGCCGGTCTGGTGGTCGAGCAGTCGCTCGGCATCCAGCACTTCCTGGAAGACAGTTACGAGGAAAACGATAGCAGCGACCTGGGTGAGTTTTCACCCTACGTCAGCGGCGCTTTCCGTCATGGAGGACGCGTGTATCACGAGGTCCAATTAAAGGCGATTTTAAGGGACGAAAAGTTCTTTGACGTTGCGCAAGGTAACCAAGAGCAGCTGTAGGTAAAGGATATGAAATCAGGGAAGTTGTCTCCGTTGTTAGTCACTCTGATGACGCTCATGGGCGCCATCCTGGCCGGGATGGCCTACTTCATTTGGTCCGGCGGAGTTTCTGTCATCGACAGTCCGCCGCTCATGCTGGGCGTCGCCGGCGTTGTGGTCATGGCCATCATCGGCATCGTCATGGTCAGCAGCACGCGCAAGCAGCTGCACGAGCAGGCTGCCCAGAACGAGCGCAACCAGGCTGCGATTCTGCAGCTCCTCGATGAGCTTGCCGACCTCGCGGAAGGCGACCTCACCGTGCACGCCTCGGTGACCGAGAACTTCACGGGCGCAATCGCAGACTCCATCAACTTCGCCATCGACCAGATGCGCGGGCTGGTATCGAACATCAACCATCTGTCCGTACAGGTGGCCAAAGCCGCAACTGACAGCCAGGGCACGGCGTCCAACCTCGCCACGGCGGCGGAGAACCAGGCCAAGGAGATTGGCGCGGCGTCCACCGCAATCAATGAGATGGCGGTGTCCATCGACCAGGTATCCTCCAACGCGGCCGAATCAGCCTCCGTTGCCGAACGCGCGGTGGAGATTGCGAACAACGGCTCCCACGTCGTGCAGGACACGATTGGCGGCATGGACAGCATTCGCAGCCAGATCCAGGAAACGTCCAAGCGCATCAAGCGCCTGGGTGAATCGAGCCAGGAGATTGGCGATATCGTGTCGTTGATTAACGACATCGCCGACCAGACGAACATCCTGTCGCTGAACGCCGCAATCCAGGCCTCGATGGCCGGTGACGCAGGCCGCGGCTTCGCCGTGGTAGCGGACGAAGTCCAGCGCCTCGCGGAGCGCTCTTCAGCGGCAACCAAGCAGATTGCCGCGCTGGTCAAGACGATTCAGACTGACACCAACGAAGCGGTCATCTCCATGGAGCAGACCACCGCCGAGGTTGTCGACGGCGCCAAGCGCGCCCAGGATGCCGGTGTTGCCCTGGAGGAGATCGAAAGCGTATCGACCTCACTTGCTGAGCTCATCCAGAACATCTCCAACGCGGCGCGCCAGCAGGCTGCCACGGCGGGACATGTCAGCAACACCATGAACGTGATTCAGGAAATTACATCGCAGACGGCCGAGTCCACGGACAACACGGCAAGCTCGATTGGCGAGCTTGCGGGCATGGCCAACGAGATGCGGTCTTCGGTAGAGGGCTTCAAGCTGCCGGGCTGAGCGGGCAAACCGTGAGCTCAAGGCAAATTTCCTAAGAAGGGACACCATATGCCGACGTCGCGAGAACATTTCGCACTCGACTGGATCAAAAGTGATCTGCTCGAGACGTTGAACGAAGCGCGCACTTCACTGGACGACTATGCCGAGATGGCCGACGAGACGCGCATGCGTGCGTGTCTCACCGGCCTGCATCAGGTGCACGGCACCCTGGTCATGCTCGAGCTGAAGGGCGTCACCCAGCTTGCCGATCATCTCGAGCAGCTCGCGCAGGCGATGCTCGCCGGTCAGATCACGGATCCGACGGCGTCCGGCCAGGCGTTGATGCAGGGTATTCTCGAGCTGCCGGGCTATCTCGATGAGCTGCAGCGCGGCGGCGAAGACAGCGCCAGCGTGTCTATCGATCTCGTCAATGAAATCCGCGGCATGCTGGGCCTCGAAGCCTTGAACGACGGCGCGGGTGCAAACTTGAGCGAAGGCGCAAGCGATGAGGTCATCGCGCGCTTCAACGCCATTGGCGGGCCGGAAAAAGTCGCGCGCATGCGCTCGGCGTACCAGAACGTCCTGCTGTCGATTCTCAAAGGCGACGACCGCGCACAGGCGGTTGGTGTGCTCAAAAAGATTGCGACGGGTCTGCAGAAAGTGACCGAGGGCGCCGCGCTCGCCGGACAGTGGCAGGCGTTTGGTGAGTTCGTCACCAGCCTCAGCTATCAGCAAGGCGTGCTCGAGAGCGAAGCCGTCAAGCTTCTGCGTCGCGTTGATGTAGAAATCAAGAACCTCGCCAAAGACGGGGAGGCGGCGCTCCGTCAGCCGGTCAACATGGAGCTCATTCAGCAGCTTCTCGATGCCGCAGAAGCGCGGGATCATTCCAGCGAGGCGGTCACGGACCTGCGCGAAGCTGTCAGCCGCGACGCGGGCAGCAACAACACGCTCGCGATATCCGGTCGTCAGGCGCTGTCCTCGGCGGCGGGTGCGCTGCAGGAAGATCTGGCGCTCGTCAAAGACAAGATGGACCTGCTCGTGCGTGCGCCGAGCGTGGACCTCGAAGAGCTGCGCGCGCTCATTAATCCCCTCAAGCAGATTGGCAGCACGCTGTCGCTCCTGGGTTTCGAGTCCTCCCGTGAAATCGTCAGCGATCAGGTGGATGCCATCGAAAGCCTCATCGTGCTCGGTGACGGCGATCCCCAGGGCGTGCAGAGCATTGCCGGGGCGCTCGTGCAGATTGATGAGAACCTCACCAGCGTCATCCAGGGCTCCGGTCAGACCGAGGTCGAGC
>JAAUXY010083054.1_pt1 | contig 27297 bp, 19 predicted proteins | sample 7278121 | NCBI WGS metagenome assembly JAAUXY01 (sample SAMN14350117, study PRJNA611818) | marine sediment metagenome | isolation source: surface marine sediment (1.8m) | place: French Polynesia: Moorea | collected 2018-08 | reverse complement strand
GGGAAACACATGTCACCCGCCCGCAATGCCATGCCCTGGCCGATGGAGACGGCTTCTTCGCCGCGTGCCTCCATGTAAAAAGAGATACGACCCTGGCGCTGGATCTGCCACATGCGCTGGTCGAACGCGCGGTTCAGCATCATCCAGCGCAGCGCGACCTGCAGTTTGTCGAGATCCAGGTTGGGGTGCCACGGCCCCTTCGCCTCGTGGTCGTCGTCCAGCACGCGAACCAGGCCGCTCGACAGGTACTCGATGTCCGCGGTGCGTGAATCGATGCCGGGCTTGTCGATGGCGCCGGCCGGCGACAGTTTCAGGTAGCTGAAATCGGGTTTCTCGCCGGGCCTTGCGGAGGCCTGCGGGATGTACAAACGGGATTTGTTTGCCATTCTGTCGTGTCCCTGCTGATTGTTATTCCGACTAATATAGCCGGTCCTGCGGGAATTTTTGTTGCTAGCGGTTTCGATTCTGCACGACCAGGCGCATAATCTATGCAGTCACCTGAGCCATAGAGCATTAGCTATGCAAAACGCCTCGCTGGATACCACAGACCGCCAGATCCTGGATCTCCTGCAGACGCGTCCCGGCCTCAACGCGTCGACGATCGGCGAACTGATCGGGCTGTCCCAGTCCGCATGCTGGCGCCGCATGCAGCGCCTGCGCGAAGAGGGCGTCATTGTAGACCAGCCGGTCGTGCTCGATCCCGAAAAGGTCGGTCTCAACACAATGGTTTTCGCAACCATCAAGCTCACGTCGCACGGTCGCAGCAATCTCACCGCGTTCGCGGAGGCCGTGCGCAACTACCCGGAGGTGCTCGACTGTTACTGCCTGCTCGGCAACACCGACTTCCTGTTGCGCATCGTCGCTGAAGACATCAAGGCCTACGAGACCTTCTTTTTCGACAAGCTGTCCCAGCTACCCGGTATCCAGGAGGTGACGTCGAGCATCGTGCTGTCGGACATCAAGCACACGACCGTGTTGCCGATCAGCTAAAGGCGAATACGCACGTCATGAACCGAGGGTACCCATCAGGTAGTCCTGGTGTGTCGGTGCGCGGTTCACGGCGTCGGCGACGAGGCTGCGCAACTGCGCAAGCCGTTCTTTGAGAACACCGTCCGGCACGGCATCGGCCAGCGGGTCGTAGGCGCGAGGTTTCGAGCCCAGTCCCATCATCAACGCGACCAGGCGGTCTTGTCCGGCGGCATCGTTCTCGCGATACAGCAGGCGGCCGTGTGTCTCGAACAGGTCCAGCCTTTGCTGCGTCGAAGCCGGTGTGCGCAGTGATCGGCATTGTGCCCAGAAGCCGTCGTCGCTGCGCCCGCTTTTGGCGTAGCACAATGCGATGAGATCGCGTATCTGCAGGAACTCGTCGACACAGAGCCGGTTGAACTCTGCTGCAATCGCCGGGCTGCAGTCGCGGTCCGGCAAGAGGTTGAGCAGCCTGTGCGTCGCCTTGTGCGTGCGCGTCAGGGATGACGACTCCAGCGACTCGAAATCCGCGGCTGCGCGTCCGAGAGAAACCACGTTGTGTGACCAGGGTGCCGATCGATGACCGCATTCGATGTTGCGACGCGCGACGATATCCCCCGCTCCGGGCACGTCGTCGGCGATGTTTCGCTGCACGTCGTCTTCCGAGGCGCAGGCGCTCGCATAGAAGTATTCGAATTGGCTTTTGTCGAGAAACTGCACGCGCCGCATCCAGCCGTGCGGTTTGGCGATGATACGCGTGACCGGCTGCTGGTCGAAAGTGCCCGTCGATTCGACGGCGATACTCCGGTCGCAGGGCAGCACGTCGCTCCAGCTTTCGACGCCAATGCCCAGCGACTCGCCGATGAGCTGCGCACGTTCGCCGCTGCAGTCGATGAACAGGTCTCCTGAAATCCGGCTGCCGTCGGCCAACTCGAGAGATTCGACAAAGCCCGACTCGGCGTCGCGATTGACCGATAAGACGGGCGACGTCCGGATGTCGACATCGAGACCCTTCGCGATTTGCGTCATTGCAGCGGCATAACGACGCATGTCGAGGTGCCAGCCGTAGCGGTAACCCGTCGTGACCTCGTTGCCGTCGGCCGGTGGCGTGAAACGGCCGTTTTCGATCAGTTTCGCAGCCAGCGAATAGTCGTCGAGCGACTCGCTGCCGCCGCGGAGATTCTCGCGAGTGATGTAGTGATGAAAGGCAACGAGGCGAATCGTGGCGCCGCTGGCTCCTGTCGTGACCACGAAGCGATTGTCCGGATGACCCCAGCCGATGTATTCGCTACCGAGTTTGCAGGTTGCGCCCGTCGAGCGAATTAACAGCGCGTCATCGAGTCCCAGGTGCCGGTGATAGCTGACCGAGGCCGGCAACGTTGACGCGACGCCACGATACGAGCCTGCATCGTCGACCAGCGCTATCGAGACTCCCGTATCGCGCAACGCACTGGCGATGCCTGCAGCCACCGATGCCGCCGCCGCATCCCCGCCAACGACGACGATACTGCGTATCCGCTCAGGCACCCTGCCGCTCCACGCTGCAATACCTGTCGAGCGTTTCCTTGTGGGACGGCATGGCCGCGGCGGCGTCGTCGACCATCGACCGCATGTACGCAAGCCGCTGCTCCACGGCATCGTCGTCGAGAAGGTCGGTACGCAGGTGCCATGCCGCGGGTTCCACGCCCTGACCGATCAATACGGCCAGCCAGTTGCCCTCGATGAACAGGTCCGACGCATCGAATACGACGTGTCCGCTCGCGCGGAACACCTCGAGGCGGTGTTGCAGGCTGTCCGGGATGGACATCGAGCGGCATGCCCGCCAGAACTCGGTGTCGTCGCGCTCGACGGCGTAGTAGTGGAAGATAAGAAAGTCGCGTACTTCGCGGAAGCGCCTGTCCATCGTTGCGTTGAAAGCGTCGACGTCGGCTGTCGCAAAATCGCGCGCGGGAAACCACCGGGTCAGTTCGATGATTGCCGCCTGGATCAGCCAGATGCTGGTCGACTCGAGGGGCTCCAGGAAACCGCCCGACAAGCCGATTGACACGCAGTTGCGGCTCCAGGCCTTCGAGCGTTTGCCCGTCGTGAAGCGCAGCAGATTGGGGTCGCCGATTGCTTCGCCCTCGACATTTGCGAGTGCCGTCGATACGGCCTCGTCGTCGGAAAGGTAATGGCTGCAGTAGACGTGGCCGTTGCCCGTGCGGTGCTGCAGCGGGATACGCCACTGCCAACCGGCGTCGAGCGCCGTTGCCCGGGTATAGGGCTCCGGTTCTTCGACTCTTTTGCTGGGCACGGCCACCGCGCGATCGCAGGGTAACCAGTGCGACCAGTCCTCGTAGTCCGTGCCCAGCGCATCGCCGATCAACAAGGCGCGAAATCCCGAGCAATCGACGAACAGGTCGCCGCCGATGACGCGGCCGTGTTCCAGTCTGACCGAATCGATGTTGCCACTCTCGGGATCGAGCGAAACGTCGACAATCCTGCCCTCGGTGCGCACCACGCCGCGGCGCTCCGAGTATTGCCTGAGAAACGCAGCGTACAGGCTGGCGTCGAAGTGGAACGCGTACGAGTACGACGAATAGATCGAAGCCGCATCACGGGTCGGGTGACTGAAACGGCCTCGCTTGGCTGCCGCGGTAGCCAGGCTGTACGCCGCGATATCGTTGGCGTCGCCGGCTTCGCGCAGGCGGCGCCAGTAGTGGTGGAACGCGACACCGTTCATGTCCAGGCCGTAGGGGCCGAACGGGTGCATGTAGGCGTGACCCTTGCGCCGCCAGTCGACAAACTCGATGCCGAGCTTGAAGGTCGCGTTGCTTGCGCGCATGAGTTCACGCTCATCGATGTCGAGTTTCATGTTGAAGTCGTGAATCGCCGGAATGGTCGCTTCGCCGACACCGACCGTGCCGATCGCGTCGGATTCGACCAGCTCGATACGCGTCCCCGTTCCCTCCAGGAATCGCGCGAGTGCGGCGGCCGTCATCCAGCCGGCCGTGCCGCCGCCGACGATCGTAACCTGCCTGATCTTATCCATAGTCGGCCATGCCCAGCGCCTGTTTGAGGAACGTCGCGTGCGGCGGCAGCACCTCGCGGGCGCGCTGCAACGCTGCGAGCAGCTCCTTGTGCAGCGGTGGCGGTCGCCGGTCGCTGCCGTACCACGCGTCGCACTCGGCCGCGAGAAAGTCCATGCCGTAAAGAATCGCCTCGTAGCTTTCGTAGCCCCAGAGTCCGGCCGTGTCGATCGGTGGCCGGGCGTCGCCCGCGACGCCGTCGGGCAAGGCAGGCACTCCCCCCATGCCGGGAAAGAACTGGTCCTCGAAATCCGATGCCGACGGCGGTTTGTGGCGCCAGTAGTCGAGCTTCGCCGCAAGACGGTCCGTGATGTGCTCCGGCTTTTGCACGTCCTGCCAGAACGGTGTGTCGGTACGCCGCGTCATGCAGTAGTGCATGTTGATGAAATCGAGTATTTCATGGAATCGATTGGCGAGAATGCGGTTGACGCGAAAGGCGAGCGGCTCGAAGTCGTCGTTGCGCGGAAAGTGTTCCGCGAGCATCACGGTCGCGAGATCGCTCAGGTAAAGCCCGGTCGATTCGAGCGGCTCGATGAATCCGCCGGCCAGCCCGATCGCGATACAGTTGTTGACCCAGACGCGCTCGCGGCGTCCGACCTTGAACCTGACGAGCCGCGTATCCAGCGATTCCGCATGCGGGCCTTCGAACGAGCGCAGTTCGGCTTCGGCCTTGTCTGTGTCGATGTAGGAACTCGAATGAACGTAGCCGAGCGATCGTGTCGAGCGCAGCGGTATTTCCCAGCACCAGCCGTTCGAGAGCGCCGTCGCCTGCGTGTACGGGTTTACGTGTCCCGGGTAGTGATGGTCATAGGGAACGTGCATCGTGACCGCCTGGTCGCAGAACAGCCATTGCGAGCAGTCGACCCAGGGCACGCCGAGCTGCTTCTCGATCAGCAGACCGGCAAAACCGGTGCAATCGACGAACAGATCGGCCGTCAGGCGCTTGCCGCTGTCGGTCTCGACCGCGTCGATGAAGCCGTTGTCCCGCATCGCCACGCCGGTGACGTGCTCGCGATAGTGATCGACGCCGCGCGCCGTCGCGAAATCGGTCAGGTAGTCCGCAAACTTCAGCGCGTTCATGTGATAGGCGTATTGCAGAACCGGGGCCGGGTTGCCCGGATCGAGCGCCAGCGGCGAGAGGCCGAGCTCGCAGACCATGGCCTGCGGTGTCACGGTCTCCATGAACGGTATCGATCGGTCGCTCTGAAGCCAGATGTCCGCGGTGCGGTCCACCGGCTTGGGTTTGTAGCGGTTGAACGGGTGGTGGTAATGCTCGCCGTTGCCGTGCAACCAGTTTACATAACGAATGGACTGCTTGAACGTGGCGTCCACAGATCGCATGAAGTCGGGTTCGTCGAGGCCGATGGCGCGCAGCAGGTGCACGATGCTCGGAATCGTCGCCTCTCCCACTCCGATGCGCGGGGTATCCGGCGATTCAACGAGGCTGATCTGCGCTCTGCGCTGCCCGCCGAAGTTCAGAACAGCGTTGAGATAGGCGGCTGCCATCCAACCGGACGAGCCGCCGCCCACGATCAGCACGTGTTTTGTTTGCATCGAGAATTCCTGGTCCTGTCAGCCCAAGTGTGGCGTTTCTGCAACACAATTGCCGAAACGGCCGGCTCCCGGCCGTTTGGCAATGGCTTATTACTAACAATTGTGTCCATTATGCCCACAAACGAGGTCGCTTGTTGTACACTGCCGACAAAGTAGCGCATGCCTTTGGGCGCTGCTGGCATAACTAGATAGTAAGGGGATAGCGTATGTTCAGAAAGACGCCGCTGGCGAACGCGGTCAGTCTGGCCGTAGTGTCGGGTGCGCTCGGCATCAGTCCACAAGCCCTCGCACAGGACGACTCGATGGAGTCGGATGTCGACGACGGGTCCATCGAAGAAATCGTAACTACCGGTTCTCGCATCAAGAAAGACGTCTACTCGAGCTCTGCGCCGATCGACGTGGTGCTGACCGAAACCGCGCAGCTCGCCGGCGTTGCCGACATCGGCCAGATGCTGCGGACGACGACTGTCGCCGCGGGCTCGCCGCAGGTGACGGCTGCAACGTCCACGGCGTTCGTCCAGGACGGCGGCGTCGGTGCCAACACACTCTCGCTCCGTGGCCTCGGCGCTACCCGCACACTGACCCTGCTGAACGGCCGCCGCGCCGGACCGGCAGGTACGCGGGGTGGCGTCTCCGCATTCGACCTCAACGTCCTGCCGCTCGTCGCGATCGAACGCGTCGAGATCCTCAAGGACGGCGCATCCTCGATTTACGGCTCTGATGCCGTTGCCGGCGTGGTCAACTTCATCACGAAGAAAGGCGACGGCCTGTCGCTCGATGCGTACATGTCGCAGCCCGGCGAGTCGGGCGGCGAAATACAGCGCCTGAGCGCCAGCTGGGGCAAGTCTTTTTCGCGCGGCAGCTTCCGCGTAACGGGTGACTATTACGTCAACCAGGAGCTGCAGATGGGCGATCGCGATTTCCTCAATTGCGGCGAGCAGGTCCTGTACGATATCAATACCGGTGAACGCGCCGACGTCGTCGATCCGCGCACCGGCAATTTCCAGTGCCGCGACCTGCTCTGGGGCCACATCTGGCTGTACGACTACCAGGGCGACGGCGGCAACGTGCCGACGCGCGCCAAAGCGCAGTTCGACTACGATGGCGACCTTGCCAACTACATCCCGCCGACCGCAACCGATCCGAGCAACCCGGATTTCTTCGCGGCGCCTCCGGGCTGGTACCTCGTCAACTACGATCGCCAGTCCGACGCGGTGGCCAACTGGCAGCATCCGTTCTACGACGAGACTTCGTTCATCCCCGAAATCGATCGCGCGACGTTCTTTGCGGACGGCGAGTTCGAGGTCACCGATTCGATGACGCTGTATGCAGAGGCATTGCTCAGCAAGCGCGAGACGACGGTCAATGGCTATCGCCAGTACTGGAGTTACGTTTATAACGAGACCTTCTTTGCCGGCAACCCGCTGAGTGCCGGCTGGACCGGCGCACAGTGGCTCAGCCCGACGGCGATTACCGATCACGCTGACGCAATGGTCGAAGTCGACTACCAGCGCTACGTCGCAGGCCTGGCCGGCGACATCAACGAGAACTGGTCGTTCGACATCTCGTTCCAGCACTCGGTTAGCGACGGTGACTACACGAACGATCGCATCTACAACGACTCGATCGTCGACCAGAACTGGCTCAGCGGTTCCTGTGTCGGCATGACGACGAGCGTGCGCGGCGTGCCGTGTATCGACATTCCGTGGCTGGATCCGGAACTGCAGCGCGGCAACGTGTCGCCCGAGATTCGCGAGTTCCTGTTCGGTCGCGAGACCGGCAATACCGAGTACACGCAGCAGTCGGTCGAAGCATACGTCACGGGCGACGTGTTCGAGCTGCCGGCCGGTACCGTTGCCGGTGCGTTCGGCGTGCACTATCGCACGGACGAGATCGTCGATACGCCGGGAGAGCTCACGCTGGCCTCCAATACCTGGGGCTCGTCGGCGTCCGGCATCACGGCCGGTGACGACACGACCCAGGCCGTGTTCGCTGAGCTCGAGATTCCGCTGCTCGCCGAGAAGACCGGCGTCCAGGAGTTGACGCTGAACATTTCGGGCCGATACACGGATGTGGACTCCTACGGCGGGGACGACACCTACAAGATCGGCCTGAACTGGCAGATCGTCGACTCGGTTCGGCTGCGCGCCAGCCGCGGCACATCGTTCCGAACGCCCGCCCTGTTCGAGCTGTACCTCGCGGACGAGACGTCGTTCCTCGGCCAGCGCTTCATCGACCCCTGCATCCAGTGGGGTGACGAACTGGCTGCCGGCAATATTTCGCAGCGCGTCGCCGATAACTGCGCAGCGACGACCACGACGGACTTCCCGAACGGTCTTCCGGCCGATTACACCGGCGGTACGATCACGGCGACGATTATCTCGGGCGGTGGTTTCGGCGTACTCGAAGCGGAGCGTTCGCGCTCGACGACGGGCGGCATAGTCTGGCAACCCGAGTTTGCGGACATTAGCGTCGCGCTGGATTACTTCACGATCACGGTCAACGACCAGGTCGACCAGCTCGGCGCCAACTCGGTCGTCGGCGGTTGCTACAACTCCGAGTTCTTCCCGACCGACCCGCTTTGCGACCTGTTCGATCGCACGGGGGTCAATTCGGGTGTCGACAACGTTCGCGACAGCTTCATCAACGTCGCGACGCAGAAGAACCGCGGTTACGACCTGAGCGTGCGCTATACGACCGAATTGGCGGGCGGCGATTTCATAATCGAAACGCAGCACACCTATCAGACAGACGCCATTACGGCTCTGTTTGACGATACGGCGCGCGACGAAAACGGCGAGTTCGGTGAGCCCAAGCTCGTCGGCCGCTACGACTTCCGCTACCTGAAGGGCGACTGGCAGTTCTACTGGGGCATCCAGCATATCGGCGAGGTCTCCAACCTCGAGAGCTACGGTGGAGATACCGTTACCTACCGTGGCGAGGACTTCCGGGTGGCGCTCGAGGCCGACGCCGTGTTGTACAACAACGTGTCGGTGTCGAAGGACTGGGACAATGGACTGTCGCTGACGGCCGGTGTCGCCAACCTGTTCGACGAGCGGCCGCCGCTGGTAACGACGCTGAATCTCGGCGAAATCAACACGCAGGGCAACTCGCCGTTCGAGTCGCAATACGACTTCTACGGCCGCCGCGCGTGGCTGAACCTGACGTACACGCTCGAGTAAGCGGCTAGCGACAAAGCAGGATCAATGTGCCGGCTTCATGCCGGCACATTTCTTTGAAGGGGAAAGAGAATGCCGCGAATCATGGCGCAGGGCGACACGCTGGACGAGCTGAACCGGGACTTCAGCCACGAGAAACTCGCGCAGCCGGTATTCCTGAACAGCGTTCCGAAGTGTGGTACACACCTCGTGCGCAACGTCATGCGCATGTTCGTCGACGTCGAACAGCATTACGCGCAGGTGTTCATCCAGCACCCGATCCTGCGGCAGCATGGGCAGGCGTTCTCTACGTCGAACCCGAAGCTCAGCTGGGGACACCTTCTGTTTTCGGACGACGCCGCGATTGCGCTCAGGCAGACCCGGCACATCGTCATGGTGCGCGATCCCTACACGTGGGTGCTTGCTCGTGCACGTTTCTTCCTGTCGGACACGTTCCAGGGCCAGCTCGAGCATCTCAAGAACAACGCCGTGGCCGTGGACGAACTGCTCAACATGATGGTTTTCGGCATCCACGGCAAAGCGCCGACAATGCGTGACATCTTCGAGAACAACGCGCTCGCCTGGATGGGCACGAAAGCACGCATCGTGCGCATGGAAGACCTCGTCGATGCCGTGCGCGGTCTCGACGACAGCGATGCTTCCGAGAGGTTCTTCAGCGACCTGCTCGGCTTCTGCGGTATCGACATGCCCGATGACTGGCGCGACCGCGTCCGCGTCGGCGCGGATCGCAAGCAGAGCGGCACGGCCAGGGAAAACCTGGCGGGCGAAATCGACATGGTGCCCGACGAGCTGCCGGACATGCAGAAGCAGCTCGTCGACTTCGTCCTGCCAGGCGTCCGCAGCTTACTCGGCTACGGCTGAACCCGGCCCGATGTGCTTGCCGACAAAGGCGAGCATCCGGTTATAGAGTTCCAGGCGGTTGTCCGGGTTATAGAAGCCGTGCGCCTCTTTCTCCTTCAGCATCCATTCGTAAGGTTTGCCGAGTTCATCGAGGCGTTCGCGCAGCTGGTAAGCGTGCTCGACGTGCGCACGGATGTCTTCCTGGCCGTGCACGATGAAAACCGGCACCTTCAGATTCTCGAGCTGGTGCACAGGTGAGCGGGCGCGCAGGTCTTCTTTGTCCGTGCCGAGCGCCTGCTTCAGATACTCGATGCCCGAGCGGCGCTGCGAGACGTCACCTTTCTCGAACATGAGCTCGAGGTCGTACACACCCACATAGCCGATGGCGCAGGAATACAGATCGGGCTCCTTGACGACGCCCATGAGCGCCGCATAGCCGCCATAGGAAGCGCCGTAGATACACACGCTGCCCGCTTCGGTGATGCCCTCGTTGATGGCCCAGAGCGTCGCGTCCGTGACATCGTCCTGCATCGTCGTGCCCCATTTGCCGTAGCCATCGTAAAGAAAGCTGCGGCCGTAGCCGCCCGAGCCGCGGAAGTTGACCTTCATCACCGCATAGCCGCGAGTTGCGAAGACCTGCACGTCAGGATCGTAGTCCCAGTAGTCACGCACGCCGTGCGGACCGCCGTGCGGCAGGACGATCAACGGGAACGGGCCTTCCCCCTCGGGCTTGGTCACGTAGGCGAACACGGTCGTGCCGTCCCGGACCTTGAGCTCGTAGGCCTCGGTCGGCCGCATGAGATTCTCGTCGATGCCGGGCAATACCGAGACGATCTGCGAGAGCTGCTTCGTTTCCGTGTTGAACAGGTAGTAGCGCGCCGGCAAGCGATCGCTGTCGGCGCGGATAATTGCCAGTTTGCCGTCCTCGGTCAGTGACGTTGGCTGTACCCGGTAGCCTCGCAGTGCGGCCTGTACCGACCGGAGCCATCGCGTAATTTCGTGCTGCTCGTCGAGAATTGCATAGTCCGGGTAATCGGGTTCGATGTAGACCCCGATGACCTCACCGTCGGGTCCTCGCTGCAGGCCGTCGATGTCGACGACGGGGTGGTTGTACATCAGCTCCTGTTCCTGCGACTCCGCGTTGTACAGGTACAGCCCGGTCGTGTCGGTCGTGCGGTTGTCGTACATATAGATGTACTGGTCGTCGGGAGTAAAGCCCGCAGGCGTCAGCGACCCTTGTCTGCCCCGGTATTCACCGAGAAGTTCCCAGCGTCTTTTCTCGCGCTCGTGAACGACGATCGCATTCTCTTTTTTCGGGTCCGCCGCGACGGACAGGCGCACGTCCCCGTCGTTGTCGACGACGAGATTGGCGTTCCTCATCGGCGAACGAGCGACGCGGCTGGTACGTCCCGAGTAAATGTCGAGCTTGTGGACCTCGGTGAAACTGCCTTCGCGCTTCGAGAAATCGTTGACGCTGATCAGGATGTGCTCGTCGTCGTCGGGCAAGCGATGCGCGAGGCGTGCGACCTTGTAGGAGCGGTCGAAGGCCAGGTTCTCCTGACCGCCGCGTCCGTAGATCCATTCCTTCCTGGAGCCATCCCAGTTCATCGCAACGATGTTGTCGGTCAGCGACGGCGCGTCACGCGAGCCGAACTGGCGGCCGACCCAGGCAACGACACGCTCGTCGTTGGCCCAGATGAAATTCGTGATGAAATCCCGCCCGAAACCTCTCGCCATTGCCGTGATCTGATTGGTTTGCATGTCGAGTACGACGAGGCTCGACTCGCCGTTGTCGTTTCTGACGGTCGCGGCCAGGTACTCGCCGGTCGGGCTGATTTTCAAATTGCTGTACGACGGCAGCTTGGCAAACTCCTCGATCGGTACGAGTGCCGCGGCGGCAAGCGGAAGTGCGAGCGCGGCAGTCGCCGCAATGAGGATAGAACGGATTCGACGCATGGATGCTTCCTTAGAATTTGTCTAAGCCTATCTTAACAAAGGCGTTCGTATTTGAATTTTTTTGCAATAGAGCGAACCATTTGCGTTGCTCGTGCATCTAAGGAGAGTAGCCGCGGCGCCATATAAAAATCATGTCGCGTCACACTCGCCTTAAAACTATATAAATCAATAAAATAACGGCTATCGGGCTTAAAGGGATTGTGATGAAACATAAGAAGATCTGGATCACCGGCGCGGTGCTTGCCGTGGTGGCGATTGCGGCTGTCGGTTTTCTGCGCGGCGACGAGAAAGACCTCACCGAGGTGCAGACCGCTGAAGTAAATACCGAGACCATCGTGCAGAAGGTCGACGCAACCGGGCGCATCCAGCCCAAGACGCAGGTCCGCATCAGTGCAGACGTCAGTGCCAAGATCATCGCGCTGCACGTCGAGGAAGGCGACTGGGTCGAGGAGGGCGATTTGCTCGTAGAGCTCGACCGGGAGCGCTACCTGGCGGCGGTGGACCGATCCGAGGCCAATGTGCGTTCCGCACAAGCCAACGCAAAGCTCGTGCTGCAAAACATGCGCAAGACGCAGAAAGACTACGAGCGTGCGCGGGACCTCGTGAGTCGCGATCTCGAATCGGTCTCGATACTGGATCGCGACGAGGCGGCCTACCAGGTCGAAGTCGCGCGCTACGAGGCGGCGCTCGACCAGGTGGAACAGGCGAGGGCCGTGCTCAAGGAAGCCGAGGATGACCTTTCCAAAACCACGATCTTCGCGCCGATGTCCGGCACGATCAGCGACCTCAACAAGGAATCCGGCGAAATCGCAATCGGCTCACAGTTCCAGGAGGACGTCATTCTCGTACTGTCCGATCTCTCCGAGATGGAGGCGCAGGTCAACGTCGACGAGAACGACATCGTCTCCGTTACGATCGGCCAGGTTGCCGAGATCAAGGTCGATGCGCTGTTCGGCGAGACGCTGATTGGCGAGGTCTACGAGATAGCAAACTCGGCCAATACCGATGAGATGGGCACGGCGAACCAGAAAACCGAATTCGAGGTAAAGATCGCGATCAACGGGGAGACCGGCAAATTGCGGCCGGGCATGACGGCCAGCGCAAAAATCACCACCGAGACCAAGGAAGGCGTGATCGGCATACCGATCCAGAGTGTCGCCGTCAGGACGATCGACCAGCTGACGCTCGAAGGAGAGGAGGTCGAGGAGGCCGAGAAGCGCTTTACGGCCGGCGATGATGGCTTCGTCGAAATTGTATTCTGCGTCGAGGACGACAAGGTCGTCGCACGACAGGTCGAGACCGGTATCCAGAGCGACGAGATGATCGAGATTATCTCGGGTATCGAAGCCGGCGAGACGGTCGTTACCGGCAGCTACCGGGCAATATCGACCGACCTGCGCAACGGTGGTAGCGTCGCGATCAACAACGACGCCGACGACAACGCTTAGCGGGAGCCGTCATGAGTGACTCGAACCTGGTCTTGCGCGACGTCGTCAGGAATTACGATATGGGGTCGGAGACGGTTTACGCGCTGCGCGGCGTATCCTTAGACGTTGCCAAGAACGAGTACGTTGCGATCATGGGGCCTTCGGGTTCAGGCAAGTCGACGCTGATGAACATCATCGGTTGTCTCGATGTACCGACGAGCGGCACCTATTCGCTCGACGGCGAGATGGTCGCCGACAAGTCCGAAGCCGAGCTGGCGGCGATTCGCAACCGCATGATCGGCTTCGTCTTCCAGACCTTCAACCTGATCCCGCGTTCGAACATCCTGCACAACGTCGAGTTGCCGCTGATCTACGGTGGCATCGGACGCGCCGAGCGGCGTGAGATGGCGGAGCGTGCGCTCGAGCGCGTCGGTCTCGCCGATCGCAGGATGCACAAACCCAACGAGCTGTCCGGCGGCCAGCGCCAACGCGTGGCAATCGCGCGCGCACTCGTGTTCAGTCCGTCGATCATCCTCGCCGACGAGCCGACCGGTAACCTCGATACTAAAACCGGCGAAGAGGTCATGGGCATGATCGACGAGCTTCACGATGCAGGGCAGACCGTCATTCTCGTCACGCACGAAGACAATATCGCCGCGCACGCAAGGCGCACCATTACGCTGCTCGATGGCCATATCGAAAAGGACTTCGTGCACAGGGACGCGGCATGAAGCTGTCAATCGACTTACTCGAGTCCTTGCGTATCGCCGTTGAATCGCTGCGAGCCAACAAGGCGCGCGGCGCCCTGACGACGCTCGGCATCATCATCGGCATCGTCGCTGTGACGACGACGATGATCGCGTTCAATGGCATGCAATCCTCGTTCAAGCAGGCAGCGGGGGCGGTCGGCGCCGACGTCGTGTACGTGTCGCGCATGCCTTGGATCATCATGGGCGACTTCTTTCTCTACCGGAACCGGCCGAACCTGGACCTGGGAGAGGCCCAGGAGCTTGTCGAGGTGTTCGAGGGCAGGGCGATCGTCAACCCGCAGATCTTTACTCGCCGCGACATTCGCTATCGGTCCGATGTTCTCGAGGGGGTCGACCTGATCGGCACGTCTCACAAGATGCCGATGATCTCCGACCGTATGCCCGAGGCCGGGCGCTTCCTCATGGACTTCGACGTTCGCTATCGGAAGAACACGGCAATCATCACCAGCGAGGTGGCCGAGGACCTGTTCAAAGGCACCGACCCGGTCAACAAGGAAATCCGCATCGGCCACTACAACTTCCGCGTCGCGGGGGTCATGGAAGAGCTTGGCGGCAACACCTTCGGCGGCCCGAATCTCGACAGGCAGATCTACATACCAATCTCCACGTTCGCAAAGAACTTCGGCGGGCGTCGATTCCAGGACGTCGATATCGCGGTCAAAGCGCCGTCGATGCAGTCGCTGGACGATCTCGAATACGAGGTCATCGGTGAGATGCGCAAGATCCGCGGCCTGAGGCCGGCCGAAGACGACAATTTCTCGATCAACAAGCTCGATTCGCTGCTCGGCGCATTCAACAGCGTCGTCGGCGCCGTGCTCGGCATCGGCATTCTCGTGACGAGCATCTCCCTCTTCGTCGGCGGCATCGGTGTCATGAACATCATGTTCGTGTCGGTCACCGAGCGCACTCGCGAGATCGGTATCCGCAAGGCGATCGGCGCGAGACAGCACAACATACTCACCCAGTTCCTGTTCGAGTCGGCGCTCATCTGCCTGCTCGGCGGACTCATCGGCATCGCGATAGCGACCGGTGTCGGTGCCATCATCAACCAGACCCTGATGCCGGCGCAGATCTCGCCCGGTATTCTGATTGCCGCCGTCGTTATCTCCGTGATCGTCGGCGTGGTGGCGGGTCTCGTGCCCGCGTTGAAGGGTTCGCGCCTCGACCCGATCGAGGCGCTGCGTTACGAATAGGAGACAGGCGATGCGACGACTCGACATCCTGAGCATGGCAATGCAGGCAATTCGCGTGAACAAGCTGCGTTCGTCGTTGACACTGGTGGGCATCGTGCTCGGCGTCGCTTCGATCATTGCCGTCATGACGGCAATCTCCGTGATACAGGAAACCATGGAAACCGAGATGAGCGTCCTCGGCGCCCAGACGTTCCAGGTCCAGAAGTGGCCATCGGGTTTTGCCACCGATGAGGAACGTCGCAAGGCCATGCGGCGGCCGCCGGTAACGCTCGCGGACGCCCAGGCCATCCGCGACCACGTCGATACAGTGGACATCGTCGGCGCGGAGCTCTGGCAGTTCGGTTTCAAGGCCGAGTATCGCGACAAGGAGACCAACGAAAACGTCACGATCTGTGGCGGCACGCCCGAGTATGCGCAGAACAACACGCATTTCGTCGGCCGCGGGCGCAACATCTCGGCGATGGACATTCGCAGTGCGAGCCGTGTCGCCGTCATCGGCTATGCGCTTGCACAGACGCTGTACCCGTTCGTCGATCCCATCGGCCGCGACATCCGTATAGACAGCCGCGAGTACAAGGTCGTCGGGGTCTTCGATGAGAAGAAATCGGCGTTCAATTCGGGCTACGACAACTACGCTCTGATCCCGATCACGACGTTCACGCGAATCTACGGCATGACCGACCCGAGAGGTTTCGAGCGTTCGGTCAACGTTACCGTGCACGCTCGAACCCCGGACGTCATCGACGAGGCGATCCAGGATACGCGCATGGTGCTGAGGCGCGTACGCGGCGTTAAGCCCGGTGAAGAAGACAACTTCGAGTACTTCAACAGCGAGAGCAGCATCGAGGAATTCAACCAGATGACGCTCGGTATCAAGATCGGCGCATTCGTCATCGGTACGATCGCGCTGCTCGTTGCCGGTATCGGCATCATGAACATCATGCTCGTCTCGGTCACCGAGCGCACGCGTGAAATAGGCGTGCGCAAGTCGCTCGGCGCGCGACCACGCGACATCCTGCGGCAGTTTCTCCTCGAGGCGATCGTGTTGTGCAATGTCGGTGGCGTCATCGGCGTCGCGATCGGCATGCTGTTCGGCAACGCGCTCGTCAAAGTCGGTATGTCGTCGAGCTTCGAGTCCGTCGTGCCGTTGCAATGGGCTGTCGTCGGCCTCGTGTTCTGCACGACGGTAGGCGTGTTGTTCGGCATGCTGCCTGCAATCAAGGCTTCGAGACTCAATCCGATCGACGCATTGCGCTACGAGTAGCTCGACAACGTCTGGAACTCGTGCGGCCGATCGGTTACTAATACCGGGACGCTATGAGTGACCGCAGCCACAAGGAACATCTGCGGGGCTTTTTCCTGATTGCAGCGAGCCTCGCGATTGTCGGTATTCCTACTGCGGAATGCGCGCAAATGTCTCCCGACTACCGGAGCATCTACGACGATGCGCGAGCGATCGGCAGTTACGACGAAGCGGAAGCGGCAGCCAAAGCCATACTCGACCAGGCCTTGCGCGACGGCCGCCGGGACTCTCTCGAAACGGCGGAGCTGCTGATCGACCTGGCCGACGTGCAGCGCCTCAAAGGCGACATCGATTCCGCCGTGCAAAACTACGAGCTCTCGATCGAGATTATCCAGGCACAAGGCGATAACCTCGCGCTCGACCTGGAGCAACCGTATCTCGGGCTGGGCAAGACCTGGCTGGCCGGCGAGCAGCCGGACCTTGCCTTGCGATCGCTCGATCGCGCATTGCACGTGCGACAGGTCAACGAAGGACCGCACAGCCTGGAGCAGATCGAAACGCTCGAAGCGCAGTACATTGCATACCGGCAGCTCGGTGACGACGGCCGTGCGACCGGCGTTGCCGACCGGCTCTATGATCTGCACAGCCGACGCGCGCCGGCTGACAGCATGGCACTCGTGCCGGCGCTGCTGCACCACGGCGAGATGTTGCACGAGCTGCGTGAGTTCCAGCGCGAACGCGAGGTGCTGCAGCAGGCAATCGAAATCATCGAAACGCATGAAGGCGAAAAGGCGCCCGCGCTCGTCGAGCCCGTGGTGCTCAGCGCCAACAGCTATCTCGCGGACTACTACGATCGCGTCCTCCTGGCCGAGACGGAAGAAGAACTGCCGGAGGAGCGGGAACTCAGACGGGCAGCACGACTGCTCGAGCGCGCTGCTGTCCTGACGCAATCACACGGCGGCGGAGAATGGCGCGAGCGGGTACGCGCGCTACTTGCGATAGGCGACTTCTACACGGTGACACAGGATTTCAGCCGGGCGCGCGTTGCCTACGCGGAGAGCTGGGCCTTGTTGACGGCTGATGACGAGCGACTCGAGCAGCGCAAATCTGCGCTGGAGGCGCCAGTGCCGCTGTTCCAGCCGCGACCCGATCTCAACGCGGGCATCGGCGCCGGTGCCGGGATCCGGCGCGGGTCGGGTGCCTATCAGCTCGGGTTCATCGTCGTCACGTTCACGGTCAATCGCCGCGGGCGCGTCACGGATCTCGGACTGGTCGAGATAACACCCCGCCGCGACGAGGACATCGAGGCCGAGACGGCCCGCGCCGTGCAGCGGTTCATTTACAGGCCGCGTTTCGACGGCGGGTTCGTCGTCGACAGCCCCGACCAGATGTACCGGGTCGAATTCCTGACCACCGAGGCCCCGGCGGACGACGAGTAGCCGTGTTGCATAAATGCTGCGCGAGTTTGCGCAAATCCTCGAGCCGGTGCCGGCCTGACCAGGCTGATGTTTTCTCGCAACAGCTCTTCGGCGCGCCCGTATTGCTCACCTGTTTTGACTAATTTATTAATTAAAACAGTAAGTTATATTCGCATATATCCGGGTCGAATAAGCGTTGCAACGGCGCCGTAGCTGCGCCGGATGTTGTGAATTCACAACAGACTTTGCGGCCTGTCGCGTCTCTGATACTCTTTCAATCACAGCGCCGGTAAGCAGGCACGTTCGCGCATGCGCCGGTGATTAACTGTGACTGTTAAACAGCATTAGGGGATATATCAATGAGTAAAAGACTGCTGCTATCTACGGTCTCCGCTCTTCTCCTCGTCTTCGGCTTTAGCAACGCTTTCGCACAGGGTGCGACGGGCGCGGTTTCGGGTCGAACGGTCGATGAGGCGGGCAATGCCGTAGCCGGGGTCGCTGTGACCCTGGAAAACAAGCGGACTGGCGCTTCGCGTAGCGCGACCAGCAACAACGCTGGTGCTTTCCGCATGCAGTTGCCGCCTGGTGACTATGAACTGACATCCTCGGCCGCCGGCTTCGCGTCGGTTACCGTCGAGAGCGTCATGGTCAACCTCGGCACGACCGCCAACCTCACCATTCCGCTGAAGCAGGCGGAGATGGAAGAGATCGTTACGTACGGTTCGGCACGACAGCTGATGCCGGCGTCGACGGGCACCACCGGTATCAACATCACGCTCGAAGAGCTGTCGAAGTTGCCGGTTGCGCGCAGCATCGAGTCTGTCGCACTGCTGGCTCCGGGCACGGTGCCGGGTGATTCGGCCTTCGGTGACGACAAACGGCTCGTGTCTTTCGGTGGTGCATCGGTAGCCGAGAACGTCTACTACATCAACGGCATGAACGTCACGAACTTCCGTAACGGCCTCGGCGGCTCGTCGGTTCCGTTCGAGTTCTACGACCAGTTCCAGATCAAGACCGGCGGCTACGGCGCCGAGTTCGGCCGCTCGACGGGTGGCGTACTCAACGCGGTAACCAAGAAAGGTTCGAACGAGTGGGAATACGGTGTCGTTGCGTACTACGAGCCGACCTGGTTCCAGGGCAAGAGCCCCAACACGATCCAGGCGAATGGCGGTATTTACGACATCAACGACCAGAATGAGCGCTCCGGCTTCACGACCGACGTCTACGTCGGCGGCCCGATCCTCAGGGACCGCCTGTTCTTCTACGCACTGTACGAGTTCAGCGATCGCCAGTCTGACTTCAACAGCCTCGGCTCACCGGACCAGTGGAACGAGCAGGAGCGTGACGATCCGTTCTGGGGCGGCAACCTGACCTGGAACATTACCGACGATCATTCTCTGAGCTTCACGACGTTCACCGACGAGCGCGAGATCTTCACGCGCCAGTTCGACTATGACGTCGACACCCGTACACCGGGTGCGGAGATCGGTACGGCTTCGACCTTCCGTGGCGGCGACAACAACATCTTCAGCTACGAAGGTAACTTCGGCGACAACCTCACCGTTTCTGCACTGTACGGTGAGAACCAGTACTCGTTGACGAGTGGCGGCAGCAGCGACTTCGATTGCCCGCTGGTTGTTGACGTTCGTCCGGGCGCGGCGAGCTCGCGTCCTGGTTGTGAAGTCAACGTCCTTGCTGAGACCGGTCGCGACGAGCGCGAAGCCATGCGTCTCGACGTGAAATGGCTGCTCGGAAACCACCAGATCCGCGCCGGTTTCGACCGCGAGGACAACTTCTCCGAGGGTGCAACGGGCTACTCGGGCCTCAACCTGACCGACCTGCCTTCCGGTATCTACTACCGCTACGAGTCGCGTGCGGTCGGCGCCGAGCTGCCGAACGGCGCGATCCTGCCTGACCTGAACGGCGACGGCTCTGACGTCGAGACGGTCCGTATCCGGTACTTCCAGAACGGCGGTTCGTTCGACACGATCCAGCAGGCCTGGTACATCGAAGACCAGTGGAACGTCAACGACCAGCTCACGCTGAGCGTTGGTATCCGCAACGAGTACTTCGAGAACAAGAACAACGACGGTGCCACGTTCATCAAGGTCGATGACCAGTGGGCCCCGCGTATCGCGATGGAATGGTCGCCTGGCGGCAACCGCAACCAGACGATCGGGTTGAACTGGGGTCGTTACCACCTGCCGATCGCGACGAACACCAACGTTCGTCTCGCCGGTCCGGAAATCGATTACCAGGAATACTACTATCACGACGGCCTGGTCGATGCCGGCACGTTTGCGCCGACCTCGCGGAATACCACGACTGGTATCCCGACGACGACGCAGATCGGCACGCGCCTGCTGAACTCCGATGGCTCGATTCCTGATCCGCTGGCCGTAGTCGACCAGAACCTGGAGCCGATGTTCCAGGACGAGTGGATCGTCTCCTACGAGACCGAGCTGAACGAGGACTGGGTAGTAGGTCTCCGCTACGTTCGCCGCGAACTGTCATCGACGATCGACGACATCCAGGCCGACTTCGGGCTGGAGGCGATGGGCTTCCAGGGACCGCTTGGCGGCGCCCAGGACTGCCACTACTTCCTGACCAACCCGGGCCAGGATGCGGACGTCTACTGCAACCAGTACATCGATCCTAGCGACACGAGCCTCGGCACCGAGCTGGTACCGGTGCGGATCTCGGCCGAAGACCTTGGTTTCCCGGAGGCCGAGCGTACGTATGACGCCGTCGAGCTCGAGATCAACGGCCAGCTGGATCGCTGGACGATCGACGGTTCGTACACCTGGTCGAAGAGCAAGGGTAATACGGAAGGTTACGTCAAGTCCGACATCGGACAGGACGACGCCGGTATCACCCAGGACTTCGATATTCCGCAGCTGATGGACGGCGCCAACGGCTACCTGCCGAACGACCGTCGTCACAAGCTGAGGCTGTTCGGTGCATACCAGTTCAGCGATCGGCTGTCGGTTGGTGCGACGCTGTTCCTGACCTCTGGTCGCCCGATCAACGCCTTCGGCGAAGGTCATCCGGACGGAACGCCCGCCTACGGCGATACGTTCTACCTGACGACCGACGTCGGCGACCCGGACGTCGAGGGTGACGAGACGTTCCAGTTCGTACCGCGCGGCACGGCCGGGCGCACAGACTGGATCACGCAGGTGAACCTCAACGCGGTATACACGTTCAACTGGGCGGACCGCGCTGACATCGAACTGCGCGCAGACGTCTTCAACCTGCTGGATGCCGGTGGTGCGCAAGAAGTCTACGAGTTCGCAGAGATTCGTTCAGACCGTTGGCGCCTGCCTTCGGTTTACCAGCGTCCGCGCTACCTGCGTCTCGGTGCAGCCATCCGCTTCTGATCGGATAGCCGCATAGCGCAAGAAAAAGGCCGGTCCCCGTGAGGGGGCCGGCTTTTTCTTTTGCCTGTCTGATTCGTCGCGCGGCTGCGCGTCAGTCTTTGGCGCCTGCCTTGATGCGCTTGACCTTGCTGCTGGTTTCGTCGAGCGAGACGCGCACGGTTTCCGTGGTGTTTTTCGCCACGTAGGGCTCGGCGGCAGCAATCATCACGGGAACCACATCGTTGAGGTCGCTCGGACTGCCCGTGGTTTCAACGTCGACGCTCCAGAGCTCCCGGGGCACGGCCTTCGAGCGACCGTGCTCTTCGACGTCCGCCAGGTAAGCCTGCAGGTCGACGGCCACGATATTGAGATGCTTGGCATAGACGGTGGTTGCAAACTTGGACTCTTCGACGGCATGCAGCGACTCTGCGCGCGGCGTCGTGGGAATTCCCCTCGTCGTGCCCTGGCTGGAGGATCCCGACTGGCCGCCGCCGCCGCCGGCCGTGCCGCCACCCGTCGAACCGCTGGGCGTGTATTCGATGGTCACCGGCTCGAAAATCTCGGTACGAACCGTGTGATAGCGCTTGCCCTGTTCGCCGAGTTCGGCGGACAGGTAGACGCCGAGGTCGACCGAGGAAAGATCGTCGCCGGGCATGCGCTGGTAGCCGTGAAGCGCGAGCGCGGTCTCGAGTTGGTCGGCATAGACCTCGAATTGTTCAGAGCCTACGTCGAATTCCGGGTTGCTGGAGAGAATAACGTAGGTCTTGCCGAAATCCTCGTCTGCGCTTTTGTAGGCGTTAACGTCGAGCTTGTAGAGCGTTCCGCAACCGCTCAGGGCGACGGCAACGCCGACAGCGACCAGTGGTCGCGTGAAACGTGGAGTCATTGCACCCCTCCTGTGCCTGGATGACCGGTACTTCAATATTCTAATAGATAGCCCCACGATATGAGACAGCAGTTGCCGTCGCGAGTTCGAAAATCCCCGACTAGTCCCGGGCGCCGGGGATTGGCTGGTCGAGCATCAGGGCGCGCACATACTTGACGGGCGGTGAGCCGTAGGAGAGCGCCTGGTCGTGGTAGCGTTTTAAGGTAAATTCCTCGCCCCAGGCTTCCTCGAGCGCCCGGCGCATTTCGATGTGTTCCTGGTAGCCCACGAAGTAGGTAGACAGCTGCGCCGACGTGAGCTGAGCGCGTACCCACTTGCCGGCCGCCTCTCGTTCTTCCTGGAAGCCGCCCTCGATCATGAGCTTCATGGCTTCCTCGCGGCTCATGCCATCGACGTGTATGGCCGAGTCCATGATCGCGTTCGTAATGGCCCGGAGGTACCACTTGAGGTTGATGAGCCTCATCAGCGGGTCGTAGTCGAGGTAGCCCTGGTCGATCATGACGCGCTCGGCGTATACGCCCCAGCCCTCAACGAACGTTCCCGACCAGAGCAGGCTGCGGATCGTCGACGGGTAGCGATTGCTGTGCGCGATCTGCAGGTAATGGCCGGGCACGCCTTCGTGAATGGTCAGGTCCTGAATCGAATACAGGTTGTACTCGCGCAGGAACGAGCGCACCTGCTCCTCGGTCCAGTCCTCGGGCAGAGGCGCCACCGCGTAGAACGCGGGCTGATCCTTGTCGAGCGGGCCCGGCGGGTCGAGGTAAGCCACGCTCACACCGCGTTGGAACTCGGGCATGATGATGATCTCGACGGGTTCTTCGGGAACCGTGACGATGTTGTGTTCGACGACGAAGTCGATCGCCTGCTGCAGCTGCTGTTTCGCTATTTCGACGATGCCGTCGGCGGGCGGCAGCTGCTGGTACGCCTGTTCCAGGGCCGCACGGGTGATGGCTTGCTTGTACGCCTCGTCGGGTTCGTCCGGAAACGCCGTGTAGGGATGCAGCTCGGCGTAAACCTGTTTGGCGATCTCGAACATTTCGTTGCGAACCAGCTCGTACTCGCGTTCGGCGCGAGCCCGGATTTCCTTGCGGCCGAGGTCGGAGTCGAGCGCGTAGGCGAGCTTGGTGTCGTAGAGCTCGGCCCCGATACGGAATTCGCCTGCCGCCTTCGGCAGCAGCCGTTCCTCGAGCCACGTCTGCTGCTCGGCGACGGCGTCTTTCGCCGTTTCGATTGCGGCCTCGAGACGCTCGCGCTCTGGCGCGTCGAGCGCGTCCATGTGCGGCACGATCATGGTCTCGATGATCGACAAGAGCCCAGGTGTCTGTGCGATCGCCGTCTCGGCGTGAATCTTCGGCACCCGCCGCGGGTCGAGCTCACGACGCGCCTGGCGGAAGAAACGGGGCATCTCCTCGAGCCGCGCAGCCGCACTGACCAGGCGCTCCCCGAGCGGCGCGTAGTCGCGGGCGAGCAGCGTGTAGATCGCGCTGCCTGAGAGATTGACGTAATACAGCGGATTCCAGGCCCATTCCTCGAGTTCTTCGATGGACCATATGCTGGATTCGACCTCGTTCCTGAGCATCGCCGCATCGACCTGGTTCGCACGGCTGAGTTGTGCAACGTCGATGGCATCGAGCGCGTCGCGGTATTCCTCGTACAGGCGAAGTCTGTGCATGCGACCTTTGGCCCCGACGTCATCGAGTTCGTCGTCCTCGCTGTGGTCGCCCGCGTAGGTCGCTGCAACCGGCGAAAAGTTCGGCAGGTCGCTGACGTACTCCGCCGCGAGGTTTTCGAACGCCTGGTCAACGCTCGTCGTCGCGGACGCCGGCGCGGCGAAGCAGGCAAGAGCGATTGCACAGAAAATGCGGGTCATGCTGTCTCTCTTATCTCTCGATTGTGAGACACGATAGCATGGTGGTCGACAAGCGGCAGCTGTACTATCGGGCGATGCTGCGAGCGATTGTCGCCGTCGTTTTTTTTGCCGGTTTGCAGGCGCCAGGGTGGGCGTCAGGCGACGCGCCCGCCTACATCCTGCGTCTGCCCCCGTCGATTCCCACCGCGTTCGTTGCCGACACGGGCGAATTCAGGTTGTATCGTTTCCGCCGCGGCGATCGTGGCGTGGTGCAGGTGGATACGCACTACATGTCCATCGGGCAGAACGGCGTGGGCAAGCAGCGTCACTGGGACCGGCGCACGCCCCTCGGTGTCTATTTCGTCTCTGACGACCTCGATACCGAGATGCTGCATCCCAAGTACGGCGACCTCGCTTTCCCGCTGGACTACCCCGGCACGCTCGACAGGCTCGCGGGACGCAGCGGCAGCGGCATCTGGCTGCATGGCGTCGATGACCGGGACGGCCGGCGGCCGGCGCTGGACACCGATGGCTGCCTGGCGCTCCCGAATGACAACCTGGCGGCGATAGCGGAGGACGTAGCGCCGTTGTCGACGCCGGTGATCATAGCGCGCGGGATGCGCTTCGCCGACGCAAGCGAACTCGAGGCGCTCGCGGACGAGATCGTGGCGGCCCTCGACGCGTGGGCGCAGAGCTTCGCGTCAGGCGACCTGCATCGCTACTTCGGCCTGTACGCGAGCGACTTCAGGTACCGCGACATGAGCCGCGACGAATGGCTCAGCTTCCGGGCCCGGACCGTGGGGTCCCGCCAGCTTGACGAGGTCCGCATCGCAGACCTCGTGCTGCTGGCCGAACCCGAGGAGGAGGCCGTCTACCTCGCGCGTTTCCGGCAAACGATGCTGTCGGGCGACAGCGAAATCACGGCAATGAAAAGGCTCTACTGGAAGCGCCAGCCGAACGGCTCGCTGAAGATCATCGCCGAGGACAACGGCTAGAAAACCGGGACATTCTGCTTTTTCTTTATGACTGTGGGAGCGGCGTCCCGCCGCGATCGGGTCGAGACGACCCTCCCACAAGAGAAAAAGCAGAATGTCCCAGTTTTCTTATCTCAGGCTTTCTTTGACGATCAGCTCGTCGATGAGCTCGAGCAGGCGCGGGTAGCTGCCGACCTTGGCGCCACCGCTCTTGTACTTGCCGTTGACGACGACGGCCGGCACGCCGTCGATCTTGTAGCGCCGCATCAGGTCATTCGCGATACGCAGCTGCTGATTGACTTCGAACGAACTCCAGGTGTTTTCGAAGTCTTCCTGGGAAACGCCGAAACGGGCGAAAATCCGCTCGATCGCAGCCTGGCTCGACATGCGATTGCCGCGCTTGTGGTACTCGTCGAATACGGCCTCGTGGAACGCCGCGACGTCCTCGATCGTGCCGTTGCGGCCGAGGATCTCGGCCGTGTAGTACATCTGCCCGTGCAGCATAGCGACCGGGTTCCACACGATCGGGATCTTGACGAGCCTTGAATTGGCCGGTTTTTCGGCGTCCCAGCGGTTGTTATAGGGCTCGAAGTCGACACAGTGCGGGCATCCGTACCAGAAGAACTCAGCAACCTCGACCTTGTCCGCGCCGCCAACGGTCGGCTGCGTCGGCACCAGGCGATCGAAGTGCTCGCCTTCCTTGAACTGCCATTCGGCCGGCGCTTCCACGGGGTCGGCCATTGCAAGCTTGATGGTCTCGTCCTCGGGTGCCGCTTCCGACGCTGATTCCTCGACGATCTCCTGCGTTTCCTCGCCGGCAGGCTCAGGCGTCTCTTCCGTCGCCGCCGGCGGTGTTTCCGCCGAGTCTTCGACTGCAGCGTCCTGAGGCGCAGGCGAGTCCGCCTCCTTTTTGCTGCACGCGGCAAACGTGGCAACCGCGGCCATCGCCACGATGGCCAGTATCCATTTGGTATCCATAAGCCCTTACCTCAGTCCCTGAACGTAAGACGCGAGTGCCGCGATATCCCTGTCGTCGAGTCGAACGGCGATGTCGCGCATCTGCTGGGTCTTGCCGTCGGTCGAACGCGCGCCCGACGCATAGTCCCTGAGTTGTTTTGCTGTATAGGTCGAATGCTGTCCCGCAAGTGACGGATAGGCGGCCGCCGGATTACCACGACCGCTCGGGCCATGGCACGCGATGCACGCTGCGATGCCCTTGTCGAGGTCACCACCGCGGTACAGGGCCTCACCGCGATCGAGCAGGTCCGGGTCGGCAACGGCCTGCGCCGCGCCAGGCAGGCTCTCGTAGTAGACGGCCAGGTCAGCCATGTCTTCCTCGCTGAGCAGCATGGCCTGGGTCGACATGACCGGGTCGTAGCGCGTCGCCTGGAAATCGGGGTTGCCCGGCTCGCCCTTGAATGCCTTGAGCTGCTCGAGCGTATAAGAAGCATGCTGGCCTGCGATGTTCGGCCAGGTTGCCACGGCGCTGTTGCCCTCGGCTCCGTGGCAGGCCGTGCAGGTGATGGCTTTCGCCTTGCCTGCGCCCGGATCGCCATCGACGAGGCTCTCCGCTCGTGACTGCACCGAAACCATTGAAAGTCCGACCAAAACACAGATCGGGACAAGCTTGATTCTCATAATCTCTATCCGTTACTTTCCCGCAGTGGCCGCAGCCAATGCGTTTTCGATTAAGGGCTTTGCGTGCCGCAGGACGGGCGGCACTGAGCAGCCGAATTATACACGGAATCCGCGGGCCATACCCCCATGTCACACTACCCCGAGGCCCATTTCCTGAAGAGCGCCAATGCCCTCGACCAGTTCGTTCCGGACACGGGCGCAGAGGTCGCCGTCGCGGGCCGATCGAATGCCGGAAAGTCGAGTGCGATCAATGTCATCGTGAGTCGGCGCCAGTTCGCCCGCGTCAGCAAGACACCGGGGCGCACCCAGCTCGTGAACTTCTTCGAGCTTGCCGCGGAGCGTCGCCTCGTCGACCTGCCGGGCTACGGCTTTGCGAAGGTGTCCGACCGGACGCGACGCCACTGGGCCGGGTTGTTGTCGGGGTACTTCGAGTCCCGCGAGAGCCTGCGAGGCCTGCTGCTGATCGTCGACATCCGTCGGCGCCTGACGGATTTCGACGAGCAAATGCTGACATTCGCGGAATCGGTAGGACTGCCCATACACGTGCTGTTGACCAAAGCCGACAAGCTGAAGCGCGGGCAGGCCGCAAACGCACTGCTGGCGGTTCGGAAGGCGCTGGCGGATTCGGCCACGGTGCAGCTGTTTTCGGCGCTCGATCGACAGGGCGCGGACGAGGCACGGCAGGTGCTCGACACGATGCTGGCGCGCCAATAAGAACACCAAAAAAAAGCCCCGAAACGCGTAAGCGCCGGGGCAGTATGTCGCAAGCGGCTTGGGGTTACCGCCATGCACGCCTGTCTAGGGAGGTAAACAGGCGAGTGACTAACGCACTCCCTATGGTTTGAGTGCCAAAGTTAGAATGAGTTCAACTTCTCTATAACTCTATGAATTGGTTGAAGTTTTAATCGGGTTGCCACGTCTCTCACTGTAGGAGCGGTTGAGCGCAGCGAAACCGCGAGCGTCAGCTGCGCGCTTCG
>JAAUXY010113404.1_pt1 | contig 27311 bp, 31 predicted proteins | sample 7278121 | NCBI WGS metagenome assembly JAAUXY01 (sample SAMN14350117, study PRJNA611818) | marine sediment metagenome | isolation source: surface marine sediment (1.8m) | place: French Polynesia: Moorea | collected 2018-08 | reverse complement strand
GCGGATGCCAACGCGGCCGTCGCCGCGGCCCGCTATCCGCCGGCCGGAATCCGCGGCTGTGCCACCACGGTTGTGCGCGCCGCCGATTATGGGCTGCGCGCGGACGACTATCTGGCCCGCGCCGACGCCCAGGTCTTTGTCATGGTGCAGATCGAGACACCGCGGGCGGTCGAGAACATCCCCGAGATTGCTGCGGTCGAGGGCGTCGATGCGCTGTTCATCGGGCCGGCGGACCTCGCCGCCAATGTCGGCCATCCGGGCGACTTCGACCACCCCGATGTGAGCGCCGCCTTCGCCCGGGCGGAGGACGCGATCAAGGCCAGCGGCAAGCCGATGGGCAATGTCCCGTTCGGTGGGTTAGATTGGCGCGCCCTGTTCGACCGCGGCTACCGGATCGTCGCGGCCGGCAGCGATGTCGGATTCCTGCGCGAGGGCGCGCGGGCCCAGGTGGCAGCGTATCGCAGAGAGATCGACTAGGAGACGACGATGGCCGAGACCAACCGCCAGATCCTGCTCAAGAGCCGGCCGCCGGGCGAGCCGGGCCTGGACAATTTCGAGTTGGCCGACGCGCCGATGCCCGTGCCGGGCGACGGAGAGGTGCTGGTGCGCAGCATCTATCTGTCGCTCGACCCCTACATGCGCGGGCGCATGCGCGACGTGAAGTCCTACGTGCCCCCCGCCGAGATCGGCGCGGTCATGCCGGGTGCGGTCGTCGGCGAGGTCATGGAGTCCCACGACGCCGATTACGCGCCGGGCGACATCGTCGAGGTCTATCACGGCTGGCAGGAGTATGCCGCCTCGCCGGCAAAGTTCCTGCGCCGGGTCGACGCCACGGCGGCGCCGATCTCCACGGCCCTGGGCGTGCTGGGCATGCCAGGCGTGACCGCCTTTTTCGGCTTGCTGGACGTGGGCCGGCCCAAGCCCGGCGAGACCGTGCTGGTCTCGGCGGCTTCCGGCGCGGTCGGCGGCGTGGTCGGCCAGATCGCCAAAATCAAGGGCTGCCGGGCGGTGGGCATCGCCGGCGGGCCGGCCAAGTCGCGCTGGGTGACGGAAGAGCTCGGCTTTGACGCCTGCATCGACTACCGGGCCGAGGATCTGGACGAGGGCATCCAACGCACCTGTCCGGACGGGGTCGATGTCTACTACGACAATGTCGGCGGGCGCACGCTGGACGCCGTGTTGCGCCGGATCAACGACAGGGCGCGCATCGTGATCTGCGGCATGATCTCGGAATACAACCTGGAGAAGCCGGAGCTGGCGCCACGACCGACCCGGGCGCTCCTGGTGCACCGGGCGCGCATGGAGGGGCTGATCGTGTTCGACTACGTGGACCGCTTTCCAGAGGCACTGGCCAGCCTGGCCGACTGGGTCCGGTCCGGGGAGCTCAAGTACCGCGAGACCATCGCCGACGGCATCGAGAACGCGCCGGCCGCCTTCATCGGTCTCTTGAAGGGCGAGAACTTCGGCAAACAGCTCGTTCGCCTGGGGCCAGAGCCCGCTTGAGCGAGGCAGCGCCATCGGCGCATTGGCGCCGCGCGCTCCTGGAGCCATTCTCCATCCTGCTCCTGGACATGAACGGTACCTTCATGTTCGGCGGCGATCGGTTCTCCGCCGAACAGAATTACGCAGCCACCTATCGCACGCTTGGCGGCGATCTGGACGACGCGACCGTAAACGGCGCGATTGCTGCCTGCTATGCCTATCTCGACCAGCTCTATCCCGACCCGGTCTGGCACGACCGGTTCCCGAGCCTTGCCGACGCCCTCCTCACCTTGGAACAAACCCGCACACTGCCGGAGCACGAGAGGAGGCGCCTGGAACGGACCTTTGCGCTGCACGAGGTCGGGCGTGTGCCGGACGACCACGCGGAAGCGCTCAGGCGGCTCCGCCGTCGGCATCGGCTCGCCCTGGTGGCCGACATCTGGGCGCCGAAGCATGCCTGGCTCGACGAGCTTGACCGTGCCGGCGTGTCGTCTTTGTTCGACGCGCTGATCTTTTCCTCCGATGGCTCCAGCGTCAAGCCGTCGCCCGCGACCTTCGAAAGAGCGTTGGCGCAAACGGGAGCGACGCCCGAGACTTCGGTTGTCATCGGCGATTCCGTGCGGCGGGATTTGGGCGGAGCGGCAGCCGCCGGCGTTGCGTGCATTCTGGTCGGCGGAGCCGAGGACGCGGCCGCGCGGGCCGCGGTTCCGAGCTTGACGGATCTCGTCTAAGACTTCCGCGCCTTGAGCTTCTTGTAGACGACCGGAAGCATGGCGAGGACGGCGAGGCCCACCAGCGCGATGATCACCTGCGGCGTGAGCACGCCGGACAGGGTGAACTCGTCGCCGCTTTCGAACACGCTGCCGAGTCCGGCACCCACCGAGGCATAGACAAAGCTGCCCGGGATGATGCCGATCAAAGTCGCCAGCACATAAGTGCGCGTGCGCACGCCCAGAAAAGCGGGGACCAGGTTCACGACGAAGAACGGGAACAGCGGGATCAGACGCAGCACCAGGAGATAGGAAAAGGCGTTCTCCTGGAAGCCCGCCTCCATCTTCTTGAGCCAGGGGCCGGCCCGCTGTCTGAGACCTTCGCCCAGCGAGGTGCGCGCGATCTCGAACAGGATGGTGGCACCCAACGTGGCCGCAATGACCACCCAGCATGAGCCGAGCACGGCGCCGAAGAGGAAGCCTCCCGTGATGGTCATCACGGCTGCGCCCGGCAGGGACATCGCGACAACGGCGGCATAGCCCGCCATGAAGACGATCGGCGCGAGCCAGGGATAGCGCCCGACGAAGTCCAGCAGCACTTCGCGATGCTGTTTGAGCGCCTGGAAGGTCAGATAGTCGTCCAGGCCGAAGGCGAAGGCGGCGGCGATCGCCGCCACCAGCACGGCGAGCGGCAGAAACCGGCGCACCGGACCCGGTGAGGTGCCTGCCTTCGTCACGCCGTCAGCTCCGGGCTGCGCTGCGGCCGCCGAACATGCTCCTGCATTGGGATCGTTTGCCATGGGCGGCGGCTCCGGCTCAAGCAAACTTCATGAGAAAACGAACGAGCTTGCGGGTGCGCGGGCTGAACAGCTTGGGCATGAAATAGCTGCCCGCGGCGCGCTTGCTGACCTCAGAAAAGGTGGGATAGGGCGCGATGAGGCCGGCCATCGCCCCGATCCCCATGTCCCTACCGACCGCCAGCACCCAGGGCAGCAACAGCTCGCCCGCCCGCGCTCCGACGATGGTTGCGCCCAGGATTTTGCCGCGGGGCGAGGTGATGACCTTGATGAAGCCGTCGGTCTCGCGCTCGGCCTGGGCGCGGTCGTTCTCGGCGAACGCCCAGCGCAGCACGCGGATCTCCCGGCCGGTCTCCTGGGCCTTGGCCTCGCTGAGCCCGACATGGGCGAGCTCGGGTGCGGTATAGGTGACCCAGGGCACCGCCCGGTCGTCCACCTTGGCCGGCATGCGAAACAGGATGTTGCGAATGACGATGCCGGCGTGATAGCCGGCGATGTGCGTGAACTGGTAACGGCCGGCGACGTCGCCCACCGCGAACACGCGCTTGTTGCTGCTGCGCAGCCGGTCGTCCACCTCGATGCCCTTGGGCGAGTACGCGATCCCTGCGGCCTCGAGATCCAGCCCATCGACATTGGCGCGCCGGCCCGCCGCGACCAGCAGATCCGAGCCGGTGATGTCCCGTTCCCGGCCGTCCTCCTCGATGGTCACCGCGATGCCGTTGCCGGCCTTGGCCGCCCGCACCACCTTGACTCCCTCGAGGATCTCGATGCCGTCCCGGCGCATGCGCTGGCGCACCACGTCGGCCGCTTCGGCGTCGTCGTTCAGGAAGATGCGGAACATCTCCAGGACCGTCACCTTGGCGCCCAGATGGCGGTGCGCCTGGGCCATCTCGCAGCCGATCGGACCGCCGCCGATGACGATCAGATGTTCAGGTGCTGCAGTACGCTCGAAGATGGTCTCGTTGGTCAGGAACGGCACCTGGTCCAGGCCGGGGATCGGCGGCACGGCGGGCGCCGAGCCGGTGGCCACCACGAACCATTTCGCCTGAATTCGGCGGCCGTCCGCCACCACCTCCCGCGGCCCGCTGAACCTGGCCGCAGCGCGGATCACGTCCACGCCCAGGCCCTCGAACCGTTCCTGCGAGTCCATCGGGGCGATCGCATCGATCACATCGTGCACATGGCCGTGCACCTTGCCGAAATCGACGTTGGGTACGGCCCCGTTGACACCGAAGCGGCCCGCGCCGCGTATGGCCTGGGCCGCGTGCCCGGCCGCCAGCAGCGCCTTGGACGGAACACAGCCATAGTTCAGGCAGTCGCCGCCCATCTCGCCCTTCTCGATCAGCACCGTTTGGGCGCCCATCTGCGAAGCGCCCGCGGCAACGCTCAGGCCACCGGACCCTGCGCCGATGACGCAGACATCGGTCTCTAGGATGTCCGACATTGCCCCTCGCTCGCGCGAACGCGCAACCGGCGGCGGCCATGCGTCATGCTGGGTCGCGCCCGGCCCGCCCTGCGCCTGACTCCTAACCCTTGACCACCAGCTTGTAGTTGGGCGTCGGGTTCAGCGGGCAGGAGTAGACGTACTCGCCCGGCTTGAGGGTGACCTCGTAATCCTGGGTCTTGCCCAGCACGAGGCCGCCGCCCGAGACGCTGATCTTCGAGACCTTGTGGACCGGGTTCTTCCAGTTGTAGTCATGCTCACGGAGCCAGAAGCCGAGCTCATAGGGCACGTTCTTGTTGGTCACCCGGAACACATACTTGCCGGGCTTGAGCTCAATAACATTGGCCTTGGCCAGGCGCGCATCCCCGGTGTCGGTATTGATTTTCACGCAGTCCTTCTCGGACTTCGGCATGTACATATGGTCGACGCCGTTCTCCGATTCGATGAACTGGCACCCCACCTGGGTCAGTTCGATGACGGTGGCGTCTTCGACCGCCAGGGCCGCGCCTCCGGCGGTGAGGCCGGCTGCCAGGCCGAGCACGGTCAGGCTGGTCGCCAGATTGCGCTGTGTCATGATTGGGTCCCTTCCGAAACTTTGCCGCCCACGACGGCATCACGCACGTTGTAAGATCGGGAATCCGCGGCAAATGTCCATTCAAACCAGTATAACATTTATGTGTGCAGCATGTGACGCCAGGTCGAGGCCGGCCAGCGGGCCTGGTACGGAGCCGTGCTGCAGGGGGTTTGGAGCGGGTAGCGGGAATCGAACCCGCGCGTCCAGCTTGGGAAGCTGGCAGGCTACCATTACATCATACCCGCGTTCCGCATTTATGTAGCGAACGGCAAAGCGGTCGTCCAGACCGTTGCGGGACGGCGACTTCCAAGGCCAATCGACACATGGCCGGGGAGATTCCTGCGTCCATCCGCCTGCAGGCGCGTCTCTAAGGGTACAGCAATTCGAATAAGGAGATCCGCCATGCGCCTGCAACTCGCCTTGAATGTCCGCGACCTGGACGAAGCCGTGACCTACTACGCCAAGCTCTTCGGGACCGAGCCGCACAAGCGCCGGCCCGGATATGCGAACTTCGCGATCGCCGAACCGCCGCTGAAGCTGGTCCTGTTCGAGAACCCGGAGGCGGAGGGTCGGCTAAACCATCTTGGCATCGAGACGTTGTCCGCAGACGCCCTGGGCCAGGCGGCGAAGCGCCTGGAGACCTCGGGCATCGTCGAGCGTGTCGAGCGGGAGGTGACCTGCTGCCACGCCACCCAGGACAAGGTCTGGACGCGCGATCCCGACGGCATGGCCTGGGAATGGTACCGCATCACCGACGACGAGCCGACGCCCGCGTCGGAGCGCCCGAGCGAAGCCTGTTGCCCCAGCGAGCAGGATGTGGACCAGGCCGTCTGCTGATGAAACAATCGGAGCCATGACGGAGCAGGCCGCCATGGGCGAGGATGATTGGGCGCGGCTCGAGTCCCGGCTGCGCGACTACGTGCGGCAGCGGGTCGATACCGGGTCGGTCGACGATGTGGTCGGCGACATCCTGCTCCGGCTGGTCCAGCATCGCGACCAATTGGCGGCGGCCGCAAACCCGACGGCCTGGATGCGCCGGGTCGCCGCCAACGCGATCACCGACCACTATCGCCGGAATGCGGCCCAGGACCGGGCCCTGGCGCAGGCCGGGATCGAGGATGCGCTCGACAAGCCGGACGACCCCGAGGCGGACACCACCGCCGCGGCCCACATCGCTGGCTGCCTGATCCCTTTCATTCACGGATTGCCGGAGCCGTACCGCGACGCGCTGATGCTGACCGAGATCGACGGCCTGACCCAGGAAGCCGCAGCACGACAGCTCGGCCTGTCCACCTCGGGCATGAAATCCCGGGTTCAGCGCGGCCGGGCCAAGCTCAAGCAGGCCCTGCTGCGCTGCTGCGCCATCGAGCTCGACCGCCGGGGCGGCGTGATCGACTACCGGCGCCGCGCCTGTGCGCCGGACTGCGCCTGAGACCTGACCCGCCAGGACGGACGCGCGTCAGCCACCACCTGCGGCGGCCTCAGCGCATTTCTCGGGCTTGAAGACCCGCTCGGTCGAGGCCGGAAACCTCGCCAGCGCGGCAGCCGGGCGGATCGGACGCCGGACCAGCTCGCCGCCACAGTTCGGGCAGCGCCCGCCGAGCATGGTCTCGGTGCAGTCGGCGCAGAAGGTGCACTCGAAGGAGCAGATCCGGGCCTCTTCGGACTCGGGCGGTAGATCCCGGTCGCAGCATTCGCAGTTCGGTCGGATTTCGAGCATGGCGTCCTCCTCCTCTCGCGATGATCCTTGTCAGGGGCGCTACTTGCCGCTCCAGGCGCCGAGCAGCCGGGGCAGGTCGCCGAACCGGGCGATCAGCCCGAACACGAGCGCGGCGATGGCGACGAAGAACACGGCGACCGAGGCCATGATCGGCGTATAGCCGTAGCGCAGGCTGTTGAAGATCTTGATCGGCAGGGTCTCCACGGTAAAGCCCGCCACCATGTAGGCGATGATGTATTCGTTGAGGCTCAGGACGAAGGCGAAGGCGAAGCCCGAGAACACATAGGGGCGCACGAGGGGCAGTACAATCGTGAGGAAGGTCGTGCGGCGGTCGGCGCCCATGGTCTCCGCCGCCTCGATCAGCTCCCGGTTGATGGATTCGAGGCCAAGGGACACGGTCACCAGCGGCAGCGTCACCAAGAAGATCCCGTGCGAGACAATGGTCGCCAGCATGTGCCCGTAGAGCCCGGTCGACACCCAGAACACCATGAAGCCCAGCGCCGTGATCACCGGCGGCAGCATGAAGGGCGCAAGGCCAAGGGAAAACAAGATCCGCGCAAAGAGCACGTTGTGCCGCCAGGCGAAGACCGCCAGCGGCAGCGCGACCGAGACGGCCACCAGGCTCGCCGCCAGAGCAATCGCGACGCTGTTCGAGAGCGCGTGGAACCAGTCGGCCTGGGCGAACAGCTCGCCATACCAGCGCAACGAAATTCCTTCGGGCGGAAAGCGCAGCTTGCGCGGCGCGTTCAGGGACACGCCCGCCACCACGACCAGCGGGGCGACCAGGAACAGGACCACCAGCCCCATGAACAGCCGCTTGAGGGTCCGCGTCACGCCGCCGTCTCCGTATCCTTGCCCACCAGCAGGGTGAGCCCGACCAGGGCCAGCGAGACCAGCAGGAAGAAGATCGCCATGGCCGCGGCGAAGGGCAGATTGGACTGGAAGATCGCCTGATCGGTGATATGCACCGAGAGCGTCCAGTGCTGCGGGCGGCCCAGTACCTGCGGCAGGAGATAGGCGCCCAGGGTGAACACGAACACCAGGATCAGCGTCCCGACGATGGTGTTGCGCAGGCACGGCACGATGACCGTGAAGAAGCTCCGCATCGGCGAGGCGCCGAGCATCCGGGCCGCCTCCGGCAGTTCCGGGTCCAACCGGGACAGCGACGGGTACATCACAAGCACGGTGTAGGGAAATCCCAGATAGCAGAGCCCGAGCAGCAGCGCGGTGAAGCTGGGCGTGAACGCCTCGGGCCGCTCCATCAGGCCGACCCAGACCAACAGGTTCGACACGCCGGCCGTCCGCGACAGCAGGGTCGACCAGGCAAAGCCGATGATCACCTCGGAGAGGGACAGGACCGCGAGCAGGAACACGATCAGCGGGATTTGCTGCCGACGCGGCATCTGGCTCAGGAAATAGGTGAAGGGAAAGCCGATCACCACCGCCAGCACCGCGGCGCAGGCGGAGACGAACATGGAAAACACCAGGATCTTGCCGAAGAAGAGCGAAAAGAACCGGGCGTAGTTGGCGAACTCGAAGGCCGGCTCGTAGAAGGCCTCCGGCACGCGGTGAAAGAAACTCACCGTCAGCATGATCCCGAACGGGATCAGGAAGAAGATCACCAGCGCCAGCGCCGGAAAGGCCGGCAACAGGCCGTCGCGCAGGGTCATCCGGGCGCCGGTCATCCGCGCAGGACCACCGCCCGGTCCCCCGGGATCTCGATGCCGGCGGTATCTCCGACCGAGACGGCCGGACGCTCCTTGGGCGTGGTCACCGCGACCAGTTCCTGCCCCGCGCAGTCCAGAGAGATCTCGACGCTGGCGCCGAGATCGCGAATGAAGGCGACGGTGCCGCGGAGGCCGTCCGCCTGGCCCTGCGCCACCGGCAGCACATGCAGATCCTCGGGACGGACCGACAGCGTCGCCGCGCCCCGCTCCTCAGCGAGCCCGGACGGCATGTCCGCGAGCGCCAGCCGGTGCCCGGCAACTTCAACCGTGCCCGCCTCCACGATCTCGCAGGGAATCAGATTGCTGATGCCGATGAAGTCGGCAACGAAGGTGTCCGCCGGGTTGCGGTAGATCTCCAGCGGCGGGCCGGCCTGCAGGACGCGGCCCTCGTTCATCACGACCACGATGTCGGCCATGGTCATGGCCTCGCGCTGGTCATGGGTGACCACGATGGTCGTGACGGCCAGCCGTTGCTGCAGCAGCCGCAATTCGACCTGCATCTTCTCGCGCAGCTTGGCGTCGAGCGCCGAGAGCGGCTCGTCCAGCAGGAACAGCTTCGGGTCGATGGCGAGCGCCCGGGCGATGGCGACCCGCTGGCGCTGGCCGCCGGACAACTGCGAGATACGCCGCTCCCCGACGCCGGGCAGCTGGACCAGGTCCAGAAGCTCAGCCACCCGACGGTCGCGGGTCGCTTTGTCGACGCCCCGGATCTTCAGGGCGTAGGCGATGTTCTCACCGACCGTGAGGTGCGGAAACAGCGCCAGGGACTGGAACACCATGCCGAAGTCGCGGTCATGCGCGGAGACGCCGGTCAGATCCGCGCCGTCCAGCAGAATGCGGCCCTCGGTCGCGGTCTCGAGCCCGGCGATGAGCCGCAAGAGCGTGGTCTTGCCGCAGCCGGACGGGCCCAGCAGGCAGACCAGTTTCTGCGGCGGCAGATCGAGGTCGACATGATCGACGGCCGCGATTTCGCCGAACCGCTTCGTCAGTCCTTCAAGTCGAAGTCCGGCCATCGATGCGTCGGGGCGACTCACGACGATCCCCGAGGCGCACCAGGCGCCTCGGGAACCAGAAGCCGGATCAGCCGGCGATCAGTTCGGACCATTTCTGATTGAGCCAGTCCGACCGCTTCTCGTACATGTCGTAGCGCGGAATAATCGCCGGGATGTCGCTGGCCACTGCCGCGAACTCCTCAGCCGTCAGGTCCAAGTGTTTGCGCGGCACGGTCGGCGCCGTGCCGACCTTGCGGGACAGCACCGCCTGAGTAGACGGCTGGCTCATATAGTCGATGAACACTTGCGCCTGCTCGATCTGCTTGGACGCCTTGGACACGCACCACGACCCGGAATCCAGTACGCCGCCCTCGGCGGGGAAGGTTGAGCGCACGGGCTGGCCTTTGGACGCCGCCAGTCCGGTGACGTCGTGATAGTACTGGCCCATCGGGATCTCTCCCGATTCCAAAGCCTGCTGGAACTGGCCCTCGTCGCGGTACCAGAGACGCACGTTCGGCTTCACCTCGGCGAGCTTCTGCATGACCTTGAGGATGCCCTCTTCGGTGTCCAGGATCTTGGTGCCACCGAACCAGGTGGCAGCCGTGACCTCCAGCAGGAAGGAATTGCTGACCAGCGCGAGCAGGCCAAGCCGGTCCTTGTTGGCCGAGTTCCAGAGCTCCTTCCACGACGTTGGCGCCTTGGGATAGGTCTTGGTGTTCGAGACCAGCGTGATGTACCAGGACACCGCGCCGACACCGCAGATCGAGCCGTCGGCGTAGCGGTGCACGAAATGCTCGGGCAGGCGCTTGGTATTGGGCAGCTTGGCTTCGTCGAGCGGCGCCCAGAGCTTGGCGTTCTGGCCCTTTATGCGGGTGACCTGCGCCATCATCGAGACATCGGCCGGCGCCTGACCCGCACGCGCCGCGGTCTGCAGCTGGACCAGCCAGGCCTCCCCGGTCGGCTCGCCAATGGACTCGACGGCGATGCCGGTCGCCTTCGTGAAGTCCGGATAGATGTGCTTGTCGAACGAATCCTTGAAATAGCCGCCATAGGTGCCGACCTTGAGCGGGTCCGCGGCGCGCAGATGCACGGCCGGAAGGCCGACCGCTGCCACCCCCGCGGCCGCCGCCGTGGCCGTCATGAAACGCCGGCGGCTGACCTTGCCCGGCGCCCGCGTTCTTCCGTTCTTGTGTTCCGACATCGCTCCCTCCCATTCCGCCGCACCATCCGTGCGGTCATTCGTTTTCACTGCTGGGCACGCCGCCGTCCCGTCCAGCCGCGGACGCGGTCCGATGCCCCCATGCTTGGAACGCGCATCCTATCGCAGCGATAGAGGAACGCGAACCTCGATCCATCCGCGATGGGCCGCGGCCTTCAGGCGGTGCCAAATGCGCTGGCGAGCCGGTCGACCGCCCGGTCGATCTCTGGCACGGGCACTCCCGCGTAGCCCAGCAAGAGCGCACGCCGGGTCGGCCGACCCAAGTAGAAGGCCGATAGCGCCTGGGTTTCCACGCCATGCGCACTGGCGCGGCGCGTCAAGTCCACGTCGTCCTCGTCATCCGGCAGGCCGGCCACCAGATGCATGCCCGCCTCGTCCGGCGCAACCGAAAGCCGATCGACCAGCCGGTCCCGCAGGGCCGAGACCAACGCGGCCTGCCGCTCGGCGTAGAGCGCCCGCATGCGCCGGACATGGGCGGCCAGGTGCCCCTCGGCGATGAAGTCCGCCAAGGCGGCCTGGGCCACGGTGGACGGATGCGTGTCGAGCAGCGCGCGCACCCGGAGAAACGCGTCGATCAAGTCCCCTGGCACCACCATGTAGGCCAGGCGCAGGGCGGGAAACATCACACGGCTGAGCGTGCCGACATAGATCACCCGGCCGTTCCGGTCGAGGCCCTGAAGGGCCGCGAGCGGACGGCCGGCATAGCGGTATTCGCTGTCGAAATCGTCTTCGAGGATCATGGCGCCGCTGGTCTGCGCCCAGTCGAGCAGGGCCAGCCGCCGCGCCAGCGACATGGTTGCGCCTGACGGGAACTGATGGGACGGCGCGATGCAGACCAGCCGCGCGTCTGGAGCGGCGGCCGCGCCGGCGGCCACGTCGAGCCCCTCCCCGTCGACCGGCACGGGTACGAGCCGTGCACCGAGGGCCTTGAGAACGCCGCGAGTCCCGGCATAGCCGGGCTCCTCGACCCAGACCGCGTCGCCGGGGTCTAGCAGCACCCGGGCGGCCAGATCGAGGGCCTGTTTGGCGCCGGCGACGACTAGAATCTGGTCCGCCGTACAGCTGGCCGCCCGTGCGCCCCCGAGATAGGACGCGATCGCCTCCCGCAGCGGCCGGTAGCCCGCGGGGTCCGCCGCCACCAGAAGCTGCCGGGGCGGCGCCCGCCAGCGACGGGACAGAAGCCGCGCCCAGACCTCGAACGGAAAGGCCGCGAGCTCCGGCACGCCGAGCGCGAAGGGCCGCGGCTGGGGCGGCCCGTCCGGGCGCATGTCCAACAGCGTACTGCCCCGCGCGGACAACGCCGCACGGCCGCCGGTCCGGCTGCCCTCATCCTGCTGCACGCCGCGTGCGGTCAAGAGTTCTTCCGGCAGCGTGCGCGAGACGAAGGAGCCGGCGCCGACCCGGGCCTCGATATAGCCCTCCGCAAGCAACTGCTCGAAGGCGGCCGTGACCGTGTTGCGCGACAGGCCGAGATCGGCGGCCAGAACGCGGCTGGCCGGCAGGCGCGTCCCCGCCCGCAGCCGGCCCGCAAGGATGGCCTCGCGCAGGGCGAAGTAGAGCTGACGATAGAGCGGCACCGGCCCGGCCGGGTCGAGCGAAAGGGCCGTCAGCGGCGGTCCGGCGGTGCGCGGCGGCATCGATTGACTCCTCGGATTGGCCCTATCAATTTATCCAAATTGGCACTTTCCACTAAGCCATTTCTGGATCAGATTGCCTGGCGAGCTGACAAGGAGACTCTGATGGGCGACTATGTGGTGACCGATCGCACCCGGGTTCGGCGGGTGCATCAACGCGGCCGCTACGATCGGGAAACGGTCCATGCGATCCTGGACGAAGGGCTGATCTGCCATCTCGGCTTCGCGGTCGAGGGCCGCCCCTTCGTGATTCCCACTGCCCATTGGCGGGACGGCGAACGGGTCTACGTGCACGGCTCAAGCGCCAGCCGGACGCTCAGGTCGCTGAAGGCGGGGGTGGATGTCTGCCTGACGGTGACCCTCGTGGACGGCCTGGTGATGGCCCGCTCCGGCTTTCACCACTCCATGAACTATCGCTGCGTCATGGTGTTCGGCCGGGCCACATTGGTGGACGACCCGGACGAGAAGATGGCTGCTTTGAAGACCTTTCTCGACAAGATCGCGCCCGGCCGCTGGGACGAGGTGCGCCCGCCCAACGATCAGGAGTTCAAGGCGACGACCGTCTTGGCCCTGCCGCTCGAGGAGGTCTCCGCAAAGGTGCGCACCGGCCCGCCGGTCGACGACGAGGAGGACTATGCCCTGCCGGTCTGGGCCGGGGTGGTGCCCTTGTCGCTGACACAGGGTAGTCCCGAGCCGGACCCGCGCCTCGCGCCCGGGACACCGCTGCCGGACTACCTGGCCAAGCCATGACGTCCGCCCGCTCCCGGCCCCGGGGGTAGACCCGCAACCGGGGCCATCAGCCCGGCGCTCTGAAGCGGTCCTGCGGCACGACGGCGACCGGCGTCAGCTCCACCAGAAAATCCTCATGGCCGAGCCCGGAAACCATGATCGAGGTGCTGACCGGCGCCGCCTCGGCGCGCAGGTGGGCGTTGCGCACCTCCTGGATGACCGGCAGATCGGACCGGTCGACGAAATAGGTGGTGATGGACACGATGTCGTCCAGCGTTCCACCGACCGCGGACAGTATCGCCGCGATGTTCCGGAAGCACTGTTCGGTCTGGACCCGCACGTCGCCGGGGCCGACGATCCGCTCCTCTTCGTCCCAGGCGACCTGGCCCGTCAGGTGGATGACCCGACCCGCGTGCTGGGCGACGCCCATGCTGAAACCCCGCCCTCTCGGCCCCCACACACCCGGGGGATTGAAGCCCTGCGCCATGCCCCTATCCCATCGGCCGTCGAGGCTTGTCCGTGCTGAGGTAGATCTCAATCCGCTCCTTGCCCTTGCCGATATTCTTGCGCTTGAGCGCGATGGCGCCGATCTCGCCGGTCCTCTTGAGATGGGTCCCCCCGCAAGGCACCCGCGCGAACTCGCGGATCTTCCAGTAACGCTGCTCCGCCGCCTCGTCGCTGAAGGCGCTCTCGATCGCCTGGTTGCCGGCGACGATGGACGCCACATCCCGCTCGATCTCGGCGAATTGGGCCGAGATGTTTTCGTCCCACCGGAAATCGATGCGCGCCTTGTCCTCGGAGATATGCGCGCCGATCTTCTCGATCGTCGCCAGTTTTCGCGTGACCAGTTCCAGGACCACCTCGGCGGCGAAATGCAGCCGCATCAGCCTGTAGCGCCGGTCCCAGTCGATCGTCATATGGACCGGATCGCCAGGCTCGAGTCCGTGCCCGGACGGCAAGGAGTAGAAGATCTCGCGACCGTCCTTGCGCGCCGCCTGCACCGGCTGGCCCGCGATCGTTCCGTGATCGCTTTCCTGGCCGCCGGACTTGGCATAGAAGATCGTCCGCTCGACCGTTATCTGGTCGCCGGCGACCTGCGCGACGCATGTCCCCAACTCGGCGAGATAGGGATCCTGCCAGAATACCTTCTCGGTCATGCCGTGAACTCTTCGCATGGTCGGCAGTGACGCACCATCCGACCATACCCGCTTGCGCGCGCAAACAGAAACCGGCCGCGGCGGGGGCCGCGGCCGGTTGGTCTGCAGCTAGGCCGGTGGTTCAGTCCAGAACGACGAGATTCTCTGCCGAGGACTTTCCGTTGCGGCCGGGCACAAGCTCGTACTCCACCTTCTGGCCTTCGCGGAGGCCGGTTAGTCCGGCTCGTTCGACGGCCGAGATGTGGACGAACGCGTCCTTGGAGCCGTCATCCGGCTCGATAAAACCGTAACCTTTGGTCGGGTTGAACCACTTCACTGTACCAGTCGTCATCTCTTGTCCTTCCAAGCAATCTTGGTCTTCCATGCAGCAGTCAGACTGCTTCACACGGTTTCATGGTCTCACAATTTCTCGGGGCACCGCGGCTCAGCGCATGGGCGTCTGGGGGGATACGCAAGGAGAATGTGTAACCGGGCCACTTATTTGACGCGTTTCGGGCCGATGTGCAATTGGAATCAGCTATTACAGTGCGAGAAATCCAGCCTTGAGTACCCCTGTGCTCGCGCTATGCGGGCCTGAATGCGCGGAATTGGCGGCCCGAATCATTGGCTTAGTCTCGCGAAGCCCGCGCTATCGCGCCCCATCGCATCGGCAATGGGCGCCGTTCACGCGACGATCACGACAACCCGCGCGCGCGTCACATTCACGTCAACGCGGCGATGCTGGGTTTGGGTTTGCGCTGGGGAGTTGCTATATCACAGCCGCGACCGGCGGCTCATGCCGCTATCAACTGATGGAGAGGGGCACGTGTCATCAAGCTGCGGCGCCGCCGTTCCGCGTCCCTCCCTGGACCCGGCCAAGTTCCGCGATCCGGACGTGACCGCCAACGGGGCGCGGCGCGCCTCGGTCCGATTCCGCGGGTTCGAAACGCTCTGGTTCAACACCGGGACGCTCTGCAATCTCGCCTGCCGCAACTGCTACATCGAATCGAGCCCAAGCAACGACAGTCTGGCCTACCTGACGGCCTCCGAGGTCGCGGGCTATCTGGACGAACTCGCGACGTTGCCGCCCGGACCGGGCACGGCCCGGCAGATCGGCTTCACTGGCGGCGAACCGTTCATGAATCCGGACATCGTCGCCATGCTTGAGGATGCCCTGGGCCGCGGCCACAGCGCTCTGGTGCTGACCAATGCCATGCGCCCCATGGAGCGTTACAAGGCCGCGCTCCAGAGGCTCCGCACGCAACATGGGCATCGGCTGGCCATCCGCGTCTCGCTGGACCACTACACGCCGGCGCTGCATGAGCTTGAGCGCGGCCCGGGCACCTGGCCGCGGACCTTGGCCGGGCTCTCTTGGCTGTCGGATGAGGGCTTCCACCTGACCGTCGCCGGCCGGAGCTGTTGGGGCGAAGGCGCGGCGCAGGCGCGGGACGGATATGCCCGGCTCTTCGCCGCCGAGCGCATCCGGGTGAACGCGCACGATCAAGACGCGCTGGTCCTGTTCCCGGAGATGGATGCGAGCCTGGACGTCCTGGAAATCAGCGAGCAGTGCTGGGACAAGGTCGACGTGCATCCCGATGACGTGATGTGCGCCGGCTCCCGCATGGTGATCAAGCGCAAGGGCGCGGCGCACCCGGTCGTGGTACCCTGCACCCTCTTGCCCTACGGCGACGCGTTCGAGATGGGCAGGACGCTGTCAGGTTCCATGCAGGCGGTCAAGCTGAACCACCCCCACTGCGCCCGGTTTTGCGTGCTGGGCGGCGGCTCGTGCAGCGGCAGGGCGGGCTGATCACGACCGGTGCCGGCGCGCAGGCATTAGACGAACTATCAAATACTTGGTGCGGCCCTGCAGGCGGCAACGGCGCCCGTCCTGGTCCCTCGCCGGGGCCATCCCGGGAACTGGACAAACCGATGGACCTTCCTAAAATGGCCTCGGATTTCAGGCGGCTTCGACGTCGCCGGACAGGCCCGGGAAGGTATGCCGCGTCCGAACGCGCTGGAGGCTCAATGTACCAAGAGACCACCCGGTCCATCGCCGTCACGGTCAAGCCGACCTATCTGGAGGATCAGTCGGAGCCGGAGGAGAACAGATTTGTCTGGGCCTACCACATTCGGATCGAAAACCAAGGGGCCGATACGGTTCAACTCCTGAACCGCCATTGGCGCATTACCGACAGCCTCGGCCGGACCCAGGAGGTGCGCGGCGCTGGCGTCGTCGGGGAGCAGCCGGTCCTGGCGCCGGGCGAAAGCTACGAGTACAGCAGCGGTACGCCGCTGGCGACGCCCTCCGGCATCATGGTGGGCTCCTACGAGATGGAGGCGAAGGGTGGCGACCGGTTCAACGTCGCGATCCCGGCCTTCTCGCTCGATTCCCCCTATGAACAGTCGAATGTTCATTAAAACCTTGCTCCGAGCGCCGCTGGAGACATGTCTTAATCAGAGCGCGGACCACCGGAACATCGCCGGCAGGACGCCACAAGCCGCCGGCGGAGCGGTTGCGGCGCTGCCTGGTGACCTCACGTCATGTATATGCAAGATTGTGCTGGCGGGGACGAACATTGACGGTTACGGCCACCCCGTGGCCAAATAGCGGCTGGCGTCGATCTCGACGATAGGAAAGAATTCATGGATCTCAAGACACCGACTCTGGCGACGAGCGCGCGTGCCGAGCCGAGGCAGGACCGAGCCGGCCCGGCCGACAGGCCCAGCCGCGAGGAAGCGGAGGCAGCGGTGCGCCTGCTGCTCCGCTGGATCGGCGAAGACCCGGACCGGGAAGGGCTCTCGGAAACGCCCAAGCGTGTGGTCAAAGCCTACGAGGAGCACTTCTCCGGCTACAGCCAGGACGGGGAGGAATTCCTGCGCCGCACCTTCTCCGAGACCGAAGGCTATGACGAGATGGTCGTCCTGCGCGATGTCCGCTTCGAGTCCCATTGCGAGCATCACATCCTGCCGGTCATCGGCCGGGCCCACATGGCTTACCTTCCGGACAAGCGGGTGGTCGGCATCAGCAAGCTGGCACGCCTTGTCGAGGTCTACGCCAGGCGCTTGCAGATCCAGGAGAAGCTCACGGCGCAGATCGCCAACACGATTCAGGATGTCCTGCAGCCCAAGGGCGTGGCCGTCGTTATCGAGGCGGCGCATCAGTGCATGACCACCCGCGGCATCCACAAGCCCGGCGCCACCATGGTGACCAGCCGCATGCTGGGCGCCTTCCGCTCCGACCCGGCCACCCGGCGCGAATTCCTCGGCATGATCGGCGATCCGGCGAGCAAGCACGGCTTCGACGTCTGACGCGGCCGGATCCTGCCGTCGGAAGCGGCTATGGGATTGGCCCGTTTCGCACCATCGGGTAATGTCCGACGCCGCGCGGGACGCTTGTGCCGCTGCGGGGGAGGCAGTGCGGGCCCGTGATCGATCTTCGGCCGGTCTTCTTTATCTGCGGCATACTGCTGGTCACCATGTCGGTGGTGATGGCGGTGCCGGCCGTCGCCGACCGAATGGTGAACAATCCGGACTGGCAGGCCTTCGCCATTTCGTCGCTGTTGACCCTGTTTGCCGGCGGGCTGCTGATCCTGACGAATCGCGGCCGGGCGGTTGTCCTGTCGGTGCGCCAGGCCTTCGTGCTGACCACCGCGAGCTGGGCCTCGATAGCGGCCTTCGGCGCGCTGCCCTTCACCTTCGCCGAGCTCGACATGAGCTTCACCGACGCGCTGTTCGAATCCATGTCCGGCATCACCACGACCGGATCGACAGTGATGACCGGGCTGGATCAGGCGCCGCCCGGAATCCTGCTCTGGCGATCCCTGCTGCAGTGGATGGGAGGAATCGGCATTATCGTCGTCGCGGTCGCCATTCTGCCGATGCTGCGCGTCGGCGGCATGCAGATTTTCCGGATGGAATCCTCGGACAAGTCGGAAAAGGTCATGCCGCGCGCGGCCCAGATCGCGACCGGTATCGCAGTCGTCTACATCGTGCTGTCGGTGATGTGCGCGGGCGCCTACTGGGCGGCCGGTATGTCGGCGTTCGAGGCCATCAATCACGCCATGACCACGATCGCCACCGGCGGCTATTCCACCTCGGACCTGTCCGTCGGACTGTTCGACAATGCGACGATCGACTGGGTCGCAACCGGTTTCATGATCCTCGGCGCGCTCCCCTTCGTGCTCTATGTGCAGACCGTGCGCGGCAGGATCTCGGCCCTGTTGACCGACAGCCAGGTTCAGTGGTTCCTGGTGATTGTCGGCTCTGCGGTCTTGGTCATGGCGCTGTGGCTGATGACCACGCGCTCCGTGCCGATGGCCTTGGCCTTCCGGGCATCGTCGTTCAACGTGGTCTCCATCATCACGGGCACCGGCTATTCGACGTCAGATTTCGGGCAATGGGGCGGCTTTGCGCTGGCTGCGTTCTTTCTGCTGATGTTCATCGGCGGCTGCGCAGGATCCACCTCCTGCGGGATCAAGGTGTTCCGTTTTCAGGTTCTGTACGCCACCGCCAAGGTCCAGATCGCCCGCCTGATGCAGCCGCATGGCGTTTTCATTCCCTACTACAACCGACAGCCGATCTCGGAAGAGGTCACCAGCTCGGTCATGGGCTTCTTCTTCCTGTTCGTCATCGCCTTCGCCATGCTGGCGCTGCTGCTGGGATTGCTGGGGCTGGATTTTCTGACCTGCGTGTCCGGCGCGGCCACGGCGATCGCCAATGTCGGGCCCGGCCTGGGCGACGTGATCGGCCCCGCGGGCAACTTCAAGGCCTTGCCGGACGGGGCAAAGTGGGTGCTGTCCGCAGGCATGCTGCTGGGCCGGCTCGAGCTGTTCACCGTGCTCATCCTGTTCGTTCCGGCCTTCTGGCGAGGTTAGGACATCGGCGATGAACGGCCAGGCCCTGACATCGCGCGAGCTGATCGACCGGCTGGTCGCATTCGACACCACCTCGCGCAATTCCAATCTGTCGTTGATCGATTTCGTCGCCGAGTACCTGGCGGGATTCGGCATCGAGAGCCGGCGTATCTTCAACGAGGACGGCAGCAAGGCCAATTTGTTCGCGACCATCGGCCCGGACATCGCCGGCGGCGTCGTGTTGTCCGGGCACACGGACGTGGTGCCGGTGGACGGCCAGGACTGGCACAGCGATCCGTTCGCGGTGATGGAACAGGACGGTCGCCTGTACGGCCGCGGGACCGCCGACATGAAGAGCTTCATTGCCGTGGCCTTGGCCGCGGTACCGGAGTTCCTGTCCCGGCCGCTGACCACCCCTGTGCACTTCGCCTTCTCCTACGACGAGGAGGTCGGCTGCCTCGGGGTGCGCCCGATGATCCGCGAGATCGTCGACAAACTGCCCCTGCCGGGCGTGGTCGTCGTCGGCGAGCCGACCGAAATGCGGGTCGCCACCGCCGAGAAAGGGATCAGCGGCTTCGAGACCACGGTGACCGGGCGCGAAGCCCATTCGAGCGCGCCGGACACGGGCGTCAACGCCATCATGGTGGCGGCCCGATTGATCGAGTTCCTGGAGCGCCTGGGGCGCGAGCTGCGGGAACGGCCGCCAGTGGGCAAGGGCGACGCCGAGTTCGATCCGCCCTACACAACGATCGGCGTGGGGATCATCGAGGGCGGCACGGCATTGAACATCATTCCAAAGACCTGCCGCTTCCGCTGGGAGTTCCGGCCGCTGCCGGGCTTCGATCCCGGCGACGTCACGGACCGGTTCGAGGCCTTTGCGCGCAGAGAAATCCTGCCGGCGATGCAGCGGGTCGACCCGGCCGCGCGCATCGAGACCGAGGCGCTTGCTTCGGCGCCGGCGCTCGAGCCGATGGAGAACTCCCCGGCGGAGGCCTTGGCCCGGGCGCTCACCGGCGCCAACACCACGGCGGCCCTGTCGTTCGCTTCGGAAGCGGGCCTGTTCCAGGAAGCGGGCATCCCGGCCGTCGTCTGCGGGCCGGGCAGCATCGACCAAGCCCATCAGCCCGACGAGTTCATAGCGCTCGACCAAATCGCGGCCTGCGAGGACTTCATGACCCGTCTGGCCGAACGGCTGCGCCGCGGCTGAGCAAACAGCGCGCCGGTCAGCCGCATTTCGGCTGTCTCGGCCCGGGCCTCGATGCGAGAGGCTGTTATTCGACGAAAACGGCCAAATGCTGGCGGATCTGCTTGGAGATCTCCCGATCCAGGTCGTCGATCATGTCATCCGTCATCTTGGACCAGATCTCCTGCCGTTCGTCCGGCTCGGTGTCTTCCAGCACCGTCTGCGTGCGCTCTACCAGGGCGTTTGCCCGCCCGACGAAGCGGTCATAGTTGTCGCGCACCTCGATCACCACGCTGAGATGGGCGTCGTATTTCTCGGATGGTTCGCGGGTGAACAGGCCGCTCAGCCCGCCCTTTTTCTCGATTTTCGCCTCCGTGACCCCGGCTTCCCTGATGATGACGGTGGCCCGGTGCGAGATCCCGACCGCCTTGAGATGAGAGCGCGCCCATGCCTCGGCCGCGGCCAGCGGCGGGCGCGTGAACAGATGGTCCACATGGGGGTCCCGGCGGGGCGGAACGTAGATGGGGATGATCTGGATTTCCGCAACCGAAAGACGAATCGGCTCGGCGTAGCCCTCCGGCACGGCGGATTTCTGAGGCGTTTGCCCATGCGCGGCGTGCGTCAAAACGCCCGCGCACAGCACAAAAACCACGCTCAGAAAGGAATAAGCCCGCATCATAGTACGGGACCTTTGCAACGGTTTGCGGCGATTTCAAGGCGTGACCAGGGTCCAAACGACGGATTCCCGCGCGACTGTGACCCGAAAGACTCACCTGGGTGTGGCCGTCATGCCGCACCAAATAGGCGATCCAGGGCGACCTGGTCAAACCGATAGGTAGCATTGCAGAATTGACAGGTGACGACCACCTCCCCGTCCTCCTTGAGATCGTCCACCTGGGACCGCGGCATGGCGACAAGCGTCCGCTCGACCCGTTCGGCCGAGCAGCGGCAGCGGGCGGCAACCGGGCGGGGCCGGTAGGCGCGCACGCCTTCTTCATGAAACAGCCTGTAAAGCAGGCGCCGCGGAGTCAGGTCCGGATCCAAGAGCTCGTCCGCGCGCGCACTCGCCATCAGGACCAGGGCCCTGCGCCAACCCTCCTCAGCCTCCTCCGCGTCGCCGGACTTCCCGCTGCCGCCATCTCCAGGCAGTCGCTGGATCATCAGACCGCCAGCCCGCCAGGCGTCTTCCGGGTCCCGCCCGGCGGCCACGTGGATGGCGGCCTCGAGTTGCTCGGACTGGCGGAAGTAGTGATGCGCGCATTCGGCGATGCTGCCGCCGGTGAGCTCGACGATGCCCTGGTAGCGCTCGGTGTCCGCACCTTGATCGACCGTGAAGGCAAGATAACCGGCTCCCAGGAGCCGCGGAACAGGATTGCCGGTTGACGGCCCGAGCGCAGCAAGCCGATCCGCATCGAACTGAGCGTAGCCCCGCAGACCGCCTTCGCTGGTGACATCCGCGACCATCAGGCTCACCGGCCCGTCACCGCGGGCCTGCAGATTGAAGACGCCTTCGAACTTGAGCGCGGCCGAGAGCAGCGTCGCCAGCACCAACGCCTCGCCCAGCAGGCTCGCGACTTCGTCCGGGTAGGCATGACGAGACAGGATTTCCTGCACCGCGGGCCCAAGCCGCACCAACCGGCCGCGCAGCGAAAAGGATTCGACGCGAAACGGCTGGATCACGTCCTCGGTCCCACCGGGGATGTCCGCCGGCATGAGCTCTTGGTCGCTATCCATCGCGTCAATCTATGTGAGGCACCAGAGCAGGATGCCTTTCTGGGCGTGCAAACGGTTTTCCGCTTCGTCCCAGACGACGGACCGGGGTCCGTCGATGACTTCGGCAGCAACCTCTTCGCCGCGGTGGGCAGGCAGGCAATGCATAAAGATCGCGTCGTCGTTCGCGATCCTCATGACCCGTTCGTCGACGCGATAGCCGGCGAGCAGGTTGTGGCGACGCTGCTTGAAGGATTCGGTCTCGTCATCTCCCATCGAGGTCCAAACGTCCGTGACAACGCAGTCCGCGCCGTCCACGGCCGCCTCGACGTCATTGCCCAGCACGATGCGGCCGCCGTGGGCCGCGGCCCAGTCCAACACAGCTTGCGGCGGCTGCAGCTCTTCCGGCGTCGCAACCCGAAGCTCGAACTCGAAGCGCACGGCGGCGTGAATCCAGGACGTCGCCATGTTGTTGCCGTCGCCGCACCAGGCAACGCGGCGATCCTTGATGGGCCCGAGATGTTCCTCGAAGGTCATGACATCGGCCATGAGCTGGCAGGGATGGGTCCGATTGGTGAGGCCGTTGATGACCGGGACGGTCGAATTCTCGGCCAGTTCGAGCAGATTCTCCTCGCGCGTGGTACGCAGCATGATCACGTCGACATAGCGGCACAGAACGCGGGCCGTGTCAGCCACGGTTTCGCCCCGGCCGAGCTGGCTGCCCTGTTGTTCCAGAATGACCGCCTGACCGCCCAGCTGGCGCATGCCGACCTCGAAAGAGACGCGGGTGCGCGTCGACGGCTTTTCGAAAATCATTGCGAGCTGCCGACCCGCGAGTGGTTTTTCCTCCACGAACGCGCCATCGCGCTTGCAGGCCGAGCCCAAATCCAGGATCTGGCGAAGCGTCCCGGCATCCAACCGATCGAGATCGAGGAAGTGGCGCACCTCGGCGGATGAGTCAGCGCTCATGCGGCGTGCTTCCAGGCGCGCGAAACCGACTCGAGGATGCCGACCGCTTCGTGCACATGGGCCTCGTCGATGGTCAGGGGCGGCAGCAGACGGATCATGTTGCCGCCCGACTGGCCGACCAGGAGACCGGCCTCGCGCAGCCCGGCGATCATCTCCTGATTGGGGACCGCGCAGGTGACGCCGATCATGAGGCCGCGGCCGCTGATTGCGGTGAAGACCTTGGGATGGGCCGCTACCAGCGCCTCGAGCCGCTGCCACAGGACGTCGGCGACTTGGTTGACCCGGTCGAGGAAGCCCTCTTCCAGGACCACGTCCAGCACCGCGTTGCCGATCGCCATGGCTAGGGGGTTGCCGCCGAAGGTCGACCCATGCGTGCCCGCGGTCATGCCGCTGGCCGCCCGCTCGGTCGCCAGGCAGGCGCCGACCGGGAAGCCGCCGCCGATGCCCTTGGCGATCGCCATGATGTCGGGCGCCGCCCCCGACCATTCGTGGTAGAACAGCTTGCCGGTCCGGCCGACACCGCACTGGACTTCGTCATACATGAGCAACAGACCGAACTCGTCGGCGGTCTTGCGCAAGCCGGCGAGGTAGTCGTCGTCTGCGGCGCGGATACCGCCCTCACCCTGCACCGGTTCGACCAGGATGCCGGCGGTCTCGTCCGTGATCGCCGCCCTCAGCTCGTTGAGATTGCCGAAAGCGACATGGTTGAAACCCGGCACCGCGGGCCCGAAGCCCTTGACCAGCTTTTCCTGGCCGGCGGCGAAGATCGTCGTGAGCGTCCGCCCGTGAAACGCATCACTCACACAGATGATGCTGTACTTCTCTGGATTGCCGGCCTCGTGGTGGTATTTGCGGATCATCTTGATGCCGCATTCGATCGCCTCGGCGCCGGAGTTGGCGAAGAAGGCAGTATCGGCAAAGGTGGCCGCCACCAAGCGCTCGGCCAGGCGTTCCTGCCCGGGAATCTCGAAGATGTTGGAGCAATGCCAAAGGCGATTGGCCTGCTCGGTCAGCGCGCCGACCAGATGCGGATGCGCATGGCCCAGCGAATTGACCGCGATGCCGGCCAGGAAATCGAGATAGCGACGGCCATCCGTGTCGTAGACGTAGACGCCTTCGCCCCGCTCGAGGGCGATGCCACAGCGCTTGTAGGTGGGCATGACGGCAGGGATCACAACGAACTCCAGCTTGCAATTGGTGCGCCGAGCCGCGTCGGCAGGGCTAACGACTTGCTCTGCCTGCGCAATCTAACGCAGATCGGCGCGGTACGGAAAGCGCGAGAGTATCTTCAGGGGGCAACGCCGTGTCAACGGTGCGGCGGGCCGGCTAACGCGCGCCGTCCGTTTCCACATGCTGGTCATGACGTGCTCCTATTCGCTGTTCCGTACGGCCGCCTGGCAGCCGGCGAGAAGGACCAAACGGGGCGCACGCCTGATTCGCGAGGCCTGCCCTTGGTGGCCTTCACCTTTCTGTAACGCTGCTTGACCGCGGAGTCAGGGTTTCAGCTTGTAGCCGGTCGCAAACATCCGGTGGCACAAGACCCAGAGGGCCAGGTTCACGCTGACCACGACCGCCACACCGACCCACGGCTGCGTGTCGGCGTGGCCGGTGAAACCGTAGCGGAAGCCGTCGATCATGTAGAAGAAGGGATTGAACTGAGCGACCGCCTGCCAGAGCGGCGGCAAGCGCTCGATCGAATAGAAGGTGCCGGACAGAAAGGCGAACGGCGTGACCACGAAGTTGGTCACGGCGGCGATGTGGTCGAATTTCTCTGACCATATGCCCCCGATCGTGCCCAGCAGCGAGAGCATCAGCGACGCTGCGACCCCATGGAACAGCACGAACCCAATGTGGTGGATCTGCAAGGGAACGAAGACCCACATGGCGAGCGCCGTCACGATCCCGACGAGCGCGCCGCGCGTGGCGCCGCCCACGTTGTAGGCGAAGGTCAGCTCGCCGGCCGACAGGGGCGGCATCAGCACGTCGACGATGTTGCCCTGGACCTTGGAAATCACGATCGAGGAGGACGTGTTGGCGAAGGAGTTCTGCATCATCGTCATGACGATCAGGCCCGGCGTCAGAAACAGGACGAAGGGCACGCCGCCGATCGTCTCGACCGCGCGGCCGAGGGCCAGCGAGAAGATGGCCAGGAACAAGAGCGTCGTGACCACGGGCGCGAGGATGGTCTGGGTGTAGACCTTCGCGAAGCGCCGCACCTCCTTCATGTAGAGGGTCCAGACGCCGAGCCAGTTGACGGCGCCGATATGACGGGGCGCGGGAATGGGCGTGGGCTCGACGGACATGGCAGAACTCGGTGCAGTTCGGCGGCGAAGATAGGGTCCGGCGGACGCCGAAGCAACATCGGCCGGCAATGACAGGGATGCGGCGCCGTGCCATGCTGGCTCGATGAGCGACGCGTCGAGCCGCGGACGACAAAGACCAGCGCGCAGGGGCCCGCGGCGGGTCACCGCCGAGTATCTGGAGCGGGCCGGCCTGCATTACCTGGAGCGCTATGCCACCTCGACGGCGAACTTCCGCCGGGTGCTCATGCGCAAGGTGGAGCGGGCGGCACGCTTCTACGGCGACGATCCGGCCGCAGGCGCTGCCATGGTAGAGGCGTTGGTCGCGCGCTATCTGGCCGCCGGTCTCTTGGACGACCGGGCCTATGCCGAGGGCCGGGCGCGAAGTCTGCACGGCCGCGGCGAGTCCGCGCGGTCCATTCGCGGCAAGCTCTTGCAGAAGGGCGTGGCGGCGGATGACATCGAGACCGCACTTTCCACGATCGTCGAGGAAGAGGGCGCCGAGGATCGAGAGGGCCTGGATATGCGGGCGGCCTGCGCCTTTGCCCGCCGCCGCCGCATCGGCCCCTACCGCGTTCGCTCACCCGGCCCCGAGCAGCGCGAGAAGGATCTCGCGGCGCTCGGCCGCGCCGGGTTCGACTATGACATCGCGCGCAAGGTGGTCGAGGCGGAGAGTATCGAGACGCTCGAGGCGGACGCGACCAGACGCTAGCCAACCATCCTCGAGTACACCAGGGGGAAACGATGGCAAAGAGCAAGGACCTACTCAGCGCGTATGTGCTGGACGGAAACGGCGCGGGACGCACACTGGACTGGAACGGCGTGCGCGCCTGGACGCCCGGGGACGGCGTTCTATGGCTGCACTTCGATCGGCGCGGCGAGCTGGCCAGGGAATGGCTTCGTAGCGAGAGCGGTGTCGACCCCGTCATCGCCGAGGCGCTGCTGACCAAGGAGACACGTCCGCGCGTGACCGCTCAGGACAAAGGTCTCCTCGTCATTCTTCGGGGCGTCAACCTGAATCCTGGCGAAGAGCCGGAAGACATGGTGCCAATCCGCATGTGGGTCGAAGAGCAAAGGATCATCAGCTTCAGACGGCGCAAATTGAAGGCCGCTCAAGACATGCGCGAGCTGATCGGCCAAGGCAGGGGGCCGCGCGGCGCCGGCGATTTTCTCAGCGTCATGACTTCCAGACTTGTCGATCGTATGGGCCCGGTGATTGCCGATCTCGACGACCAGGTCGATGACCTCGAGGATCAAGCTTTGGGCCAGGTAAGCGACACCTTGAGCGAGGACCTCGCCGACGTTCGGCGGCGGGCGATCGCGCTCCGTCGCTATATCGCGCCGCAGCGCGATGCCTTGCTCGCTATGGTGACGGAGGAGATGGAATGGCTCGACCGGAAGGCGCGAAGCCAATTGCGCGAGACCCTGGACCGGACGCTCCGGTTCGTCGAAGACCTGGACAACGCGCGCGAGCGCGTGCAGGTCATCCAGGACGAAATGTCCAGCCGGCTGTCGGAGCAAATCAACCGGAACATGTATGTCCTCTCGGTCGTCGCCGCGATCATGCTCCCCTTGAGCATTCTTACCGGCCTGCTCGGCGTCAATGTCGGCGGCATACCGGGCACGGAGGACAAGTGGGCGTTTGCCATCGTGTGCGTCCTGCTGGTGGCGTGCGGCGCAGGTTTGTTCTTCCTGTTCCGCCGGCTCAAATGGCTGTAGAGCACGTCAACCGCGCCGCACGGACGAGCGAACTGAACAGGAGACAATGAAATGGGCGTCACCATCTATCACAACCCCCGCTGTAGCAAATCGCGCCAGACATTGGCCCTGATCCAGGAAAAGGGCATCGAGCCGGAGATCGTCGAGTATCTGAAGGCCCCGCCCGATGCGGCCGAGCTCAGGCGCGTGCTGGATCTCCTCGGCATAAAGCCCCGGGATCTGATGCGGAAGAAGGAGGCCGCCTACAAAGAAAACAATCTGGACGAGCCGAGCCTGGGCGACGACGCGCTGATCGCGGCGATGGTCGAGAACCCGATCCTGATCGAACGGCCGGTGGTGGTGGCCAACGGCAAGGCGCGTCTGGGCCGTCCGCCGGAGACGGTCCTCGAGATCCTGTGAGGCGGCACCGGGAG
>JAAUXY010113492.1_pt1 | contig 27341 bp, 19 predicted proteins | sample 7278121 | NCBI WGS metagenome assembly JAAUXY01 (sample SAMN14350117, study PRJNA611818) | marine sediment metagenome | isolation source: surface marine sediment (1.8m) | place: French Polynesia: Moorea | collected 2018-08 | reverse complement strand
TTTTCGGATAAAAGCGATGCGATCGATGATCGCTGTCGATTGCTGCGGATTTAGCACCGGGCTGATACTGACAGCATGGCGCAGATTGGATATGGGTGACTGTCCACACTTTATTAAAAACCGCAAAACAAAATTGCCTCCCAAGGAAAATCCAATTAAAAATACAGGGCGGTTTTCAGCCCAAGCAGCAGCCTGTGATACCGCCTGGTATACCTCTTCAAGCAGAACAGCATAAAAAATACCGGTATTCAAATGATGGCTGAGGCCATGATCACGGAAGTTCAACCGGAAGACATCATAACCATTTTCAAAGAGGATTTTGCCGCTTCGCAAGATGTAGGTTGAATCGACACTGCCTTCCCAGCCCGACAACAGGATGGCCAACCCCTTGGGTGCCCGTCCATTTTGTTTGGAATGGCAGCCCAGCAATTTGATGCCGTTGTGGGTTTCAATAATCTTTTCACGGGCCATCGTACGCATACGATTGGCGCCGAGTAGCCGGATCTTACTACTGGCCAGAACCGTCTGCAGGAGCGGATTCTTTAAGAAAAGGGGCGGTTGGTATCCATCCAATGTCGGCATGCTAATTTCCCAATATCAGGTCTCGTAAAAATCATCTCAAATTCGCAATGACCTACGTTTCGGTGTTCAAATGTCACCTTCTTATGCTTCAGGCTTCTCGCTTCTTGCCGCTGGCTTGATGCAGGGAATCAATTGCTTTCAGCCAGCAGCCAGTGGCCAGTAGCCAGATACTGAACCCCGCTTGCCGCGGACGAAGCCTCTAAGGCGCTGCGAAGACCCGAAACTTGATATACTTCATACTTCCGGTGCTTGATAATAGGTCAATTCCCATTCGTCGCTGTGGGTGTCATGGCGAATGATATAGACAGCATCATCATCGCCCAGCACCTTAAAATAGCGGTGTGCGGGATCCAGCCAGCGATCGAGCACTTCTTTAACACGAATTTCGCGAGATTTGAACCCAATGGTACGGGGGGTTTCTTCTGCGCGATATCCGGCGTAACACTTCACTTGAATCGGAATTGTTGTCAAAGGGGATAGATGAACCTTTCTTTATCAGGCTGTATTCAGTAACCGCCAGCTCAGCAAAACGATTGCGTAAGCGGCTAAGGCACAACCCAAAATATAAGGAATACCGAACATCAGCGCCATCTGAGCAGCCGCAATCGATGCCAGAACCGAGGCACAGCCATTTGCCGACCAGGCATAAGCACGCTGGGTGGCGGAAGATAATATATCGCGCATGCCGATGGTAAAGGGCAAACCCATGAGGATACCGATGGGACCTAAGACCAGCAAGGCCACGGCATATTGCCAGATGGCAGCCGCGCCCAGCAGCATTCGCAGCAAAGGGTCCAGCGCCACATAGGTCAGCAATAGCATGCCGATTAAGGCCAAAAGCGCCTTTTTGAGAGCCGTTTTCTGTATTTTATGGGCCCAGACACCTCCCAGGCTCGAAAATATGAGAATACCGGCCACCACCACACTAAAACTGATGACCGGATCACCGAAGATGAGAATGAACTTTTTGATAAAAAACAACTCAACAAACATAAAACCGGCACCCACACCTAGAAAATAAGCCACCTGTGCCCAGGATGGTTTTTGAATGTGGCGGCGGAAAAAAACCAGCGGTAAAACCAATAACAGGCCACTGACTGCCAGGGCTTCGACAAAAACAACCATTACCACGATTTCGCCGGACATCAACAAGGCATACAGCCGGCTGCCTAAAGTCTGATAAAGCGTCTTGATTTTGCGCCATTTCAGGTAACGGCCCGGAAAGGGGCGATTATCCGATTGGGGTCGGACATCGAGCAGATAGGATTTAAAATAGGCATTTGCCTCTGTTTGGCGGTACGCGGTGGCCAGACGGTTTATTTCTTTAAAATGAAAAGGGTCATCAAATTGATTAAAACGATTGGCTTGGTTGATGGTCATGCCGGGCAGAAAAACAATGTCAAAATTGTTCTCGTTGGCAAATGTCTTCAGTCGATTTGTCCTGTGCAGCGGTTGTTTGGAGATGAGCAGAACAAACGTATCCCAGTTGCGCAGGATGGCCAAATGGTCTGCCGGGTTCGTGACAGCGGTTTCCTTTAAACCCTCATAGGCAGCTGCCCACAGGCGCAGACTATCGGCGGGCGGCAGCAGCAGTCTGCGCGACATGATAATCAACCCATCCGGGGTGAGGTGGTTGAGGTATTGCACAAAGGCATCACGGGTAAACAAATGATTCTGGTTTAGCGCAGCCGATCCCGGAATCGATGTTCCCCAGCTTTCCACCTGAATAATATCAAATTGCTTTTTTATCTCCGATAAATAGGAACGCGGTGGACGAGAAATCACTTTTCGGCCATAGTGACGGTTAATGATCGCGGCCAAAGACGGGTTTTCAACCACAAGCGTGGTGTCATGGATGCCTGCGGCCAATGCGCACGCCACAGCCGATCCACCGTTTTGCAGAATGATCAGGACTTTTTGTGCGTCGGGATGCAGATGATAGCCGCTATAAGCCAGAGTATAGGTCGCAAATTGCACGCTTTCAAGACTATCCGGTGGATACAGAACCAACTGATGGTCACCATCTGTAAAGGCGGCCACCTGCGGAGTCAGACTTTTCATATAGCGCAGACTGAGACCGGGTGCAAAACGGATATGGGGGCTGCTGACGCGGTCGGTGCGCCCCCTGATCGTGTTAATAGTTTGCTCAATGTGGGTATCTGGAAATTGTAAAACTTGGGAAAGGGTTTTGTATGGCGACGGCTTAACGTTGATGAGCCATTGCCCATAAGATGACACCAAATATAGGGCGCCGCAGATGACAAAGAAGCAAAGCCCCAGCCAGGCTATGGACATGGGTTCTATAGGTTTATTTTCAGACCGGTTTCCCGGCAGTCGTAATAGTATTGCTGCCACTACGAGCATCGGCATGAGGGCAAAAAGAACAACCAGCTGACCTTCACTCAAACTCGGCAGCAACAGAGCCGGAGATACAGCACCACAGGCTGAGCCGCACATGATGGCAAAATAAATCAGGCCGGTTTTTTGCGGCAGGCGCGTATAAGCAAAAACCATTATGCCGCCTGAAAAAAAGAAGGGCAGTGCCAATACCAAAAAAGCGAGCAATACATACACGCTTTGAATGGGCTCAACCGGTAGCCGGAAATAATCCAATGGCAGGTTGTTGACCGCCACAAAAGCCAGCAGGGTAGTAGACGTATAGAGGGTTATCCAAATGGTCAGGGCTTGCCGGGTGGGCACCGAACCGGTGTGACGGTTATCCCGGCGGGTATTGTAAATGCTCAGCAATGTGCCACTGGCGGCAAAGCCAAACAAGGCAATACTGATCACCATAAACGAGAGGTGATTCCACTGCGTGATCGAAAAGATCCGCGCCAGCAGAACCTCAAAGGCCAGGGTTGAAAAACCGATCAGGAAAACAGCACTGAATATCATGGGTCATCAGGGTGAGGGTTTCTTTAGCGCATGGCCGGTCATGGGCACAAATAAAACGCCGGTAATTTGCTTGACGATCAGATCCTGCCCCTTTTTGGTTACCAAAACAAGATTCTGGTAACTGAATGGGTTGCCCAGCGGCAATGTCAGTCTGCCGCCGTCTTTCAATTGTTTGAGCAACGGCGGCGGTACATGATCGATGGCCGCGGTGATCATTATGGCATCAAAGGGCGCTTTTTCAGGCCATCCAAAATAGCCATCGCTGTGTCGGGTCATGACTTTATTATAACCAAGTGATTTCAATATACTGCTTGATTTTTCATAAAGTTTTTGTTTAATTTCAATCGTGTAAACCTTATCGACCACCTCCGCCAAGACCGCTGCCTGATACCCAGAACCGGTTCCGATTTCCAAGACGCGCTGATCAGGGTCAAGATCTAAAATTTCAGTCATCAGCGCCACCACATAGGGCTGCGAAATAGTCTGGCCTTCGCCGATGGGCAGCGGCCGGTCTGCGTAGGCTGCAGACAAAAGTTTGTCTGGAACAAAGCGATGTCGTGGGACGGTTTGCATGGCTGACAGGACGCGGCTATCCGCTATGCCCCGATCTCTAATCGTGGTCTTGACCATGTGTTGCCGGGCTTTTTGGATATCAGGGCTGTCGGAGGCCCTATCGGCATATGCGGCAGCGGCGAGGAACATTAAACCCACAAAAGACAGGATCGTTTTTTTCATAGGTCGCTCCAACTCCAAATACACCTGCTGCAATCCTCACTGAGGAGCAATCGAGGATGCTACAGGTCTATTTGAGCATGTTTTTTATCTGCCATGACGCTTATCTTCGAACAACAACTTTATCTTTAACGCACTTATTTAAAATTGCGCATAGAAAGAGCACTGCCATTGAAGTGCGCTTCGTTTAAATAGGGAGACATGCCATTAGATACAATTCAGCATTAGAGCTCAATTTATGTAAGTAGGTGTAAGCCAGCAGCAAGGTGCCAGTCGCCAGAGGCTGCAATTTTTCAGCTGTAGCCCTGTTTTACCTTTTCCTTTTCATTTTTTATTAGGCTATAGCACAAAAACATACCGTTGTCAGGAAGCAACGCAATCGGTATGCAATACGAATGCTGGATCTCGATATGGTGTGCGCCTGAAGCGGGGGCCTTGACCACAGAAAAGCAGATATCTTTTTGTCCATCGGTTTCAAGGACTCATTTTTGAATTTACACGCAGCAAGCAAAAAAATGAAGCACACCAAAAGACTAGCTGTTGATTTTTCTTAATTTGATATATAATGGGAACGTATCCAACCATCACTGATCAGAAAAATCCAACTGCAAAAAGGAGTATATGGATGCCATTGTTCGGTAAGAAGGAGAAAAAAAAGGCGAACCAATCGCAGCGCATCAAGACAGTCTTATCGCAAAATGAGACGTCCTATTTTGGTAAAAACTTGATGATCAAAGGCAGCGTGACAGGCAACGGCAACGTCATTATCATGGGCGGTCTTGAGGGGGAATTTAACATGCGCGGCCGTGTCAAAATTGCACAGCCAGCCAAAATCAAAGGCAAGGTCAAAGCAGATGTCATCTCCGTTAATGGAAATGTGGAGGGCAGATTGGCTGCCCAGCAACGGTTGCATCTGGATCAGACCGCTCGAATTGAAGGGCAAATCATTACGCCTAAATTATCTATCACCGAAGGCGCCTCGTTTGACGGCGAAATCACGATGAGCGGCCGCATAAAAAAGGAACCTGCCGCCGCGACCCAAGATACCAAACCGGCCCCTCAAAAGGAACGGCCGTCGGAATCCGATCAAAAATAAACGATTCTAGAAGGAGTCCGTCAATGCAAAATAAGAAGACCACCGATTCCACATCCCTGGTGAGCAAAAATGTGAGAATTGAAGGTGAGGTTCAAGGGCCTGAAAACCTGCATGTGGAAGGCTACATCAAGGGCGCCATTGTGCTGTCAGGTGATATTTTCGTCGGCAATACCGGCATTGTAGAGGCCGACTTAGAGGCCAAGAATATCATTATCCAGGGGGAGGTCACCGGTAATGTAAAGGCCCACCAACAGCTGGAGATCCATCCGTCCGGCAAGCTCATCGGTGATTGCATGGCATCTTCGATCGACATCAAAGAAGGGGCCGTTTTTGAAGGCCGATCCAAAATGATGAGATCTGCCGGGTCGACATCAAGATCGAATTCCCCAAGCAACAAAAATGCAGATCCGACAACTTAATAGCCCCGGACACAATGTGTTTGAACATCGTCTCTTGCCATAACAACCAACAATTTTTTTAATGCCGCTATAAAGAAAATTTATAGTTATCCTATCCAATTTTGATCCACGACCCACACATTCAACCTTTGGTTTTCTCCCATCCCTCCATAAGTCCCGATGCTTGAATTACTATTTATAATAATAACTTATACTTAAAGACATTTCAGATTGATATCTGACGCAAATGTGACCGGCTTTTAGCGCTGCCCGGCCTGATTCTTGTTGATCTCTGGTTTGGCATATTATTTGCTCAATTTCAATTTGGGAATTCGCAGACAAGTTTTGGTAATCATTCTGAAACCAATAATTTTAGGTCAAATTGGCTCGCTTAGTTTCGTTTTTCGTCTGACAGGGGGGATTTTGATTTCTCAGCGCTTCTTCATCCAACGGCCAATTTAACATTATATGGGATTTCAATTAGAGGAGATATATTAATGCAAATCAGAAATCAGAGCATCCTGCTTTTGGTATTTTTGATTAGTATCGGCAGTGTGGTGTTCAACCCGCTGCCAAGTTGGGGGACGACGTCCGGCACTTTGGAAATCCGGGTATCCAGCGGTGATGATGATGCTGAGGAAGATGTTTCCGATGGAGACATGGACCTTACCAGTTCGGATTTGGAGATGATTTACGAGGACCAAGACCAAATTGTGGGCATCCGCTTTCAAAATGTCAGCGTTCCACAAGGATCCTCCATCACCAATGCCTATATTGTGTTTACGGTGGATGAGGAAACCAGCCAGACCACCAATCTAAGCATTTGGGGTGAAAAACACATTAACGGCAGCATGTTTTCCAACAGCAACAGCAATATTTCCAATCGCACAAAAACCAATGAGGTAATCAACTGGAATAACATACCCGCCTGGGGTACGGTTGATGAAGAAGGTGTTGCCCAGCAGACCCCGGACCTAAGCGACATTGTGCAGGAGATCGTCGATCAGGGCAGCTGGGCGGGTGGAAACGCCATGGTTTTTATCATTGAAGGTTCCGGCAAGCGCGTTGCCCGATCGTACAACAATAGCGCTTCAAAAGCACCAATGCTCCATATTGAATATACGGCGGATGTTATCGAAGTGGCCGTTATTGACGGCGACGACGACGCTGAGCAGGAAGATGACGGCGATATGTACATAGACAGCACGGATCTGGAACTCGTCAGGGACGGCGATCGCGGAAATCAGACAGTGGGAATCCGTTTTCAAGATGTACAAGTACCCCAAGGTGCGGTGATTACCAATGCTTATATTTTATTTGAGACTGATGAAACCACCAGCGAAGCCACCAGCGTTACCATCAAAGGTGAAGCCAGCGTAGATGCACAGGCTTTCGCCTCCACCCAAAATAATATTTCCTCCCGAACCAAGACCGGCCAGTCTGTCGAGTGGAATAATATTGCCGCGTGGGATACCACCGGCGAAAAACACCAAACCCCGGATTTGAGTGACATCGTTCAGGAAATTGTCGGCAATGCCAGTTGGGTTAGCGGAAATGCCATGGCATTTATTATTACCGGCTCTGGCCAAAGAACCGCGGGTGCTTATGAAGACCCCGACACTGCGGCACCGCTGCTCCATATCGAATATGCCGATGACCTGGTGCCGTATATTACGGTCGACAAAACCTCTATCGGCGCTTCGGTAACCAAACCCGGCAATCCGGATGATGACAGTTTTACGCTGAGCAATACCGGTAGCAGCCAAATGACCTACACCATTGCCGATAATGCCGATTGGCTGTCTTTATCTTCTACCGGCGGATCACCGTTGAGTGCAGGGGGGTCGGCCGACTACATTGTTAGTTTCAACACTTCGGGTCTTGACGCTGGCACACACGAAGCCACCATTACCATCACCGCCGGGGATGCACCCAATAGCCCTGTTGAAATTCAGGTGAGTTTGACGATCTTTGCGGCGCCTGAAAGCTCCAGTTGTGGCAATGTGCCACTTTATGCCGAGAACCTGGTAAGCCCCGCCATTCTGGTTTTGCTGGATATCTCCAGCAGTATGGAATCCATGATGGACGTAACGGATAGCAGCCAAAATCCGAAGACACCTAATCTGCAGACAATTGTGCAGGAAATCATCGATCGAGATGGGTGGAGTGAGGGCAACAGCATGAGCTTCATCATTACCGGAAGCGGCCATCGCACGGCTAAATCCTATGATGGATCCAGCGGTTCGGCGCCATTGCTGCACATTGAATATACCTTCGATGGTAGTGACTATACAGAAGAATCCAGAGTGTCATCGTCAACGGATGATGCCGAAGAAAAACAAGACGGATCTTCTGTTTATCTGGATAGCAGTGATCTGGAATTTGTCAATGACGGCGATCAAGGCAATCAAACGATTGGCCTCCGATTTCAGGATATCGATATACGCAAAAACACGATTGAAAATCCGGTCACCATCACCAATGCTTATATCGAGTTTGTAATTGATGAGTCGCAAACGGAAACCACCAATTTGACCATTAAGGGTCATGATTTTGATGATTCATCTACCTTTGCCAATAATGAGAACAACATCTCTGGAAGAATCACGACAACCGCTTCAGTGCCCTGGAGTGATCTGGAGGACTGGGGAGGGGTGACGCAACAATCCAGAATCGAAATCGGTAAAGCAGCGATAAGCGATCTGGTCAAAGACCGCGCCATCTCTTGGGGTTATGGCACCTGGTGTTTTACGGGTGATGGATATGTGGAAGTTGATAATTTCACGAAAGTTCACATTGGCACAAAGCAACATACCGATGACCACCAAACTGCCCTACAGGCTGCCATTACTGCGACGCACTCCTATTCAGGCACGCCCTTCGGGCCTTCGGTTGTGGCCGCCAAAAAATATTTTGCACGTGAAAAATCCGATGATGCCGGCGATAATTACGTGGATTCTGATTGTCAGCCCAAATTCTTGATCGATGTGACTGACGGTCAAGGCTATCTTCCCCATACATCTGTTGCACTGATCGAACAGTATACGCGTGAACTGGCCGAGTCCGGTGTGACAGCCATCGGAGTTGGATTCGGTTTGGATCCCAGTGAGGCAGCCCAAATTTATAAAATGGCAGAGGTCGCCAATGCAGAAGGCGCTGCAGACGATGATGATGACATTTACGCGTTGCATGAAGAAGTCGGGGGCGTTGCCCAGCCGTTTTTTGCCAACAACAAACAGGAATTGGTGGATTCACTCAATACGATCACTGAAAATGTAAAAGGCGCTATTTTTTATGGGTCGGCACCGGCTCCGACCACTTCAACGGATTTGGGAGATATGGTTATTGTCGCAAAATTTGACGCCTCCCGTTGGAGTGGGGATTTGGATGCGGTGACCAAAAATGATAGTGGTCAGTGGATTAGCAACCTCTGGACCGCCAGCGATGAGATACCAGACACACGCAATTTGTGGACTGTTACAGATCCCGCCGATCCCAGTACGGCCGGCGCATATACGACCACTACGCTGACTAATGACAATTTTGAGTGTCAGACCGACAAGCCCATCGGTGACATCATCAACTCCACCCCGGTGGTGGTCGGTACGCCGCCATTTTGGTACCCATTTGACGGATATTTGAGCTGGGCACGCAGTCTGACACGTGATACCATGGTCTATGTCGGTGCCAACGATGGATTTCTGCACGCCTTTGGACTGGCGGATGGCGAGGAAAAATGGGCCTTTTTGCCGAAAAACCTGCACGCCAAATTAGATCAAGCCGACGATCCGCTATATGACCGCTGCGATCCGGAATACTGCCATCAGTACTATGTGGACGGTAATCCGATTGCTGCTGATATCTTTGCCGATTTTGATGGCGATAGCACCAAAGAATGGCGCACGATACTCGTAACCGGCGAGCGTAAAGGCGGCCTGGCCTATTTTGCTCTAGATGTCACCACGGGTAAGTATATTACGGATGCGAATCCGACCAAATATTTATGGCAATTTACCGACAGTCAGCTGGGTGAAACCTGGAGTAATCCGGCCATCGACCGGGTCGCTATTAAGGATGTGGATCCGGCCAGCGATTCCGCTTGGGGAGCGTTTTTTGGGTCCGGATATTTTCCGGTGACTGAGGAACAGGCTAACAAAGAGGCTTATCTATATGGGATTGAAGCCCATGATGCCAGCAGTTTCTGGAGCGATGCCGCCGGATCAGCCACCAACCGAATTCGCATCACGCCTCCCAAGCTGGCATATAGCAGTTTACAGGGCACTTTTACTGTTGGTGACCAAATCACCGGACAAATATCCGGAGCGACGGGTCTTATCATCGCCATCGATGCCGATAATCGCATATTGACCCTGGATAATGAAAGCGGGACATTTCAAATCGCTGAAACCATTTTGGGCAGCCAAAGCGGAGAAGCCTTAGTTGTTGCGCCTACGAGCGGGATTCTTACCAACGATGCCCTGGCATCGCCGTTGGTGGTGGATATGGAAGGCGATTATATTTCAGATCGGATCTATGCCGGTAATTCGTACGGCAATATGTACAGAATCACCAATATCGGCCAAAACATGACGCCCCAAATCAGCACGTTGTTTACCTATGGGAATACATCTCCCAATGAAAATCCCATCCGGGCCAGAGCCGATTTTGGGTACACCGAAACCGCAGGGGATATCTGGATTTATTTCGGGTCCGGCCGTTACGAATCCCAGGCCGACAAACAGGACAGTCATCAGCAATACTTTTTCGGCTTAAAAGACAGTTCCACACCTGTGGACACCTACACGCTGAATGATTTGGTTACGCTGCAAGCTAAGTTCGCTACGACCACGATTGACGGTAATACCGTGACAATTCGTTATGTTGACGGATCCAATCCGTCCAAGCTGCCCTGGAAACTGCAGCTTTATGAAAATACATTCCCTAATGGGCCGACAGCATCCGGCACCGAGCGCGTTGTCAGTCAGCCATTGGTAGTGGGCAATGTGGTCATTTTTACCACCTTCATTCCGGATGAGAACGTCTGTTCGGGCAGTGGCGAAACCTATGTGTTTGCGCTCGATTACAAGACCGGTTTGTCGCCGTTTGAACCTGTATTTGACATGGATGACGATGAAGAATTTGATGAAGACGACAAAATCGAAGTTGAAGGCGAACAGATAATTCCGGTCGGCAAATATGTAGGGCGAGGTCGGGGTTCAAAGCCGGTCGTACACGGCGATGTTTTATTTATTACCACCACCGACAGCGGATTAGTGGTCGATGATGATGATCCTAAACCACAATTTTTTGCCGAAAAGATCAACATTCCGGCCCAGAAAGTACGGCTGGAAGCCTGGCGTCAGCAATAGAAATTTTAGCGGAACTAAAAGAGGGCCGTGGAAAGCGGAAATGTGCCGTTTCCACGGCTTTTTCTTTTCGGTAAATGTTTAGCCGGAGCTGCTGCTATCGTAATTTGTTAGAGGGATCTCCTGCGGCCACCATGTCATTCAGTATCTGGCGCTCTGTTTCATCCGGCAAGATGCCCTCCAGCTCGGCTTCTAAAACGAGGTTACCGGCTGGATTAAAATATTGTGCTTTTGCTTTAGCACGCTGACGTTCGTCAATATGGGTGATGGTAAATGTGCAGGTAATGGTGTCGCCAAAAAAAACCGGCTGCTTGAATTTAAAGTTCATCACCGATGCCAGCCAGCCGATTTGGCCGCCGACTTCAGTCAGCAAACTGCCCACCAGCAGGCCATGACATATGCGGTCACGAAAATGCTTGGCCGCAGCAAACCGCGAATCAAAATGAACCGCATTGTAATCACGGGTAATATCGGCAAAGGCCTTCATGTCCGCTTCGCTGAATTGCCGCATGATAGTAAATGTATCACCCACCTGTAATCCTTGAATCGTTTTTTTGCGAATTTTTGACATGTCAGCTCCCGGCTCGCAAAATAGGGGATTGCAATTTTCAGTGACAACCGATGTGAAAACCTGTTTTACTTCCGAGTTCAGGTTCGCTATAGATCACCCATATTCGATTTATGGTTCTGGCCTTTATCACATTTTGAGTGATTGTCCAACACAGCGCATTGGTCAGAGGCACCTCTTAACTGAGCTTTGACGGATTTCGATGACACGACGCATCATCATTGCCCTTTTATTGTTTTTGTTGGCTGCCAGTCCGCTGCCGGCAACTCAACGATCCGTATTAAGGTTGCCGGAACTGACGGTTGTTTATGATAGGGGTCTGGATCAAACCGCTTCAAAAATCCTGCCGCTGTATACCGATGCCAAACAGGATCTGCAAACACTGTTGCAGTGGCCGGTGGACTTTCGGCCCACCCTTGTGTTGATCAATGATCGGCAGCAGTTTGCACAAATGGCCGGCCACCCTATGGTCGTTGCCTATGCACTCCCATCCCAAAATGTCATGGTCATCGATCATACGCGTATGGCAATGGCGCCATTTAATATGCGGACGACGATCAAACACGAATTATGCCATCTGGTGCTTCATCATCACATCAAAGGTGGCCGCCTTCCTCGTTGGCTGGACGAAGGGGTTTGTCAGTGGGCGAGCGATGGTTTCGCCGATATCATCATGGACTCGCGTCGGGAATTGTTGCCGGCGGCTATTCTGTCAGGGCGATACATTGATTTTGCAACATTAAACCAGCGTTTTCCGAAACAAAAAAATGCCCTTATCCTGGCTTACGAGCAAAGCAAAAGCATCGTCGAATATATTAGCCGCACCTACGGTCCTCAAAGTGTTGTGGATCTTCTGACGCTGTTGCGGCAAGGCTTTCTGCTCGATTCCGCTTTCGAGAGCCGCTTGGGGATATCATGGGAACAATTGGAAGCCCAGTGGCGAGATCACCTTAAAAAAAATATCAGCTGGTTTACCTACCTCTCTATCCACCTCTATGAAATTTTGTTTGTTTCAGCCGCTTTATTGACCATTCTGGCCTACGTTCGACGGGTGTTGCGCAAAAAAGCCTATGCCGATGAAGCCGACCCATCCGACGAGTTTGAGCCCTAAGACATTGCTCATCTACAGAGGAAATTGTTTTTTGATCATAAAAGATCATGATGGCGTCTGGGTTGCAAAGCGCGCGCAATCAGATCTCTAATGTTGCTCGTGAAAATGTTGAACCTGATAAGTGGAGATGTCGAGTTTGGTGTGTTCCCAGGCATCTGCCGCGATACCGGCTTTGATGCAGAGATGGGACAAGAAATCACTGGCTTGCGGAAGCTGCTGCCATACCTGTGGTAAAAAAGTGGCGCTGGCATGGCCCTTACGCAGGATCACCCCATCCACTCCGGAACGCAGTTTCTTTACCAGGTCGGCACTATCGCTGTAATTCAGCGGTTGAGGCTCAGAGAGGATACTGACTTCAATGTCAACTTTTTCGAAATCGGCCGCATTAAGCGGTGAAAAGCGCGGGTCATGAAAAGCGGCATTAATGGCATTGCGGGATACACCGATTCGGATGGACTCATCGGATGTAAGGCTACCGATACATCCGCGAAGTTGCCGGTTGAGGGTCAATGTGACAAAGGTCCCGCAAGCCGCCTGAAAACAGGAATCATTCAAAGCGGCATCCAATGCATCGATGTCGTCTTGCGGTATCTTTTTCGCAAATCGCTCGGAAAGCGTCTGTCGGACCAGTTTGACCAGCAACTGTCCCTGTTCAGGGCTTAAATTTGGCTTGTCAGAGTGGTTTTGCATCTGCGCACAGTACAAAAACAAAAGATTCGTTAACGCTGGTTTAACGGAATTTGTCCAAACGAGATGACAGACAGACTCTGATAAGAGTACAATGAGTATAAAGAACCTGTCAAACAAAAATAGTCTAATCCGATACTTTCAAAAGAAAAGCATCCTGTCATTTAGTTATCAATGTTAGATTGTGGCTTCAAGCGTCGCCTCATCAACATCCGCATCGGCTATTTTAGTCTCGGTACTCGCCTTGACCCACCATTCTTCGCGAAACATGGATTTGTAGAGATGATTGAACATAAAAGCCAGCAGTGTAAAAGCGGTAAGGCGGGTACTGGGCTGTGAGAGCCTTTTTAGCAGTTGTTTTTGTTGTTCGGTATGCAGCTTAAGGGTGCGCAGATATTTTAAGAACACGACGGCATTGGCGTGGTCTTTGGAAGCCTTGGGCATGGAATTCAGTTTTGTTTCAAATTCGACCCGCAGCTGTTCAATTTTTGCAGGGGTAGATTCAATCAGTCGTTGCTGGCTTTGTGGACTTTCGAATACCGTTTGATTGCTGACACAGCGCTGTATTTTTTCGGCTGTGGCCTTAAGATCATTATGAAGCACATCGCGAAACATCTGCTTGGCTGTTTCCGGTATGCTGAAAAGGATCGATTTTAAAAGGATTTCCTTTTGTTTCATTTGGGTCTGGAATTCCAGCAGCGCGCTGCGCCAAAAGGCACGGCTAACATCGGCGACAATTTCAGTTTCCAACATGCCTTCCATTTGACCGAATTTTATTTTATTACGAATGTCGGCAAACAAGCGGGCGGTATGTTGGAACATCAACTCACCGGTAACTGCTTTAAATATCATGACCAGGGTGGCATACCAATCCTGTAAATGTAGAATTTTGTTTAAATCGTGAAAGGATTCAACCAGGACAGCATTGTTGAAAAAGTGCGATGGGGTCGCATAGAACGGTGTGCCGCCCAGTAACGGCTGTTTGACCTTTCGATTTTTTATGCGCTGATAATCTACGGCGGTTTCAACGTCGATGATGCCGAGCTCATAATCATTAGCGTTCATTAAGAATAAGGGGTACTTGGAAGGATCACCGGCGACCAATAAGTTATCCGGTTTCAGATCACGCATGGCAATTTGTTTGATCCGCAGCCACGCCAGAAGATCCAGCAGGTTCGTTATGATACCGGCCATTTGGGGCTTATTTTGTTCAAATCGGATCCGATGTACATAGGTGGTTATGGTGTTGCGATAAGCCGTTACAGCGTCGATGTATGTTGTTATATGCAGCTCTATTAAAAGATTTAATTCATGCACCAGGTTTTCAGAAAGACCGCTTTCTTTGCTCGAAACGGCTTTGCCGGCCAAATGCGTCAGAAACCAGCTTTGAAGTCGAAACATGGAAACATTCGATGACACCCCGGAATCCGTGAGGAACTGGCGAATCGCCGCCTGGCATTTGTCAAATGCCGCTCGGATATCAATACTGATGGCTTCTTTGGCCTTACCGTAGCGACCGCGGAACTTCTGGATATCAAAAATGGTTTCTGCGTTTTCGTGGACCTCCTCTGCGATGGCGTCTTTAACGTCATGCAAATTATCCATAATGTGACTCAGAAAATAGTATTTTGAAAAATCCATAAAAAATACGAATGTATTTTTTATTTTCAGATTTTGTTGGTGTCGGGTATGCCGACGCAGCCAAGCCACATATTTTTCCTCGAGTTTTTCGGTCGGTAAATTGCTGCTGTCAGGCAGTTTATGAATCAAATTTAGTAAGACCGACACTCTTGGAATAACGCACTCTTTGGGGGCCAGTTTATCAACGATCTCGCCTTCTTTTTTGATACTTTTGATATAGTATTCAAATTCAGAGATGGGCTTGGCCGGTATTTTTACCACCAAATGAACGTCATAAATCACATAATAACATTTGCTTTTGCTGCCGACCTCCTCACCCAACGGACCGATACTCATCCGGCGTCGCATCCAGTCTCCGCGATGCTTGATCATCAGTTCATGGACGGTGTTGCCTTCGGACCCGTTATCCGAAAATGATCTTGTTTTCATTGGTGCGTCGGGGTTAGCGCCGATCTGGAGTCTGAACACATTTAAAAAATATTTCAAGATATCAGACTGCGTGATGCCGTCCTGGCTGTCTTCGTTCGGCACGGATGCTACTGGTTGCGCATCCTTTGGTGTTTTTGATGTCGGCGCAGCCGCTTTGCCAGGCTGGCGGTTATGAGCGAACAAATGAACGACCAGCAAGATGATAATGCAACCAAAAGTGCCTGCCAGAATGGCCATTACCCAAAATGCTTTTTGACCGATGGAATGACTGGTGTCCTCGGCAAAGTTTTTAAGCTCATCATTGTTGTTTGTAAATTGGCGGGCAATAGCAAACTGAGAATGCTTGATGAAGGTTGTTAGACTCGATTTTCCATAGTAGTCGATTTCAGATTTGTTGGCGACGAATGTTTCGCTGTCAATTTGATAAAAAATAACATTACCGGAATCCCAGGTCCGATGAACCGTAAATACAGTTCCGTTTTTCATTACAACGACATCATTTTTTAAATAATCGTTTAAAAACACATAACCGGCACCTATGATGACCAGTAGCAACACTATTATCAGCTGACGCAATTTCATATTCGATTATCCCTGTATCCTCGTCATCGTATCTCGTTGGGTGCCAAAGGCCAGGCGGTTATGGTTTAAAAGCGTTTAACATATCGAAATTTAATTAAATATTTATTTAACAACTTACGCATTGCCGGACTGGATGAGGGTAGCCAACCCATGCTTTTGTTATCGGGAAACCACAGATTTTCTTGAATATTATTTTAAGCTGATCGGACAAACGAGTGTTTCGATAATATGCTGAAAATAAATAATTAATTTGAACCACTGCGCGAATCTGTCGCATGACAAGGGCCGCGCTTTTGATTGACCCCGTCACCACGATTTCCTATACTTGGCTTACTGTTTCACACGACTATTTAAATTTCAGGTGGCACTTAAAAATGAAAACACATTTTGACTGTATCCCATGCTTTGTCCGCCAGACGTTGGAGACGATCAAACTGACATCAGATGATCCGCAGTTGCATGAAAGGGCTATGCGGGAAATTATGTCAGTGCTCAGCCAGATGGATTTTGAAAATGAACCCGTCATCATGGGGCGCGAGATCCAGCGTCTCATCCAGCGCTTGAGCGGTAATTCTGATCCTTATAAGGTGCTTAAACAGCAATACAACCAGATGGCCCTGGATCTTTATCCGCAGCTGAAAGCACGTATAAAAGCAGCTGAAAACGGGTTTGAGGTGGCTGCCCGTTTGGCACTGGCCGGCAATATGATCGATTTTGGGACCGGTCGAATGTTGGATCCTTCTGAGGTAAGCGCCACCATCGAACTGGCACTGTCGGCAGACCTAAAAGGAGATATCCAATCTCTATATACGGCCGTTGAGGCGTCCCGTTCGATCCTTTATGTGGGAGACAATTGTGGAGAAATCGTGTTTGATCGCTTGTTTATTGAGCAGCTGATAGCCGATCGCGTCACCTATGCCGTCAGGGCAGCACCCATTATCAATGATGTCACCATTGAAGACGCTCGGTATACTGGCATGACGGAACGGGTGCGAGTTATTGACAGCGGCTCAGACGCTCCCGGCGTGCTGCTTGCAGAGTGTTCACAAGCCTTTAAAAAGGCTTTTGATCATGCCGATTTAATTATTGCCAAAGGGCAGGGTAATTACGAAACGCTGCACGCTGTCGACCGCCATATTGCCTTTATGTTAAAGGTCAAGTGTCCGGCGGTCGCTCGACACATCGGCCATGAAATCGGCAGTTATGTTATTAAATTGCATAACGATGATGCCATGCCGATAAGCCCATAGGCGACGCGCATTGACATACCCATGCGCAACAACTGGTAATCGACTCAGACGGTATTACCTTTTTATGAGAATCGATGAGTCTAACCAATGGGTAAAAGCATAATCTTTGATCATGTGGAAAATCATTCTTCTCATATTAGCTGGCCTATACACCTTAAATCCATTTGATATCTTACCGGATTTAGTGGTCGGCTGGGGATGGCTGGATGATGTCATTATTTGGATCCTCTTGTGGAAATATCTCGTGTCCCGCAAAATAAGATCGGCCGGTAATTATGGTTTTTATGAACACAACGACACCCGATATAAATCCCATGATCAAAAAGGGTCTACCGGCCAGAGACAATCGGATAAAAACGATCCGTATGCCGAAGATACCGGGCCATGGGATCCGTACCGCATGCTAGGCGTCGACCGCGACGCATCCGCCGATGAAATAAAACATGCCTATCGGGAACTGGCCAACAAATATCATCCGGACAAATTGGCACATCTCGGCGATGAATTTAAGGTGCTCGCTGAAAAGCGTTTCAAGGAAATCCAACAGGCCTATCAGGAATTGACAGGGAAGGGGCGCTAGCGGTTATGACCCCTTGCTTTGCAGCAGATAGAACACTTGGCCGACTGGCCAAATGGTTGCGCTTGATGGGATTTGATACCCTGTTTGAATCCGAACCAGCGGACGAGAAGTTGATGGATACCCTTGAAAAGGATCGTATTTTGTTGACCCGCACCCAGAGGATACGCCGGCAATATGCCGGCCGAAAGATGATATTTGTGAATTCGAATCATCTTAAGCAGCAGTTAACGCAGGTTGTGCGGGAGCTGGGTATCACAGCGGAACAAACGCGGCCATTTTCAAGATGTCTGCAATGTAATGTGCCGATCGTCTCAGTTGATAAGGCCGCTCTGTCGGGACAGGTACCGGATTATATTTACGAAACCCACGATCATTTTAACCAATGTCCAAAGTGCGGTCGTATCTTTTGGCCGGGTAGCCATACCCGCAGAAGCCTCGAAAAAATTCGTCATCTCTTAGAAATCAAGTGATCTTATATGCCAAAAGAAGTTATAGCCCTTGAGGCGCGATTGAGAAAATGTAAAAATGTGCGCACATTGGGTGTGCGATCAAATTTCTCTGATTACAGTCCGCAGGAAGCCGAATTGATCCGGCAGGCAAATAAAATATATTACCCGACGACCTTTTATGCCGATCTTTTCGATACGATTGGCAAAGCAACTTTTCCAAGCTATCATACATACAAATGTGTGCAGGATAAAATAAAGCAAACCGCACTGTTTGAATTGCTTGACTTGCCGCATCCGCGGACGCGGGTATTTTATGGCAAACGCCAGAAAAAATCCATTACCCATCATTTTACGTATCCATTCATTGCCAAAATCCCGCGAGGCTCCGCCTTGGGACGCGGTGTTTACTTGATCCATAATGATTCAGAGCTGCGGACTTACCTCAAGCAAGTCAGTCCGGCGTATATCCAAGAATATTTACCGATTGATCGTGATATCCGCGTGGTCGTCATCGGACATCGCATCGTGCATGCATACTGGCGTATTGCTCCGCAAAATGAATACCGCAGTAACCTGGCCGTCGGCGGTCGTATCAGTCTAAAAGCCGTTCCCGAACCAGCGCTGGAATTGGCCTTAAAAGTTGCCCATGCATGCTGTTGGGACGATGTCGGCATTGATATTTGTGAATATAATGGCCGGTTTTATGTTTTGGAAGCCAATATGAAATATGGCAGGGAAGGCTTCCGGCAAGCCGGCATAGATTATCATCAGTTAATGGAATCCATGATCGCCAATGAAGAAATATGATGATGATATAATGGGTTTTGCCCGTTGTGTGCTTGACGAGGCAGAAGCAAAACGGTTGTCGGATTTGGCAACCCGAAACTCAGAGGCGATTCGTCGGGCCCAAGAAAAATACGCCGCTACCGATTATCGCCAGGCGTTTTCAATTGATGTCGATCGTATTCTACACGCCCACGCCTATGCCCGTTATATCGACAAAACTCAGGTTTTTTCCCTGATCAAAAATGATCACATTACACACCGCGTCTTGCATGTTCAGCTGGTTTCAAAAATAGCGCGAACCATCGGGCGTTACCTCAGTTTAAACGAGGATTTGATTGAGGCGATTGCTTTGGGACACGATATCGGTCATGCGCCCTTTGGTCACGACGGAGAGCACGCCTTATCGGAATTGTGCGAAAACAACGGAATCGGTGCATTTCAACACAATGTGCAAAGCGTGCAATTTTTAGATAAAGTCGAACGTAAAGGCCTGGGTTGGAATCTGTGCTTACAAACGCTTGACGGAATTTTATGCCATGACGGCGAAGTGCATAATCAGATGCTGAAACCTGCAGCTACGAAGACTTTTGATACCTTGGATCACGAGTTGGCGCACAAAATAAAAGATCCCCAAACCTCCCTGGTTCCGATGACGTTTGAAGGGTGTGTGGTTCGCATTGCCGACACGATTGCCTATGTCGGTCGCGATATTGAAGATGCCATTCGACTGAATCTCATTGATCGCTCTGATTTGCCCCAGGATTGTGTCGAATGTCTGGGCCGTACAAACGGTACCATTGTCTTTAATTTGGTGACCGATATCATCCAAAACAGTTTTCAAAAAGCGTATGTGGCTTTTAGTTCGGATGTATCGCGGGCCCTAAAACTCTTAAAACAATTCAATTTGGAACGCATCTACTTAAACCCCAGGATAAAAGAACATTATGCGGCACTCATCGAACTTTTTGGTTTTTTATATGAGAAATATCTTGCCGATATCGGGCGCAAGAACATGTCATCCGTTATCTTCAGCCAGTTTCTCAACGGAATGTCGGCATCTTACATTGAGACCCACGTTAGCGCAGAAATTGTTCGTGATTTTATTGCCGGCATGACAGACGCTTACTTCCTGAGCCAATGCCCTCAGGAAATGCGCCCGTCTGTGCAGCGCTTGTGAACCTAAGGCAGAGATCCTGGCACATGGCTTCTTTATTAATTAAATTGTTAAAATCCTTGTTAAAAGGTTTTCTCTTTTTAAAATTTGAAACGCTTCATTTAAGAAAAAGCGCTTGAGTTTTACACCCAAAACCCGTAAATTAAATATACATCTAAAATTTTACAACCGGATGAAAATAAAGCGTATTCTTTAAGAAAGGACCGTTTGCTGCAAAATGGAATAATGGAAAAGTGGAATAATGGAATAGTGGATTATAAAATGAAATCATTCATTTTCAGCTATATCGTTCAGCCGAATTTGCTTTTATACAATAGTGCATTTTTGCGAGACCCATTTTTCCAGAATTCCTGCATTCCAACATTCCAATTGGGCGAAGCCCAATTTTGAATGTTCTGATATAACGAATAAATTGAGGTTCATCCCATGAAAACCATGTGGGCCCCCTGGCGAATTGAATATATTTTAAAAGACAAGGAAAAGCAGTGTATTTTCTGTGCAGCCTTGGCGGATCAAGATGACTTGACGCTGTATAAAGGGCAGGAAACCATGGTGACCATGAATAAATTCCCTTACATTAACGGCCATTTGCTGGTCGCACCCGTGCGCCATATCGCTGCCCTTGATCAGCTGAATAAGGCCGAAATGGGCACTTTGTTGGCCACTGTTGATCAATCTGTGGCGATCTTAAAAAAAATCATGCAACCCGATGGATTTAATGTCGGCCTCAACCTGGGTAAGGTGGCTGGCGCCGGCGTTGAAGAACATTTGCACTTTCATATTGTGCCGCGTTGGTTTGGTGATACCAATGCTTTAACGGTATTTGGCGAGGTACGAGTGATTCCCGAACACATTCAAGCCACCTATAAAAATTTAAAGCCATACTTTGATAAAATTAATATAACAAATTGAAATTTAATGTATAATTAATATGTATTGATAGTGATCAACTGTCTTGACTTGCACTTAGATCAAAATTTTGCCATAGTCCCCACTTTGGTGTTGAAACAACCCTTTTAAATAAAACCAAAAAAGTTAAGCTGTTCACATTAATGAGCCCACCCAAATTAACTCCCATGTTAAAACAGTACCTCTCGATAAAAGAGGCCTATCCGGATACGATTCTTTTTTATCGAATGGGGGATTTCTATGAAATGTTTTTTGAAGATGCTCAAGTGGCCTCGCGCGTACTGGATATCACGCTGACTTCTAGAAATAAAAAAGATGAATCTCCGGTTCCTATGTGCGGTGTGCCGCATCGAGCGGTTGCTGGTTATATCGCCCGTATGATTGATCACGGTTACAAGGTGGCGGTTTGCGATCAAATTGAGGATCCATCCATTGCCAAAGGACTGGTCAAACGGGATGTTGTGCGTGTTATTACACCTGGAATGATCATTGATGATTCTTTTTTAGATAAACGATCTCATAATTTTGTTTTGGCATTGGCGCGCAATGGTGATGATTTCGGATTATCCTATTTGGACATATCCACCGGCCTGTTTCGTTTGGTTGAATCAAACGATCAGACCGCCATCGTGGACGAATCTTTGCGTATATCCGCCCGTGAGATCCTGCTGCCTGAATCTGCCAAAAGCGATCCGCAAATGACATCGATTCGGGGGGCTCTGTTAGATCGTGCGATTACCTATCTGCCGGACAGTGCCTTTGAACATAAACGGTGCTATAACCGGCTTACCAAACAGTTTAATACGATTTCATTAGAAGGTTTCGGATGCGAAGGGCTGTCTGCCGGTGTGCGGGCTGCCGGCGCACTTATTTTTTATGTTCGCGAGACCCAAAAACAAAAAATTGAACATTTGACGCGTCTGGAAACCTATACGTTGGGCCATTATCTGCTGGTGGATGATTCAAGCTGCCGCAATCTGGAACTTGAAAAAAACCTTCATTCAGCTACTCGACGGGGTACGCTCATTGGCATCATGGATCATACCCGTACGGCCATGGGCGCACGGTTGCTCAAATCATGGTTACGATATCCACTCATCAAAATTGAAGATATCCAGGCCCGCCATGATGCAGTCGCCGAAAGCAAAGAAAATATTGAAACGCGCCAAGGAATACGCGAACTTTTGAAGTCCGTGTTTGACATCGAACGGGTAAGCACCAAAATTGTCATGGGCCATGCAAATGCGCGGGATTTGATTGCACTAAAGCGGTCACTGTTGGCGCTACCCAAAATTCAAACGCTGGTTTCGACACTGACGTCGGCCCTTTTTCAGTGGAATGAGAACCCCAAGCCGTTATATCAATTGTCCGAAGTGATCGAAAAAGCGATACTAGAAGATGCACCGCCGACCATCAACGAAGGCGGAATGATCAAACCGGGTTTCAATGCGGATTTAGATGAATTGGTGAAAGTCAGCCAGGACGGCAAAGGCTGGTTGGCTAACCTGGAGGTCCAGCAACGGGAAGCCACCGGCATTGCCACCCTTAAGGTACGCTATAACAAAGTCTTCGGTTATTATATCGAAGTGCCCAAAAGCCGGACTTCTGAAGTGCCGGCAAACTATGTGCGCAAGCAAACCTTGGTCAATGCTGAGCGCTATATTACCGATGAGTTGAAAACCTTTGAAACAAAGGTTATAAATGCGGAAGATCAGCGTGCAGCCCTTGAGCTTGAGATATTCAATGAGATTCGACAGTCGGTTGTCCATAATTACAAACATTTAGAAGGCGCGGCTCAATTTTTAGCTCGTCTGGATTGCCTGCTGAACCTGGCCGAAGTGGCCGATCAAAATGCCTATTGTCGACCGGAAATGACCTTCAATGGTCTTATTCATATCGAAGACGGGCGTCATCCGGTGGTTGAAAAAATGATCACCGGAGAACGGTTTGTGCCCAATACGGTTTCAATGGATAATGAAACCAACCAGATTCTTATCATCACCGGACCGAACATGGCCGGAAAATCCACCGTCCTGCGCCAGGTGGCACTTCTGGTCATTATGGCGCAAATGGGATCGTTTATCCCGGCCCGCAAGGCGACAATTGGCGTGGTCGATCGTATTTTTACAAGGGTCGGTGCGTTAGACAATCTGTCCCACGGCCAGAGCACGTTTATGGTTGAGATGCAGGAAACGGCCAATATCCTTAACAATGCCGGTGAGCGCAGTCTGATCATAATGGATGAAATCGGCCGTGGAACCAGCACCTATGACGGACTCAGTATTGCCTGGGCAGTGGTCGAATATTTACACGATTTACACAAAAACGGTGTTAAAACGTTATTTGCGACCCATTACCATGAATTAACAGAATTGGCCCTGCAAAAATCGCGCGTAAAAAATTACAACATCGCTGTCAAAGAGTGGAACGATGAAATTATTTTTTTGCGCAAATTAGTCGAGGGCGCCACCAATCGTAGCTACGGCATACAGGTGGCCCGTTTGGCGGGAATTCCTGAAGACGTCATCAATCGATCCAAAAAAATTCTGTATCGGATCGAAAATCAAGAACAAGACCTTACCGGATCATTTTCAGAGACAAAAGACAACCGGCAGGGTGGGGTGCAGATGGATTTGTTTCATCATAAAGCCCATTTTTTTGTGGATAAGCTGACCAAACTGGATATCGCCAAAATGACACCGCTGGAGGCGCTTAACTACCTGAACGAACTACAGCAAAAAGCTAAAAAAATTAGCGATTAAAGCAACTCAAAAATGCCTCCACAGACCGAAAGTCGATCGGGATTGTGCGACGGATGCTGATATGATGGATTGACGCAATGCTGCTTGATGCTCAAAGAAAATCTGCTCGGCTTGCTCGAAACCTGCTGACGGGATCGATCGCCCTACTAATATTGGCTCAAGTGTTGTTTGCAGTGCCTGCTTTGGCAGCACCACGCGATGCCTATTTTAAGGCCGAAACCTGCTATCGTCAGCTGCGCCAGAATCCCCAAAAAATTAAGTACCGCCACAACTGGATGCGGTGTATTCAGAAATTTCAATCGGTTTATAAAAAGGATCCTGATGGACCCTGGGCCGCGGCCGGACTTTTTATGTCCGGCAAACTGTATCAATCACTGGCTCAGTATTCAGGCAATTCAGCAGACCTTGTTGAAGCCCGAGATTTTTTTGAGCGCGTGGTTCAACGCTACCCTCAAAGCCGCTACCGGCAAAAAGCCAGCCTTGAACTGCGCAAGATGGGCAAACCTGTCACCGCCAAAAAGGTACCGCCGCATGCCAAACTGGTTGTAGCAAAAGGGACCACGCCCAAGGACACGTATATCAATGCAGAAGCCTGTTATCGCGACCTGCGCAAAAGCAGCCAGAAAGTAAAATATCGCAGCAACTGGCAGCGCTGCATTGATAAATTCCAATCGGTCTATGATATGGATCCGGATGGCCCCTGGGCACCCGCCGGTCTTTTTATGGCGGCAACCCTTCATCGCAAACTCTATGCCTATTCAAGGTCATCAGAGGATCTTGACATCGCATCTGATAAATTCAATCAGATCATCGCCCAATTTCCCCAAAGCCGCTACAAAACCAAAGCCAAGGCTGAAATCAAAACCTTGCCGCCAGCGGCTAAAAAACAGCGGGTTTCTCCATCCGACCCCATCGCCGAGAAAATCAGAGCCCAAGAGGCCCGCAAGCCATCGACTCCTGAACATCAGACAGCCAAAACCGCACCAGCCGCGGGCGGAATGGTCACGGTGACCAACTTGCGGCACTGGTCCAATCCCAACTATACCCGGGTCGTTGTTGACGTTGACAGAGAAACATCCTACTTCCACCATTTGCTTAAAAAGGATCCCTCAATTAATAAACCTCAGCGTCTGTACGTTGATCTAAGCAACAGCCGACTGGGTAAGGATATTCGCAAAAGCATTCCAATTCATGACGACTTGCTGAGTGACGCCCGAGCCGGCCAGTACACAAAGGATTCGGTCAGGGTCGTCGTTGATATCAAATCTTTTGAAACCTACAAAATTTTTTCCCTCAAAGATCCTTTTCGAATTGTCATAGATGTCTGGGGTTCAAAGACGGCCAAAGCACCGACCACAGCCGGTCCATCTGCAACAGTTAAAAAAGGCGGTAAAATTCCACCCGGCTCGCTGGCCAAGCAGTTGGCGTTAGGGGTTCGGCGGGTCGTTATCGATCCGGGTCACGGAGGCAAAGACTACGGCGCTCCGGGCTATCTAAAAGGGGTGCACGAAAAAAAGGTCGTTCTACAGATCGCCAGACGGCTAGCCAAAAAAATAAAGGCCGAACTGGGACTGGAGGTTATTTTAACCCGCAATTCGGATCGGTTCTTAACCCTGGAGGAACGCACGGCCTTTGCCAATACCAAAAGTGCGGATCTGTTTTTATCGATTCATACCAATGCCTCCCGGGATCGCCGGGCATACGGCCTTGAAACATATTTTTTGAACCTGGCCACTGATGAGGAAGCCATTCGGGTGGCGGCCATGGAAAACGCCACTTCTACTAAAAATATCAGCGACCTGCAAAAAATATTATTTGATTTGATGCAGAATGCCAAAATTAATGAATCCAGTCGCCTGGCCTCATTTGTGCAAACTTCCATGGTTGGACATCTGCGCAACAAGCGTTACACGCGCATCAAAAGCAAAGGTGTCAAGCAGGCACCGTTTTATGTCCTGTTAGGTGCCCAGATGCCGTCCATCCTTGTTGAAACCGGTTTTATCAGTAACCCCCGGGAATGCAAACGTTTGGTCAATCCCAAATACCAGGACCGCATCGCCGAAGGCATCATTAAAGGGATCCGCAATTATATCAAAGCAACCAGCCCAACGGCATTTCGAAAACCAACACACCAGACACAGCCCCGGGGTTAACTTGCATGACCGCTCAATCATCCGATACGGCCCCACCATTTAATCCCTATCTTGCCCTGATTGCCGGTACATTGGCCGTATCCACTGGTGCCATATTCGCGCGCCTGGCAGATGCACCGTCCCTGGTTATTGCCGCCTATCGGGTGGGTCTTGCAACGCTCATTCTGGCACCCATTGCTTGGTGGAAAGCCCGCGATGAAATAATGAAGCTCTCAAAACAGGATTTGAAGCTGGCGGTTATCTCCGGCTTTTTTTTGGCCCTTCACTTTGCCACCTGGATTTCATCGCTTGATTACACGTCGGTTGCCAACAGCGTCGTGCTGGTCAACACCAATCCTCTCTGGGTCGGCCTACTGACGCCTTTAATTGCAAAAGAACGCGTCAAACGAGCGGCAGTGTACAGCATTTGCATCAGCGTCATTGGTGGAGCCATCATCGGTTATGGTGATTTTGCCACCGGCGGCAAGGCCCTACTTGGCGACGGGCTGGCTTTGGCCGGCAGTGTATGCGCGGCGATTTACCTTCTTTTGGGCCGCAGTCTGAGGCGCAAACTGTCATTGTTGGCGTATATCTTTATTTGTTACGGAAGCGCGGCCATTGTTTTGTGGACGATTGTGCTGTTGTTAAGAATGCCCATAACCGGATTTAGTCAGGGCACGGTCGCTGCTTTTTTCGGTATGGCGCTTATTTCTCAAATTCTCGGACACAGTACCTACAATTGGGCATTGAGATGGCTCAGTGCCGGTCTTATCGCTGTCAGCTTGCTGGGTGAGCCCATCGGGAGCACGATTCTAGCCTATTTTATTTTCGACGAAGGCCTGACCGTTTATAAAGTTGTCGGTGGTCTCATCATCCTTTCCGCTATTTATCTGGCCGCATCCAGCGAAAGCCAGTCCAATAAAAATTAAAATTTTAGCTGGGAAGCTTGGAAGCTGGAATGCTGGGAAGCTTTGAGGTTTCAGAAAGCCAAGCATTCATCACATCTCAGCCTTCCAGCCTCTTAGCCTCCTGGCCTCCCAGCCGATTGAATTTAAAATTTGACAAAGTTTGTTTAGTACTTTATCTGACAGTTACTCATATTAATGCAAGGGAGGGGGAAATCTTATGGCTTACGAAAATATCATCTATCAGGTCGATGACGGTGTTGCTACCATTACCTTTAATCGACCTAAAGCCCTGAATGCACTGAAT
>JAAUXY010015959.1_pt1 | contig 27421 bp, 23 predicted proteins | sample 7278121 | NCBI WGS metagenome assembly JAAUXY01 (sample SAMN14350117, study PRJNA611818) | marine sediment metagenome | isolation source: surface marine sediment (1.8m) | place: French Polynesia: Moorea | collected 2018-08 | reverse complement strand
CATCGTTAGCCTGATGCTTGTGCTTGGAGCTCTGCTCATTATGGACGGTGTCGGTTGGTTCCTTGGTACACCGCTGATCCCGGTTTGAAACTCATCGGCATCCCTCCACCCCCTTTTCGACGTTCTCATCATGCGTGGCCGGACCGCAGCAGGCGGAGTCAGCGCAACAGACACCAGCAAAGGCCATTGGCGGTCCAGCCGAAGTTGCCAGATAGGTTCGGAATACAGTCCGAGTCCACCTGATATGTCCCGGTTTAGCGGCCAGTGATTGAGGCTACTGGCAGGCTTAGTACAGAAAGCGCAAGCCAATTCCGACGCCCGCGTCGAATGCGTCGGTTCGTAATACGCTGTCGCCCACAAATACCTCACCAAACACATTGATCCGCTCAGAGACTGAAGTGCCCAGCTGCAGCTCCAACGTCTGTGTGAAATCGTTGCTATCTTCGTGGTCGATGCTGGTCTTCAGGTCGATCTTGCCCCAGCCGTTGATCGCCGGAAGCTTGCGGATGTAGATCAGCCGCGGGCCGGTCTTGCGGACCTTTTCGACGTTGGCAGCCTCCCGGTAGGAGTGGAAGTACTGGACCAGGGTGATGATGAAGTCCTGATCGGTCGGCAGCCAGCCAATGCCGACCAGGGGACCAATCTGGTCAGTTCCCAGCCCGGTCCCCCTCTGATTGCTTCCCAGATCCTTGATCCACTCGCCACCGATGGCGAACTTCGCCGGGATACCGAAGGGCTTGAATGGGAACAGGAAGATCGGCTTGAGGCTGAGTTCCCGGAAGTCAGTCTCCCAATCACCGGCCTTATTGGTGCGCACCCCGTTGAGTTTGTGGGTAAGCTTGAAGGCCGGCGAAAACACGACAGAACCTTCGGCCTCCAAGACGTACTCTTCATTGCCCCGGCTCAGATCGAAGTAGCGGAATTTAACATCCTGGAAGTTGACGGCCGCCGTCGGGTTAGAGGCGGCGGCGCCGCTGTCATCCACGTCTTCCGGCGGATCGGCGTGAGCGGGACGGTCAGCGACCAGGAGGAGAGCCGCAATGAGCACCCAGGTACGCATGGCCGACGTCCCATTGCTGACAAATGAGGTGGTCACGGACCAATGTGTAGGCCTAATCAAAGCGTAAAACGACCCGGGCCAGCTGTCCACGCATTGACAGCTATCCGCGGGCCGACCCGACGTCGACCACTGTCACCGATGTCGCGCTCGAGTTCGGCTTGACCCACCTCGGCCGCTTCGCCGGCGCCTATGAGAACATGTTTGGCGAACGGCCGTCCGACACCTTGAACTCATGAACGGTGGCCCCGCCGAGCCTTCGAGCGGAATGGGGCTGCGGATTTTGCATGTCGCCTTTTGGCTAGTTTTCCCCGTCAGACGAAAGCTTGAGCTTCTTCTGCTTATTGGCTGAAAGCGGAAGTCGAGGCTATGTACGGCCGCTCAGGGCCGCAGAGCGGACCAATCAGTGGGCTGCGAGATCCGTCTGAGTCTGACCCTTAGCAGACAACGCGCGACGATCCCATTCCGCTTTAGGATTCAGACCGGCAGCACCAAAGGTGATCGTTACATTGGACCAAAGACCCGTCATGCACTAACTCTCAACCCAGACCAGTCAATGGGGGCTGATCAGCTCAATTCGAAGGGGGCACGGGGGGAAGCTCGCGCAATCCCCTTATCGGATAGGCTTTCACATTTATTGCTCAAAATCTGGAACCAAGGCATTACATTCTAAATCTCAGCAGAAGCAACCTCGGATGGGGGCAGCCAATGACCACGCTTGCGTTCCCTAGCCTCCGTCTTCCCACGATCTTCGCAGCGTTGCTCGTGTTGTTCGCTGTCCCAGCCCAGGCTGCCAAGGATAAGGTCTACAAAGCTTGGCTCAGCGATCTAGCAGTAAGCGGATATGATGCCGTTGCCTACTTCACAGAGGGTAAGCCGGTCGAAGGCTCCGACGACTTCACAGTAGAATACAATGGAGCGGTGTGGCGTTTTGCTTCTGCGGAAAACCGAGAGGCGTTTACCTCCAACCCCGCCCAATACGCTCCTCAATATGGCGGCTACTGCGCTTGGGCCGTTTCCCAAGGTTACACCGCGAGCACCGATCCCGAGGCCTGGAAGATCGTAGATGGAAAGCTCTACTTGAACTACAGCCGGTCGGTTCAGCAGAAGTGGGAGCAGAACATCCCAGGCAATATCACTGCCGGTGACGCGAATTGGCCTAAGGTGCTGGAGTAGTGATCAGCCCCCATTGACCGCCTTGCAATTGCACAGTCCCACTCCTGTCAATGGCTATTCTCGGAACAAATTGGGTCCTCGGTGTAAGGTCCGGAACCTCGCGCCAAGCGGACTTTCAGCTTTCATCCTTCCATGTCGGGTGTGTGAATAGTTGGCCCTAGCCTTCGTCGTCCGATCCGCCGACCACGATCGCGGCCGCGGCGACGGCGGCGTCCTCGAGATCCCGCTCGCCGGTCAGGACCGCCTCGCAGAGTGCCTCCAGGCGGCTGTCGTCCAGACGCGCCAGCCGATCGCGCACCTGATGGCCCGCCGCCGCGGCGAGCAGGCGCCTTACCCGCAGCCGGGCGGCGTCGTCCCGGGCGTCGGGGGCGAGCTGGGCATGATGGGCGGCGATCCGGTCCGCGAGCGCGGCCACGCCTTCCCCTGAGGGGGCGACGGTGCGCAGCACCGGCACCTGCCAGCCTTCGCGATGGGTGAGGGACAAGGCGTCGCGCAGTTGGCTCTCGGTCTTGTCCACGAGCGGCATGTCCGCCTTGTTGATCACCAGGATGTCGGCAATCTCGAGAATGCCCGCCTTGAGCGCCTGGATCTCGTCGCCCAGCCCCGGCGCGCAGACCACGAGCACGGTCTGGGCCACGTCCATGATCTCGACCTCGGACTGGCCGGTGCCCACGGTCTCGACGATCACCAAATCGAGACCGGCGGCGTCCATGACGTCGACCACCCGGGCCGCGGCGCGCGACAGGCCGCCGAGATGGCCGCGCGAGGCCAAGGAGCGCACGAACACCCCGGCATCCGAACCGTGCTCGGACATGCGGATGCGGTCGCCGAGGATGGCCCCGCCGGTCAGCGGGCTGGACGGATCGACGGCCACGACGCCGACCGTTTCGCCGCGCTGTCGATGTTCCCGGATCAAGGCGTTCAAGAGGGAGGACTTGCCGACCCCCGGCGCGCCGGTCACGCCGATCACGCGGGCGCGGCCCAGCTGGCCGCGGATCGCCTTGAGCAGCGGGCGCGCATCGGTCCGGTCGTTCTCGACCGCCGTGATGGCGCGGCCCAGCGCGGTCCGGCCGCCGGCGCGCAGCTCGGCCACCAGGTCGTCCGCCTGACGGGTCAGGCGTCCCTTGGTCTTATCGGTCATGTCCCCGTATCGAGCCGGTTGCGCAGGAAGCCCAGGAACTTTCGCGCGATCTTGGCCGGCGATTCGGCTCCCGGCCGATACCAGCGATAGGACCAGTTCATGGCGCCCAGCAACATCAGGCGCAGGTCATGCCGATCGACGCCGCGGGGCAGGGGCAGCGCGTCGAGCAGGTCGGCGAAGATCTCTTCATAGCGGTCGCGCATACGGGTGACGCGCCGGCGGCCGGGGTCGGACTTGGCGGGCATCTCGCGCATCACGGCCTGGAAGAAATCACCGCCCTCCAAGAGCACGGTGAGGTGCGCGACGCAGGCCGCCTCGAGCCGGGCCCAGGGCCCACCGGGTTTCTCCAGAGCCTGTGCGACCGCCTCGGTGATGCGGCGCATGCCCTCCTCGTGCACCGCGACCAACAGCTCCGCCTTGGACGGGAAGTGATAGTAGATCGAGCCTGGCTGCATGCCGGCGTCCGCGGCGATATCCCGCATGGAGGCGGCCGCATAGCCCTGGTGCAGAAACTGGCGCGCAGCGGCCTCAAGCAAGAGGGCGCGCCGGTTGCCCTGCCGGCGCACCACCCTTTTTCTTGCCGCCTGCGCCACGTCCGCCATCTCTGCCCGCTGCCGCCGCCCGAACGTCCGTTCGGCGATATAGCACCCCGGACCGGCGGACCGCAAAGCGCTCGTCAGTTGGCGGCGGCGTTGAGCTTGCCGTCGGCCCGGTACCGGTCGTTCTTCTCGCGCAGTTCGGCGATCAGGCCGTCGACCCCCTGGCCGCGCTTCTGGATCACTGAAGCGAACTCCTGCTTGTAGGTCAGCGCCTGGCTGGTGCCCTCGATGGTCACGTCGATAACCACCAAGCGATCCTTGCTGTTGCGCACGCGCCATTGGATCGGTTGGGGATCGACCCCCGCGCGCTTCAGCACGCTCATCACGAAGATGTCGGTCTTGGTGGCGGGCCGGGTACCGGTCACGGTCAGGATCTCGCCGGCATCGTCGTCCTTTTCCGGCGTGTAGGACACGATGCGGTTGATGTAGACCTGCACGAGATATTCCTCGAACGCCTCCAGATAGGCCTCCATCTGGGCGTCACTGGTCTGCCGGCGATAGACGCCGAGCGCGAACTTGCCGATGGTGTTCACGTCGAATTTCTGGCGCAGCAACACGCGCAAATTGTCCGATTTCTGCTGCTTGCTCTTGCCTTTCGCCCGCAAAACGTCGAAGGCCTCGTTGAGCCCTTCCTGGACAAAGGTCTTGGCCCGTTGCGGATCGGGCGCCGCCGCGCTGGGCATGGCCCAGCCGGCACAGAGCAACACGATGGTCAATCCGACCCAAAGTCTCTGACTCACATCGCTCTCCTTATGCATTTGCCAAAACGGGAATCGCGCCGATCCCGCCTCCGTTGGGACGCAACGGCGGGGCCGGCGAAACGGTCAGCGGCCTTGCCACCCGACGGGATCAATGTCCCGGTAGGAAGAAAGCCTGAAATGTCAATACCTTAGCAAGGGGCGCAACAACCGCCTTCAAGCTCTTGGATGGAATGGGAGCCCATACTGCAAGTGGCACCCGGCCACTCGGCCAACAGATAGGTGCTGGTTGAGCGGGATCAAGCGAAATCCGTCGGCAATGGATTGCCGGTTCTGTCGATCGGCGACTTAGCCATGTTTGTCAACATCTAACGATGCGCTCGGCAGGCAGGTAGACCCGGACCGTCGTGCCCAGGCCGGGTTGGCTTTCGATCTCCAGGCTGCCGCCATGCAGTTCCGCCAGCGACTTGGCCAGGGGCAATCCGAGTCCGGTGCCTTGATGATTGCGCGCATAGGGACCGTCGATCTGACCAAATGGGGCGAGCGCCTTGCGCAGGTCATTGCTGGCGATGCCGATGCCGGTGTCCGCCACGCTGAGCATGGGTCGGCCGTCGGCAGCGGTTTTGGCCCGGATCGCGATCCTTCCTCCCGCTGGCGTGAACTTCACGGCATTCGTGAGAAGATTGAGGAGGATCTGCTTCATCGCGCGCAGGTCGGCGCGCAACTGCGGCAGCTCGTCATCCAGCTCGATCTCGATGCTCAGCCCCGCGTCGTCAGCGCGCGCCTGAACCAGCGTGAGCGCTGAGCAGACGAGCTGCTCGACGTCGATGGGACCCTCCTCCAGCTCCAGTTTTCCAGCCTCGATCTTGGAGATGTCCAGGATGTCGTTGATCAGGCTGAGCAGATGGCTGCCGCTCTCATGGATGCCGGCCACATAGTCGTGGTATTGCGGCGCGCCCAGGGGGCCGAGCAGCCGATCCCGCATGATCTCGGAGAATCCGATAATGGCGTTGAGGGGGGTGCGCAGCTCGTGGCTCATGTTGGCCAGGAATTCGCTCTTTGCCCGACTCGCGAGTTCGGCCTGTTCCCTGGCAGCCCGCTGCGCAGCCGCCGCCCGCATCACTTCTGTCACGTCGGTACATGTCGCCACATTGCCGCCATCCGGCAACGGCCTGTGGACCACTTCGATGATCCGTCCGTCCGACAAGTACTGATGCACAATGCCCCGCTGTGGGTTGCTGGCCAGCGTCAGCCGATCCCTGATCGCCGCTTCGGCGATGTCCGGTTCGTAGTTGCCGACCCTGACACTGTGTTCCATCAGCTCGCGCAGATGGACGCCCGGCCGAGCCACCTCCGGCGAGATCCCGTAGACGTCGAGATAGCGCTGGTTGCACAAGACCAGTCGCTGATCGCTGTCATACAACGTGAGGCCTTGCATCATGTTGTCGAGGGCGATGTCGAGCTGGCGTCTCTGCTCTCTGAAATCCTTTTCCGCACGGCGCCGCTCGGTCACGTTGGTCTCGACGCCGCCGATCGCGACGATGGCGCCGTCGGCGTCGACGACCGGGAATTTGATGACATGCAGGACGCGACCGGACTCGTCGTATGGGTCGTCTAGATCCTGTTCCACCGGCCTTCCGGTGCGCAGCACTTCGCGGTCCGTTCGCGAGTAGGGTTCGGTGCCGATCCCCGGAAAGATCTCCGCGGCGGTCTTGCCGATGACGTCCGCGTTCACGACGCCGTAGGTCTGCTCGAAGGCGCGGTTGATCAGCGTGTAGCGACCTTCGCAGTCCTTTAGGTAGATGATCGCCGGCGCATGATCGACGATCGCGCGCAGATGAGCGTTCGTCTGAAGCGCCGCATCTTCGGCCTGGGTGCGGGCATCGACCTGCCTGGTCTCGTCCGTGGCCGTGCCGCGGTATCCCCTGAACGCGTTGTCCGGCCCGAAGATGGGCTTGCCGCTGACCTTCCAATGGTGTCGCCGCCCGCGGCTGTCGACAAAGCTGTAACGGAAGTCCCGGAACGGCTGCCGCGCCTCCAGTGCGCCCATGTGCAGGCGCCATGCCGGATCGCGCCGCGGATCCACACCCACAAGCTCCCAGGGCCGCCTTCCGATCAGCGGGCTGGCTTCGGTCTCGGCCAGATCGCCATCTGTGCTGGAGACGAAGGTGAAGCGGTGGGAGTCGTCCGATTCCCAGACCCACACGCAAGAGACCTCGAGGAAGTCCAGGAGCCTCTGCGCGGCCTCGTCCGAAGGCGGGGCGAACGCCAGCGAGTCGGCCGGCGACGACCGTCCGGCCGGGCGCAGAGCCGGCCCGCGCGCGGTGGTATTCTGACGGCTGCCCCGGCATTTCCCGGACTTTCGTTTCCGCGAGGGCCTAGCGTTCAGAGGCATCGTATCGGTCCCACCTGGACACAGGGTCCGGCCCATGGGTTGGCAACAGGGGTCTTGCCGGTGCCGCAGGACGGGCCCCGGTCGGCAGGCATACGCCCGCGGCGATTATCTAACGGGTTGATGGTTAACGATTCCCTTGTTCTCGGCGGGCCCCGGCGGCCAGGCCCTGGCTTCGCATGGCTTCCGCCCGGCGGCGATCGGATGCTATGAAGGGGCAGGGGCCAACCGCCCACCGAATTCGTCAGACCGGAGAGGACGTGATGGCCATCGACGAGATCAATGGCGGGACCGCGGCCACGCGGCGGGACCGCGTGCAAAGCCTGCCGGCCTTTGGCGTCTGGGCGCCGGCGGTAACGCCGCTGGATCAGGACCTGTCGCCGGACCCGGATCGGTTCGTGGCACTGCTGCGCTGGCTGCTGGAGGTCGGTTGCCACGGCGTCGTTGTGTTCGGCACCACCGGCGAGGCGCCATCCTTCTCCGTCGACGAGCGCATCGCATTGCTGGACGCGGCGCTCGAGGCCGGCCTGCCCGCGGATCGGCTGATCGTGGGAACCGGCTGCCCCGCCTTGACGGATACGGTGCGCCTGACCGCCGATGCGGTCGGCCGCGGATGCGCCGGTGTGCTGGTGGTGCCGCCCTACTATTTCAAGGAGCCGTCGGAGGACGGCGTATTCGCAGGCTATTCGGAGCTCGTCGAGCGGGTCGGCACGGCCGATCTGCGGCTCTATCTCTATCATTTTCCCCGCTTGTCCTGCGTGTCCATCACCCATGGCCTGATCGCGCGCCTCAGGGACCGTTTTCCGGGCGTGGTCGCCGGCGTGAAGGACAGCTCGGGCGACTGGCAGGGCACCCGCGGTTATCTCGAGCGGTTTCCGGACCTGGCGATTTTTCCGGGCACCGAGGTGCTGCAATTCCAGGCGCTCTCGGCAGGCGGTGCCGGCTGTATCACGGCGACGGCCAATGTGAACGCCCATGGTCTGAGGTCAGCCTTCGACGCCTGGTGCGACGAGGACGCGGCGGCGGAGCGGCGTCAGGAGGAAATCACCGCGGTGCGCAGGGCATTGGACGGCTATCCAGTGGCCCCGGCGCTCAAACACCTGTTGGCCGACCATCGCGGCGATCCGGCCTGGCGCCGGGTGCGGCCGCCTTTCGTGCCGCTTTCGGACGAGGACGGGGCGGCGCTGAAGCGGTCCCTCGAGGAGGCCGGCTTCGGCTTCCCCGGGAACTAGGAAACAAAAAGCGCTCCGGCGGCTCGGCTGGTCGGAGGCGAGGGAGGACAAGATGAAGATCAAAGCAGCGGTCCTGAACGAGATGGGCAAGCCCGCGCCTTATGCCGAGAGCGCGCCGCTGGCCATCGAAGAGCTCGAGCTGGACCCGCCGGGCGAGGGTGAAGTCCTGGTTCAAGTTAAGGCCGCAGGGCTTTGTCATTCCGATCTTTCCGTGATCAATGGCGACCGGCCGCGGCCGACGCCGATGGCGCTGGGCCACGAGGCGGCCGGGGAAGTGGTCGAGCTGGGCCGCGGTGTGCACGACTTGGCGCCGGGCGATCATGTGGTCATGGTGTTCGTGCCGAGCTGTGGCCATTGCCTGCCCTGCAGCGAGGGGCGTCCGGCGCTCTGCGAGCCGGGCGCCGTCGCGAACGCCGCCGGCAGCCTGGTCTCGGGCACGCGCCGGCTGCATCGCAACGGCGACGAGGTGCATCACCATATGGGCGTCTCCGCCTTCGCCGAGTACGCGGTCTGCTCGCGCAATTCGCTGATCAAGGTGGACCGGACTCTGCCGTTGGAGGAGGCGGCGTTGTTCGGCTGCGCCGTCCTCACAGGCGTCGGCGCGGTGGTGAACACGGCGGCCGTGCCGCCGGGTGCGACGGTCGCGGTGATCGGCCTCGGCGGGGTCGGGCTCAACGCCATGCTCGGGGCCGAGCTGGTGGGCGCGCGGCAGGTGGTGGCCATCGATCTGCACGACGACAAGCTGGCGCTGGCCCGGCAGCTTGGCGCCACCGATGCCTTCAGCGCGGCCGACCCGGACTGCGCCGAGCAGGTGCGGGCGGCAACCGGCGGCGGCGTCGATTTCGCGTTCGAGATGGCCGGGTCCGTGCAGGCCATGGAGCTGGCTTACAAGATCACCCGCCGCGGCGGCAGTACGGTGACGGCAGGCCTGCCCCATCCGGAGAAGAACTTCGCCTTCCAGCAGGTCAGCCTGGTGGCGGAAGAACGGACGGTAAAGGGGAGCTATATCGGGAGCTGCGTGCCGCTCAGGGACGTGCCCCGGTTCATCTCCCTTTACCAGCAGGGCAAGCTGCCGGTGGACCGGCTGATGAGCGAGCGGGTCTCGCTGGGCGAGATCAACGCCGCCTTCGACCGGCTCGCCTCGGGCCATACCGTACGGCAGGTGCTGCTGCCGGGGTAGGGGGCTTGCGCGGTTCAAATTCCATCGCCAGCCCTCTCCCCCACCCGGACACCCCAAGGATACTGCCATGGGTGGCCGGGTGGGGGAGAGGGCTGGGGCAGATCCAGTCAGGACAGAAACCGCCCTAGCGTGCGGCCTTGCGCAGATAGGCGATGACGTCGCGGCGGAAGGCCTCTTTCTTGAACTTGTTCTTCATCTTGTTCTTGACCTGCCGCCGGTCGAGATAGCGCTTCAGAAAGGCGGTCGGGTCCCCCAGGTAGGCGAAGACCTGTTCCTCGTCCCAAACCAGGCCCTTCTCCCCGGCTTCCGCGAGTGACGAGGAGTATCTGTAGCCCGCGACGCTGGCCGCGGGCCGGCCGAACAGGCCAGCCAGGGAGGGGCCGACCTTGGTCTTGCCCTTCTCCAGGGAATGGCACACGCCGCACTGGCGGAAGTGCTTCTTGCCGTTCATCGCATTTCCGTCTTCGGCCCGGGCGGCCCCGAGCCCGGATACCAGGAACAGGGCCACCGCAAGGCTGACCAAGTATTCGACCTTCGATTGTCCCATGCGTCCGTCCCCGCTTGGTTCCGCGCCCGCCCATGATCGGATCTGCCGCCGACGAAAGGCAATTCACGGCGCTTCACCATGGCGCGAGCAGGGGCAGCGGGGAGCCAAAACGCGAACCGGCGGCCCGAGGGCCGCCGATACACGGATACGGCTGGATGCCTCGCGGCTCAGGAGTCCGTGGACACCCACTGATAGCTGCCGTCTGACTGTTGCTGGCGGCAGGCCGAGCCCTGGACCTCGGAGGTCTGCCCCTGGTGGGTGATCGTCGTCACGTAGTCCCGGCAGGGCTGGCCCTGGGCGTTGGTCCAGGTGCGGGTCGGCGTGGTGCTGCCCGAGGCGTTGTCGTCCGGGTTGCGCCAGCCCGAGGAGGTGCCGGTGGGCTGGCTCTCGAGCGCCTGGTTCTGGGTCTGCACCGCCTTCTGCTGGGAATCGCAGTCCAGCTTGCGCCCGATCTCGTTGCCGACGATCAGTCCGCCCAGACCGCCCAGCGCCATGGCAACGCTGCGGCCCGTGCCGCTGCCGATCAGCGAGCCGATGCCGATGCCGGCCGCGGCTCCGGCGACCCCGCCGATGAGGCCTCCGGTGCTGGTCCGGCTGCAACCGTCATCTGCGTGCGCCGGCACGGTGCCGCCGCCGAGCATGGCGGCCAGCGCCAGGGCGGCCACCCCAGTAGTGAAAATATTCCTCATGAGTCTCTCCTTCGTGCCCACGGCCCGCCGCCCCCATCCCGCGCCGATCGCGGCGGGCCGCCCATGTCCCAATGATCATATTGTGTTTATTCTACCGCCTTCAACAGAATGCCGGGGTGATCGCCATCACACCCGCCGGCCGCCGCACGCGGACCCGCCACGCCAGCTGCGAGGACCCACGATAATGGCCTTTGAGACCATCCTGCTCGAGATCGACGACCGCGGGGTCGCGACCCTGACCCTGAACCGGCCCGAGGCGCACAACGCCATGGACGAGACGCTCATGGCCGAGGTGCCCGACGCGGTAGCGCAGATCGAGGCCGAATCGCGCGTCCGGGCGGTGGTGCTGACCGGCGCCGGGGAGAGCTTCTGCGCTGGCGGCGATCTCCGATGGATGAAACGCATGCTGACCCTGCCGGTCGACGAGAGACTGGCGGGCAGCCGCAAGATCGCCACCATCCTGGGCGCGCTCAACGGACTCTCCCGCCCGGTCATCGGCCGGATCAACGGCCAGGCCTATGGCGGCGGCGTCGGGCTGGTCTCGGTCTGCGACATCGTGATCGCCGCGCGCGAAGCCAAGTTCGGCCTGACCGAGGTCAAGCTCGGCCTGATCCCGGCCAACATCGGGCCCTATGTGGTGACCCGGCTGGGCGAGGCGAACGCGCGCCGGGTGATGCTGAACGCGCGGCTGTTCGGCGCCGAGGAGGCGCGGGCGCTGGGCCTGGTGAGCCAGGTGGTGGACGCGGCCGAGCTGGACGCCGCAGTCGAGAGGGAGATCGGGCTGATCCTCAAATGCGGGCCCGAGGCGGTGGCCGCGACCAAGCAGCTGATCGCCCATATCGACCGGCACGGCGCCGCCGACAGCATCGACCACGCCATGGCCGAGCTCGCCCGCATCTGGGAAGGGGCGGAGAGCCAGGAGGGCATCGCCGCCTTCCTCGAGCGGCGCGCGCCGGGATGGGTGAAGTCCAGCGGGTAAGCCGGGTGCCTGAGCCGTGTACCACCCGTCGGATCGGGCTTGTACCAAGGCGTGGGTGAACAAGTTCGGGCCTCGCCCTTCGTCCTTCGACTGCCGCGCTTCATCTTGAGGAGCGCCCAATAGCGCGTCTCGAAACAGAAGCGCGGCGCTCAGGATGAAGGGCTCAGGGTGAGGCCCTCGTGCTGAGCTTCTCAATCCTGAGCTTGTCGAAGGACGAGGTATGAGGGCCGTCTGCCCATACGGCCTTTCAATGGCTCGTTGGTATCAGACCTCCAAGTCCTGGCCGAAACACAATGCGTGTCCGTCCGGGTCGCGAACCACGAACTCGCGGCAGCCATGGGGCTGGTTCGTCGGCGCGCTGAGGATGTCGGCTCCCTTGGCGGCGAGTTCCGCGTGATAGGCGTCGGCGTCGTTCACGTAGATGTAGGCGTCCCATGCTTCGGGATCGAGCGCGCGGTTGGGCTGCGGCTCTGCCCCGCTCGGCGCTTGGCGCAGCATGATCTGGCTCCGGTCCCGCCAGACGATCGCGAAGCAGGGCGGCTCGCCCCAGTAGCGCTCGAAGGCGAAGCCGAGAGCGTCGCGGTAGTACTCGGCGGCGCGCACGACATCCGCGACGAGGAAGTTCGGGCTTGTCCCAGATAATTGTGCGCTCATCGCCGGTCTCCGGCCTCGCTCAGATCACGCTCTGCAGCTGCATTGCGATGCCCATGTTGCCGGCGACCTTGAGCTTGCCGGTCATGAAGGCCATGGTCCCGTCGAGCTCGCCCGACAGCAGCGCCTCGAAGTCCTCCGCCTCGATGGTGATGGTGCAGTCCGCGTCCCGGTCGTCATTGCTGACCGTGCCGGGCATCGAGGTCGCGTCCAGGAAGATCACGCCCTCGTCGGGCAGCACGAACTTCACCGTGCCGTCCAGCGTGGCGTCACCCTTGAGCATGCTGCGGATGGTGTCGGTCAGGCTTTCGAGGCTCATGGCGCGGCTCCCTGCGGGTCGTGGCGACGGCCCGCCGCTTATACCGCGTTTCCGAGCAATTTGCCTTAGCTTGTGGCGGCCTCGTCCCAGAGCCGCTGCATCAGCCGGCGCGCCAACACGCCCGCGACCCGGCGCCGGTAGTGGCCGGGCGTGAAGGTGGTCTTCATGGCCATGATCTGGTCGCGCACCAGCTCGTCGAGGCCGTCGGTGACCCGGTCGTCGAGCGGCCCGCCGCAGAGCGCCTCCGTACCGTCGAGCCGGACCGGCCGCGGATTGGTGCCGGTGATCGCCACCCGCAGATCGGCGAGCGTGTCGCCATCGCGCCTGAGCGCCACGCCCGCGCCCGCCACCGGATACTCGATCGAGCGGCGGATGCGCATCTTGTCGTATCCGGAAACCAGACCGGGCGCGTTCCTGGCCCGCACGCGCAGGACGAACTCGTCCGGCTCGAGGCTCATGTAGGTCTTGCCGTCGCCGGTCGAACCGTCCTGTCGGGAATAGCCGATGTAGAGCTCGGTGAGCGGCAGGCTGCGCCGGCCCGAGGGGCCGGCAAGCTCGACCTCGCCGTCGAACAGCAGGAAAGCCGGCGCCAGATCGCCGCTGAAGGTCGCGAAGCAGACGCCCTTGCTCTTGGGCGCCACATGGCACATCTCGCCGGTGGTCTTGAGGCAGTGATTGTTGCTGCCCCGCCACCAGTCGCTCTGATTGTAGAAAATGCAGCGGGTGTCCAGGCAGATGTTGCCACCGACCGTGCCCATGACCCGGTGGGTCGGCCCGGCAATCTCGCCCGCGGCCGCGGCGATCGCGGGATAGTGGGCGCGCACGTCCGGGTGTTCGGCCAACTCGGCCAGGGTGACGGAAGCGCCCACGGTGATCGCGTCCGCGTCGGCGTCGATGGTCTTGAGCTCGTCCACCCCGGTCATATCGATCAGCGCCGGCGGCGCCTCGATGCCGCGGCGGATGTTGACCACCAGATCCGTGCCGCCGCCGACCAGGCGGCTGCCCGGATGGGCGGCGCGAGCCGCGACCACGTCCTCGACCGTCGCCGGCCGGACCACCTCGAATTCGGGCAGGGCGTCCATCAGGCGGCTCCTTTCTTGGCGGCTTCGCGGGCCCGGGCCCGCTCGCGCTTTTCGATGGCGGCGAACACCCGGTCGGGGGTCACCGGCAGATCGTTGAAGCGGATGCCGATGGCGTCGGCCACCGCGGCGGTGAGCGCCGGGAGGAAGCTCGACAGCGAGCCCTCGCCCGCCTCCTTGGCGCCGAACGGGCCGTGCGGGTCCATGCTCTCGACGATGTGGGTCTCGATCGGCGGCGAGTCCTGGATCGTCGGCACCCGGTAGTCCAGCATGTTGCCGGTGACCATGAGGCCGTTGTAGTAGCCGGTCTCCTCCGACATCGCCTGACCCATGCCCATCCAGACCGAGCCCTGGATCTGCCCTTCGACGGTCAGGCGGTTCAATGCCTTGCCGCAGTCATGGGCGACCCAGACCTTGTCCACCGCGACCTCGCCGGTCTCCTCGTCCACCGTCACCTCGACCACCTGGGCGGCGTAGCTGTAGGCCATGCTGCCGCCGATCGCGGCCCCCCGGTACTTGCGGCCGCCGCGGGATTCGGGGAGCGTGCTGTAGTTGCCCTTGACCGTGATCGTGCCCGTGTCCCTGAGCGCCTCGGTGACCACCTCGTCGAAAGTGAGGCCCGTGTCCTGGGCGCCGGCGCGGTAGACCTCGCCCAAGACCTCGATATCCTCGGGCCGCGCCTCGAGCTTGCGCGCGGCCGCCTCGACCAGCACACCCTTGAGCCGTTCGGCCGCCTCCAATGCCGCATTGCCGACCATGAAGGTCACCCGCGACGAGTACGAGCCGTTGTCCTTGGGCGTGACCTCGCTGTCCGAGGCGACGATCCGCACCCGCGACATGTCGAGCCCCAACACGTCTGCCACGGTCTGCACCAGGATGGTGGACGAGCCCTGGCCGATCTCGGCGGCACCGGTCAGCACCACGATGGAGCCGTCGAAGTCGAGCTTGAGATGCACCGTGGCATGCGGCTCGCCGGTCCAGTTGACCGGCTTGGAGGCGCCGCTGACATAGTGCGAGCAGGCCATGCCCAGGCCCTTCTTCTTGCCTGGGCCGGGGCTCTGGAGCTTGCCCCTGCGGTCGCGCCAGCCGCTCGCGGTCTCGATCCAGTCGAGGCATTCCGGCAGGCCGTAGCTGTTCACCATGAGGTCGTTCTCGGTGAAGGTCGGCGCCTCGAGCAGGTTGGCGCGGCGGACCGCGAAGGGGTCGAGCCCCAGCTCTTGCGCCATCTCGTCCATCAGGCTCTCGAAGGCGAAGCGCACGTTGACCGTGCCGTGTCCGCGCATGGCGCCGCAGGGCGGCGTGTTGGTGAGCACCCGCTTGCCGACATACTTGACGTTGTGCAGGTCGTAGATGGCGTAGAGCAGCGAGCCCGAGTAGAGGATCGTCACGATGCCATAGCCGCCATAGGCGCCGCCGCGCTGATAGGTCTCGCAGTCGACGCCCGTGATGCGCCCGTCCTTGGTCATGCCCATCTTGATGCGGATTTCGGTCTCGGGCCGGCCGCGATGGGTGATGAAGGTCTCTTCGCGGTTGACCACCAGGCGCACCTTGCCGCGCGCCTTGCGCGCCAACAGCCCGGCGATCAGCTCCACGTTCAGGGTCTCGGTGCGGCAGCCGAAGCCGCCGCCGATATGGGGCTTGACCACCCGGATCTTCGACTTAGGCATGTCCAGCGTGCGCGCCAGCATGAGATGCACGTAATAGGGCACCTGGGTGCTGGCATGGACGGTCATGCGGTCGCGTTCGGGATCGTAGTCGGCCAGGGCGGCGTGCATCTCCATCTGGGCCTGGCAGACCTCGGCGCAGTTGTAGGTCTCCTCGCGCACCAGATCGGCCTCGGCGAGGCCGTCTGCCACGTTGCCCAGTTCGAAGAAGACGTCCCGCTCCACGTTGCCCGGGCGGTCCTCGTGCAGGAGTATCGCCTCGGGTGCCAGCGCGTCCTTGATGGTGTAGTAGGCGGGCAGCTCCTTGGCCGTGACCTTGATGCGCTTGAGCGCCTCCAGCGCGGTGGCGTCGTCCACCGCCGCCACGGCCGCGATCGGCTCGCCGCGATAGCGCACCCGGTCGCGGGCCAGCGGATATTCGGTATAGGCGATCGGCAGCACGCCGAAGGTCTTGTCGCAGTCGGCGCCGGTCACCACGGCGACGACGCCCGGCATGGCCTCGGCCGCGGAGGTGTCGACCTGCAGGTCTTCGGCATGGCTGTAGGGGCTGCGCAGGATGCGGCCGGCCAGCGCGCCGGGGTCGACGAAATCGGCGGTGTACTTGGCCCTGCCGGACACCTTGTCCGGGCCGTCCACCATGGGGACGTATTCGCCGATGGACTTGACGGGCGCGATCTCGGTCATGCCGCGGTCTCCTGTTGCTTGAGCAGGTCGGCCGCGTGCCGGACCGCCTCGATGATCTTCACATAGCCGGTGCAGCGGCAGATGTTGCTGCCCAGCGCGTCGCGGATCTCGTCCTCGCTGGGGTCCGGATTGCGGCGCAACAGCCCCTCGGACGCCATCAGGAAACCGGGCGTGCAGGCGCCGCACTGGGCCCCGAGCTTCTCGTGGAAGCCGCGCTGGATGGCCGAGAGGCGGCCGTCGTCGGCCAGGGCCTCGACCGTGTCCACGCGCTTGCCGGCGCAGGTCACGGCGAGCGTCAGGCAGGACAGCACCGGTTTGTCGTCGATCAGCACCGTGCAGGCGCCGCATTCGCCGCCGTCGCAGCCGGTCTTGGTGCCGGTCAGGGCCAGGACCTCGCGCAGATAGTCGAGCAGCAGCATGTTGTCGGCGGCCACGCCGTCCTGCGGCCGGCCGTTCAAAACGAGCCTGAGCAGTCGTTTGGCCATGACGGCCTCCCCCTAGGGCGTTGAAATCAATGAATAGTGGAGGTGCTGAAAATTGTTTGGTAACCAAACAATTTGAAATCTATACTATTTTCTGAGAGGGCGCAAGGGTCTCCGTGGACGCAACGGCCGCAGAATTGTCATGCCGGCCGCCTATGCTTGGGCTAACGTGCGGACCCACCAATGCGAGGGAGACGAGACATGGCAGGACAGATCGCAGGGCACGGCATGGTCCACTGGAACGAGCTCATGACCGGAGACGTGGAGAAGGCAAAGGCCTTCTTCCAGGAGGTCGTCGGCTGGACCTTCGAGGACATGGAGATGGAGGACGGCGGCACCTACACCATCCTCAAGGCCGGCGATCAGATGGCCGGCGGCATGATGGACATGACCAAAATGCCGGTCGCGGCCGGCACGCCGGCCCATTGGATGACCTATGTCGAGGTGGACGACGTGGACGCGGCGGTCGGCAAGACAGAGGCGGCCGGCGGCACCATGCATCAGCCGCCCTTCGACGTCCCCGGTGTCGGCCGCATCGCGATCATCGCCGATCCCACCGGCGCCGTGCTCGGTCTGATCACGCCCGCGGCGCAACAGGGGTAGGGCACAGGTAGAGACCGTCTCTTCACCTTCATCCCCACACCAGCCTTCCCCCATCAAGGGGAGGGAGGAGGAATGTTGGCCAGCGCCTCTTTCGCTCTCCCTTCATGGGTGAGGTGGGGAAGGCTGATCGGTCCACCAAAATCTTCATCCTGAGGAGCCGCCTTCTCCTTCGAGACGGCCCAGCGGGCCTCCTCAGGATGAAGGCGGCGTCTCGAAGGATGAGCCCGTCCAAGGACGGGAGGGTGAGGAAGACGGCTCCCGGACCCACATGCAACGTGGCTTATGGGTCGCCCCAACGTCAGCCGATCCCTGCAGCCCCAGCTTGCACGGCCGAATGATGGCCTAATCGGGGACCAGGCGGCCGATCGGCATGCCGCGCTCGAATCGGCCCGTGAGTCGCGTCCCGTCCGGCTGGATCAGCGTTCCCTGGCCGTGCATGGTGCCGTCCTTGAACGCGCCTTCGTAGACCACGCCGCCTTCGGCCGTCAGCTTGCCCTGGCCGTCCATTCGGCCGTTCCGGAATTCGCCTTGATAGGACTGGCCGGACGCGTCCCGGAAGATCCCGAGACCTTCGGGTCTGCCGTCCTTCATGGTGCCGTCGTACCGGGCCAGGAATTTGCCGGCGGCCGTGAGCTCCCAGGTTCCGACGCCGCTCGCGCGGCCGTTCGGGCAGGGGCCGGACCAGCGCATCGTGAGCTCTGCCGGTGGGTTCGGCTTGCCGTGCCAGAGCAAGCATCCCGTCGTCGGATCCTTTGCCCATTCACCGGCGAACGCGCACAGCGGCGCCGCCAGGCAGCCCAGCACGAGCACGGATCTGAGGAGACCATTAGGCATCGCATGCACCGAAGGCTTGGGCGGTTGCGCCTACTGCCGCAGCTTGAAGCGCTGGATCTTGCCGGTCGCCGTCTTGGGCAGCTCGTCGACGAAGTTGAACCAGCGCGGATACTTGTACTTGGCGAGCCCGGTCTTGCAGTGTTCCAAGAGCTCCTGTTCCAGCGCTTCGCCTGCGTCCACCGCTTCCTTGAGGATGATCCAGGCTTCGGGCTTGATCAGTTCGTCGTCGTCGGCGCGGCCGACCACCGCGGCCTCCAGGACCTTGGGATGCTCGATCAGCTTGCCCTCGATCTCGAAGGGCGAGCACCAGATGCCGCCGACCTTGAGCATGTCGTCGCTGCGCCCGCAGTAGACGAAACGGCCGTTCTCGTCCTGCAGGTAGGTGTCGCCGGTGTTGAGCCAGTCGTCGACCATGGTTTCCTGGGTCTTGGCCTCGTTGCGCCAGTAGTACTTGGCGGTCGAGCCGCCGCGGATGAAGAGCGTGCCGGACTCGCCCTGCGGCGCGGGCGCGCCGTCCTCGCTGAGGATCTTGGCGTCGTAGCCCGGCACCTCGCGGCCGCTGGTGCCCGGCGTGACGTCGTCGGGGCTGTTGGAGATGAAGATATGGAGCGCCTCGGTCGAGCCGATGCCGTCGAGGATGGTGAGCCCGGTGGTGTCCTGCCAGCGGCGGAAGATGTCCGCCGGAAGCGCCTCGCCGGCCGAGACGCAATAGCGCACGGAGGAGAGATCCGGGCTGGCGCTCTCCAAATACTGGAGCTGCGCCGCATACAGCGTGGGCACGCCGAAATAGAGCGTCGGCTTGAATGTCTCGACCACCTCGAGCGTGTTGTCCGGCATCGGCCTCCCGGCCAGCAGCACGCAGCTCCCGCCGGTCCACAAGGGGAAGGTCATGCCGTTGCCGAGGCCGTAGGCGAAGAACAGCTTGGCCGCGGAGAAGCAGACATCGTCCTCGCGCACGCCCAGCGTGTCGACGCCGTAGTACTGGCTGGTCACCACCATGTCCCGGTGCGCGTGCACGGCGCCCTTGGGCCGGCCGGTGGAGCCCGAGGAGTAGAGCCAGAAGCAGTCGTCCCCGGCCGTGGCCGGGGCGGGGTCGAGCTCGGGGGAGGCGGCCGCGACCAGGCTCGCCAGCGTCTCGCCGTCGCCCTCGGTCAACAGCGTGCGTTCGGGCTTGTGGGATGCCGCGGCCAACGCCGGCTCCACCTGGGCCGCGAACTCGGGCGAATAGACCACCGCCGCGCATTCGGAGTTCTCGATCATGAACTCGTAGTCCTTGGCGACCAGGAGCGTGTTGAGCGGCACCGGCACGATGCCCGCCTTGATCGCGCCCCAGAAGGTGTAGAAGAAGGCTGGGCAATCCTTGACGATTATCAGTACCCGCTCGCCGGCGCCGATGCCCAGGTCCTTGAGCGCGTTGCCGCAGCGGTTGACCTGCTCGGCGAGCACGCCGTAGGTCACCGCTTCTCCGTCGCTGGTCCGGATCACCACCTTATCGGCCCGGCCTTCGGTGAGATGCCGGTCGATGAACGGGACCGCGACGTTGAAATTGTCTGAAAAGGTCAGGGCGCCGCCCTTGCCGGGGGCGACCTCGACGACGTGCTCGGCCATGTCTCTGCTCCTCCCAGAGAGGTGTTCTTGTTCCGCCTCTTTTTTGCCCCTCTCGCGTCGGCCAGTGTATACGCTCTTGGGCCACGAGGGCCAAGCCATGCACGGCTGCGACAGAACGCGCCTTGACCGGGGTCAATCACCGCACACCCTCAGCCATGGTTAGCTTGATCCGAGCATGACACACACCGAAGCCCTGAGTCTGCCGGCCGAGCGCCAGGCCGACCGCACCATCGCGGTTTGGCTCCTGGCCATGTGCGCGCTTGTCTACGCCATGGTGGTGCTGGGCGGGGTGACGCGGCTCACCCAGTCGGGACTGTCGATGGTCGAATGGCGGCCGCTGCTGGGCTGGCTGCCGCCCATGTCCGAGGAGGCCTGGCAGGCGGTCTTCGAGAAGTACCAGCAGTTCCCGGAATACCAGAATAAGAACCTCGGCATGACGCTCGCCGGGTTCAAAGGCATCTTCTGGCTCGAGTATCTGCACCGCCTCTTGGGCCGGCTGATCGGCCTGGCCTTCCTGCTGCCGTTCCTGTGGTTCTGGCTGCGCGGCCAGATCCGGCGCGGCTTGTGGCTCAAGCTGCTGCTCGCCTTCGTGCTCGGCGGCCTGCAGGGGCTGATGGGCTGGTACATGGTCAAGAGCGGCCTGGTCGACCGGCCGGATGTGAGCCAATACCGCCTGACCGCCCATCTCGGCCTGGCGGTGCTGATCTACGCCTATCTGTTTTGGCTGGCGCTCGACCTGATCGGGAGGCCGGAAGCGGGGGCGCCGGCGGGCATGCGCCGGGCGGTGTTCGCCGTGACCGGGCTGGTCACCCTGACGTTCCTCTCGGGCGGCTTCGTCGCCGGCCTGGACGCAGGCTTCATCTACAACAGCTTCCCCTTGATGGACGGGGGGCTGGTGCCGGCCGGCTATTGGGATATGGGGCGCGCGAGCCCGTTCGAAGACATCGAGACGGTGCAGTTCAATCACCGCTGGCTCGCCAAGCTGACGCTTGCGGCCGTCCTGGCGCTCTGGATCTGGGGACGCCGCTTTGCCCCTTCGCCGCGCGCACGGCTCGCCCTCGATCTCCTGCTTTGGATCGGGCTCGCCCAGTTCGCGCTCGGCGTCGCGACGCTGCTGTCGGTGGTCGCCATCTCGCTCGCCGCCCTGCATCAGGCGGGGGCGCTGGCCCTTTTCACGGCGGCGCTCTGGCTGTGCTTCGAGACGCGGCGCGCGGCCCCCGCCTGACCCGTCGCAAAGCGCGGCGCTCAAAAACAATTGAAACCGTTTCGCGGGGATTCAGAAATCCTCGCGAAACCGGCGATGGCTAAAAGGCAGGCAATCCCGGCTCGGCTGGGTTTCGTGTCGAACGGCAAACAGGAGTGCCGCCATGCCTCGCGGAGACAGCCCCAACGAACGGGTTGCGGACGAGCGGACCCCGGCGCCGGCAGCCATCGGCGTCGACGCCGACCCATCGGCCCCCGGTGGCGCGGATTTCGATACCCGCGAGGACCAGCTCTTCAAGTCGCTCGATTTGAACAACGACAACCACGTTCTGCGGACCGAATTGGAGCGGTCGCTGGCGCGCGTCGGCCTGGGCGCCGACGACACCCGCCTGTCCGACAGCATGGCGGCCCTGAATGCCTATCAGCGCAGCCTGAAGGGCGAGGCCGAAGAGCCGGTCGAGATCAGCATCCCGAAGGCGCACTTCTGCAAGGCGGTACGGCACAATATCCGGCTGATCGAGCGTGCCTTGCAAGGCGGCATGGTGATCCCCGACTTCGAGGATTTCGCGGCGGACATCGCCCGGATCTACGACCTCACGCGGACGGACCGGAGCGGCGAGGCCGCAAACTACATCCCCCAGCTCGACCTGCCGCAGCCGGATGTCGACCGGTACGGGGTGGCGCTGTGCACGATCGACGGCCAGCGACACGCGGTGGGCGATTCGTCGACCTTCTTCTCGGTGCAGTCGACCTGCAAGCCGGTCAACTACAGCCTCGCGCTCGAGGAGCACGGCGCCGAGGCGGTGCATACCGCGGTCGGGTACGAGCCCAGCGGCCAGAGCTTCAACGAGCTGACCCTGGACAAGCGCGACTGTCCCCACAACCCGATGATCAACGCCGGTTGCATCATGAGCTCCGCATTCATCAGTCTCACGGAAAAGCGCGCGGCCATGAAGGACGGGAGCTTTTCGGAACTCGAGGCCCGCGGTTGGAGCGGCAAGCGTTTCGACTATGTGATGAACCGGTGGCAGGCGCTCTGCGGCGGCGAGAAGCCGCGGTTCAGCACGTCGGTCTACCTGTCCGAGCGGCAAACCGCGGACCGCAACTTTGCGCTCGCCTATTTCATGCGCGAGAAGGGCATTTTCCCGGACGGCGCCGATCTGCACGACGTCCTGGATTTCTATTTCCAGTGCTGCGCCATCGAGGTGAACGCCGAAATGATGGCGCTGGTCGCCGCGACGCTGGCGAATGGCGGCGTCTGTCCCACCACCGGCGAGCGGGTGTTCAGCGCCGAGACGGTGCGCAGCTGTCTCTCGCTGATGTCGTCCTGCGGCATGTACGACGCATCGGGCGAATTCGCCTTCACGGTCGGCCTGCCGGCCAAGAGCGGCGTTTCCGGTGCGATCATGATCGTGATCCCGAACGTTCTGGGCATCTGCACGTGGTCGCCGCGCCTGGACGCGACCGGAAACAGCGTCCGCGGCATCGCCTTCTGCCGCCGTCTGGTCGAGACCTTCAACTTCCACAACTATGACAACGTCACCGGGGTCTCCGGCAAGAAAGATCCCCGCCTCAGCCGGCTGCAGCTTCAGGCGATCAAGGTCAACGACCTGATCTGGGCCGCGAGCAAGGGCGATCTCGGCGCGATCCAGGACCTCTTGTTGCGCGGCGCCGATCTCGGCTGCGCCGACTACGATCTGCGCACGCCCCTACACCTGGCCGCCGCCGAGGGGCAGGGCCACATCGTGGACTTCTTCATCCGGCAGAGCCTGGAGGCCGGATCCAGGATCGATCTCAACCCCAAGGACCGCTGGGGCGGGACGCCGCTCGACGACGCCTACGGGCACGGGCACAAGGCCATCATCCAGATGCTCGAGACGGCAGGCGCCGTGCGCGGCCGCAACCTCCTGGCGGTCGGCGGCCGCGTCCGCGCCCCCGCGGCCGCGCTCGCGGACCCCAACAAGACCACCGAGATGATCTGGGCCGCCAGCGTAGGCGATTTGGGCGCGCTGCGCCGCCTGGTGGCCCAGGGGGTGCCGCTGGAGATCGCCGACTACGATCTGCGGACGCCGCTGCATCTGGCCGCGGCGGAGGGCCATCTCGCGGTGGTTCAGTTCCTGCGCGCCCACAATGTCAGCCCCAATCCCCGCGACCGCTGGGGCTACACCCCCTTGGCGGACGCCTTGCGCCACGGCCGGCAGGAGGTCGCGGACTTCCTCAAGGCCAATGGCGGCACGGTGCCCGGCTCCGGAACCGCTCGTGCGAAGGGGGGCAACGGCACCGGCCGCTCCGCCAACGGCCGCCGTTCGCGCCCGCCGGTCCGGCGCAAGGCTTAGCGGGGGAGATCGCAAGCCGCGGCGATGTGGGGCGGTCAGGAGGTCTCCCGGCGGCCCGCCAGGGTCGCGTCGACGACCCGGCACAGCTCTTCGGGCAGAACCGGTTTCTCCAGCACCGGGCGGCCGGTCTTGGCGAGGAAATCGCTGATGCCGGGACTGAGCGTGTCCCCGGTCAGGAAGATGAAACAAGGAATCAGGCCGGGCCGGGCGGCCTTGACCCAGCGGTAGAGGGCCCGGCCGTCCACGTCGACCATGCGCACGTCGCTGATGACGATGTCGAAGTCGTTCGCCTTGAGCTCCTGAATGGCCTCGCGGGCCCCGCCGGCGACCCGGGCGTCGTAGCCTTCCTTGTTGAGGATCTCCAGCAGCATGGCGGCCACGTCCTCTTCGTCCTCGACCACCAACACTCTGGGGGTGTCCGCCGTCGGAACGCGTCTGGGCGCGACGGTTTCGACTTCGGCGCCGCAGGTCGCGACGGGCAGCGTCACGACGAAGGTCGCGCCGCCCCCGGGCGTGTCTTCGACCAGGATCGTGCCCTCATGGGATTCGGCGATCGCCTGGCACACGGACAGGCCGATGCCGGTTCCCTTGCCGACGGGCTTCTTGGTGTAGAGCGGCTCGAAGATCCGGCCGCGGATGTCGCGGGGCACGCCGGGGCCGTTGTCTACGACCGCGATACGGATGCTGTCGCGCGCCACGTTCCGCTCCGTCCGGACAATCAGACGCCGCGGCCGGGGCTGATCCGACAGGGCCTGCTGGGCGTTCAGGATCAGGTTTGTTAGGAGCTGGTGCAGCTGGTCCGGATCGGCCTGCAGGAGCGGCAGGTCCGGCGCCAGGTCGTGGGAAAACTCAACCCCGGATGTCTTCAGGCTATTGCCCAACAGCTCCAGGATATTGCCGATCAACTCGTTGACGTTGAGCATGCGGCGCTGCGGCTCCCGCTGGCGGGCCATGTCGAGGAAGGTCTTGACAATGCGGGCACAGCGCTCGGCCGCATTCTTGATCTTCTCGGCCCGTTCCGCGATGGCCGGATCCTCGGTGTCCTCGGACAGCATCAAAGACTGACCGACGACCACGGCCAGCGGGTTGTTGAGTTCGTGTGCGATGCCGGCCAGCAGCGATCCCAGCGCGCTGAGCTTCTCGCTTTGATGCAGCGCTTCCCGCTGACGCTGGATCTGCTCTGCGGCGGCGCGCCGCTCGGTCAGGTCGAACAGGCCGGTGATGATCGCGTCTTGTCCGTCGAACACGATCCGCCGCGAGGTCAGCGACACCCAGAACATCGTGCCGTCCGCCTTGCGCACTTCGACTTCGAAATCGTTGACCACACCGTCCCGCTCCAGGATCTCGAGAAACCGGGCCCTGTCGGCCGGATTCGCGTAAAAGCTCTCGGAGGATCGGCCGATCGCGTCTTCGCGTGAGATACGGAATAGGTCGGACCAGGGCTTGCTGACGTACAGCATCTTCCCATCGGACATGCGGGGTATGGCCACCGGCACGGGATGCACTTCGGCCATGCTGCGAAAGCGCTGCTCGCTTCGTCGCAGCTCCCTCTCCATGGTGACGCGGGCGCTGATGTCCCTGAGATAGGTGGCGAAGGCACGCCCGTCCTCCAGGTGCACTTCCGAGAGCGCGGCCTCGAGCGGGAACACCGAGCCGTCCGAGCGCATGCCTTCGATCTCGAAGCGGCTGCCCATCAGGCGCATTTCGCCGGTTTCCAGATACCGGCGCATGCCCTCTTCATGCTGCTTCCGCAGATGGGGCGGGACGATCACATCCTTGACATTGCGCCCGATGACGTCCTTCCGGTGGTAGCCGAACACCCGCTCCGCCGCCGGGTTGAACTCGATGATCGTGCCGGTCTCGTCCGCGGTGACGATGCAGTCGAGGGACGACGAAATGATCGCGGCCTTCAACGCTTCGCTTTCCTTGAGCTGCTTTTCCGCCTGCTTGATCTCGGTGATGTCCGTTCGGATGCCGACGCGGCCGCCGTCGCTGGTGGGATGAATGCTGAGCATGAACCAGCGGCCGTCGTCGATCTCGATCTCGAACGGCTTGACGATGCCCGCCTTGTACCGCCCGAGGATAAAGCTCTTCCAGTCGTCAGGTCCGCTCACGCGCCGGCCGTCGATCGACCGGATCAGTTCGGCGGAGGCATTGCTCAGCTCCTCGAGCGTGATGCCGACCATGTCCTCCGGGGCCTTGTCGTAGAGCGCGGCATAGGGGGCGTTGCAGATCGCAACATTGCCATCCTTGTCGAAGACGACGAAGCCGTTCGGAATGCTCGCAAGGGCGTCCTGGAGCAGTTGGCTCAGGCGCTGTTGTTCCTGCTCGGCCTGTTTGCGATCGGTGATGTCGGTGCGCAGGAAGACAAAGCCGCCGTCCGCGGTGGATTGCCGACTCAGCAGCAGCCAGCGGCCGTCCAGGAGCTCGACCTCGACCGGCTCTCGGTCGCGCCAGTGGTGTCTCAGTTCCGCCGCCAGCGCGTCCTCTGTGGCCGGCACCGGCCGGCCGGCCACGGTCTTGAGCTTGACGCGGAACATCTCGCGCAGCTCCGGATCGCTGAGCCCGATCAGCTCGTCCGGCGCAAAGCCGTAAAGCTCGGCATAGGCGGTGTTGCACAAGCCCAGCCGCGCGTCCGCATCGAACACTGCGAAGCCATTGGTCAGGCTGTCCACCGCGTCCCGCAGCAACTGGGCGAGACGCTGCTGTTCCCGCTCGGCGATCTTCAGACTGGTGACGTCACGCACGAACTCGTAGTACCCGTCGATCTCGCCGGCCCGGCTGATGTGGGGCGTGAAGACTCGCTGGGTGTACCGTTCGGTCCCGTCGGAATAGACCATCCAGCCCTCCCAGCGGACGGTCTCGCCGGTCAGCGCTCGTTCGCGGCTGGCTTTGTCCTTGAGAAAGTTCTCGTCGCCAAGAAGCTCGGCCGCCGTCTTGCCGACCAGTTTCTCCGGCGCAACGCCGAACAACAGGCCGCACTCCCGGTTGGCGTACCGGACCCGGTGGTCATGATCCATGAACCAGATGCGCGCCGGTATGGCGTCGAGCATCAGGCGCAGCTGACGTTCCGTCACCAGCTGGGGGCCGGTCATCAGATCGGTGTCGGGCCTCATCGTGCGGGACATCTAGGTTGCTCTCTCAGCCGTCGGCTGTGGCGTTACTCACCGCGAGGCACAAACATGTAGCCGACCCCACGGATGGTCTTGATCGCCGCCGGCTTTTTGGGGTCGTGCTCGATCTTGCGGCGAATCCGGGCGATGCGGATGTCGATGCTGCGATCGAACGGCTCCCAGTCCCGGTTGTGGGCCAGATCCAGCAGCTGATCCCGGTTCAGCACTTGGTTGGGGTGCCGGGCAAAGGTCTCCAACAGGTCGAACTCCATGGCCGTGAGCGGCTGCTCGTTGCCGTCCTCGTCGATCAGGCTATGCGACTCGAGGTCGAGCAGACAACGGCCGAAGCGCACACGGCGGGGCGTCGGCGGCGCTTCGGCGGCGTGATCCACGATCTCCGCCTGGGCTTCCCGGCTGCGCTCGATGCGACGCAGCACCGAGCGGATGCGGGCGCGCACCTCCCGCAGATCGAACGGCTTGGCCATATAGTCGTCCGCGCCGATCTCCAGGCCGACGATCCGGTCGACCACGTCGCCCGCCGCCGTGACCATGATCACGCCGATTTCTTGGTGCTCCCGGAGCCAGCGCGCCAGGCTGAGCCCGTCTTCGCCGGGCAGGTTGATGTCCAGCAGCACCACGTCCGGCGTCACCGTCTCCACCAGGGCGCGCAGCGCCGGACCGTCCGCGGCCAGGTCGACCTCGTAACCCTGTTTGGTCAGATACTCGCCGAGCATGTCGCGAATCTCCGGTTCGTCGTCCACCACGACGATGCGAGGCGTGTCGGTCATTGTTTCCGCCTGCTCCCCCAAGCTCGACACCTGTTCCCGGTTTGATCCTTTCAAGCCCCGGTCAATCTAGAGCATTATTCGATCATATGGACACAATTCTGTTGCGGTTTGGGGGCGGCAGCCCGCCAGGCGCCGTCCGACACGCGATGCCTGGGCATCGGGTGAGGGCGGCAACGCCGCGGATGCCCGCCCAAACGCAACCCTCCTGTCCGCTGGGACACGCGGTCGCGCCGGCCCGCACCCCCACCCGGCCACCCACAAGGATAATGGCGTTGGGCGGCCGGGGGGGGGGGCGGGCCGGTGCCGCTGCTTCAACGGACCGCGTAAGGGCCGGGGCCTTTTTCGCCCTGACGTCGGCGAACGCCGT
>JAAUXY010021680.1_pt1 | contig 27431 bp, 23 predicted proteins | sample 7278121 | NCBI WGS metagenome assembly JAAUXY01 (sample SAMN14350117, study PRJNA611818) | marine sediment metagenome | isolation source: surface marine sediment (1.8m) | place: French Polynesia: Moorea | collected 2018-08 | reverse complement strand
GCGCACAGGCAACCGGTGGCAGTTTGGAAACGAGGAAAATCAGATGACTGACCCGTCGCTCCCTCCGGAGTCAGAAGACCCTCGTGTGGATATGGACAAGTATTTCCACCACACCGAGCTGCCCAACACGCGGCTCTCCGATGCGCTGAATGGCTTCATTCGGCGCATCGGGGAGGCCGTGTCCTGGTTGTGGATCGTCCTGGTCGTCGTGATCGTGACCAACGTCACCATGCGCTATGTCTTCGGCGAGGGGCGCATCGAGTTCGAAGAGATCCAGTGGCACATCTACTCGATCGGCTTTCTGATCGGTCTTTCCTACTGCCTCGAGGCGGACGACCACGTCCGCGTCGACGTGCTGCATGACCGGTTCAACCTGCGCACGCAGGCCTGGGTCGAATTCTTTGGGATTCTTCTGTTTCTGCTCCCCTTCATCGCCCTCGTTCTGATCTACTCGGTGCCCTACATCACCTATTCCATGTCTCTCAACGAATCGTCCGAGGCGCCCGGCGGGCTGCCGGCGCGGTGGGCGATCAAATCATTCATGTTCATCGGCTTCGCCCTGCTCGCGGTCTCGGCGATCGCGCGCCTCGCCCGCGTTTGCGCCTTTCTGTTCGGAGGGGCCCGGGCGCAGCCCCCAGCCGGCTCGGAGAGCGCGTGATGGACGTCGAAACCCTCGTTCCCGTCGCCATGTTCGTGGCGTTTATCACGCTGCTGTTCACCGGCTATCCGGTTGCCTGGATCCTGGGTGGACTGTCCATCATCTTCGCCATCGTCGGTCAGTACACGGATGCCTATTTCGACACGTTCTACGGCACCGACTGGGCCTACACCGCGATCACCATCGACCGGATCTGGGACGTCATGAAGAACTGGGTTCTCGTGGCGCTGCCGATGTTCATCTTCATGGGCCTGATGCTCGACCGGTCCGGCATCGCCGAACAGCTGATGACCAACTTCGTCAAGCTGTTCGGTCGGGTGCGCGGCGGTCTGGCCGTCACCATCACCCTGATCGGCGTGCTGCTGGCCGCCTCGACCGGGATCATCGGCGCCTCGGTCGTGCTGCTCGCCCTGCTCGGCCTGCCGATCATGCTGCGCGGCGGTTACCGGCACGAACTGGCCGTGGGCACGGTCTGCTCGGTCGGAACCCTCGGGATCCTGATCCCGCCGAGCATCATGCTGGTGCTGATGGCCGACCGGCTGGCGATGTCGGTGGGCGATCTGTTCCTGGGCGCGCTGTTCCCGGGCCTGCTGCTCGGCGCGCTCTACGTCCTCTATATCCTGGGCGTCTCATATCTTCGGCCTCAGGTGGCGCCGATCCCCCCGGACGCGGAGCCGGTCAGCCTCAAGGTCGTGTTCAACGTTTTGCTCGCGGTGCTGCCGCCGGCGGGACTCATCCTCGCCGTCCTCGGCACCATCTTCTTCGGGGTCGCGACCCCGACCGAGGCGTCAGGCGTGGGGGCGTTCGGGGCCACGCTGTTGGCGTGGGCCAATAAGAAGCTCAATCTCGAGGTCATCCGGGACGTCGCGCAACAGACCACCAAGACCACGGCCTTTATCTTCGCGATCTTTCTGGGCGCGACCGCCTTCACCCTGGTGCTGCGCGGCCTCGGCGGCGACGAGCTGATCGAGAGCGCGCTCGAGGGCCTGCCCTTCGGCCCGACCGGCATCGTCATCGCCATCCTGTTCATGACCTTCCTCTTGGGCTTTTTCCTCGACTGGATCGAGATCACCCTGATCGTCCTGCCCTTGGTCGGACCGGTGGTCGTGAACCTGGGCTTCGATCTGGTTTGGTTCACCGTGCTGTTCGCGGTCTGCCTGCAGACGTCCTTCCTCACGCCGCCCGTGGGCTTCGCCTTGTTCTACGTCAAGGGCGTTGCGCCCAAGGAAATCACTGTGAGCACGATCTATCGCAGCGTCATCCCGTTCATTCTGGTGCAGCTCACGGGCCTGACCCTGGTGTTCGTGTGGCAGGACATCGTCACTTGGCTGCCGGCGACGGCCTATGGCGAGTGAGGGCGGCGATGAACACGCATATGAGTCTGGCACACGCAGGAGGTCGCTGATGCGCGTCTGGAAGTCTATGTGCCTGTGCTTGCTTGTGATGCTGGCGGTGTCCACGGGTCGGACGGCGCTGGCCGATGAGGCCTACCATCTGGGCGTCGCCCTGGGCCTCACCGGACCGGGCGCGCCCTATTCCCGGGACGCGCTCAGAGGCATCGAGATCGCGGTTGAGGAGATCAACGCGCAGGGCGGCCTGCTCGGCAAGCATCCGATCAAGCTGTTCGTGAAGAACACCAAGACGCGCGTGGATGTGGCCGAAACCGTGGTCAAGGAGCTGGTCGAGACGGACCGGGTCCGCGCCATGATCGGCACCTATTCCAGCGCCGCTGCCCTGGCCATCAAGCCGATCCTGCGGGACAACCGGGTGCTGCACATCGCCACGGTCAGCAATTCCGAGGACATCACCAAGCTGGATTTCAGCCCCTACACCTATTCGGTGGTGCCGAACACCTACATGATGGCCAAGGCGGTGGTCCTCGGCGCCGCCAAGCTCGCGGCCGAGAACGGCTGGACCTCTTATGTGACGATCGCCTCGGACTACGCCTGGGGCCGTTCGAGCCAAGGAGTGCAGGTCGAGCTGCTCAAGCAGATGGCCCCCGAGGCCAAGCTATTGGCCGCCTACTGGCCGCCGCTCGGCGAGACCACCTTCAACGCCTTCGTCGTCGCGATCCGCAACAACAAGCCGGATTTCCTGCTCGACTCCGTGGCCGGCGCCGACAACGCCTACTGGACCCGGGACGCCCGGGACTACGGTCTGCACAAGGACGTGGCCAGCCCCGGGCGGCTGATCAGCGTGGTCGAGCTGATCCGCGATCGGAAATTCGTCCGACGGGGCGCATACGGCCGCACGCGCGCGCCCTTCTTCGCCCATCTGGATGTGCCGATGATGGCTGCCTTCGTCGAGGCTTTCCGTGCGAAGTTCGACCGCTATCCGAGCGACTGGGCGGTGATGTCCTATGACGGCGTCCAGGCGCTCAAGCAGGGCGTCGAGAAGGCGGGCGGCATCGAAACGGATCCGGTCAAGGACGCTCTCAAGGGGCTCGCCATCCAGACCACGCGGGGCACCCTGTCCTTTCGTGAGATCGACAACCAGCTAGCGGCGTCGGCCTATTTCGGGCGCGTGTCCGACGACCCCGCGTACGACTTCCCGATCTACGCCGATCTGGTCGAACTTAAGGGGCCGGATCTGTGGCGACCCGAGGCGGAAATTCGCGCCGCGCGCGGGCAGTGACATCCGACAGCGCCGGGAGATGAGACATGCGTGACAGCAAGGTAGTGCCAGCCGCGGAAGCGTTACAGGCCGTGCGCTCTGGCGACACCGTGGCGACGGCGGGCTTCGTCGGTATCGGCTTTCCCGAAGGGCTCGCGATCGCGCTCGAGGAGCGCTTCTTGGAGACTGGCGAGCCGCGTGATCTCACGCTGATCTATGCGGCGGGCCAGGGCGACGGCGGCGATCGCGGGCTCAATCATTTCGGACACGAAGGACTGGTGCGGCGCGCCATCGGCGGGCATTGGGGCCTGGCGCCCAAGCTTGGCGCGCTGGCGCGTCAGAACAAGATCGAGGCCTACAACCTGCCGCAGGGCGTGATCACGCATCTCTATCGCGACATCGCCGCGCATCGCCCGGGCGCGATCACCCGGGTCGGGCTGAACACCTTCGTCGACCCGCGCGTCGAGGGCGGCAAGATCAACGCCAAGACCACCGAAGACCTGGTCGAACTGGTCGAGATCGCCGGCGAGGAATACCTGTTCTACAAGGCGATGCCGATCGATGTCGCCTTGCTGCGCGGAACCACGGCCGACTTCAACGGCAACGTCACCATGGAGCACGAGGCGCTGCCGCTGGAGTGTCTGGCGATCGCGCAGGCGGTGCGCAACAGCGGCGGCACCGTGATCGTGCAGGTCGAGCGGATCACCAGCCAGCATGTGCTGAGCCCGCATCTGGTCCGTATCCCCGGGATCCTGGTGGACCACGTGGTGGTCTCCGAGCCGGAGCACCACCATCAGACCTTCTCCGAGGTCTTCAACCCGGCCTACACCGGCGAGGTCCTGACGTCCGCCGGCGACATCACAAGTCTGGAGCTCAACGTGCGCAAGGTGATCGGGCGCCGGGCAGCGATGGCCCTCAGGGAGGGCGCGGTGGTCAATCTCGGCATCGGCATGCCGGAAGCGGTCGCCTCGGTCGCCAACGAGGAGGAGATCCTCGACCGCTTCACCCTGACCATCGAGCCGGGCGGCATCGGTGGCGTGCCGGCAGGCGGGCTCAGCTTCGGAGCCGCATCGAACGCGGAAGCGATCATCGACCAGCCGGCGCAGTTCGACTTCTATGACGGCGGCGGGCTCGACCAGGCCTTTCTCGGCATGGCCCAGGTGGACCGGGAGGGCAATGTCAACGTGAGCCGTTTCGGACCCAAGCTCGCCGGCGCCGGCGGCTTCATCAACATCAGCCAGAACGCCAAGGCGGTGTTCTTCCTGGGCACCTTCACCTCGGGCGACCAAGTGTTCTATGTCGAGGACGGCACCCTCAAGATCGACCGGGAAGGATCCAATCGCAAGTTCGTCGAGCAGGTGCACCACCTCACCTTCAACGGCAGCTATGCCGCGAAACGGGGACAGGAGGTGCGCTACATTACCGAGCGTGGCGTCTTCCGCCTGACCGAGACCGGCCTGGAGCTGATCGAGATCGCCCCCGGCGTCCACCTGGAAAAGCACATTCTCGAGCAGATGGAGTTCGAGCCCAAGGTATCGCCCAAGCTTGCGGTGATGGAGCCCCGCATCTTCCAGGCGGGGCGCATGGGCCTGAACGGCGAAGCCCGCGCCGCCGCCTAGCAGACTCTCGAAATGCTGACCAAGCTTACACTTGCACTTGGTCATTCGGCGCCCACGCTTCATCCTGAGGAGCCGCTTTCTCCTTCGAGACGGCCTTACAGGCCTCCTCAGGATGAAGGCGGCGTCTCGAAGGAGAAGCGCGGCGCCTAGACATGCGGCGCCCCCCTATCGCCGCGTCACCACGACTTCCAGGTAGTCGGACGGAACCACCATCGTGCCGTCGTCCGCCGCGTTGTTACGGCTGATGAGATCGAGCAGCTCCTCCGTGAGCGCGGCGCCGGCGTCGCTGTCGAGCGCGGCGAAGGCCTTGTGCATGGGGCCGTAGTAGTCGCGGAAGATCTCCAACCAGTGGTCGGGCGAGCGGTAGCGGAAGGCGAAGGTCCGGTCGGTGACCTGGATATCCCGGCTGGCATGGCCGAACAGCTCGTCCAGGCGCGAGCGGGTGCCCCAGAGGGCCGGCGACTGAATCCCGGCGGGCGGCGGCAGGTAGCGTCCGATCACCTTGAACAGCGAACCGATGAAGCCGTCGGGGGTCCAGTTGGCCAGCCCGATCTTGCCGCCGCTGCGGCACACCCGGAGCATCTCGCCGGCGGCCTTCTCCTGGTTCGGCGTGAACATCACGCCGAAGGTCGAGCCGACCACATCGAAGCTGGCCTCGGCAAAATGCAGGTCCTCGGCGTCGGCGACCTGGAAGTCGATGTCGAGGCGCTCGCCGGCGGCCCGCTCGCTGGCGCGCTCGAGCAGCGCGGGGACATAGTCCGTGGAAACCACCTCCGCCCATCTGCGCGCGGCGGCCAATGTGAAATTGCCGTTGCCGGCCGCCACGTCGAGGACCTTCTGGTCGGAGCGCAGGTCCAGGGATTCGGCGAGGCTCTCGCCGACGATCTGCAGGGTGGTGCCGACAACGGCATAGTCGCCCGAGGCCCAGGCCGCGTTCTGCTTGGCCTTGATCGCGGCGAAGTCGGGAGTGCTGGTCGCGTCCATCGCAATGTCCTTCTCGAAATTCCGGCCGGCACCATTGCCGGTCCAAGGCCCGGCGAGTGCGTGCGAGCACGCGTTTGGCGCCGGTTCATGGTCGGGACCATGGACTGATTGCGAGTTGCGCGCTTGCAGAAAACCTGCAGAAATACTGCAGAATGTGCGGAAAATCGTGCAGAACGCCCGATTTGGGACGGCCCCTGGACCCTGAGGCAGGGCAGCCCTGTGGGGCGAGTCGCCGGGTCCGTCGGGGATCGCGATGATCTATCGGTTTGGCGATTACGAGCTGGACACGGACCGCTTCGAACTGCGGCGGGCCGGCGAGGCCCGAAAGATCGAGCCGCAGGTGTTCTCCCTGCTCGAGCTCCTGGTCTCCAATCACGCGCGCCTGGTGACCAAGGACGAGATCAACCTGCGGGTCTGGGGCGGCCGGGTGGTCTCGGAGGCGGTCGTGAACAGCCGAGTCCGGACCGCGCGCCGGGCCATCGGCGACGACGGCAAGGCCCAGCGCCTGATCCGCACGGTGCACGGGCGCGGCTTCCGGTTCGTCGGCGACGTGACGCTCACGAGCGCGGTCGCCAGGCATCCAAACGATCCGCCGGACCAGATCGTCGAGGCGCAAGGGATCGGCGAGGCGGCTCCGGGGAGCCGGCCATCGATCGCCGTTCTGCCGCTGCAGGTGCTCACGCCCGACCCTCGCTACGGCGCGCTGGGCGACGCCGTCTCGCAGGAGGTCATCGTCGAGCTCTCCCGCCTGCACTGGCTCTTCGTGATCGCCCGGGGTTCTTCGTTCCGGTTCCGAGAGCCGGCCGTGGACCTGGCCGCGGCCGGCCGAATCCTCGGCGCGCGCTATCTTCTGACCGGAACCATCGCCTTCCACGACCGCACCAGCATCGTCACGGTCGAGCTCGCGCATGCGCCCGACGGCCGGGTGGTCTGGGCCGACCGCTTCGAGAGCCCGGTGGACGACCTGCTGAATTTGCGCCTAACGATCTCGGCCCGGATCGTCGCCGCGGTCGAGACCAGGATCCAGATGACCGAGGCCGCCATGGCGGCCCGGCTGCCGACCGAGAACCTGGACGCCTGGTCGGCCTATCATCGCGGCCTCTGGCACATGTACCGCTTCAACCGGCACGACAACGAGATCGCCGCCCGCATGTTCGACCGCGCGATCACCGCCGACCGCGACTTCGCCCGCGCCCATGCGGGCCTGTCCTTCACCCATTTTCAGAACGCGTTCGTCGGCTACTCGACGGACCTGGACGGTGAGCGCGCCCTGGCCAAGGCACACGCCGAGAAGAGCCTCGCGCTCGATCCCCTCGATCCGTTCGCCAATCTGACCATGGGGCGCTCGGAGTGGCTCGCCGGCAATATCGGAGAGTGCGTGCCCTGGTTCGACCGGAGCATCGAGCTGAGTCCCAACTATGCCTTCGCCATCTACAACCGCGCCCTGCTCGACGCCTTCCTCGGCGAGGGCGCGCAGTGCCAAGACAACGTCATGAAGGCGATTTCCTTGAGCCCGATCGACCCGCTCAACTATGCGATGCTGGCGACCCGAGCGCTGTCGCACTTGGTCCGCGGCGATTACGACTCCGCCGTGACCTGGGCCGACCGGGCGACGCGGGCTCCCAATGCCCATGTCCACATCTTCGTCATCGCCGGCATGGCGCACGAGCTTGCCGGCCATCGCGAGCTGGCCGAGCAGTGCGTCGCGCATGTGCGCCGAACGAACCGCGACTATCGACAGGCAGACTTCTTCCGCTCGTTCCGGTTCCGCGACGCCGATACCCTGGCGACGGCGCAGGCCGCGCTCAACCGGCTCGGGATTTAGCGGACTACGCTTTCAGACGCAGCTCCCGCTCCGCCTCGAAGGCGCCTTTGGGAAGCTCGTGAGCCACATCCTTATGACAGTCGATGCAGGTCTGGCCCTCCTTGGCCGCCTCGGCGTTGCGCGGCCGCTGGTGACTCCCCAGCTTGCGGCGCGTCTGCCACTCTTGTCGATGATGCGCTAAGGCGTGCTATGGCTGCGAAGCAGCGACTCATGAACCCAGCCGGTCGCTGACCGGCTTCCCGACAGGGACACCTCAAGCCAATCTCCCCGGCGGTCAAACGCCTCGACCACGGTGCCGCGCGGCAGCCGCTCCACCAGCCCATGCTGCGCGCCGGGACCCGCACGCAGGTTGGCCGCCTCGGCAGCCACGACGAACACTTGCGACAGTCCCACCGTGCGGGCGAATTCCTGCCAGAGGCGCGTCGCCAAGGGCGCGACCGCATCGCGCACGCCCGGGATCCCCGGCACCAAGAGCACGGCAAGCGCAAGCAGTACCGCGAGCACCCAGCCGCGATTTCGTTTGGCGCGCGGCGCCTGGATCGGCGGTTCCGGCGGGGTCGGGGCAGCCTCCTCCGGCTCAGCCCCGCACTTGACCAAGCGCCCGTCGCGCACCTGCCATTCCCCTGCCGGGGCGGCCGCCTGCGGGTCGATCGACTGTTCGTAGATCACGCCCGCTTCGGAGGGCAGCTCCGCTTCATCCAAGGCCCAGTGGGCGTCCGCCTCTTCCGAATGCCGGTCCCGTTCCGCCGACCGCTCAACCGGCGGTGCAGAGTCGACCGATCCTCTTTCGGCCTCCCACGCAGCCCTGGCCTCGGCCAGGCGCTCTTGCTCTTGGGCGCGCCAGCGGGCCTCAAGATCGGCCAGCATTTGCTCCTCTTCGGCCGTCCATTGCGCCCGTGCCTGGGCCAGAACCCGCTCCTCCTCGGCCGCCCACTCGCCTTGCGCGTCGGCAAGACGCCGGTCCTCATCGGCCCGCCAAGCGTCCCGCGCGGCGGCCAGCCGGGCGTCTTCGTCGGCCTGCCAGGACTGCCGCGCCTCGGCCAGGCGGGTCTCTTCCTCGGCGGTCCAGGCCGCCTCTGCCTCGGCCAGCATGGCGGCTTCCCGTTGCTGCCAGTCCGCGCGGGCGGCGGCCGTGCGCGCCTCGGCCTCGGCTTCCCAGCGCGCCTGCGCTTCGGCCAACGGTTCGTCCTGATCCGCTTCCCACTTGGCCCTGGCTGCCGCCAGCCGTTGCGCCTCTTCCGTCTGCCAGCCCGCTTCGGCCCGGGCCAGACGGTCCTGTTCCTGCGCACGCCACTCGGCGAAGGCTTCGTCCCGGCGGGCCTTCTCATCGGTCTGCCATTGGCGCTCGACCTGGGCGATGCGATGCTGCATGTCCGCTTGCCAACGGGATTCGGCCTCTGTGAGCCGCGCCTGCTCTTGCGATTTCCAGCGCGCTTCAGCCTCGGCGAGTCGCGCCTCTTCGCCGGCCCGGAATCTCGCCTCGACTTCGGCCAGGCGCTTGGCCTGCTCCTTTTTCCAGCGCGACTCGGCCTCGGCCAGACGCTCCTCCTCTTGCTGCCTCCAATGCACTTCCGCCTCGGCGAGACGTGTCTGTGCATAGTTCCGAACCTGCGCCTCGATTTCGGCCAGGCGCTTGGCCTGCGCTTGCTTCCAGCTGGCCTCGGCGGTGGCGAGACGCTGCTGCTCCTCGGCCCGCCAACGGTCGGCAGCCTGCCTGAGCCGTTGGCGCTCGTCGGTTCGCCAGCGATCCTCGGCCGCGGCCAACTGCTCTTCGGCGCGCGCCCGCCATTCCGCCTCGACAGCGGCCAGTTGATCCTGCTCCCGCGTCTGCCAGCGTTTCTCGGCCTCTTCCAGGCGCGCCTGCTGTTCCGCCCGAAGTTCCGCCTCGAGGGCTGCCAGGCGCTCCGCCTGCCACGTGCTCCAGTCCGCCTGGCTCCCACCGCTCTGCTGCACGGCCGCCGCGGCGTCGAGGGCGGTCGAGGTTGCGGCCTGGGACGCCTGTGCGGCCTCAAGCCCGGAAACCGCCCCGACCGGCACATCGACCAGGGCGATCGTGGTCGCCGTATCGTCGTCGAAACCGATCAGCCGAACGGCCAGGACCGGCGGGTGCGCTTGATCCGGGGCCGGATGGAACATCAGACCGTCAAGCTGGTCCATGGCCAGGGACCAGGTCCGGTCGCCGTTGTTGCGCCCGGCGGACAGCTTGGCGCCATCCGGCAAGCCCTCTACGACCACGGAGAGGCGTTCGTAGCCGTCGGCCGCGGGCAGCTTTGGGCGGATGACCAATGGCAGCGGCTCGGGCCGACCCGAGGCGTCGGCGGTCTCTGGCCACATCTGCGCCTTGCCGTGAAAATCGGCCATGACGAAGCCCTGCGACGGCGGTTGGAGGTCGATCCGGGCACCATGCCGCGACTGCGTTCCGACCCGCGCCGGACTGCGCCGCCAACGGCATGCCGCCAGCCATTATTCGGGCCTGATGGTGAAAGAATCGTTGTCAGAGAAAATAATTTAGAATCAATATTTTAGAGGATTACACTGGACGTCCGACACACGCTAGCGGCAGGCGCGAGCCGGGGCCGCCCACGGTTGCGGGCCAGCGCCGCCTTCCTCGGGACTTATGCCCGTTGCAGATTGCCCAGCAGCCGGGCGAGCCTATCGATGAGATCCGCGCGCTCGCTGTCGCTAAAGCCTCGCAAGGCCGTTTGGTTGATCGCCTCTGAGATGGCCGCGAGCTTGGGTGTGAGCGCACGCCCCTCACTGGTCAGGGCCAGCCGCGTCGCGCGGCGGTCGACTGGATCGGGATGTCGTCGGATAAGGCCCTTCTCCTCCAGTTGATCGAGCCGGCGGCTGATCGTCGCGGGATCGACCTCGACCTTGACGACCAGCTCGTTCGGGGTGGCCGCCGACCCGTCGTAAAGGCTGACCAGGACGGTCCAATGAGCCGGTGTCACGTCATATTGGGCCAACGCCTCGGTGAACCGGGCGTGCATTTCGTTCGAGGTGCGGCGCAGCCAGTAACCGACACTATCTTCCAGGCCGTACTGACTCATGTCTCCGCCCAATCACACACGCATACTCATATGTATACATAGTGAATAGGAGGTAATGCCTTGTCGGTCAATGCGCCTATGATGGTCCCGCAAGACGGCCTCGCCTCGGCACGCCTTGGCCGACCGGCGCCGGGGCTTGGCCGTTCGCGCGTCCTCAATCGGCGTAGGTCAGGGGCAGCGCGGTGGTGTGCTTGATCCGCTCCATGGCAAAGGCCGAGCTCACGTCCGACAGGTCGACCGCTGCGATTAGCCGCTTGTAGATCAGGTCGTAGCCGGCGATGTCCGGCACCACCACCCGCAGCAGATAGTCGACCTCGCCGCTCATGCGATAGACCTCGACGATCTCCGGGATCTCGGCCACCGCCTTGGCGAACTTCTCGAGCCAGCGGATATTGTGCTGGTCGGTGCGGATGCCGACGAACACGGTCGTCCCGACATTGAGCTTTTCCGGGTTCAAGAGCGCCACGCGGCGCTCGATAACGCCCATCTTTTCCATCATCTGGATGCGGCGCCAACAGGGCGTAGCGGAGAGTCCGACCCGCTCACCGATCTCGGCAATCGAGAGGGTCGTATCCCCTTGTAGACAGGACAGGATTTTGCGATCAATGGCGTCCAATCTGAAACTCTCCTATAATTAGGGTAAATATTAGTATTTCATTCTATATTGGTCACGAATTGACGCGCAAGTCGCAAGCATTTTCTAGCCGCTTTGTCCTATGGTCCCGCCATGTCTTGGCGTTCCATGTTCACGGATCATCCAGCCTCCGTCGGCGAGACCTACGGCCAGCACATGGTCTCGGCCAGCGGTTTTGCGGTGCGCATGTTTCTGGGCGGCGCGGCCTGTCTGGTGCACGCCCTGCTGCCCTTCCTGTTCGAGAAGACCGGCAGCACGATGATCACCCGGCTCTATGACCGCATGGTCACGAACCGGCATCGCATGAGCCAATCGACGGCCGAGCCCAGCATGGGGGCCGTCGCGCGCCGCGTCAGGTAAGCCACCGCTTCCATCTCGTCCCGGCAGTACACGCTGCGCCTCAGAGCCGCATGACCGACTGCGCTCGTGGCCGGGGGTGAAATCCGCGCGCAAAACGGCTAGGTTTTCGTGTGACGGCGCGGCTTTGTCTGCGTCCGACATCGACTCATTGGCGGAGGTCGTACATGAGACCGATGGGCAGTGCGATAGCAGCGGGGCTCGCCGTGGCAGCCTTCTGGGTGCTTGGCGCCGCGGGGCCGGCCCAGGCGGCCGGACCAACCGGGATATCCGAACACGCACCCGTGGCCGCAACTGCGCCGGGCCTGCGCCAGGCCGAATTCCACAGGCGCCGGGACCCCATACGGCGGATTCCCGTCGCTCCCTTCCGCCGCACGATCGATATCTCGGCACAGATTGTCGGGCCGGACCTGCCGGAACTGGCGCTCGAGCCGGTGATCGTGTTCGCGGAGAGAGAGTCCCTCTCGGGCAGGACGAGCGTCGTCGGGCGCTTGAGAGCCGGTGAGCAGACCCGCATCCATCTCGACCGGACCGTGCTGAATCTGGAATTCCAGACCGCGGAAATCCGCAAGCGACTGGTTCTGCCCGGCAGCCGCTTTCTCGTCGTGCAGGTCGAAATCGAAATTGCCCCTGACGGCGTGCCACCCGCTGGTGCCGCGGAGCCGCCCCGTGCCCGCGTCGTAAAGCTCACCCCGAGAATCGTAAAGTCGAACTAAGCCGCCGTTGTACGCAGTCCCTTAGAATTGAATCGGCGCACCGCGTTCGGGGACAGCTCTGCCGGCCGCCCTCAGCACCCGCCATAGCGCGGCGGGCCCGTATCCTTGATATCGGCGCCGACATAGACCCGCGCGATCCTGGCCCAATAGGCGGCCGTCGCGCACATCGGGCACGGGCGCGACGTGGCGTACAGCTCACAATCGCTCAGATCGCGGGTGCCGAGCCGGCGCGCCGCATCCCGGATCGCCTCCACCTCGGCGTGCGCCGTGGGATCCTGGTGGCTGACGACCTGGCTCGGCCCTTCGCCGACGATCCGCCCTGCCTTTACGACCACCGCGCCATAGGCCTGGTCGCCGCTGTCCGCCGCTTGCTGCCGCATGGCCTCGGCGCGGGCCATGAATGCCTCCGGCGTCGGGACGGGCGGCTGCACGATGTCCCTGGCCGGCTCCGCCGCGCCGGCGCGCGTAGCCGCAAATGCAGCGGCCATGCTCAGAAGACCGGCGGACACCCGTCGGCGGTCCCGATCATGGCTTTCCCGGGGATTGCTTGACTGTTTCATGCTTGGCCTCCGCGGCGCCGATCCGATGTCTCAGCCCTGCTGCTCCGGCTTGGCCCGACGCCTCCCTTGGCCGGCGTGCGGGGACCAACGCTCGATCAGAACGAACGCAAATGCCGTCAAGAGGAACGCGGCGTGCAGCGAGAGAAACTCGATGAGCTGACTTGTTTCCTTTGCCTCTTCGGGGTCCAGGAAGGCGTGCAGCAGGTGAATCGTCGAGATCAGCAGGATGGTGGTCGCGATCTTGACCTCCAGCTCGCCCGCTTCGGTCCCCCCGGCAATCCAGGCGGGCATGGTGCCGCCCGGCTCGACATTGAACCTATCGATGAAGATCTCGTAGCCGGCGATCATCACCATGACGACCAGATTGGCGATGAGCACCATGTCGATCAGATCGAGCACGATCAGGATCGCCTGGGTCCGCCCAATGTTGGGGAAATCCAAGACGGCCGACAAGACCTCCCGGAAGTAAGCGAGCTCGAAGATGATCAGCGCAATCACGAGCCCGATGATCAGAGGGATCTGCAGCCAACGGCAGCCGATCAGAAAGGCTTCCCAGACTCCGATGATCCTGTTCCACATGGTCCTCTGGTCCCCCCTTCATTCGGCTCGGCAAGGCCGGCGGTCTTCTCCCCCACGGCCTGGGCGGCCTGACATCGCAGCAGGCTTCCGGTCAAAGGCATTAAAGCACAACGAACGTTTGGCATGCGCCGGCAAATTGCCGGACCCATCAGGCCCGCTGCACGGTGGTTCGAGGCACGAATCGTGTTAACGTTCTGTTGCGCCGCAGGTGTCGGTAATGGGGACCTGGCCGGCGGGGGTTCGACGAATTGGGCCGTGACTCGCGTCTTCGGCGCATTTCTTCCGCCGATCGGGGCACGGTCCCTCGACCGATTGGGGGGCGCATGTTCAAGCGACGAGAACGAAGAGAGCCCCATCTCTGGGAAGCGCTGATTTCCCTGCTCTCGCTCGTCGCCGGCATCAGCATCTCCATCGTGATCTATGGCATGGACCCGCAGATCCCGATGCTGCTGGGCGTGATGATCGCAAGCCTGGTGGCCTACCGCGCGGGCTACAGCTGGGCGGAGATTCGCGACGGCATGGTCAACGGCATTGCCAAGTCGCTGGAAGCCATCATCATCCTTCTGATCATCGGCATCCTCATCGGGGTCTGGATCCTCTCAGGCGTCGTGCCGACGCTCCTGTACTATGGCCTCAAGCTCCTGGACCCTTCGTTCTTCCTGCCGGCGACGGTGCTGATCTGCGCCGTCACGTCCCTCGCCACCGGCAGTTCCTGGGGCACCACCGGCACCATCGGCGTGGCGTTGATCGGCATTGGCGGCGGCTTGGGCTTTCCCCTGCCGATCGTGGCCGGCGCGGTGCTGTCTGGCGCCTATTTCGGCGACAAGATGTCGCCGCTGTCCGATACCACCAACCTGGCTCCGGCCCTGGCCGGGACGGATATCTACACGCATATCCGGCACATGACCTACACGACCGGGGTGAGCTTCGGGCTGACCCTGATCATCGAGGTCGTGCTGGGCTTCTTCTTCGGCGGCGGTGAACAGAGCGTCGAGCAGGTCGACGAGATCCTGGCCATCCTGGAGACGACGTTCGACATCAATCTCATTCTGATGATCTCACCGATCCTGGTGCTCGTGTTTGCCGCGCGCAAGGGCCCCGCGATCCCCGGGATCACCTTGGGCGCCATCTCCGCGGCGATCCTGGGCTATTTCATTCAAGGCAACAGTTACGAGGAGATCCTGCGCGCCGCCTATGGCGGCTATACCGGCGAAACCGGCCTCGACACCGTTGATAACCTGCTCACCAAGGGCGGGTTCACCTCCATGCAATACGCCATATCGATCGTCATCGTGGCGATGATGTTCGGCGGCGTCATGGAACGCACCGATCAGCTCAGGGTGATCGTCCGCTGGATCCTCGGCAAAGCGAAGTCAACCAGGTCCTTGATCGGCTCGACCGTCCTCACGGCATTGGGCGCGAACTTGGTCTTGTGCGACCAGTACATGTCGATCGTGATGACGGCGGAGATGTACGCCCAGGCTTATCGCGATCGTGGGCTGCATGCCAAGAACCTGTCCCGAGCGGTCGAGGACAGCGCCACGGTGACCGCATGCCTGGTGCCATGGAACTCCGGCGGCGCCTATCAGGCCGCCACGCTGGGCGTCGCCACCCTGGCCTATCTGCCCTTCGCCTTCTTCAACTGGCTGTCGCCGGTGGTCACGCTCGTATTCGGCGCGCTCGGCTGGACCATCGTGCCGCTCGACAAGGATGAGGAGACGATGGCAGAGGTGGAGCCGGCCGAAACGCCCGCGCAGGCTTCCTAGGCGTGGACCGGTGACGGGCGCCACGGATAGGCTGCATGGAACGAAGGCGTGGTTCGCCGCTGCCGTACTCGCCCTTGTCGCCGGCGTCACGGGCCCGCCGGCGGCCGATGCCGCCGGGTCCAGATTGGCTCTGCAGCCGAGCCTCGACGAGATCCGAAGATATGGCGAGCTGCGCGTCGGCTTCGAGGTCGGCTTCATGCCCTTCCAGATGATCGACCAGCGCGGCGGCCTGCGCGAGCGGCAGTTGCCGCGCGCGGATCTGCGTCGCGGCGCCCAGAGGGTGAGCTTCGTCGGCTTCGACGTCGACATCGCCCGCGAGATGGCCAAGGAGTTGGGCGTGCGGTTCGTCCCCGTGAACATGGCGTTCCCAAACCTGATCACCGCGCTCAACGCCCGAAAGCTCGACATCATCATCTCGGGGATGTCGATCACCGAGGCGCGCAAGGAAAGGGTCGCCTTCGCCGATCCCTATATGAGCGCCGGCCAGACGATCCTGCTGCACAAGAGGCATGCGGGTGTGGTGACCTCGTACAAGGATCTGGACGACCCCAAGTTCACGGTCGCCTCACGGCCCGGGACCACCGGCGCGGCGGCCGTCAGATCGCTCATCCCCAACTGCACCTTCAAGCCCTTCGACACCGAGGCCTCGGCCGCCGTAGCGTTGCTGGCGGGGAAGGTCGACGCGTTCGTCTACGACCGGCCCCACAACGCCGTCTTCTACGCCATGCACAAGGATCAGAACCTGGTCTTTCTGGACAAGCCCTTCACCAGCGAACAGCTCGCCTGGGCCATCCGCAAGGACGACCCGGAATTCCTCAAATGGCTGAACGGCTTTCTCGCCAAGATCAAGGCGGACGGCCGGTACGACGCGATCTACAACAAATGGTTCAACCGCACGCACTGGTTCGCCCACGTGCGCTGACCGGAGCCGGCGCGACGGCTTGGCTTGAGGCGGCGTTGACAGGGCAGCAGTGTCCGCTAACATCCGGACCTCCAAACAAGATCCGGACTTCCGGAGACAAACCGCGCGGGGCAGGCGAGACGCCGGCAACCCGGCGCGCAGAGGGACGGTATGGGGAGGAAAGCGATGCGCATCGCCTGTGCTCTGGTGATCGCGGTTGCCCTCGGCTGGGGGCAATCGGCAGTGGCCAAGACCTACGAGTTGAAGCTGGCCTTCTTCGTACCGGCCGGCCATTTCATGTCCAAGTACCTGGCTGGCTGGGCCAAGGATCTGGAACAGAAGTCCAAGGGTGAGCTGGTCTTCAAGGTCTTTCCGGGTGCCCAGATGGGCCCGACGCCGCGCCACTACGACATGGCGCGGACCGGCGTTGCCGACGTCACCTGGTTTCTGACCGGCGCCACGCCGGGCCGGTTTCCGCTGACCGAGCTGATCGACCTGCCCTATCTCGTCGGCAGCGCCGAGATCGGCACCAAGGTCCTGAACGATCCGGCGGTGCGCAAGTACCTGGATCCGGAGCACAAGGGCGTGCGGATGCTCTACTATTTCACGCACCAGCCGGGCCAGATCCACATGCGCGAGACACCGGTGAGCGGCGTCGCCGATCTCAAGGGCAAGCGCATCCGGTTCGCCTCCGCCACGATCCGGGACTTCGTCGCCGCGCTGGGCGCCACGCCGGTCGGCGTGCCCCCGCCAGCGATCGCCGAGAACCTGCAGAAGGGCACCATCGACGGCGTCTTCATCGACTATGGCGGGGCGCATACGGCGTTCAAGCTGGGCGGACTCGTCAAGCACAGCACCGAGATGTACTCCTACGTGACCAGCTTCGGCCTGGCGATGAACCCCAAGACCTATGACGGGCTGCCGCCGCACCTGCGCAAGCTCATCGACGAGAGCACGACCGGGGTCGAGGCGACGGTCGGCCGCATGTGGGACGCCGCCGACGCGCCGGGCAAGACGTACCTGATCGCGGAAGGCGGCCAGGCGATCACGCTTTCCGCCGACGAGGACGCCAAGTTCAAGCGCATTGGCGCCGAGGTGGCGGAAAGCCGGATCAAGGCCCTCGCAGACAAGGGGCTGCCGGCGCGCGAGGTCTACGATCTGATGAAGACCCTCTCGGCCAAGCACGCCAAGGACTCCTTCAGCTTCTGGAAGTAAGGCCCTTGCGCCTTGGCGCCCTGATCACGACGGCGGCGCGGCTTCTGGCCGGCGCCGCCGCCCTGATTCTGGCCGCGATGATGATGATCACCGTGGCCGACATCCTGTTGCGCTCGGTTTTCGCGATCCCGATCTTCGGCACCTTCGATCTCGTCGAGCTGTTCCTGGTCGGCGTCATCTTTCTGGCCATTCCGCTGACGCTGCTGCGCGAGGAGCATGTCGTGGTCGACGCCATCGACCACGTGGTCTCCGGCCGCACACGGACGCTGCTGCGCTGGACCGGCGCCGCGCTGGCCCTGCTCTTCCTCCTGCTCATGGGGTTGAACATGATCCAGCCGGCGCTCGACACGCTGGCCTTCGGCGACCGCACCCTCGATCTGGAGATCCCCAAGGTCCTGCACTGGCTGCCGATCCTCGTCGGCATCGCCGTCTCGATCCTCACCCTCTGCGTTCTTCTCTTGCGGATCGTCGGCGGCGGCCGCCACGACAGCGACGGGACATGAGCCCCCAGATCATCGGCCTCCTGGGCTTTGCCGCGCTCATGGTCTTGATCCTGTTGCGCGTGCCGGTGGCGGTGGCGCTGGGGCTGGTCGGGGTGGCCGGCTACGCCGCAATCGACGGCTGGGAGCGGGCGTTCTTGGTGCTCGGGGCCACCCCCTTCGACCTGGCCTCGGGCTATTCGCTGTCGGTCGTGCCGCTGTTCATCCTGATGGGAGTGGTGGCCGCCCGCTCGGGCATGTCGCGCGAACTGTTCGCGGCGGCCAACGCCCAGTTCGCCGGCCGCCGGGGGGCGCTCGCCATGGCCACCATCGGCGCCTGCGCCGGGTTCGGCGCGATCTGCGGCTCATCCCTCGCGACCGCGGCCACCATGACCCGGATCGCGGTGCCCGAGATGCGACGCTACGGCTATGACGAACGGCTGGCGGCCGCGTCGGTCGCCTCGGGCGGAACGCTGGGCATTCTGATCCCGCCCTCGGTGATCCTGGTGATCTACGCCATCATCGCAGAGGAATCGGTGCCGCAGCTGTTCGCCGCCGCCCTGATCCCTGGGGTGTTGGCGGCCCTGCTCCATGTCGCCGTGATCTGGATCCTGGTGCGGATCCGGCCCGAGCTGGCGCCGCCCAGCCCGGTGATGCCCTGGCGGGAACGGCTCGCCGCGATCGCTGGCATGTGGAAGATCGGGGTTTTGTTCTTCCTCGCCGTCGTCGGCATCTATCTCGGTTGGTTCAGCCCGACCGAAGCGGCCGCGGTGGGGGCGTTCGGCGCCATCGTCATCGCCGCCGCCACGCGGGCGATCACGCTCAAAGAGCTCGTCGGCGCCTTTCTGGAGACGGTCGCGACCACGGCGATGCTGTTCTTCGTCGTGCTCGGCGCCTTCCTGTTCGCCTATTTCGTGGTCCAGACCCAGCTTCCCGTGGCGCTGGTCGCCTGGGTCGAGGGCCTCGACCTGGCCCCGGCCCTGGTGATCCTGGCCCTGGTCGTCTTCTACATCGCGCTCGGCTGCTATCTCGATTCCATCAGCATGATCCTGATCACCGTGCCGGTCTTCCTGCCGCTCGCCGTCCATCTCGGCTACAGCCCGGTCTGGTTCGGCATTCTGCTGGTGGTCGTGGTCGAGGTCGGCCTGATCACGCCGCCGGTCGGCATGAACATCTTCGTCATTCGCGCGCAGCTGCCCGACATCCCCCTGGGCGCGGTCTATCGCGGCATCGTACCGTTCCTAGCGGCGGACGCGGCGCTGGTCCTGCTGCTGCTGGCGGTCCCGGCGGTGGCGCTCTGGCTGCCCGGGGTGCTGTATTAGGGCTGTACCGCCGACCGTCAGGCCGCGTCGTCCGGCAGCTGCACGAGGGTCAGGACGTTGCCGGCCGGGTCCCGGAGATGCGCCAGCACCCCGCCCCAGGGCTGAACCTCGGGCGCGCCGTCGAACGGCACTCCCTTGGCCGCGAGCGCCGCATGCACCGCGCGCACGTCCGTCACCGCGAAGGACACGCCCACGAAGCGGCCGATCATCGCCGCTTCCTCGGCGTCATCCGGGTCCGCCGCCTCGACGATCAGATCGGCGCTGCCGGTGCGGAAGACCAGCACGCCGTCATCGGCGTAGCTTTCCTCGAGGCCGAGCATGTCCCGGTAGAAGCCCCTTGCGGCGGCAACATCGGACACGAAGACGCGGACGGCGGCGATGGGTCCGAGTGTCATCAGAGCGGCAATTGGCGATGTCGGTCAGCTCGTGTCGATGTCCAGGTCCTCGGGCCGGAGCCCCAGGACGTGGCAGATCTCGACGATGACGTCCCGCTCGGTGGGGTGGAACTCGCCGTCGGCCTGGCTGATGGCGGCGCACAGGCGGACCAACAGGACGCTGAGCTCGTGGTCCTTGGCCCCGTTGGCGACGGCCTCGAGCGCCTGCGCCTTGCCGGCCGCGGCGTCCTCCTGGATCGCCGCGATATAGTCCTGGAACAGGTCCAGGGATTCGTGCACGTCGAACACCTTGAGCATGCTGAGGTGGCGCACGATGTCGTCCACCCGGCTGGTCTCGGAAAAGGTGATCTTGCCGTCGGCCGCAGCGACCAGGGCGCTCGCCGCCATCGCCGCCTCGAGGAACGGCCGACGTCGATGCCGGGCCAGCTGTTTGCCCAGGCCGCGCGCCAATGCGTCGAGCATGATCACCATCCCCCCATCCTCCGCACGGATATGGTAGCGCATTTCCGGGTCCAGCGGGAGACGGAGGGAATAGGAAGGTTTTCGAAGGGCAGCATCGGAAGAGGGAATAGGAGGTGCGAAATGCCGGCGATCCGGCCGATCAGGTCCGGGTCGCGCTTGCGACGTGGTCCCGCGCCCAGCCCTCTGACAGCTGGCCTTTCCGAGCGGACCGCTCCTGCTATCGTTCCAGCGTTGGATGCTCTGAAGTGCTCCCGTGACCCTGCACGCCGGTGAGCAGGTCGACGTGATCGTCCCAGCCGACAAAGTTCGGCCAGCTTATCGTCGAGGCGTCGAACCCCAGGGCCAGCCGCATGGCCTGCCGTATCGAAGCCGGGTCGCCTGGACGATAGGAAAACAGGTTCCCGCGATCCTCCGCCTTCAGGAAATCCGGCGCGACCAGCGGAAGTCTGCAATACGTGTACTGGGCGATCTTGTTGCTCGAGTCCGCGAGATACTCCGCCCCTTCCCGATAGGTATAGGCCGCCACTCCGATGTCCGCGAACTTGACATATGGCACCATCTCCTTGAACGGCATCTCGCCATAGCGAAACAGGTTCCTTCGATCCGGGAGTTCGCGGCTGTAGCCAATGACGTGAAAATCAATCTCTGGGAACAATTCCGCGGCAATGTCAAAGAAGTCTGCATCGAACAAGGTCGAACCGATGGAGACCGCATTGACCTTTCCGCGGTCCCGGTACGGCGAGTCGCGGCTGACGTCAAACGGACGCGTATTCAGTCCATGCGGCAGGTGAACCACATTCCGGCAGCGAGCGAACTTCCCGAGCATTCGCGCGCTGGGAACGCTGATCAAATCGAAGTCCGTCGCGATCCTGTCTTCCTGGTCGCCGATGATCGGATGGAAGGGGACAACGCGAACGTCATCCGACACTCTGTAAGTGTAACGTGCAGAGCCATTTTTCTCTTTAAAATAATCAAACAATAATAGGCCAGGGCCGCCTTCGAACACAAATATATCTGCCCCTGTAATATAAGGAATTAGAGGAGACAATTTGTTGATGTTATTGCGGCCGAATCTCCGATAAACCGGGCGCATCAGTCTGTTTAGGGCTCGATTGTGCAAGTTCATCGGATGCCACCACGGATACCAAACAAAGCTCGTGACGTGGCCACGAACAATGTGCAGTTGGTTCAATTCCTGCTCTGGCACCTCCTCTAGCCTTTGCACGCCGCCGAGTCGCGACAGCCGGCTAAAGCCCACGCACAGAAATACGACGTTCCAGCCCCTCAATTCGAACGCGTCAGCCAGCCAATGGAAACCGGCGTTGCGCTTAGACTTGAGGTAGTGAGCGGATACGAAGACGACGGTGCTCATCCCGCAACCTGCAAAACCTAGATTTGTCTCGCCTCCGGGCATGCCGCATCCGCGTCGACCCGCACCCATCGTGTTGAAAGGGATCGCGCCTTCGCCGACTGGGTCCGCTAGGAGACGAGGCTGGGCAAATCTTCAGTCAAATGTGGCTCGCACATGGTCCGAGCCGCCAAATTCGATCGGTGCAGCCCAGACCGCCCGCGCATGATCGTACCTGTACCAGGCACCTGACGTACACCCGATCTCGATCGTGCCACGTCATCCAACTAACTACCACAGTTTGGGCTGGATCCAGCCCGTCGAGCGCATGCGAGCCATCTTGATCCAGCGCTTGCACTGCCAGCCCTCAGGACACCACTGATACTCGCGACCCGATCGCCCGCCCCCTCTACGCGTCGGCAAGAAAGGCCAGGCGAGGAAAGCGGAGCTGCCAGTTTGGCCATGCGAGCCTCGGTTGGTACTGTCGTCGGGTATTACGGCATTCAACCGAGAGCTTGCACAAGCCGGGATCAGAGAACTTGCCGCGCGCCCTGCGATGTGCTCGAAAGGACCGAACACGTGTGGCAACATGGCAGCAGGAATGACGACCTTCGGCAGAAGGTGCGCGGTAGACGCCCCCTGCAGTCAAGCTCGTGATGCGCGTCGGGGGTGGGGGCGCCATTGCGCATCGATATCCCCGACACAGCCGACCGAACAGACCCAAAGGCCTCGCAGGCTTCAACGTATCACCAGACAGCACGAAATCCAGGTGACATGTCGTTAAGGCAAATGGCTTCCCGCGGCGTTGCTTGGATCGGGGCGGCTGGCCTTGTTACGGCTGGTCTCGACGTTCTCCGCATCGTGGTCATGGCCCAGTTGATCGCGCCAGCCGATTTCGGGCTTGTGGTGATGCTCACGCTGGTTCTGCAATATGCAGATCAACTCAAGGACGGCGGGTTCAGTCAGGCCATCATCCATCGGCAAAGGAGCTCACGGGAGGAGCTGTCTTCACTCTACTGGGTCAACGTCGGGATCGGCTTGTTTCTCTACGGCCTCATTAGCACTGCGAATCCTCTGATCGTCTGGTTCTACGACGAGCCGCGCCTTAGGGACCTCATCCCCTGGGCTGCTGTTCTCTTCTTGATCACTCCGTTCGGACAGCAGTTTCGAGTCCTGCTGCAGAAAGATCTCAGGTTCCGGACGCTGGCTCTTACCGAGATCACGGCAACCGCGGCCGGAGTTGCGGTCGCCATCGTGGGGGGACTGCTGGGCTACGGTGCGCTCTCCCTCATCTGGGGCCAGCTGGCGACCGCCGCAACAAGCACCCTCATTCTATGCGCTATCGGTCTTCGGAGCTGGCCTCCATTGCTGCGCCTGAAACTGCATGATCTCAAAGAATTCCTGTCCTTCGGCATGTATCAGATGGGAGAGCGCACGTTCTCCTATCTCGGGCAAAATTTGGATCGCCTGATCATCGGGAGTCTGCTCGGCGCGCAGGCACTCGGCTATTACCACATCGCGTACAGCCTGACGATCAAGTTGATGACTCGAATTGATATGTACTTGTCTCGCGTGATGTTTCCCATCTACGCCAGGGCCCAGTCAGACAATGGCAGACTGAAGAACGGCTTCTTCCGAGCCATCAGCGCCGTCACATCGGTGACGCATCCGATGTTTCTCGGCTTGGCTGCGATCGCCCCTGTGATGGTCCCGGTCATGTTCGGAGAGCAATGGACCCCGTCCATCACGATCCTGCAATTGCTCGCGATCATCGCGCTCATTCAATCCACGAAATCACTCTTCGTCCCCGTTGTGCTCTCCAAGGGCAGAGCGGACCTGACCTTCAGGTGGAAGGTCATGGAAGTGTCCACAATACTGCTGGCCATATACGGGGGCAGCCTGGTGAACGGGCTCTTGGGCATCGCTTGGGGATATCTTTGCGCCCGCCTCTTGCTTTGGGTCTTGGGATACCCGGTCTTGATCCGGCCGATCTTGGGGGCCGGCTTTGTTCCCTTCGTCAGGAGCTTCATGCCTGCGTTGGCCATATCGGTGCTCATGGCCATCGCGGTTGCCGTTGCCACGCGATTTGCCCAGCAGTCAATCCTTCAAGTCGTCGGATTGGTGGGGTTCGGCGTGCTGTGTTACGTGGCTCTCAGCGTCGCGTTCCGCAGGCGATACCTGCTTGATCTAAGGTCCCTGTTCGTGAACCGCTGAGAGCAAAGCGACAGGCTCAGGTCTAAAGCATCAGGTGCTCGAGGGTTGGGCCACCCGCCTACTGATGGAGCCCGAGTCCGCGTCGATTCTTGCAAGGAGAACCTGTGGCCCGCTCAACGGACTGCCGCGTCCTCGACCCGGAATCGCCCGTTTGCTGACGGCTCAAGAAACAAGAAAAACATCCTTGTCGGAAAACCGTGCTCAGAGCTGCCAGTCCTTGTCTTCAGGGTACAGCTCTCTCGCGATCCGTCCCGCAGCAACTCTTATCTTGTCAAGTTCAGGTTGTTCGAAATTGGCTTTCCATGCGTATCTGAGTTCGTCAGCATTCCGGCGCTCGAGGCGGCTGAGTTGCGTTGTCTTGCGCTCGACGCTGGAACCGGTCATGTAGTAATTGACGTTCCGCAGTATCCGTTCGTCACATTCAAGGTTCGCAAACTCCAAGACCGAATTCATGAACTCCCGAGGATGGGTCAGCAGATCTTCGTGGCGCACCAGGAGCAGCTTGCCCTTGTAGTCCTTCGCGAGTTTCGTGAGATACCCGTAGCAGGCACGCCATTGGAGCGCAGACATCTGGGCATGGGTGTAGCTTGCGTAGTCGACACCCGAAGCAAGAAACGGTGTCAGCAAGTCAGTTGCGAGATCGTCCTGTTTGGCCCACGTCCCGAAATCGAACCTCCAGTTCAAGCGCTCCCGGCTTGAGGCAACGGCCGCCGGATGGCGCACGACTGCGATGATCTTGAAGTTGAACTCCGACAGCAAATGCTGGCTGAGAAATATGGCAATTGGATCCTTTATCAGCAGGAAACTGTTTCCCGTGAGAATCTGCCTTGCCTGGGCATATCTATATTGAAGCAACGATCGGTTAACACCAAAGCTCTTGACAATCCTCTTCAAGAACCCGTCACCATCCCGTATTTCGACGTAAGGTGACAGTCGGCGAAGCTCCAAAGTGTCCCTGATGATGTCGTCGTATCTTGAGATCTTGTTCGGGTTCGTACTTGGTCCGATGTAGGGATAGTAATCAGGGATTCCCCTTCGGTACTTTTGATTGAGGGGCTCCCACAAATAGGTCGTGCCCGGTGCCAAGGCCATGCAACGGCCGACGATGGTCGTACCGCTTCTCGGCACGCCGGTAACCAGCAAGAACCGGTTCGGACTATTGGAGAACATCTGCAGGCTTGGCACCTGTATTCAGCTCCGGGCGCAGCGCGGTCCGCAAGACTGCTACATGGTCTGAAGGCAAGGGCGTCCTCTCATGAGCCCTGCTGCGGAACCGTCGGGTGAGATGCACAGTCTCACTGGTTGTGAGCGCTGAGCAAGAGTTCCGCCACGCGTCTGCTGCCGCGCGCATTCAGATGTCCATCATAGGGATAGTAGAACTTGGCGGGCTGATGCTCGAAAAGCTGGGCCGTCCCCGTCACCCTTGCGCGCGGGGCCAGGTTCCGTATCGCTGCCACGGTCGCAATATGGGTCTCGCGAAGGATGTCTTGTACTGGATGCAAGACATAGATCTGGTAGGAGAACCCATACTCCTCGCTTAGCTCTTCCAAGCGATTAAGCTGTCGGCGCGTCGCCTCTAGCGCCTTCTTCAGAGTTCCCTGGCGCGGTTTTGGAGACAGCGCGGTGCGCATAGACGGTCCGAAGTGAAAATAGACGAGCCGGGCGAGGTTTGAGTATCTCAGCAGCGTGCGGCGCAAATCGAGCAGCGACCTCCAAAACCCGAAAGAAGCCGACGACGTCAGACCGGCCTTCATCTCCATGCCCCGCATTTCATAGTTGAGGTTGTCGAGGAAGTCGTTGCCTGCCATGAGCGCGCCCGACATTGCCAACATGAAGAGCTTTACCTCTTGCGGCCGCCAACCAAGCCGGCCAAGGAAGTATTCCAGAATGTCCAGCTGTTCGCCGGTGCCGGTACCTCCCCGGCCTAGATTGGCGCAGCTAAGTCGTTCCCTGGAGCAGTAAATTGAGACGAACGTTTCCTCGTCTGCGAGTCCATCGCCGAATGTAAAGGAATCACCGAGAAAGACTATTTCCGGATTGCCCGTAACGTGCGGGATCCGGTGACCGAAGGGTGTGATTGTCGTCACCGCATCGAACTCGCTCGATACCTGCCGGTAGACCAAATTTGGCCGGAGGTGATAGGGACTGCTAGAGATCGCGGAAACAGGATCCCCGTCTAGCGTTAGGCGCTGCGCACCTGGAGAGATTGGCCATACAACTCGGCTGACCAGTTCGACCACTAGGACTCCCGCCACCAACGAGCAGAAGGTGATCAATGTGTTTACGATGTAACGCCTGCCCAGCAAGGGATTTCTAGACGTCCGCTTCTCGCGGCCAGGAGCGTGAATTTGCACGGATCCGTTTGCCCTATCGACTCAAACAGAGGATACCATTGGTACCTATTGTTCGACCAATGTGTTGCGGGTGTCCGATCTAGCCTGTGAGCCGCCCGCTGCCCGCAGCACATAGAACACCAGGAGTGTTGCGAGCAACGCAGGAAAATAGCGCGGGCTTCCCCAGTAGAAGATCCGTGGAAGCTCTAATATTCCGATGAACCATGTCGGATAGAGGAGGCACGAGCCCAGTTGGCCGCGCACGAAACCATGGTAGAGGCGTCCGCTGACACAGCCCAGTCCAAACCATACGAGAAGGCCGATCCCCGTGCCGAAATCGATGAACGGAGCAAATATCCCGGACGGGTTGTTGAACGCGGGATCCGCGCGATACATCAAGAAGATCGAGTAAGCACCCTCTTCAGGCTCAAGTATCGCTCGGAACAGCTCGGACACTGACTCGACGGGGAATTTCCAGATCCATATAGCCGTTTCAACCGGAACGTAGGCCGGGCCGTGCGTGAGAAAGAAGCCGGCCCCATTGTTGAGTGCCGTGACGTAGTACACCAACAACCGAGAGAGGATGAAACCCGCAAAAGAACTCTCGGTTTCCTGAAAGTATGGCCACGACCTAAAGTACTCAGTGAGCCCAAAGTAGAGGCAGAAAATCGGTAGAATTATGAACGGCAGCAGGGAGAAGAAACGATGTCCGCGCCTCGCAGAGGCGATATAGATCAGGACCACCGGCACTAGTGTTTCCAACAATGCCATGCGTTCCGAGTATAAGAAGACGCGTGCGACGACGAAAAACAGGAGAATTGCCGCCAACAGGTAGCACATCGTCCGGGGCCTTTCGCCGGTCAACCGCTCCATGGATGCCAGCAGAACGAAGCAGATGAGCCCAAGATTGACGACCGATGTAATGCCGGGAATCCGCTCGGCAAGTTGCATTGCCGCGTACATCGCGCCTTTCTGCCCTTGTAGAAGTGGCAAGATAAGGCCAGGGTTCCCCAGGAATTCCCTAAACCAAAGCAGGTAGCCGAGCAGCGTCACGCAGCTTGCAGCGTAGAAGACGATGTGCAGGATGTCCCGATCGATCACACCGGCGGCTGTGCTCTCTCCGGCCGAGACCCGCTCATGTGAGGTCGGCCTGGCAAAAAGCCATGCCCCCAGGGCGAAGGCGAGCACTGCAAAAATGATGATCGCAAGCGTATAGTGTCCCAGATACTTCGGTGCCCCGCCTCGGAGCCCGTACCAGTCCTCGGATAGATAGGCCGCCGCCGAGACGACCGGCACCATAACGCTGACCGCCGCAATATGCGGCTTCATCCACCAGGTCACGGCCATTCCCGACGCCCCCTGTGTGTCGCCCGCGGATGAGTCCGCTGGCTCGCCAGGCTC
>JAAUXY010057900.1_pt1 | contig 27432 bp, 35 predicted proteins | sample 7278121 | NCBI WGS metagenome assembly JAAUXY01 (sample SAMN14350117, study PRJNA611818) | marine sediment metagenome | isolation source: surface marine sediment (1.8m) | place: French Polynesia: Moorea | collected 2018-08 | reverse complement strand
TACCGGTATCCGGTCAAAAGCATGGCGGGCGACCGTCTACAGAGCGTCACCCTCGCCGCCAACGGCATTCCCGGCGACCGGTGCTGGACGCTGAAAGACGAGGAGCGTGGCGGCATCAAGGGCGGGAAACGTTTCCCCGAGATCATGTCAATGCATGCGGAGCTTCTGGCCGAACCGAGCGCCGATGCGCCTTCGCCGCCAACGCGCATCACGCTGCCCGACGGCAGCCAGATGATCACGACGGACGCAGACATCAATGAACGATTGAGCGGCGCCGTCGGCGCGCCGGTTTCGATCTGGCCGCTCCTGCCCGCAGATCAGCTCGAGCACTATCAGCGTATGCCACCGCCGGAGGGTGTCGACCAGGAGGCGGCGCTGCGCGAGGTGTTTGCCCGCACCGAGGACGAGCCGCTGCCGGATCTGAGCCTTTTTCCCGAGGCACTCTTCAGCTACGAGTCGCCACCCGGCACCTATTTCGATGCCTTCCCGCTGCTGATCCTGTCGAAAAGCGCGCTGGCGGCCATGGCCGCGGCTGCGCCGAACAATTTTGACGTTCGCCGTTTCCGCCCGAACATTGTCGTCGATACCGCCGAAAGCGGCTTCGTCGAGGACGGCTGGGCCGGCCGCACCGCCCGCCTCGGCGGCGCGACCCTCAAGCTGGAGATGGCTTGTCCGCGCTGCGTCATGACCACCCACGCCTTTGACGACCTGCCGAAGGACCCGGGCATCATGCGCGCTCTGGTTGCCAACAACGACGGCAATCTCGGCCTTTACGCCAGTGTCACGGAAGGTGGCGATATCAGCGTCGGCGATACTTTGATCCTCGACTGAGCTGCGGTTGTGCTGAATGACTCACAACATCCTCTTTCTCTGCACCGGCAATTCAGCGCGCTCAATTCTCGCTGAAGCCATCTGCAATCACCTCGCGCCGGCAGGCGTGCGCGCGTTCAGCGCGGGCAGCCAGCCGGCGGGCGCGGTCAATCCCGGGGCAATTGCAGAGCTCGAGGCCCGCGGTCTGGATGCGAGCGCCTACGCCAGCAAATCCTGGGACGCTTTTGCCGCCGATGACGCACCCGTGCTCTCGCACGTGATTACGCTCTGCGACAGCGCTGCCAACGAAGTCTGCCCGGTGTTTCCGGGTGACTACGTGCGTGCGCATTGGGGACTGCCGGATCCTGCGAGCGGCGCCGCCACCTTTCCCGCAACGTTTGATGCGCTCGAGGCGCGCATTCGAGGGCTCCTCGACACGCTCGGCTGAGCCTGCATCCAGCACCAGCACAACCGGGTCAGACCAGCCCGATATTGTTAAAATAGATTTATGAACTACGCCGATCTGGGATACCTGCGGGTGGGCGCCGCCAGCGTCGCGGTCAGCCTCGCCAATCCCGCTGCAAACGCCGCGGCGATACTCGACGTTGCCGCGCAAATGGCGGCAAACGATGTGAGCATCGGCTGTTTTCCCGAGCTTGCGCTCTCCGGGTATTCGGCCGAGGACCTGTTCTTTTCCGACGCGCTGCTGCGGGACGTCAAGCCCGCGCTCGCGGCGCTGTGCCGGGAAAATCCCCTGCCACTCCTCGTCGTCGGCACACCCTGGCGGCTCAATGACGGGCGCCTCTTGAACTGCGCGGCAGTCATATCCGCCGGACGCCTGTGCGGCATGGTGCCGAAATCGGCGCACCCCAACTACGGGGAGTTTTACGATCTGCGCTGGTTTGCCCCAGGCGGAGAGATCAACGAGGTTGTCATCGACGACGAGCTCGGCCAGTTCAACGTCCGCACGGATCAGCTCTTTGCCCTGGACGACCACCTGGTGGGCGTGGAGATCTGCGAGGATTTGTGGGCGCCGCATGCGCCCGGCACCGAGGCCTGCCTCGCAGGAGCTGAGATCGTCTGCAACCTGTCCGCCAGCAACGAGCTGATTGCCAAGGCAGAGTACCGCCGCGAGCTCGTACGCATGGCCAGCGCCAAGAACCTGTGCGGCTACGTTTACGCCAGCGCCGGTCCCACGGAGTCGACCAAAGACGTCGTTTTTGGCGGTCACTGCATGATCATGGAAGATGGTCAGACGCTGGTAGAAAGCGAGCGTTTCAATCTCGAGCCCCACTTCGTGCAGGCTGACGTCGATACCGGCAAGCTGCGCCACGACCGCGCGCAGAATACGACCTTCCGCAACGCCCCACGGCCGCAAGCTTACAGAACGATGCGCTGCGCCTCACCCGCGGCGATGCCCGAGCTCGAGCGAGCCTACCCCCGGCATCCGTTCGTGCCGGACGATGAGCACGAGTTTGCCGCCCGCGCACAGGAAATCCTCAACATCCAGGCGACCGGTCTGGCGCGCCGCATGCAGGCCGCCCACTGCGAGAAACTCGTCATTGGTCTGTCCGGCGGGCTGGATTCGACCCTTGCTTTTCTCGTCTGCGTGGACGCGCTCGACAAACTGGGGCTCGCCCGCGGTAATCTGTGTGCGCTCACCATGCCGGGTCCCGGCACCACCGACAAAACCCTGGAGAACGCCCGCGGCCTCACTCGTGCAGCGGACGTCACGCTGGAGGAGATCCCCATCCATGCCGCGGTGGAGCAGCATCTCGACGATCTGGACCACGAGGGTGAACACGACATCGTCTTTGAGAATGCCCAGGCCCGCGAGCGCACGCAGATCCTCTTCAACTATGCCAACAAGGTCAGCGGCATTGTCGTGGGCACCGGCGACCTGTCGGAGCTTGCGCTCGGCTGGTGCACCTACAACGCGGACCATATGGCGTCGTACAACGTCAACGCATCCGTGCCGAAAACAATGATGGCTTACCTGGTGCGGTGGTACGCAACGCACCGTGCCGCAGCCGCTCTGGCCGACGTCCTGCGTGACGTGCTGGACACACCCATCTCTCCCGAGCTCATTCCGCCGGAAGAGGGTGAAATCAGCCAGCACACGGAGTCCATCGTCGGCCCCTACGAGCTGCACGATTTCTTCCTCTTTCACTTTCTGCGCCACGGCGCGAGCGCAACGAAGATCTTCTGCCTGGCCCAACGCGCGTTTGCCGGCGCATACTCGAGCACAGACATCAAACACTGGCTGGCACAGTTCTTCCGCCGTTTTTTCACCCAGCAGTTCAAGCGCACCACTTTACCGCCCGGGCCCAAGGTCGGCAGCGTGAGCCTGTCGCCGCGCGGCGACTGGCGGATGCCCGACGAGGCGCAGGCGGAACAAATCCTCGCCGAAGTGGACCAACTGTAAAGCAGCCGAGAACAGGCTACACTCCCGGTCAAGGGATACATCACACCAAGAACAGTCAAACGAATAAGAAATTGACGATCAGCACCAAGCACGATGGCCGCTCAATGACTATTGAGGAGCGTCCATGAATATGTACAAATCCATTTTCCTGACCGCAGCGCTATGCCTCGCGGGGACGGCAGCCCACGCGGACCAGCTCTGCGGCGACACCGGCGTGTGGGTCCAGACCCTCGGTGCCGGTGGGCCGGAAATCGACGACCGCCAGGGTGGACCAAGCTTTCTGGTCTGGCACGACGGCAAAGCCCGCCTGCTGGTAGATACCGGCCCGGGGGCGTCCGTCGCGTTCGACCAGGCAGAGGCCAATTTCACTGACCTTGCCGCTGTGGCGTTTACCCACCTGCACGTGGAGCACACTGCGGATTTCCCGGCTTTCATCAAAGGCTCCTCATTCCTCGACCGCAAAGACCCGCTCATTGTGCTCGGACCCGACAGCAACAATCCGAACTATCCAGACACCGAGACTTTCGTCGAACGGCTCATCGGCCCGGATGGCGCGTATTCCTACCTGCAGGACTTCCTGACGTACAAGTCGAGCGGCGGATATCGCGTGCGGGCGCGCAACGTTCCGGCAACAGGCAAACGGCGTTGGGCGCGCTTTGGCAACGAAGACGTCAAGCTTGCCGCTATCCCGGTTAACCACGGGGAGGTACCGGCGCTTGCCTGGCGCGCAGAGATTGGCGACAAATCGGTCGTTTTCACCGGCGACTTCAACAACCTCAAGAACGTCATGCCGGAGTTCGCCAAGAACGCCGATGCGCTCGTGATCAATCATGCAATCCCGGAAAATGCGCGGGGTAACCAGCGTGAGCTATACGTGCTGCCCACGCAGATTGGCCGCATTGCCCAGCAGGCCAACGCGCGCATGCTGCTGCTCGCTCACCGCATGAACCGCACCCGCGGCAAGGAGAGCATCAGCCGCGGCCACATCGAAGAGAACTACGACGGCTACATCATCTTCGCCAACGACATGGAGTGCTGGGGGCTGTAGTGAAAGACGTCGAGGCACTGCTCGACTTCTGGTTCGGCGAGCTCAGCGAGGGCCTCGCCGACGACACCCACCGGCAGCGCTGGTTCGCCCCGGACCGCGCGTTCGACGAAACCTGCGAGCAGCAGTTCGCACCGCTGTTGGATCGTGCGCAGCGCGGCGGATTGGACAGCTGGCAGACCACGCCGCGGGGCCGGCTTGCGTTCATCGTGCTGTGCGATCAGATGCCACGCAACGTCCATCGCGGACGGGCTGAGGCGTATGCCTGGGACGGACTGGCCCTCGACGCGGCGCAAGCAGGGATTCGCCAGAACCAGGACATGGAGCTCGGCTGGGACGAGCGATGCTTCTTTTACATGCCGTTCGAGCACTCCGAGAATCTCGTCGACCAGCACACCGCTGTGGGACTCTTCACCGCGCTCAGAGATCAGTCACCGGGCGAAATCCGCAACGTGACCGGCAACTATCTGCGCTACGCCCATCAGCATCGCGACATTGTGCAGCGCTTCGGGCGCTTCCCGCACAGGAACGCCGTGCTGGGCCGGAGCAGCAGCGAGGCGGAAGCCACCTTCGTGGCTGGCGGTGACGGATTCGGTCAGAACGTTTAGCGCAGGCCCGCTTCGCGCAGGAAAATTTTCGTTTCAATCTCGAGATACGCCTCGTAGTACTCGAGCTGCTGCTCGGTGAGCACTTCGCGCATCTGCTTCACAGACTTCTTGGCAGCACGCCTGGCGCGCTTTCTGGCAATGACGGGGAGCTCTTCGCCGCTGCGGCTGTTCAGCACCCGGCGCATCTGCATGTTGCGGTTGCGCAGAAACTCCTCGTAAAGCACTGCGTAGGGCTCAGCCTGCTCCGGCCCGATGCCAATCTTGCGAAACGCTCTGCGCGCGTCGCTTTCCAGGGTTCCGCTCCGCGCCGGGCTTACCCACAATAGGCCTGCCGCCAAACTGCTCAAACCAACAACTATGTCTCGACGCCGCAACACTGAATCCGCGCTCACTGCCACCATTGCCAGGGAACTCGAGACTCTAGCGGACCCGGAACGCGCGGTCCAACAGCAGGCATACATGAAGTCAGCCATGCCTTATGCCGGTATCGGTGCCACCCCGCTGCGTCAGCTTTGCAGGCGCGCCTTCACGGCACAACCGCCCGCAGATGCTGACGCCTGGCTCGACGCTGCCGCCGATCTGTGGCGCAAGGCCACGGTACGGGAAATGCGTTACGCCGCCATTGAGCTTTTGAACATGCCCCGCTTCAAGAAAGCCTGGCTCTCACCGGACGCAGTCCCGCTCATCCGGGAAATGGTGGAAACCGGCGCCTGGTGGGATTACGTGGACAACCTCGCCGGCAACGTCATGGGTGATCTACTGCGGCGTTTCCCCGACCAGATCACCCCGCTCCTTTATGCCTGGGCAGAAGATGATCATCTGTGGGTGCGGCGCACGGCCATTCTCGCGCAGCTCAAGTTCCATGAGGCAACCGACGAGGCGCTGCTCGTGCACGCCATCGAAGGGTCGCTGCACGACATAGATTTTTTTGCGCGCAAAGCGATCGGCTGGGCGCTACGCCAGCACAGCCGTACCAACCCGCAGATGGTCATCGACTACGTCAACGAACATCGGGATGTGTTGAGCCCTTTGTCAAAGCGCGAGGCGCTCAAACTTCTGCTCAAAGACGGCACGGTAGACAGCGTGCCGTGAGCCGAATTGCACCAGGGTTGGCGCATCTGCGAGAAGAACTAATTGGACGCGTGCATCTCCAGGTAGTCCACAGCCAGCTGGCTCATCGCTTTCACCGCCGGCACCAGCGCCGCTTCGTCGACGTAAAAACGCGGTGAGTGGTTGGGAATGGCGTCCTGGGGCAGAATCTCGATCGGACGCGCCCCGATGTAGAAGAAAAAGCCCGGGATCTGCTCCTGGAAAAAAGAAAAGTCTTCAGCTCCGGTAACGCGGCTGCTGACGTAAACGCTGTCCTTGCCATAAATCTTGCGCAGGGTCGGCGCCATGTCTGCAGTCAGCCCGGGATGGTTGTAGGTAACAGGCACTCCCGGATCGATCTCCACCTCTACTTCCGCACCCTGCGCCTGGCCGATGAGCTTCGCAATACGGCGGATTTTCTCGTGGATCTGCCGCTTTACCTCCGGATCGAAGGTACGAATCGTGCCCGACAGGTGCGCCTCTTCAGGAATGATGTTGTTGCGCACGCCGGCATGAAAGCTTCCGACGCTGACGACGGCAGGTGCCTGGGTAATGTCTATCTGGCGACTGACGATGGTCTGCAGCGCGTTGACGATCTGACTGCCGACCACCACCGGGTCGATACCGGACCACGGCCGCGCGCCGTGGGTCTGACGACCACGGATGGTGATGTCGAAGCGCTGCGCGCTGGCCATGAAGCCGCGCGCGCGAAAGCTGGCGGATCCGGCCAGGCCGTGCTGACCGATGTGCAGACCGAAGATGGCATCAACGTCCGGATTCTCGAGCACACCTTCGCTGATCATCATGCGCGCGCCGCCGTCTTCACCTTTGGGCGGGCCTTCCTCCGCCGGCTGGAAAATGAACTTCACCGATCCATGCAGATCGTCTTTGAGTGCGCTGAGGACCGAGGCGGTTGCCATCAGGATGGCCACGTGATTGTCGTGGCCGCAGGCATGCATGACACCCACCTTTTGACCTTCGTATTCGCTGGTGACCGTGGATGCATAGGGTAGACCCGTCTGCTCCACCACCGGCAGCGCGTCCATATCTGCTCTGAGCGCCACGACCGGCCCTGGCTTGCCGCCCCTGAGGAGACCCACGACACCCGTGTGGGCAACCCCCGTCTGCACCTCCAGGCCCAGGCTTTGCAGATGCCCGGCAACTTTCTCGCTGGTGCGGAATTCGCGGTTGGAGAGCTCCGGATGGCGGTGGATGTCACGCCGCCACGCGACGACGTCCTCGCCAAGGCGCTCGGCTTCGGCAGCTATCTCCGGTTCCAGCACCGCGCCGGCGGCGGCAGGCAACCAGAGCAGTACCAACAAAACGATGTTTCGCATCACTCAATCAATGGCTGAACGAACCGCAAGCTTAATCGCGGGGAGGTTTCGAGTACACTTCATGGCTGTTTTAGAGGGAGACACACATGGTTTTCGACCTGTCCACTACCGATGAGCTGCTCGCCACCACACGCGCCGTGCGTAAGCGGCTGGACCTGACCCGGCCCGTCCCGCGGGAGCTGATCAACGAATGTCTGGAGCTGGCGGTGCAGGCACCCACGGGCTCGAATTCTCAGACCTGGCGCTGGGTCGTCGTCGACGACGCCGACAAGCGTAAAGCGCTGGCGGACCTGTACAAGAAAGGCGCTGAAGGTTACCTGACGGCTGCCGGTGAACAGACGACCGACGCACAGACCCAGCGCGTGTTCACCTCCGCGGTCTATCTGATGGAACACCTGCACGAGGTACCGGTACATCTCATTCCGTGTGTGCAGGGTAAACCTGAAGATCCCGTGCCCCTGGCGATGGCATCCGGCCTGTACGGATCAATATACCCGGCGGTATGGAGCTTTCAGCTCGCCGCGCGAGCGCGTGGTCTCGGCACCGCATTGACGACCCTGCACCTGCTGCATGCGAAAGAGGCTGCGGAAATACTGGGTCTGCCCGATGACGTGCTGCAGGTGGCGCTCCTGCCGGTTGCCTACACCATCGGCACAGACTTCAAGCGCGCCAAACGACCGCCCGTTGCCGATATTACCCACTGGAACACCTGGTAGCGGCGAATCAGCGATTCAGCCGCATCTTGATCTCGTCTTCGAACTCGGGGAAGTAGCTGGCGATATCAGGCAGGCTGAATTCGCGCAGGATTGCGGTATTGGGTTCGCGCTCGAGCAGGAACCGGAACGCCTGCATGAGCACAAACTCGTGAGTGACCGTAGCGCCGCAGAGCGCTCGGTAGTATTCCTGGGACATGTGAACGCGATGCCGGGTTTCCGCATCGCCCTGCACGACGACCTCGTATTCGTTTGCGTCCACCATCTGCACGCTGATCATGCATTCGCCCCACAACAAGAGTGACAAATATGACTGACCTGGACCGCCATTGCCATGAGTTACAGAAGGTGTGGGACGAGCACTTTCCCATGGTCCGCGCCATGGGCGTGAAAGTAGGTCAGTACGACAACCACACGCTGACCACGCACACACCCCTCGCCGGCAATACCAACATTCACGGGACGGCCTTCGCCGGCAGCCTGTACGCCATTGAGGCGTTGACCGCCTGGGGGCTCCTTTATCTCGAAATTGCCATTGCGGGTCTGGAAGCCTCCATCATCCACGCGGCGGGCAACATCGAATTCAGCGAAACCGTCAACGGCGATATCGTCGCCGTGAGCGGGTTGGGCGAGCACACGAGCGCCATGGAAGAGCTTGCGGTAAACGGCAGGATCCGCCTCGAGCTTGCCACTGAGGTCGTAGCCCACGGCCGCGTGGCCAGCCGCTTCCGCGGCGATTACGCGGTACGCCTGGAGACGAAATAGGCCGCAGCGCGCAGCGTCAGAGCCGCCATACCGGCAATCGATAGCAGCAGATAGATCATGTCAGGGTCGTCCACAAACACTCGACCAACAAAGCTCTGCATGAAGATGAGCCAGAGGTAGTGAAGCCCGAACGTGTGCAGGCGCTTCCAGTTTCTGCCTAAGCGCCGCGCGGCAGCGCTGTTCGAGGTTGCCGCCATCAACCACATCAGCACGAATGCCAGCCCACCAAAGACAATGGTCACCCACTCGAGCGGCTCGCCGCTGCTGACAAAGAACGCCACCACGTAGCCGAAATGCACGGTGTGCGCGAGCGCCATGGCCAGCCCCAGATAGCGGCGATGCCGCACCAGCCAGCGGCCATAGCCCGCCAGCACAACCAGTGGGCGTGCAAGATAGGCTAGCAACAGAAATACAAACGCAACTCGCGCCGTCACTCGAAGCATGTAGCCGATGACGTCAGTCTGCGCGGGCATCAGGAGATACGATCCCACGAGTAAAAGAGCGCTCGAGCCGATGATCAGCTCGCGCCAGGGCAGCTGGCGGAAGCTCGCGTCAGTAGCTGTCGTACTCATCGGTGCCTCCCAGACGGAACGTGAGCGTGCTTTCGCGATTGCGCGTCGCCTGACGCTCGCCATTCAAGACCGGGGCATTGAAACGCCAGCTCCTGATTGCAAGCAAAGCGGCCTCATCAAACACACCCTGCGGTTCGCTCGCGACTACGCGCGCGTTTTTTACCGCGCCGTCAACGGTCACGTCGTAGCGCACCGTAACGCTGCCTTCCACGCCGTTGGCTCGCGCCCCTGCCGGATAGGCAGGACCCTGCCCGCTCACGAGCTGCAGCGGCCGGTTCGCCGAGGCACACCCGCCGAGCTGCACGAGCAGCAGCACGATAAAAGAGCAAACGAGCACGGACCTCAACACGCTCATGCCACCAGAAACTGCCGGTCGGGATCGTTTGCGGCAAAGGGCTCGCCATCCCGCGGAAACACCTGCGCCCCATCTGGCGCGTACTGCAGGATGTAGGCTTTGCGGCATGCGTCCGTCTCGTTGGGCCCTGTGCGATGTGGGGTCAGACTGGAAAAAACCGCCACTGAGCCCGCGCTTACCGGCAAAGCCTGCGCCGCTACGTCGGCACCGTCCAGACAGTCGAAACCCAGATCCGTCCAGCGGTGCCTGAGCGTGCCTTCACTGTGCAGGCCCGGCGCGATCCAGGGACAACCGTTACGCTCGTCGGCATCGGTCAGCGCCACCCAGCAGGTCAGATATTGCTGCGGCTCGACGTATGTGTAGCCGTTGTCCTGATGCCAGGGAAACTCCGGCTGCGTGTCCGGGTATTTGTACACCAGCTGATCCCAGTACAGCCGCGCCGGCGAGCCGATGAGGTCGCGACACAGCGCCTGAAAGACTGGGTGCTTTGCAAACTCGCGGGCGCTTTCGTCCACCGTCACCAGATGCGGCCGGAACACAATCTCGTCCTCACGGGCGATGCTCGGCTGATCAGCCGGCACCCGACTGAGATACGCATTGGCCTCATCAGCAAGCGGATCCAGCGCCGCGCGCAGCGCCGCCATCTCTGCTGCGCTGAAAGCATCCTCCAGCACAAAGCCTCCCGCTTCACGATACGCCCGGGCCTGGGCTGCGGTGATGAGCTCGTACGGCGGGTCTGGCTGCTGCCAGACGAAAGACTGATTGCGAGGGTGCTTTTGCATATTTTTTTCCTGACGACCAAGCATGGCATCAGGAATTCACGGTGACCAGCCCAATGCTTTCGATGCCACGGGTAACCCGTATTGAAAACGAGTGCGCCTGAAGGCAAGGTTCGCGTCTCAAGCAAGACCAGGCAGAAAGCAAGTGTCCGAGCCCGCACCCGAAAACGAGTCCAAACCTGAGCGTTTGAGCTTCTGGCAGATGCTGGGCAGCACTCTGGCAGCGGCGTTTGGCGTGCAGTCGAGTAAGAACCGCGAGCGCGATTTCACGCACGGCAAAGCCAGCCACTTCATCTTCATGGGCATTGCCTTCACCGTCATCTTCGTCCTGGCGGTTGTCGCTGTCGTGAAGCTGGTGTTGCCTTAACCGGCCAGCGCCGCCGCAGCCGCCTCGCGCAGATCCGCTTCCTGTCGCTGGAAATCTCTGAACAGAGCAAACTGCTCCTGCGCTCTGTGCAGGTTCTCACCGGTCCTGCTCACCCGGAAGTAACGATCACCGCTCAGATGATCCGTTAAGAATCTGATGCCGAGCATGAGCGCCACGTAACCCGGCGCCTGGACCGCGGGCTCGATTGCGGCCTGCGGCTGCGCCGCCGCGAATCCGCGCATACACGCGGCAAAATCTGCAACGCTCGCCGCACCACGGGAGAAGCAGACCGACCGCACGAGATCGCCCAGGTCCCAGGCCCAGTGACCGTACATGACGGTGTCGAAGTCGATGACCGCCGCAACCTCGTCCGCGGTCTGCGCAAAGAGCAGATTGTTGATTTTGCAGTCGCCGTGGATGTAGGCGTTGCGCTCCGCCAGCGCGGCTGCAAGACCACGGTTCTCGTCCACGAGGCGCCGTTCCGCATCCGGCGCCTGCGCGGCGACCTGATCGAACGCTTTGAGGTAGTAATCCAGCTGCAGAAATCCGGCGATGGTGTCGTCGAGACGTGCGCCGGACAGGTTGCGCATGTGCGCCTGGAACGCGCCGAAAGCGCGTCCCGCGGCTTCCGCCTGTGCCGCGTTCTCGACCGGATCCACCACCCGCGTGTTTTCGAGGTAGCGCCAGAGGCGCCACACCCCATCGCGGTCGAGAAAGCTTGCGCCATCCTTCGTCCGGCAGAGCTCCGGCACGCGATAGCGCGACTGCGTTGACCAGTGCGCCAGCACCCGTTCAGTCTGCGCCATCAGGCGCGATGCATCTTTGAAAACCTCCTGGTTGACACGCTGCAGAACGTAGAGGCCCGGCTCGTCGAGCCCGGCGTCACGAACCAGAAAGGTGTCGTGGATGTGACCCGCGCCCAGCGGCTGAACATCCCCCGGAACCAACCAGGCTTCGGCAATCCCGTGAACGTTCACAAGCCGGCCAGACGCTCGAGCAGCGGCGGTATGGCCGCGACCATGTACTCGCCATGCGGCACATAAAGCGCGCCGAGCTCTCCGCGTACGTCTTCGCCTGTCTGCAGATGCCGCTCGAGCAGACGGCCAACTCTGACCAGCGCACTGACAGGCGCGCGCACGTCCTCTGGCCAGCTTTCATCTTCCAGACGGGTCCAGGCGGCAACCAGCCGTTCGAGCTCTCTCGACTCAGAACTGCGCAAAGCGCGTGCCGGCAGGCTTTCCGGGGACAGGAAGTCCACGACGCGATTGAGCGGCGTATCGCAGTCATACGGTCGAGCCTGCGGCATTTCGCTGCCGGAAATCCGCGCGGCAAGCGCGGTTTCTCCAAGGAGACGGGCGTACCACTTGACCGGCTCGAGATAGCGAACCGCAGCAATCTGCTCTGCGTTCAACCCCAGCGCCTGCAGCTGGCGCGCCTCGCGCGCCGTCATCACGAACGGCGGCAGGGTAAGCAGCGGATCGAGCCGCGCGTAGAAGTTCTCGACATCCAGCGTCTCGGCCGGGGACCAGAAGCGCTCCGCCACGGCGGGCAGACGCGAAAAGAGGCGGGTTTCCAGCGTGGCGCCGTCCACCAGCTCCGACCACAGGCACGCCTCGCCGCCCAGCAGCCGACCTGGCGGCGCGTCCGTCTCGATCGCCCCGTCGCGCCATTGCTCCGTCCAGGCCATACCCTGCGCAACGTGCTGAAAACGCAGATCCGTCTGCAGACTGTCCTCCTGCGCCGTGAGCGCAGCCTGCGGCAACGCGATGTCGTATCGATAATGGACGTCTGCGGGATAGAAGAGATCCAGGTAAAACCCGGCGGAGACGATGCATGGCAGTCCTTCCGCAAGCGCACGATCCCGCGTGGTTGCGCCGCGCCAGTTCTGCACCGTTATCTTCGGCATGTCCGGATGCAGCACCTCGTCCCAGCCTACCGCGCGCTTACCAAGCCGCTCCAGAACGTCGTGTATCCGCCGGTTGAAGTACGCCTGCAAACCCCGCACATCGCCCAGCTCATGTTTCTCAACAAACGCCTGCACAGCGTTGTCCTCGGACCACCAGGCGGGGTGCACCTCGTCGCCGCCGATGTGCACGTAGTCATCGGGAAAAATCGCCGCCACTTCTTCGAACAGTGTGGTCAACGCTGCGTACACAGCCTCGTCAGCGGGATTCAGGCAAGCCTTGTGCACGCCGAACCGACGCGTGGCGGCTACTTCGTGCAAACCCCACTCGGGTCGCGCGACAAGCCAGCACTGCACGTGCCCGGGCACGTCAATTTCCGGCACCACGCGTATCCCACGATCGGCCGCATGGGCCACCAGCGAACCCAGGTCTTCGGCACTGTATGCCTCGTCGCTCATCAGCTCCGGAAACGCTGCCGACGGAAACCGGAAACCCTGATCATCAGTCAGGTGGAGATGCAGCACGTTCATCTTCAGAAGCGCCATGCCGTCGACCACTCGAAACAAAACTTCCAACGGGATGCAGTGGCGTGCCACGTCGATGAGAAGCCCACGCCACGTGAAACGCGGCTGATCTTCTATGTGGAAACCACCGGCAGTCAGGTCATGCAGCACGTCGAGTTGTCGCAGCGTCGAGACGGCATGCAGCGCGCCCCAGGTTGTCGCCGCCTGCAGCCGCACACCATCCGGCAGAGTTTCGAGGGTATAAGCCTCGTCTGCATCGAGCCGCGGCGGCCCGGATTCGACAGCACCCACGGACACCCGCACCTTGCCGAGATCTGCATCGAGCTCGGCCAGACGCGCCGCCACCCGGGGGTCAGCCGCACCCTGCCAGAGGAGCTCTGTGGGAGTCACCTGCAGCGGCGCGGCGGGCGCCACACGCTGCGGAAACGGAATCGCCGGGCAGGCGGCATCAGTAGTCAATGAGTAACGCTCCCGTGAGTTGAGCGCGGGCGTCAGGCATGCCAACATCTCGCGACGAACGAACCAGGGCGATGCTATTGGACATCAAAGAACGCATGCAAGCGGTGTTGCAGACGGAGGCGGAGGCAATTGCCGCCATCGACATCACTGAAGAATTCGTGCGCGCGGTAGAGATCATGCAGAACTGCCAGGGCAAGATCATCACCACCGGCATCGGCAAAGCGGGCTACATCGCCAAGAAGTTTGCCGCCACGCTCTGCTCCACGGCGACGCCCGCGGACTTCATTCATCCCGCGGAGGCTGCTCATGGCGATCTGGGACTGGTGGGCCAGCGGGATGTCATGATCGCCTTCTCCACCAGCGGTAAAAGCCGGGAGGTCATCGAGATCCTGGAACTGTCGCGCCATCTTGGTGTGGAGACCATCATCGGCGTCACGTCGCACCCTGAATCGGATCTCCGTGAGCAGTCGGACTTTGTCCTCGACATGGGCATCATCGAAGAGCCATGTCCCCTTGGGCTGACGCCATCCGCCTCCATGGCGGTGATGCTTGCCATCAGCGATGCCATCGCGCTGGCCCTGATGGAGCAGAAAGGCGTCACCAGAGAAGACTACGGGTTGCGTCACCATGGCGGCTACCTCGGTCGGGCCGCCCGGACTGACAACGTGCCCCACAACACATGAGATAGCATAGGGAGAACGGCATGACGGCAAGACTGCAGATGGTGCTCCTCGGCCTGGTCATCTTCACGTCCATTGCCATAGCGCTGCACGCTTTCGGCTTCCAGCTGCGTCTCTCGGGCTCCCCCGACTTTCATGTGCGCTTCGACGCCATTCCCATACCCGCCGCGATGCACGTTGTGGGCAGCGGTCTTGCGCTCCTGATTGGCGGGTTCCAGTTCTCGCAGACGCTGCGCAGGAAATATCTGAACGCCCACCGCTGGCTCGGCCGCACGTACCTCATCATGATCATCATTGGCGGCGCGGGCAGCTTCATGCTGGCGCCGCAGGCCGCTGGCGGTCTGGTTGCAAAAACCGGTTTCTTCATGCTCGCCGTGCTCTGGTGGTTCACCGCGTTCCAGGCTTACGTGGCTGTGCGCCGCGGCGACATTGCCGAGCACCGCGCCTGGATGCTGCGCAACTTCGCATTGACGTTTGCCGCAGTCACCCTGCGCATCCAGCTCGGCACTCTGTCCGCCTCCGGTGTGCCGTTCGAGGAAGCTTATCCGGTGGTCGCCTGGCTCTCCTGGGTGCCCAACCTGGTGCTCATCGAATGGTATCTGGCGCTGTCTCAGCGCAAAGAGGCAGCAAGCACGCGAGCAGCGCCGGAGGGCGCGCTGCCGGGCAATTGATTGCCGCCTCTTGCGAAATTCGGCCGGAGAGTCCGGCGGATGCCGCGCACATCCGTAACATCATCGAGGCGGCATTTGCCGGTAAACCTTATGCCGACGGCGATGAGCAGGATCTGGTGGATATGCTCCGGGAGGTCGGCGCGCTCACCTTGTCGCTGGTTGCCGAGGTCGACGGTGAGATCGTGGGCCACATCGCATTCTCACCCGCCTCACCTTCGACTGCCGGGCAGTCATGGTTTGCACTCGGTCCAGTGGCTGTCCAACCGGAGCTGCAGGGGACCGGCATCGGCACGTTACTGATCGAGCGCGGATTGGACCTTCTCACGGAACGTAAGGCTGACGGCTGCATACTTACCGGCGATCCGGCCTACTACCAGCGCTTCGGGTTTTCTCTGTCGCCGCAGCACACACCGAAGCGCGAGCCGGAAGACTATTTCATGTTAAAGAGGCTGGGAGCGTCGGAACTTCCGGAGGGGCCGATCCATTTTCACGATGCGTTCTACAGCGCCTGAACAACCGGCAGTTACACATGAAGAGTTATGAAACACTCTTTGCAGTATCGGGCAGAGCCATCCTGCTTGCGTGCGTTATCGGCGTGGCTGCGGCTGCGCTGGCCGCATCCATGGCGCTCAGCCACAATCCACAGCAGGTATTTCAGGGCCCGGAAGGGATATCGTGGTTCGCGTTAGCGCCACTGTGCCTGATCACGTTCATCCTGGGATCAGGCTCAATCCTGACGCTCTACTTTGCGCTGAATCTCCTGCGCTCTCTGTTTCGGCGCAACGGAGACGGATCAGACTAGCAGCTGCCCGTTCGTTGTCCTGTCACGTCGGTGTTGACCTCCATGTTCATGCCATGGGCTTCGATGGTCATCTTATTTTTCAGCTTGAAGCTGGAGCTGGAGTAAGAGCCCGACCCCACCATTCTTGCCGTGCCGCCCTGATCCAGGGTGCAGCTCATCTCCATGGAAATGTTGCCTCCGGCCACGTCATAACTGATGAGATCGCATTCCTGCCCCGGCTGCTGCTGCATCCAGGCTTCGGGATTGTCGATGAACTGATTCTCCTTGATGCACTCCTGGGTTTCGGTCGTCTGTGCGACGGGCATCATCTTGCTGCTCACCTGCCCGGTGATCTTGTACAGACCGGGTTCCGGGAAGTCCTCCGCTGCCGCGGTGACCGCCATCAGCGCTACCCCTGCTGCCAGAACTTTTTTCATGCCGATTGCCTTTTGTCGTGCCAGAGTTGAGCATAACATTCTAACGGTTCGGCAATTGTGAAATTTCCGCCCGCCACCAGGAGACCCTGCATGCAACGTCTAGCTATATTTTTTGTCGCAACTCTCACCGCTGCTTGCGCCGCCGCCGAAACGTATCTCGTCTCCTCGACAATCAAACAGAACGACAACGTGCTGGCTACACCAAGCGGGCTTGTCGCAGCGGCAGAAGAGACACTGGTCGGCACGGGAGATGATTACAGTCTCACTCTGATCGTCAAACCCGCTCCAGAGGATTCGTTGATGGTGACCACCAAGCTCGTGGTAGACGAGGAACGGCACGCATTTGCAATCCTGGTTGTACCCGGCGAAACCGCCAGCGTCAGTATCGGGGATACGGCCCTCGACCTGACGGTGATGCCCGGCGGTACCGACGAGGGTTAGACGGCGTCAAGCCGCTGCGCGAGGTGGTGAAATCGATTTTTTGCCCCTTTGCGAAGGGTCGTCAGGGCCGCATCTGCAGCTCTGGCATGGCAGAATCGGGTAACGAGCAGCTCCGCGGGAGGCAGGCATGAAAATGGGTGTGGGTATTGCTTTGGGTGTCGCCATTGGCGCAGGGATTGGCGCGGCCATGGGTAACGTCGGCGTCGGCATCGCCATCGGGATTGCGCTCGGCGTCGGCATCGGTGCCACGTTACAGTCGCGAGGCGCCGAACCAGAAGATCAGGACAGAGACTGAACGGCCTACGGCAGCCCAGCGCTTGGATTTATCGGACCACCACCGCCTCATTCCCCCACGGTGACAGCTCGCCGGCCTCCTCGCGGAAGGCTTCTGGCAATTCGTCCACCATGTGGAACGTTGCCGCCAGCCGGCCGAAACCAACGAAGAACGCGACAATCATGCCGAGCTCCACGATCTGCGGCTGAGTGAAGTGCTTTTTCAGCTCTTCATACATGGCGTCGTCGATACGCAGGTGATCCGTCGCCATGAGCTCGCCGAACTTCACCGCCGCCTTTTCGGCGTCGGTCAGATCGTCCGCCTCCTCCGGGCGCTCCAGGGAACACACGAGATCCTCGGTGAGGCCGTCGTTCAGGGCATCGGTATAACGAATAGCCATGCAACTGCGGCACTGGTTGAAAAACGCCACCCTGAGGCGCACCAGCTCCACCAGCTTTTCGGGTAGCGTCCGGTTCACTTTCAGACCGCCGGAAAACGCGGCGAGGCCTTTGACCAGCTCCGGTGTGTGCGCAAAGTAGCGCATGAGCCCCTGCTCGAGGTCCGTCAGCTGATCCGGTTTGATCATGGCTTTCATCTCTTCCGGCCAGTCTTCGGCCTTGATCTGATCTATGCGCGCCATGCGGTTCTCTCCCTTCAGAACTTTTCCAGCCAGTAGCTTACTCCGGGATCAGATCAAAACGTAGGGCACCTGCGTCCGGCACGAATCCCATCCGTTCGAAAAGCCGGCTGCCGCCAGTGCCCGGCAGACTGAGATGGCGGGCGCCTTTCGACTCGGCCACGCCAATGGCATGGCCGACCACCCAGCCGCCTAGCCCCTGTCTGCGATGCGCTGGATCCACCACCACGCCGTGGAGCAGGAACGTCAAACCTTCACCACGATCCATCGCGTAGCATGCCACGATCGCCTCGTTGATCTTGGCAATGCGCAGCATCTCGGCTTCGAGCCAACGTGTCACACAGGCTTCGTCAGCCCCCGCCTGCCAGAGGAGATCCTCGGGAAACTCGTTCGCGTACGGCTTGAACATGCTGACTTCACGGAAGTTCACGACGCGCGTTCTCCGCTCTCGAAGAGGCGTCGCCAGCCGCGTTTGAAACGCTGCACCAGCGGCGTGGCCGGCGCACCGCCGTGATACGCCCGGCTGATGATCCTCGCGATTTCGCCATAGCTCTTCCAGTTGTCCTCGACCCGATACGGATCACCGGCGAAACAGGCTGCAAAATCGTCCAGATAACGTGGATAGTAGCTGTCGAGAAAAGCCTGCCCCGCGGCGCTGAACATGTCTCTGCGCAGGCTGCCGCCACAGGCGATCAGTAGCTCACTGCCGCGCGCTTCCTCCACGCGTAACCGCAAGAGCAGCGTCTCGTGCTCCCGGCTCACGGCTTCGCTCAGAAGATGGTGCCGCGCACACCAGGCAAGCAGCATACCCATGGGCACACTGGCGCGGGCGATGTCGCCGGCTGCGGGCAGGTGCCGGTCGAGCTCGTCGTAGATTTCGCTCACGGCGCAAAGCTTGAGCGCGCGCGGATGCCCCAGCCGTCACCGACGCGCTGCACGATGTAGAGCGAATTGAAGGTCACGTAGCGCTCACCGCCGGGACGAAAGCGAGAGAAGACCACCTTGAAGTGCACCTTGTCCGGTCCAGCCTGAATCACCTCGATGCTGTCCCACTCGCTGTGGCCCCAGTTGTTGACGCGCGCAAACTCATCCATGTCCATGGCCGCAACAAACGCGTCTTTGTCCTCGTGCACCACCACCTCGCCACTGGCAATGCGCACGTGGGGAAATGCGAGCGTGTCGGCCCAGCGCGCCTCGTCCCGTGCATTGAAAGCGGCGATGAACTCATCCATGACCGCGCGCGCAGCGGCAATACTCTCACTGGCCTCGCCGTCAGCCGCGTGAACGGAGGGCAGGCTCAGCAGAACGCAGAACAATAGGACAATTTTTCGCATGGCACGCTTCTCGTGGAAAATCAGGCACCGGGAGCATATCCTCAATCGCTTGGACCAGACAGCAAAAAGACAGCACTGAGGACAGACGGATGCGCAAACTCAAACTGCTCCACATCGCAACCGCAGTGACGCTCCTGACCAGCGCGCTGGCCGGGCAAGTCAACGCCGCCGGCAGCGGCGGCGGCACCACCGCGCCAAGCTACAACACCGGCGGACGCGCCCTGACCCCCGAGCAGCAGTCCGACAAAGCCTTCCGCGCAGGGCTGAAGCAGCGCGACCGCGCGCTCAAGCAGGAAGCGAAGGCGGCTCGTGCAAAGTCTGAAAAGTCCCGCGACAAGGCGCTGGCAAAGGCGCAGAAAGCCTACGCAAAAGCCATTGAGAAGCAGGGCGACGCGCTGCAGCTCAACCCGCAGAACTACAAAGCGGCCAACGAGCTCGGCTTTGCGCTGCGCAAGACCGGCGATTACCGCAAAGCCATCGGCGCATACAACTACGCGCTGCAGATCAATCCGAGCTATCACGAGGCCACCGAGTATCGAGGTGAGGCGTTTCTGGCACTGGGCATGCTCGAGCAGACCAAACGCTCATACATGGTGCTCTTTCGCGAAGATCGTGAGCTCGCCGCCCAGCTGATGAGCCGCATCGACGAATGGATTGCCGAGCAGGAAGACAGTCTGGACGAGGACCAGACGGCCTTTGTCGCCTGGGTGGACGAGCGCAAACGCGTCGCGCAGATCACCAACGATCTGTCCATGAACAACACCCGCGCTTGGTAAAGCCGACCCGCTGGGTGCTCGCCGCCCTCGTCTGCCTGACGACCGCGGCGGCGGCGGACGAGACGCTCTGGGGATATCACCCGCCGCCGCTCATTCCTGCCGACAACGCATTGAGCCCGGACAGAATTTCACTGGGGCAGAGGCTCTTCCACGAGCCGGCGCTTTCCGTAAACCGCACCACCAGCTGCGCGACCTGCCATCAGCCTGAACGCCACTTCACGGACGGACGCACGCGTGCCATCGGCGCGCTGGGTGAAGCGCATCCGCACAACACGCCGACGCTCTACAATACGGCTTACAACGCAAGCTACGGCTGGCGTGACGATGGGTTGACGAGCCTCGAAGCCCAGCACCGGATACCGCTGTTCAATCACGCGCCGGTGGAGATGGGTTATGAGGATGGATTTACTGAGCGGTTGGCAGATGACCCGAGCTACGTGAGCGCATTCGACGCCGCCTACGGCACCCCAATCACGACAGACACCATCATCAAAGCCCTGGCGAGCTACGTGCGCACGCTGACGGCGCCGGAGACCGCCTTCGACCGCTATCTCTTTTACGATGAGCCATTGGACGAGACAGCCAGAACCGGCATGACGCTGTTCTTCTCCGAGCGACTCGGCTGCGGCTCGTGCCATGCCGCGTTCACCTTGTCCGGTCCCATCAATCATGCGGCGCAGCGCGCCGAGCCGGTATTTCACGTCACCGGGGTTGGCGGCAGCGCCAGCGCCTTTCGCGCGCCCACGCTCCGGCAGGTGCAGCACACCGGACCGTATATGCACGACGGCAGTCTCGAGACGCTCGAAGACGTGATCAGCCACTACCAGGCGACGGATGCCGAGCGCGTGCCGGAGTTCGAGCTCAGCAACGCGGAGCGCGCGGCCCTCCTCGCGTTTCTACGCACGCTCTGAGGCCAGCCCGCATATCTCACCGATTTCCTGCCGCGGGCTAGGCCGCTTCACCGCGCAGATGCTCAACCTCGCTCTGCAGCTTCTCCGCACTCACCGCATCGGGCGTCACCGCACGTCCGGCAATGACCTTGACCCGACTCCAGAAACGGCTGGGATTCTTGAATATGCCGCCGGCATGGCTGAAGAAGCTGCCCCACAAACCCTGCAGCGCCATCGGAATGACCGGCACCGGGCTTGCCTCGATGATGCGCTCGACGCCGCGGCGGAACTGAGCAATGTCGCCATCGCGGGTCAATGCACCTTCCGGGAATATGCAGAGGAGATCACCCGCTTCGAGCGCCTCGCGAATCGAGACGAAGGCTGCATCGTGGGCGGCTTTGTCTTCCTTCTCCGACTGGATGGGGATGGCGCCGCCCGCGCGGAAGACGAAGTTGAGCACCGGGATGTCGTAGATCGGCTTGAACATGATGAAGCGGATCGGGCGTTTGACGGCGCCGGCAAGCAGCAGCGCATCGACATAGGTCACGTGGTTACAGACGATGAGCGCGCCGCCCTCCTCGGGAATCTCATCCAACCCTTCCTGCTGCACCCGGTACATGGTGTGGCTCAGCATCCAGATGAGAAAGCGCATGGCAAATTCCGGCACCTGATTGAAGATGAAGACGGCGACCGCAATGTTCATCAGAATCACGGTCAGCATGAAGTCCGGAATGGACATGCCAACCACGCCCAGGCAGACGATGGCGAGACCCGCGCCCGCAACCATGAAGAGCGCATTCATGACGTTGTTTGCCGCGATGATCCGCGCCCGTCGCGCCTCGGGGGTGCGGGTCTGAATCAGGGCATAGAGCGGCACGATGAACAGTCCTCCAAAGAAACCAATCAGCCCCATGTCGATGAGCACGCGAGGTGCGCCATCGGTCGCCAGAAAGGCCAGCCACTCGCGCTCGGCACCGCCCGCGAGGGCATGAACCGCAAAGTAAAGGTCAATGCCGGCGACGCTCAACCCCAGCGCGCCCAGCGGCACAATGCCAATTTCCACTTTGTGGCCGGACAGCCGCTCACACATGAGCGAACCGATCGCAACCGCAATGGTGAAGACTGAGAGAATCAACGTCACGACCGTGGTGCCGCCAATGAGATACGTTTTGGTGAGATTCGGAATCTGCGCCAGCACCACTGAGCCCAGCAACCAGAACCAGGAAATGCCCAGCACCGACAGAAAGACCGCGCGGTTTTCCCGGGCGTCGCGCATCATCTGCCAGGTGGCAGATAGCGGATTCCAGTCGATTTTGAGCCCCGGGTCCGTCGCGGGGCATGCGGGGATGAACCGGCTGGCGAAGTAACCCACCAGAGCCACGCTGACGACCAGGACGGTCAACCAGAGATCCACTTCCGGCTGCGCGGCGATGACACCGCCAACGATGGTGCCGAGCAATATGGCGACAAAGGTGCCCATCTCAATCTGCGCGTTACCACCGACCAGCTCCGACTCGTCAAGCTGCTGGGGCAGGATGGAAAACTTGAGCGGCCCGAAAAACGTCGACTGCACGCCGAGGAGAAAGAGCACGGCCAGCATGGCGTAGACGTTGCCGAGATAGACCGCAATGCCGCCAAAGAGCGCAATCACAACCTCCATCACCTTGATGATGCGCACCAGCTGAGATTTCTCCAGCTTGTCGGCAATCTGCCCGGCGGTGGCGGAAAAGATGAAGAACGGCAGGATGAAGAGTCCCGCGGCGAGATTCACGAACGTGTCCGTGGTGTCGGCGGCAATGAGCCCGCCGTAGACGAAGATCAGCACCAGCGCCTGCTTGAAGACGTTGTCGTTGAAAGCGCCCAGAAACTGCGTGTGGAAGAGGGCGGCAAACCGGCGCTGACCGAGGAGTCCGAATTGGGATGTGCTCATCTGCTCATCGTCCTTGTTGCGAATTCCGCCCAGTATCCTTTAAGGCGCTTTTTGTGCACACAACCTGCACAAAAGTATCGTTTTAAGATACTTTCAGGCGTATCAAGCGGGTGGTTCACCTTCGATGGTCACCCGGTGCAGCCGCCGGGGTTGCGGGAAGTAGTCATTCACCGGCTTGTGCTGCGTCGAGCGATTATCCCAGATAGCCACCGTGTAAGGCTGCCAAACGAGTCGCACCGTGAACTCCGGCGTCACGATGTGATCGTAGAGAAACGTCAGCAGACGGCGGCTCTCCAGCGGTGTGAGGTCTTTGATGTGGGTAGTGAAGAGCGCATTGACATAAAGCGACTTTGCGCCGGTTTCCGGGTGCGTACGCACCACCGGATGCTCAACCGGCGGATTAGCGGCAATGGCGTCGGCCAGCCGCTCGGGTCCACCCGGTTCAGCCAGGCTTTCCGCAAAGCCGTGACGGAAGTCATGCACGGCGCTGAGCCCATCGAGCAGCCCTTTCATCGGCTCGGACAGCGCCGCGTAAGCCGCCGTGCTGCTCGCCCACAGCGTATCCCCGCCGTACTCGGGAATGACCTGGCCGTGCAGCAGCGTAAAGCTAGGCGGCGTGGCGCTGAAGCTCATGTCGGAATGCCAGACTTCAATTTTCGATGGCGCATCCGGCGTGCTTTCGAGCACCTGCACCTTGGGTGCATCCGCAGCCGTATCGTAGGCGCCATGCGGCAAAACGGTACCAAATCGCTCGGCAAATCCCTGGAACACCGGAGGTGCAACCTCCTGGTTGCGGAAAAAGAGCACTTCATGCTGCACGGCGAGCTGGCGGATGTCCTCGTAGAGCGCATCCGATTCAAGGATCTGCTCGAGGGCCACACCGTCGACATGGGCGCCCAGGGCGCCGCCCGCTTTCCTGACTTCCACGACTTGCTAGCGCTCCCCTGACTGATACGAAAACCGTATTTTAATGATGAAACGCCGGCCGGCGCTATGCCTCGTGCCGGCACCCTGGCATGCTTGTCGCGCCTCGATCGCATAAGGAATTCAGCCGGTGGCTGAGCTCGAAGGAACCATCCAGTTTGCCTACGAATTGACCCCGGACGAGAGCATTAAGCTCTCGGCCGACGACTTTGCCGACCTGAGCGCCTGGCGTTCGCTGCTGTTTGATCTGCGCCTCCTCGGCCAGACGCCGGATCGTTATCAGGGCTACGGATACGGCAACCTGAGCGTGCGCGCGGATGACGCGGAGACGTTTGTCGTCACGGCAAGCCAGACCAGCGGGGAGGCGACGCTCCTGCACGAGCACCTGGTGCTCATCACGCACTGCAATCTGGAACGTTTCTGGGTCGACGCCAGCGGCAGCGAGCCGCCGTCGTCGGAGTCCATGACGCACGCCATGATCTACCAGGCGGACCCACGCATCCGCTGCGTCTTCCACGTCCACTGTCCGGACATGTGGGGCTACCGGACGCTCCTGAAACTGCCGCAGACGCCGGTGGATGTGCCCTACGGCTCACCCGCCATGGTCGCAGCCGTGCGCGACCTGCTGGAAACCAACCAGTCCCGGCCGCTGATCTTTGCCACCGCCGGGCACGAGGACGGCATCTTCGCCTGCGGCCATAATCCGCGCGAATGCGGGGCGCTTTTGCTCACGAATCTCGCCAGGGCGCGGGCGCTCAAGCTGAAAGAAGGGGACGCATCGTGACGGCGGCGCCGCAGACGCTGCGCTGGGAGAACGACGAGCTCTACCTCCTCGATCAGCGACGCCTGCCCCACGAGGTCGCGTATCTGCATGTCGACGATCTCTCTGCCGCGTGGGAAGCGATCCATACCCTGACGGTGCGTGGCGCTCCGGCTATCGGCATTGCGGCAGCCTATGCGCTCGCTCGCTCCATGCGCGAGGTCAATGCGGACGATTTTGTCGCAACGCTGTCCGCCAACGCCGAATACCTGAAGTCGGCGCGGCCCACGGCGGTCAACCTGGCCTGGGCCGTGGATAAACTTGTCGCCATCGGGGATGAGACCCACCGCTATGACACCCTGGCGGCGGCAGCCTGCGATATTCACGCAGAGGACACCGCCATCTGCACCGCCATCGGCGAGCACGGCGCCGCGCTGATCCGCGAGGGAAGCAACGTGCTGACCCATTGCAACGCAGGATCCCTGGCCGTGTCACGCCACGGCACCGCAACCGCGCCGATGTATCACCAGCATGCAGCAGGCGTGCCTTTCCACGTCTTCGTCGACGAAACGCGCCCGCTATATCAGGGTGCGCGCCTGACGGCGTGGGAGCTGTCGGAAGCGGGCATCGACGTGACCCTAATCTGCGACAACATGGCGGCAACGGTCATGAGCCAGGGCCGCGTCGATCTTGTCATCGTCGGCACCGATCGTGTGACCGCCAACGGCGACGTCATCAACAAGATCGGCACGTTGAACCTGGCGGTGCTGTGTAACCACTTCGACGTTCCGTTTTACGTAGCCTGCCCGTCATCCACGTTCGATGCGGGCACTGCGGACGGCGGCAGCGTGCCGATAGAGGAACGCGCGCCTGAGGAAGTGCGGCAGACTCACGCGGCAGACGTGCCGGTTTACAACCCGGCTTTCGACGTGACCCCGGCAGCGCTCGTCACCGGCATCATCACCGAGCACGGCCTCTGCGAAGCCGCTGCCATCGGCGGTATCCTGCAGCCAGGCTAGCTCAGGCAGTGCCGCTCAGTGAGCGCCGAACCCCCGGCACGACATCGCCGACGAAGCTTGCGAGTGACGCCTGCATGGTTTCGGACCCGACGCCCGGCGGAATACCCCAGGTAACGAGATCCGTGACGCCGTAAGTCTGCATGAACGCGGTCAGCTCTGAGATGCAGTGCGCCACGTCGCCAACAACCCAGTTCTGCGGTATGTGCTCCCCGGCGCCGAAGTTGGTGTCGCTTTCTGCAAAGAATCTGCGATAGAGCTCCATCCGGTACCGCTCTGAATCGCGCACCGGCGGCCAGTCGCGTTCGATGTCGTCGGTGACAAACACGCCTTTGATGATGCCTACGCGCCGCTCGTATGGATTGAGCCCGCTGCTCTCGAGCTCGCTGCGCCAGACGTCGAGCGTCTCATTTCGATCCCCCTGCGGCAGAAAGTGGGTACCGAACCGCGCCGCGCGTCTGGCGCCCGCCGCGGACATGGCCGCAATCCACATTGGCGGGCCACCGTCCTGCACGAATCCCGGCGTGATGCGGACATCGTTGAACTCGTAGCGAGTGCCGCTGAACGAAAAGGTCTCGCCGGTGAACGCGCGGGTCAGCACCTCCAGGCCTTCGTCCATCAGCGATACGCGCCGTGACACGGGTATGCCGAAGCCGGCAAATTCGTGTGGCGCGTAGCCCATGCCGAGGCCAACCTCCACCCGACCGTTGCTGATGTTGTCGAGCACGGCAAGATCTTCCGCCAGGCGCACCGGATTGAAGAAAGGCAGCAGGCAGATATCTGACGAGAAGCGCACGTTGCGGGTGCGGGCGGCGGCGGCCGAGGCGACCGGTATCCACGCAGGCAGATAACCGTCGTCAATGAAATGGTGTTCGGTAAACCAGATCAGGTCCAGGCCCAGCTCGTCCAGCCAGGCGATCTGCTCCAACGCCTGACCGTATAGATCGGGCATCGCAATGCCCGAGTCCGCAGGATTGCGGAAGTCGTAACAAACGCCAAAACGGGGCTCCACGGCACCCTCCCTCACCCATAGCGAGGGTCAAGCATACCGTCTTTCGACCTCTCAGTGCGTCGTCTGGTGGTGGGTCACCTTGGGCCGGTCGAAGACGTTGATATAAGTTGTGCCGCCGCCCCGATAAGGGATGTGCGGGAACTCGAAGTTCATCAACTCTTTGACGAGCGGTCGCAGGTCGCGATCGACGTCGACCATGATGAGGTACTTGCCCGCCTCGATCTCATCGTGGAAGCGCTCGATCTTGTAATTCTCGCGGGTCAATCCCACCAGGCCACCCTCCCAGGCGCCAAAGCACGCGCCGAGAAAGCCGAGGCCCGCAAACACCCACAGATTGATGTCGAGCGTGATCAACCCGGCCAGCATGCACAGATACATGATGCCCGCGAGGGCCACACCAATGATCAAACCCACAAAGGCAAACCGCATGCCGGTGTGAATGAAATCGAGCTGGTGTATGGGATTGGCCGAGTGAATCTTGTGGGTGTATAGACCCGCCTCATCTTTGGCCAGTACGTGCAGATGCCACTGCTTGACCCCCTCTGACTGCAGCGCCAGGGTGACTGCCTCCGCGTCGTCGATGCTGTCGGCTACATAGTAGAGCCTACGCATTTCCCTCTCCTTCGCGTAAGAAGCGGTCTATCAGTATACGCCTCGCGCTTGTCGGGTTTAGACTGAATCTTCCTAAAACCCAGAGCCCATAATCCCCCGGGAACTAACCTCCGTCATGTCACGCTATCGACCTCCCAGACCGAAAAGCTCGCCGTACATCACGCGCGGCGGCTACGATCGGCTGCAGCGGGAGCTGACGTATCTGTGGAAAGAAAAGCGCCCCGAGGTGACTCGTAAAGTGGCAGAAGCGGCGGCTCAGGGAGACCGCTCGGAGAACGCGGAATACATCTACGGCAAGCGCCAGCTGCGGGAAATAGACGGCCGTATCCAGTTCTTGAGCAAACGACTCGATGAGCTCGAGATCGTCGACAAGCTGCCGCCCGACCGCAATCGCGTGTTTTTCGGCGCCTGGGTCACGCTTGAAGACGATGATGGTGCATCCCACCGTTACCGGCTGGTCGGCGCGGACGAATTTGATGCATCGCCCGGGTATATCTCGATCGAC